>Ga0105239_10008879_pt1 | contig 11375 bp, 9 predicted proteins | sample KBSC44metaG_FD_92761 | JGI IMG/M metagenome (GOLD analysis project Ga0105239, IMG submission 92761) | Corn rhizosphere microbial communities from Kellogg Biological Station, Michigan, USA - KBS C4-4 metaG | ecosystem: Host-associated > Plants > Roots > Rhizosphere > Soil | place: Michigan, USA...
CCCGACTATCGTCCGAAGTGATCGCCGAGCAGCAGCGGAACGTCGTCGAAGGCCACGAGGACGCGCTCGACGCGACCCACACGATCCGCGCCGAAGCTCTGGAAATGAAGGATCTCCTGGTGGTCGGCGATATTCCCGGGTTCGCCGATTCGTTGCTACGTGGTTGGGAGGCCAAAAAGCGGTTGGCATCCCGCATTTCGAACTCGGACATCGAGCGCGCCTACGAAGTAGCCGCCGCGCACGGAATGGTTGCCGGCAAGGTGTCCGGCGCCGGCGGAGGCGGGTTCCTCATGATGATCGTCGACCCGCGGCGCCGCATCGAGGTGGTGCGGGGGCTGGAGCAGGAATGCGGTGGCTCGGTAGCACCATGCCTGTTCACCAAGAGCGGCGCAGTGACCTGGCGGATTCCCGAGCACAAGGCTCGATGCATATCGGGTTGCAGCAACCGATCCGGATCGGGCTGAGGGCGCCAGGCGCCGCGCCTGGTCGTCCCCGTAGGACAGGAGCAATGTTGACAGGCGAGGACATCAACTGAGATGCCGCAGATCAGCGAACGCGCAAAGTCGTTGGGGCACGTCGTCATGCGCGCACACAACCGTCGACGGTTCCTTGCTGAATTACCGACGGGAGCCGAGGTTTTCGACATCGGCTGCGGCAACGATTCACCGTATCTGTTCAAGTCCATTCGCCCCGATATTCGATACGTCGGACTCGACATCGCCGATTACGGTGTCGAGCACGACCCCAACGACTACGCCGACCAATATCTTCTCGTCCCACCTGACCGATTCCTCGGAGCAATCGAGGAGCGGCACGATGCGTTCGACGCAGTCGTGAGTTCTCACAACCTGGAGCACTGCGCCGAGCCCGACGGCGTCGTTACGGCGATGGCGCGCGCACTCCGTCCCGAAGGCCGTATCTACCTGGCTTTCCCCTCGGCCAATACCGTCAACTTCCCTTCAAGGGAAGGCACGTTGAACTTCTTCGACGACGATACGCACGTCCGACCACCTGACTATCACCGAGTGATCGGCTTGCTCACTACAGCTGGCGTCAAGATCGATTTTGCGGCCGAGCGGTTCCGGCCTTTCAACTGGGCTCTGCTCGGACTGGTCAGCGAACCTCTCAGCCGTACTCGCAAGAAGGTGATGCGAGGAACGTGGGCGCTGTACGGATTCGAAACCGTGATTTGGGGAACGAGGACCTGAATCCCACAACGTCGATACAGTCTCCTAATGCCGATCACCCGGTTCTCCGCCAGCTAGCACAAGGCGCCAAATGAGGTCACGCGAAATACCCCAGCGCTTGTCTGACCATGTAAACGCCGCGCGGTACCGCGTGGCCGGCAATGCCTTGAGATTCGTGCACGAAACCCATCAGCAGCTCCCTCCACAACCCCCTTCCGGTAGTCGTACGCTGGTTCTTTTCGCACACTTCGATCTGCAGGGCATTATCGATCCTTACGTTGCCTACTACCTCGATTCCTTGCGGCGACTGGATGCCACGATAATTTTCGTTTCCGGCTCGCCTAACATCACGTCAGATTCAGTTGCACCCATTCGCGCCCTTTGCGCGGGCATATACACGCGGCGCACGTTGTCATTGGACTTCGGATCGTGGCATCTTGCCTGGAATATTCTCAAGGAGTCTGGGTGGACACTCGATCAGTTCGATCGCCTAGTTATCGCCAACGACAGTGTTTTTGGACCGCTTTATCCGATCGAAGAAATGTGGGATTCGTTCTACGGAGCCGACATGTACGGCGCCATAGAGAGTCTTGAACAGGTACGGCACCTCCAGTCTTTCTTCCTGGCCTGGGATCTCAATCACCGCACAAAGCCTTTCCTTGAGGATTTCTGGAATGGATTTCAGTACACCGTCAAAAAGTGGGAACTGATCAAACAATACGAGATCGGCTTGTCCGTACGAGCGCGTGACGCGGGGCTTGTCGCCAAACCATTCCTTTCTGCCGAGACCATCGCCAGAGCCCGAGAGGTATCGCCCGAAGATCGCTATGCACCCCATTTTGTAGAGCGCGGAAACAGCACGCTCTTCTTCTGGGATGGACTCATCGAGATGCTGCGATTCCCCTTCCTCAAAGCATCACTGCCCCGCTATAACCATCCTTGGCATGACTCATTGTCAAGCCTTGACGAGTTCATCGAAACACACACGCAGTATCCAGCAGAATTGATCCGAGAGAACGTCGAAAGGCTGGGTTTGGGCAAACAACCATAACTATCGGCGGACACAACGGACCAGCAATACGCCTAATTTCGAACCGGGTCGGGATACCACAACCCGCCATGACGAGCCGCAAAAGGCGGTAGCATTCGATGACCGACGAGCAGAAATCGGGACAGGACAGCGCAGCATGACGGACACCCACGAACAACAGCTATATATCGAACTCCTGAAGCGCATGTTGACCAGATATGGGTTCAGCGAAGGCGCCCTCCGGGAGGTCCGCCCCAGAAAGAAGCTGTACTTTCGGCCTCTGGCCAAATCGCTGCGAAAACGCGGTTTTGTGCTGGCGCGCCCAGAGCCTTATGACCCGATTGAACGTGAATTGGGTCGTGACTGGCCTGCACACGCCGAAACCATGGTGGGCCTGCGCAGGCTCGACAACCTGCATAACTGCATCAGGGACATCGTCAACGACGCCATCCCCGGCGATCTGGTGGAAACTGGGGTCTGGCGAGGCGGATCTTCCATTTTCATGAAGGGAGTTCTCACGGCCTACGGTGAGAAAAGAGAAATATGGTTGTGCGACTCTTTTGAGGGTCTGCCACCTCCCGATGAGGTCAACTTTCCTCTCGACGCTGGAATCCGACTGGACCAGGCATCGTTCTTCTTGGGGGTGAGCGAAGATGCCGTCAGGCGGAACTTCGAACGTTACGGACTGTTCGACGACAGCGTGCATTTCGTCAAAGGTTGGTTCAAAGACACCTTGAATACTCTTCCTACAGAACAGATTTCGCTGTTGCGACTCGACGGCGACCTGTACGAGTCGACGGTTCAAGCGCTTGAACCGCTTTATCCGAAGCTCTCAGTCGGTGGCTACTGCGTCATTGATGACTACGGCAACATCGAGGCCTGCCGGCGCGCTGTTCATGACTACCGATCTGAGCACGGTATCCACGACGAGATCGTCGATATTGATGGCTATGGCGCCTTTTGGCGCAAGACTTCCTGACGGTCGGTGTCGACGTTGCGCTCGATTGAAGCAGCCGTCCGCCATCGGACCCCCTAGGCAGGGGTTCACCGGCCACAATCAGGCGGCAACGCCTGTCGCGCGTCCACCTAGATGGCGGACGATGTGCGACAACTCGTCATACAAACTGCGGTGGCACAAACGGACGACTGCCACGGCAGCGGCAACGCTGAACAACGTTCCGACAACCAGCAGGCCAGCGCCCCCACTCTGTACGATCCTCGTGACGCCGAGATATACCGCTACGACCCAAGCGCCCGCATGAACGGCAGGTAGAAGCGAGGCAACTTGCGTACGGATCGGAATATCCAGGACCCGGTTTCGGATGATCCACTCGATCGGCAGCAAGAGTGCGGTCGCTGTGGTCAAGCCAGCAGCAACGCCGAAAACGCCGAAGGACAGACCAGCGAGGATCCCCATCGTCGTGACACTCGTTACCAATAGCGCATAACGAAGGGCGAATGCCGCCTTCCCGAACCCGAGCAATAGGGACGAGGTTGAACACTTATAGACCGTCTGCACGGCGCCCGCCACGGTCATGACCTGAATGATTGGCACCGCAGACCGCCATTCCGGTCCAAAGAAGATTGGTATCCACTGCGGAGCCGCTACGGCGACCAGAGCCATAGCTGGTATGAAAATGGTAGCGAGGGCACGCACCGCTCGAGTCATTTGCGCAGCCGCGGCAGCAATGTCGTCAGCCATGCGAGAAAACGCTGACAGCAATACCGGCCCCACGGTCGCAGTGGCGAGGGCAACAGGCAGCATCAGTAGTCGGTAAGCAAGCGCGTAGTTCGCGAGCGCTACTGGTCCCCAGAGCCACCCAATCAGGACGTTATCTACGTTCGTTGCAACAGAGTTGAGCAATACTCCGGTCGCAGATGCCCGCCACGAGAAGCCGAATAGCTCCGCCACATGTCGCAGCTGCAAGTTCGGCCGATAGGTCACACCCAAAAAGATCATCACCAAGAAGCTGACAAGATCCATCGCGATCAGTTGGATTACTATCGCCCAGGCACTGTGCCAGATCAGGGCTGCGGCCAGCCCGAATGCTCCACCACAGACAACTCCGATCGTATCGACGATGGCGATGGTTCGAAATTGCATGCTCCGGATCAGCATCGCACGCGGAGTTATAGCCGCCGAACGAATCACCAACTCGACCGACAGCACAGCCAACATGGGTCCGAGCGCCGGCGAGTTCATAAATGCAGCCCAAAGCGGAGAAGCAGCGGCAGTCGCGACGGTGAGAAGCGTGCCGATCGCCACATTGACGGATGCGGTGGCGCCGGGCATTTCGGCTGCAAGAGCAGGGCGTTGAATCAATGCCGCCGAGAATCCCTGGTCGACCAGAATGCACACGATGGCGATCAGCACGGTGGCCTGCGCGGCTACCCCGTACTCCTCCGGACCAAGGAGGCGGGCCAGCAATACGGTGAAGACCAGACGCGAGCCCTCTCGGCCGAACATCGAAATGATGCTCCACCGCATCCCGGCGCCCAGACCACCTTTAGCCGCCATGTCGGCAAATCACCGCGCAAAGTCCCTCGAATGCCTGCGTACATAGACTTGCGAGCGGAACCGCGCAATCGTTTTGGGTTTCGGCAGGGTATTGATGAGGCGCTGATTACCTGGCGTTTCTTCCGGAAGAGGAGGCGTTTGGAACTTTGAATGCAGTCCGTCCAGACCAGCAATCACCTCTGCCAGATCAGCCTGATTGCGCGTGAGCACAGCGTCGACGGTAGGCCGGGCGATACGGCGTACCCGGGTAGTGGGGCCCAACTCAGGCTCCGCCACGTCAAGGCCAGACTTCGCGCAGAACTCAACCAACTTGCCAAACCAAGTATCTGATTGCTCGGTCAGCAGAGCGTAGTCAGCAAATAGGACTGGATGACCAGCGGCCGTGGTGAGCATGTGACGTGAATGACGCTCCCATATCGCCAGGCACACATCCATGCTCAATCGGTCGCGCCTGGCGATACTCGCGGCCACTTCCAGAGGATCGCGATATGGGATCAAGAGCGGTTGAATGCCGAGCACTCGGTCCCAGAATGGCAGCAGTACGGTAAGACGCGGGTCTTTCCAAAGCCACCCTCCTCTTTCTCCGAACGCGTGCCGAAATATCTGTACCGCACGACTGGTACAGCTGACGATAGAGGCGAGACTATCTGAGGTGTTGCGCTCCGCAGGGCAGGGTGTCCACCAATTCTGTCCGGCGGTAGCAAGAAGGCGGTCATTGAAGTTGACAAGGCTTGTGCTTTCCCAGTGCCCGTCCGGGTTCCATTCATTGCCACTCATCATGTCCGCGCCATGCGGCGGACGGAGACCAGCTAGTTCGGCTAGCGCCGCCGCTGTGGAAGTACCACTTCTGCCGACGCCAGCAATTATCAGCCCAGCCACCATCTGTAAACCTCATCGATAGTTCGCTATCGGAGCAGCCGATCGCCCGACCCGGACCACGGGTATCACCAGTACCTGGTAGACCGCTAGATTACCCGACTTGCCCCCTGGCCTAAGTCGGTTTTCAGAGAACCGTCATCATGCGGCAACGAATACGCAGAACACACGAACACGGGCTTCCACCGCCGGATATCCCTTTGGGGGAGTGACTGTTTCGATGGTGATACCGCAACGGCCACAGAGTGGCTACCGGTCGCTAGTCTCCCTTCAGCACCCGATCTCTGCAACACCTCGACGCTGACGCCGGGGTACTCGCGGCGTCGCAGCCTCTCCGCAGTTGATGAGGCTGGGACTTATCGCCGGATTGCCTGTGGGTCCGGAATCCGTTCCGATGGACTTAGCCGTTAGAGCCTCTTGCGGTTAATTATTAGGTATTCTACGTTCCGTGACCTCCCCGAGGAGCGAATCGCAACGCGATGTCTGGGCGAACTATGCGGGAAAAGGAGCAGCCTACTTCGGGAGTGAGCGCGCGGACTACGTCGCTGCACTCCCACGGGACGCGAACGTTCTCGAGATTGGCTGCGGCTCCGGCGCCACCGGAGAGTTGGCACTGTCGCTGGGTCGAGCTGCGACCTACTGCGGCGTCGAGCTAGAGCCGTCGGCCGGCATGAGCGCGGCAGCAAAGCTCACCGAGGTAATCGTGGGGGATGTCGAGGTTATCGACCTGCCATGGACGCCCAAATCGTTCGATGCGCTGATCCTCAGCGAGGTGCTCGAGCACCTGCGGGATCCGTGGGCAACATTGAGTAAGCTGCGGCCGCTCCTGAGCCCTGGCGCCGTCGTCTACGCAAGCTCGCCGAACGTCGCCCACCAGCGGATTATCCGCATGCTTATCGCGGGCGACTGGCGGCTCGAGAAAGAAGGCCCCATGGACGCGACGCACCTACGGTGGTTCACTCCATCGTCATATGCCGCGATGTTCACTGAGTGTGGTTTCGTAGTCGATGTTGTCCAACCGCTTTCGCCTCTGACGACGAAGCAGCGGATGCTATCCGCGTTGACGCGGAGACCGCATCTCTTCTGGTGGCAGATTGATTTGCGCGCACACATTCCATCGTGACGTCCCGCGGCCGAATCGCGCGGATCAAAACAGGCTGTGCCACAATATGATCCGTCGGAAGTCGGCCGCGCCAGTCGGCCCGAGCTTCACCCCCACAGGGACTGAGAACGAACTGGATGTGAATCTGCTACCGAATTATCAGGTGGGTGCGCCTCCGGCTAGTTGTTGACTTCGTCGCAACCCTTCAGGGGGAACCACTCAGGGTGCGAAGCTTTCATCTTCACGCATATATCAGGATTTGCACGAAGCCATTTCTCTTGTGCCGCTGCCGCTTTCGCTTTGCGGCCGGTCGGGCTCCCCGCCGAGTTGCCGGGATGTGTTGCGTCTGCGACTGGGGCATTGCAATCCAGTGATAGCAGCAGCTTGGCAGGATTGTTCACCGAGCCGAACTTAGATGCCGCGCGAAGCACCTGACTTACGACCATGCAATCGTCCCGCGCAAGCTCCGTACCTACGGTCGTCGAAACCTCAAACGGAAACTTCCACTTCGTTAAAGCGCCAGCCGCCTCGCTGTACGTCTTACCTACCATCGACGGCATCGTGAAGGCGTTGGCGGTTCCTGCGCTAGCTAGCACCCCACCGAACAGCGACAATGCGACGGCGCAGCCAAGAATCTTGCCCACAAGAGCCTCCTCCGAAGAGTTTGGGATCAATTTGAAAGGACCTTGTACGGCATTCGTCCGGAAGGCCACTACATCGCTAGTCGCTGGGTTACCACCGAGCGTCGCACTGGAACATTCAGCACCGCTGCGCGACTCAGGATCGGACGCACTTCGGCATGCGCGGCCATTCCACGGGCCTCCATCACTGCCCGCATCGCACCCTCATAGCCGCGGGCTACCGATGCCCACGAGTAGTGCTGTGCCGCCCGCTGCATCCCCGCATGCGAGTCGTGTTCCCGTACAGCAGGACTGTCCATCAAGTGGAGCACGTTTTTGGCGATCAACTCTGGATCATCGGAGACAAACTCGCCGGCCGAACCGAGTACCTCGCGGTTGTAGTCGGTGTCGCGTGCCAGAATCGGCGCGCCAGCGGCCATTGCTTGCACCAACGCTGGGTTAGTTCCACCGACGCTGTGTCCGTGGAAGTAGAGGCCCGCATGCTGCCACAGCGCGAGCAGCAGCGTTTCATCGTGTACGTGACCCAACCAGGTCACCGAAGGATGGGTGGCTAGTCGGCGGGCGGTCTCGTCCAACTCACCGCCGTATCCGGAACTTCCGACGATCACCACGGGGTACTGCTCTGCGATAGACGGTACGGCTTCGAAGAATTGCGAGACGGTGTTCTCGGGCACGAATCGCGTTACTACCAAAACGTATCCACGATGTGTCAGCCCCGCTGGGACCGGTAGCTCGGGCGTGATATCACCGCCGTAGGGAATGAACGTCCCGTCGGCATCGAAGGTCTCTTTCCAATACGTAGCGATCCGCCGTGCGTCGAAAACGAGTCCGTCCGCCCACTGCGCGGTACATTCGGCAGCTTGCCGAAAGACGCGCTTGGCCAGGGGGCTCCATTTGTCGCGTTCCCATTCGAGCCCGTCGACATTCACCAGCGTCGGGATTCCGCGTGCACGCAAGATCGGAAGAAAGTATCCGTTTGCACAATTCATGATCAATGCGACGTCCGGCTTGCGAACCGCAGCGTCCAGCGCAGCCGTCAGGCCGTGCGACAGCGTACTCAGTTTTTGGGTCTCCACACCCCAGCTGATCCTCCGTTTGATGCGCGGATCCAAGGAAGGGTCGTCTGGCTTTGTGGCGCCGCGCCGACCATAGACCGTGACGTCCCATCCCATATCTGCTAAATCAGGCGCAAGTTTTCGGACGGCCGTCTCAAATCCCCCGTAATAGCTGGGGTATCCACGCGTTCCGATTATTGCTACTGAAGACATCAGGCCCCCGATCCAGACCGAATACCTAGCACCGTTAAACGGGTCTCTAATGCACTACTCATGGAACCCACACAGAGGCCGCTACGAGAGCGATGCTACGACCGCAGTGGAGTCTCAGGAAGCCGTTTCGCAAAGTTTTTTGCTAAAACGTCAATATGACCGTTTGCGATATTGTTAGTTCTATTTAGTATTTCAACCGGCAGCAACTAATGAAGCGCTTTGCATTGCCGTCTCGCGACCGCAGGGGCGCCGGCATCACAAGGTGACCCTAAATTACCTACACGTCAAATAGTCGCTGGTCAACCTAGCTCGACCGTTTGCGGCCAGCCGCGTTGAGCGGCCCGCAGGTTGTCACCCGGGCCACTCACTACCTGCCGGATTGGACCGCCAGCAACACTCTGATGCTCCACATGGACTGAGATTGTCTTGCGTCAGGCAGTAGGTGCCGGCAACCCACAACACGCCGGAGGCCTGACAAAGTGCCAGTTGAAACGGGTATTGAACCGCGCGAAAGGTCGCTTCGGCCGGGGACGAACCCCGGACGTCACCTACCGACCACCGAGTCTGCGCCCACGCCCACGCGCACCACCGGGCGCCAAATGCGCGAGCGACCGCAGCCACGGGGTCCGCCGCGCAATACGGTGACAGCGACTCCGCCAGCGAGGTCGCTTCTCCGACAGACCCCCTGACGATCAGTGTTGGCGTGCGGTACGTCTCAGCCCATCGATCGAGAGTCGATCCTTCGCCTTCAGGAACGGACTTTCAATATATCGCCAGGATAAAAGTGCAGCGGCAAATGTGAGCGGAATTCCAATCATTCCAAGCAGCACTGGGTCGGCGACACCGAAACGGAATCGGAAAATCATATATATGGGGTAGTGCCAAATATAAAGCCCGTAGCAGATCCGGCCCAGGAAAACCAATGGCGGCAATCGAAATATGAGATGGGTAATGGTCTGTTGTGGCAGTACCAACGCAGTTATCAAGCATGCCGAAGCCAATGTGAAAAGCAGCGAGATGCCGGCATAGACGAATCGGTCATGTTGGTCCAACGTGACTCCGCCGACAACCAGCGCAGCGAGCGAAGGTACTGCCAGTAGCTTCGCAATGCGCTGAAGGGAGGCGCTCTCGCGCACCCCTGGAATCCCGAGCGCCACCCCTAACGCGCAGCCGATCAGAAGAGCGTCGCCGCGCATGTCGGTGCCATTGAACAGGCGAGCTTCGGACGCTCCGTGGAAGGTCAACCAACTGCGCCAGCCGGCGAATCCGAGGGCAAGCAGCCCTAGCAGCGCAACGAGGCGCATGCGAAGTCCCACGACCCTCAACACCAACGTGAGGAGAATGGGCCACACGAGGTAGAACTGCTCTTCCACCGCCAGCGACCATGTATGGCCGAGAAATCCGGTGGCCGGGAGCTCGAACGCACGGATCCAGTTTGAAACGTATGTGGCCGCTGCTGCCCCTTCCCGCAACTGCCAGCGGAAGCTGGGAAGAACAAAGAACGCGACGACGACGAATGTCAGAATCATCGCGTAATTCGCGGGGAAGAGCCGAAGGACACGTCGGAGGTAGAAGGTGCCAAAACCGACGGTTCCCGTCGTCTTCCATCCCTTCAGCAGCAACGAAGTGATCAGGTACGCGCTCATCACGAAGAACATGTCCATGTACAGGAATGCGCCAGGGCACCAACTGATATCGAGGTGGGCCGCAAGAACGCACAATGTGGCGGTGCCGCGCAGGCCGTCGAGCCCGGGGTTATAGCCGAGCGGATAGCGGCTCGGATCATAACGAAGCCATTCAGGAAGTAGGGTCATTCACCCCCCTAAACAGAGAGAGGTCGGCGAATAGGGGAAACGCACGCTGACACCGCAGAGCCTCTGATCAACGCCCGGTGGCGCTCAACGCAGCACGCGGCCGGCACGGTTCGCGGTCCAGTAGATCAAGCAGATACCAGCCATATCCGGACCTCACCTGGCACTCCGCCCGCTCCCGGAGCTCATCATCGGTGAGGAAGCCCTGTGCCCAGGCAATCTCTTCTGGCACACCGATTTTCAACCCGCTACGGCGTTCCATGGTGCGCACAAAGTCGGCAGCGTCAGTCATGCTGTCGACGGTGCCGGTGTCGAGCCACACCGTGCCGCGGGGCAGCACTTGCACGTGCAGTCGACCCTGCTCGAGGTACGCACGGTTTACGTCGGTGATCTCGTACTCGCCACGCTCGCTCGGCTTCAACTGCCGCGCTATCTCGACGACATCGTTGTCGTAGAAGTACAAGCCGGGGATGGCGTAGTTGCTCTTGGCGATCTTGGGCTTCTCTTCGAGTGATACCGCGATGCCCTGATCATCGAATTCTATGACCCCATATTGACTGGGCTCGGCAACCCGGTAGGCGAATATCGCCCCGCCATCGATGTCGGTGAACGTCTGGAGCTGAGTTCCCAGCCCCGGCCCATATAAGAGGTTGTCACCCAATATCAGCGCGACTTTCTCCGACCCGATGAAATCGGCCCCGATCGAGAACGCCTGCGCCAGCCCATCCGGCGAAGGCTGTCGCGCATAGGTAATCGATGCTCCGAACTGGGCGCCGTCACCCAATAGACGCTCAAAGCTGGGCGCATCGAAAGGCGTGGTGATGACGAGGATGTCGCGGATCTGCGCCAGCAGGAGCGTCGACAGCGGGTAATAGACCATCGGTTTGTCGTAGACCGGGATCAACTGTTTAGACACACCCAGGGTGATCGGGTGCAGCCGAG
>Ga0105239_10008880_pt1 | contig 11375 bp, 7 predicted proteins | sample KBSC44metaG_FD_92761 | JGI IMG/M metagenome (GOLD analysis project Ga0105239, IMG submission 92761) | Corn rhizosphere microbial communities from Kellogg Biological Station, Michigan, USA - KBS C4-4 metaG | ecosystem: Host-associated > Plants > Roots > Rhizosphere > Soil | place: Michigan, USA...
ACTCCCAAAAACAAAGACACCCCTTTGGAATGGGAATGATTCCGTAGCTCAGTTGGTAGAGCAATACACTTTTAATGTATGGGTCCTGGGTTCGAGTCCCAGCGGGATCACGAAAAATTTGCCCAATGCCTTGTAATACAAAATGTTACAAGGCATTTTTTTGTCAGGTACAACATAGGTAAAACAGCAGGGACTATTCGATTTGCCCCCATTTCTGTTTGATTTTCATTCATTTATTTTTGCGGATATCCTACTCCGTTAGCCAGCAGGGACTATCATGGATTGAAAATCTCCATGGCTTTGTCCAATTCAATGTTCATGACCCTGGCATAAACCTCCGTTTGCTTGACAGAGGCATGCCCGAGGATTTTCGAGACATACTCGATCCGCATACCTCGTTGCAGTGCCCGGATAGCCCAGCTATGGCGGGCAGTGTGAAAGGTGATCCGCTTTTCCAAGCCGGCCATTTTGGACAGTTTGCCCAGATCTTTGTTGGTATAGGACGTAGCGGCTGAGATGGCATTGTGAACTTTCTCCCGATCCAGTTAACTTTTTGAGCATCAATTCGAAGCAATAAGATTTTATTATAACACCTGAAGATTTGTGTGACGCTTATAGCTTATTCGGTGGTCGAATTTTTTTTTATTCCGAGTTTTCTCATTTTGGAGTTCAGTGTCGAAGGGGGGAGTTTCAGCAACTCAGCAGCTCCGCCTTTTCCGGATATTTTTCCGCCGCAGCGACGCAGGACATTAATGATATGCTGCTTTTCGACGCCTACTAAATTGATCATGTCTGTACCAGCTGCGGCGTCGGACTGATCGTTCATATGCGGAAGATATACCCTGGTCAATGTCTTGCTGTTCGAAAGCAGCACGCTGCGCTCGATCATATGTTCAAGTTCGCGGACATTCCCCGGCCAGTTGTAAGATTTAAGTTCGTTCATGGCTCCGGCGGATATGCCCGAAACCTTACACAGATTGTTTTTATTGTACCGGCCCAGGAAAAAGTGAGCAAGGTAAGGAATGTCCTCGCGTCGCTCACGCAATGGCGGCAAAAGGATAGGAAATACGTTCAACCGATAAAAAAGGTCCGAGCGGAAACGGCCTTCCCTGACTTCTGTCAAAAGGTTCCTGTTCGTGGCCGCTATGATCCGTACATCGACTTTAATCGTCACTTTACCGCCAAGCCGCTCAAACTCCCGCTCCTGGATTACCCGCAAAAGTTTCACCTGTACCTCCAGCGGCAGTTCGCCCACCTCATCGAGAAACAGGGTTCCGTTCTGCGCCAGTTCGAACTTTCCGATCCTTCTTTCGAATGCACCGGTGAAAGCTCCCCGCTCGTAGCCGAAAAGTTCCGATTCGATAAGTGTTACCGGAAGCGCCGCACAGTTGACCTTGACCATCAATTTATTTTTTCTCAGTGATGATTCATGTATACCCCGGGCAATCAGTTCCTTCCCGGTACCTGTTTCTCCCTGGATCAGGACCGTTGCATTAGAATGCGCTACAATCGACATCAATTTATAGACCTCATTCATCTTGTTGCTCGTTCCGATAATGTTCGACGGATTATAGATCTGTCGGATTTGTTCCTGAAAATGCTCGTTCTCTCCTTCCAGCTGCTGCTTGTATTTGATCAGCTCTTCATTTGCCAGTATGTTTGACATTGCGATGGATATCTGCGCGCAGATGCTGGAGATCATTTCGACGTCCGGATACTCCGAATCTACCCAGAATATACCCAGGTTGCGCCCCCCTGTCTTTAAAGGAGTGGCCACACAGATCTGTGCTCCCAGGTTTCTCCAGAAATGAATACAGGATGACGCTTTACCCGCATCAATCCAATCCTGAAGCACGAAAGTGGCACTTTCGGTTCCGGCAAGCACCACTTCCGAGATGCCATCGTTTAAAGGGTATACTGCATCAAGAATGGACTGCTGACCGGTTTCTTCGATGCCCTTTTTGACTTTGTCGTCATAGATGTAAATGGTCATCGTTTCCTGATCATAGTTGATGCCCCGAATAACAAATCTGGCAATGTTTGATAACTGACGGCTCACTTTTTCTATTGCCTTCCTCAGGTCATCCTTATTTCTCACCGAGGCGATGTCGTGGCTGAATGACAACAATAGTGATTTTTGCTTTTCTTTACTTTCAAGTTCCTCATTAACTGCGATATTCATAACCGTAGTAGCAAGATGTCTTGATATGCGTTGTAAGAAATGGCGATCCGATGGGTCGAAAACATTTTTTTTGTAGGAGATGAGGATCAGGCCGAATTTCATATTGTTGATTTCCGGAAGGATGGTTAGCATAATTTCCCCTACGTCTTCCAGATTAGCCTCGGTCAGACAGGGAGGCGCGCAGTTAAAGTCAAGACATTCAATATTAATGATGAACGGAACAGTCGAATCAGCCACGTTAGCCCAGATATCCTCGCCATTCAGGCTCGTACGAACCCAATCCAACAGCCCGGTGTGGGTTGTAAGGCTCGTTAAAAAAATGCTTTCGCCCGGTTTTGCAGGCGTGATAGGTGTTATCAGAAACTCATCAAAATGAATTATTTTTTTAAGCTCCCTGTCAATCACCTGATTCAGATCTTCACGGGTCCTCACCTCGCATAGGTCATGACTGAGCGATAAGAGTAGTTCATTGATCTGGCCGCGGGAGTCCAGCATTTCATGAATGACGGTGTTCGAAACAGAGTAGGCAAGCTCTGTTGAAATGCTGTTTATTACATCAATGAATTGACCATCGAATGAATTTGGCTTCTCTGACCAGAAGTAACAGATGCCCACCACCTCATTCTTTATTTTCAGAGGGGTGACCAAAGCTTCCCGGATGCCATAGTCAAAATATACTTTGATCCAGAATGGTGCCGTTGGTGACTTCCCGAAGTCTTTTAAAGTGATGACGAAACTTTTTTCGGCAGTAATGGCATCCCGTACAATCTCATCATCCAGTGGTGCCCGTGCATTGGACAATGCTCTGAATTCGCTAAGATTGCGGGCGCTGGAAGTCTGGTCGATGAAAAAGGGGAAATAAGTGTTCGTATGATGATCTACCGAATGGATATTAAAACTTGAGAATTCAGTTAGCCCATGTAATGAAGTCGAGAGCAGCTTCAGCAGATTATTGCGGTCGCGTACCTCTGCGATACGTTTTCGCAACTCCGGCACCAGGCGCTGGGTATATTCCGTTGGTTCCTTGAGAATTTCCATGATAAATGATGTTGAACACAGAGAATTGTTGGCAATTAGCATGCCTTATGTTAAATAGATGATAATCAAATTGTTACACATTGGATAAACGACTTTTTGTTGATATAGCATTAAATTATGCTTATCAGTTAGTGATATATGACCAAATGCTGCAAATCATAACAACTGATGATTGAAACCTCCGGAAAGGCTGGAGGCCACAGCATCAAATTGTGTAAAATTTCTTAATATTACTTGAGATTTATCAGCGGCAATGAAATACAAAGCTAAAATACTAATCGTTGAAGATCAGTATCTTGAGGCGAACAATCTTGAGGTAATGCTGAAAAGGGCCGATTACGGCATTTGTACGACGGCACGTTCTGTCTCGGCAGCAGTCAAGGTCATCGAAAAAGAATCGCCCGATCTGGTATTGCTGGATATTCACCTGAAAGGCCGGCTTAGCGGGATAGATCTTGCGAAATTGCTTTCACGAAAAAATATTGCATTCATATATCTGTCTGGTAACTCTAAACAACAATTTGTCGACGCAGCCAAAACCACACGCCCCTATGGTTTTCTGAGCAAACCCTTCCGTGAAAAAGATATACTGAACATGCTGGAAATTGCGCTGTATGCTCATCGGGAAAACCTCACATTGATGAAACAGCGTCTGAATTCTGCGTCCGGGCAGGCAGCGGACCCTGCCCTGTTCCCTGGAATGATCGGTGAGGCGGAGCAGATAAAGAAACTACAGCAGCAAATAATGCGGATCGCATCTTCCGATGTCTCTGTTTTGATCATCGGTGAAAGCGGCACCGGCAAAGAACTGATTGCCCGCAATATTCATCGTTTCTCCGCCCGGTCCAGGCAACCGCTAATTTGCGTTAATTGTGCTGCCTTACCACCGACGCTTGTTGAGTCTGAACTTTTTGGCCATGAGAAAGGAGCATTTACCAGTGCCCTCGACAAGCGTATCGGCCGTTTCGAACAGGCTGATGGGGGTACCATCTTCCTGGACGAGATCGGAGAGCTGCCGCTGGAGGTACAGGCGAAATTTTTAAGGGTGCTCCAGGAAAAAGAGGTCGAGATCATCGGCGGAAAAACGAAACAAGTTGACATTCGGGTAATCGCCGCGACGAACCGAAATCTCCACGAGGATATAATATCAGGAAAATTTCGGGCAGACCTTTATTATCGCCTTAATGTTTTTCCCCTGATCGCTCCGCCTCTGCGGAACAGAAAGGAAGATATACCCTTACTGATCAAACACTTCATCGAAAAGCTGGGCAAACTTGAAGGCAGCAGTGTCACTGGTATGAGTGATCAGGCCGTTCAGGAATTGATGAAATACGATTGGCCAGGAAATGTGCGCGAATTGGAAAACATCGTTCATCGTAGTATTTTGTTGGCTACAGGTACAGTTATAAATTCCGTTGGCGACCTCCCAGGTCATTTGCCAAAGGCTGGCGCTGCAAAAAATTACATGAGGACGATCGAAGAGGTGGAAAGAGAGCATATCATCGCTGTGCTCGAACGGTGCAACTGGAAAGTTTACGGACCGGGTGGCGCTGCGGAAGTGCTGGGAATTAAAGTGCCTACGCTCAATTCCCGGTTGAAGAAACTCAATATTCAAAAAGCGCGTCCAAATCGTTCTGGCAAATTTCCACAGGTCTGATTTAAAGAGGCTGTCTCAAAAAGGGCAGCCTCTTTTTATTCGAAGGAAATGCGATCATTAACTTACTGACATCGGAGACAAGCTAGTCTTAACAGCTGCGGCGGCCTGATTGATCACGTCTGCAACTATATCGGGGTGTGACAGCATTGGCACGTGGCTGCTTTTGATCTCGGTCACTTTTGCGCCCATGCGTTTAGAAACCCAGCGCTGCAGATCCGGATGAACCGTGTGGTCCTCGGTACATAAAATGTACCAGTTTGGTTTGGTATCCCAGGTGTTAACTGCTATTTTTTGCTGGTCAAACAGATCGACGGCCGGGGCATAATGCGTAGCCCAAACTACTTTTTGCTCATCTTCCGGAAGGTCACCTGCGAAGAATTGGGTACCTGACGGAAGCATCCAAACACGGCCGTCAGCAGCTTCGATACGCGTAAAGATATCCGAAGGGAATTTCTTAAGCTGATCATTTACCGTTTCACCGGGAGCAGGCGCCACTGCAGCAATGTATACTAGTCCGACAACGCGCTCATCATTTGCTGCAGCAGTAATTGTAGCACCGCCATATGAGTGACCAACCAGTATAACAGGACTGCTTACGCGGCTGATCGTACGTTTAATTGCTGCAACATCATGTTCAAAAGAGGTCAGGCCATATTGGACTGATATTACTTCATGCCCGTCGGCTATTAGTCTGGGAAGTAACTTGTTGAAACATGAAGCATCTGCCCAGATACCGTGGCATAATACGATCGAAGGTTTTTTTGTTGTGCTCATAATGTTTGGTTTTATGTTTTAATAAGTGATTACAGGCTTTCGGCCGCTTCAATAATTACTTCCGCTACCTCTTCAGGTTTAGACATAAAGATCACGTGACTGCCTTTGATCTCTCTGATCCTGGTATTTGATCTGCTATACATATTGCGCTGAATATCCGGATTGATAGTTTGGTCATCGATCGCTACGCAGCCCCAGCTTGGCTTAGTTCTCCAGGCTGCATTGGTGATCGGCGCTGAAAAAGCTTTTGCATAGAATGCGCCTTGAGATGCGTACATGAATTCAGCTTTCTCGGGGGCAAGGTCAGCGCAGAAGCCGGCGTGAAATTTTGCCTTTTCATTGTAAACGATGCCCTTGTCGTCAGGCGGCAAAATAGCGCTGTCTTTAGGGGCTGGAAGAGAGGTGATGCAATCCAGCGCTGACTGGCCGTTATCCGGCTGCAAAGCGGCCACATACACCAGGGCCGCAGCGTTCGGGTGATTGCCGGCCTCTGTGATCACCACCCCGCCCCACGAATGGCCGACCAGCACAGCCGGGCCGCCGATTCTGTCCAATACAATCTTTGTCTGGTTGACATCTTCTTCGAGAGAGCTAAGCGGGTTTTGTACTATCAGTACATTATATCCTTTGTCGGTCAGTACATGGAACAGAGCTTCATAACCTGAACCGTCTTCGAATGCGCCGTGTACAAGAACTATGTTCTTAATCGCAGTTCTCATTCTTTAAAATTTTGGGTTATCAAAAAGCGCTCTCCTACCGGAACCACCCGCGAAAGCGCCATGCTCTGTCGGATACCACATTTATAGGCATTTATGGTGCCAATGCGTTAGCTTTCAGTAAATCAGGAGGTTGCAATGATTGCGGCATAGAAGATCAATTCGTATGTCGCTAAGAAATAGGAGGATTGTTGATATTTGAACAATCGGGGATGCCCGGAATAGTAATGAAGAAGAATTAACCTAAATCATATAGGCAGATCGGGCAAATGGCTCAATGCGTTATCCAAATTGAAATTGTCATGAGGACCCGCCCCGTAACGTGTGACGGTGATCCTGGTGCCGTTTTTACTTTCAAATCTGATCCTTGCGTCGATATCCTCACATAGGCCACGCATCAACCGGACTCCCATTCCCTCGCCCTTTATTGATTTGCCGGCCTTGACGATACCTATCCCGTTGTCTGCGATCGCAAGCTGTATGTTGCCCCTGACCATAGAAAGAGCAACGGTGATCTCGCCGTCTTCCCTGTCTGCAAAGGCATATTTTAATGCATTCGTGACCGCCTCGTTAACGATCAGCGCCAGCGGCAATGCAAGGAAAATCTCTAACATTAATGCCTCGATCTGAATGCTGAATTTGATCTTTCCTGCTCCCTGGAAACACTCCCTGATATGATCGATCAGCTGAGCAAGATAAACGCTCATATCGACAGATCTTAATTCTGTGGTTTCGAGCAGCTGCTCGTGGATCAGCGACATCGCATAAATAAGGTGCCTGCTTTTGTTTATGACCTCGAAAGCCTCACCCTGCAGAAGCGCCGCCTGATTTTCCAGCAAAGCCAGCACCGAATGAAAGTTGTTTTTTACGCGGTGGTTGACCTCTTTCAACAATAGCTCTTTTTCCGATAATAACTCGTCTTTATCTTTCAGAAGTTCGTTTTTGTCCATAATCAGCTGTTGAAGGACACTGTTCTTATGGTCGATCTCCTCCTTTTGCAGCGTTAGCAGAGCATTGCTGCTTTGTTTCAGCCGATAACGGCTGTAGATCAAACCGGTAATGATCAAAAGCATCACTGCACCGGCAATGGTCACCTTTTGAATAAGCTGGTTACGTTTGATCTTGATATTCTTTAACTGCGCATCAGCGGTTAGCGAGTCGATATGCCTGTTTTTTTTCAGTGTCTCATTTTCCATATCCAGCAGGAATATCTGGTAAGCCTTTACTTTATTATCAGCCGAATCTGTGATCGCCTGATCTTTGAGAAAATGCCCGATAGCCGTGTTCGGCCCCTGGTTTGAAGTGATCACTTTATAATATCGGTTTTTCGCCATGGCGATACCTTCAATATAGCTTAGCTTATGTGCCATGGCCGCATAAAATTCCATGTACTGATAAGCTTTTTTCGCCTGACCAATCTCCGAATAGTAGTATGCAAGCGAATTATAGGCATTCATGATCTCTTCAACGTTCCCCGGCGGAATTTTCTGCAGCAGTTGTTTTACTTCTTGTGCGTATGGACCGGCTTTTAAGAAACGTCTGGAATAAATAAAGCTGTATAGAAAGTTCGTCGCCACAGAAAGTTTGTCCTGATCACTGCTTGCTTTTACCTTCATTTCGTCAAGTACAGTTAAAGCTTTGGACAGTCGGTTGGTGTGGGTATATTCAAAAGCCAGTGCCGTAGATCCGGCATTGAAAAAGGGCGGCGAATTGTAACGCAGTGCCATCTTCACTACGTCGATGGAATAAGGTATCGCGCGTTCATATTCTTCCATCTTTATATATGTGCTCGCAATCAGACTCTTTATGTACGACGTCTGCAAGGTAGTGTCTTTTACCTCGTTGGCGGTCTGGAGTGCCAGCAGGTTGTATTTTAAAGCGTTGGAGTAATCCCCGATGCCCAACGATATTCTGCCGATATTCCAGTAAATTCCCTCGACAGTCCTTCTGCTTATACCTTTCCCAAGATCCAAAGCTTCGAACAGTAACTTAAGGCTTTCGGAAGTACGTTCCGCCTGAAACAGCATATCTGCGTTTTGTGTCAGCAGAAAAGAGAGCCAAAGGTTGTTCCTGTTTTTCCTGAATATGGCAATGGCCTTGTTAAAGTAGAATATCCTGCTCCGGAGAGAGGCGGAATCAGCAGTAGAATAGTACTGCGCTATCAGATGATATGACCTCGCCTCCCCGTCACTATTGTTATGCGTCCTGGCAAAGGCAAGTGCGTCCCTGGACGTCTTTAAACCAGTCTCCCTGTTATTGCGCCAATAATCCGTCTCCGCGCTGAGAAGCATTGCATTGATTATTCCGAAATCAAAGTTAAGTTGGTGGCTGAGGGCTGCTGCCTCGGTTGAAAATCTAATTGCCGTGTCAATATCTTTTTGTTCCCGCGTCGCTTTCAGAAGCATTAAATGGCCTAAGGCCAGTTGTAACCTGACTTTATTGGTGTCGTTCGGACTGACGGAAAGTTTTTGTCTTAGTACGGGCAGAGGCAATTCATCCAGGTCACTTGTCTGTGCAAGAGATGAAATTGCGAAATATAGAAGCAGTAAAAGCAGCCCGCACATTCTCATAAACATATTTGTAACAGTTGTTCGTCAACAGCCTGATTCAATAGGTGAAAGTACATATAAATGATGAATACCGGATTTGAAATGTTGGTTTTTGTGTACTGACCACTTCGGTCTTGGTACAAACAAGGACAAGGTTCAGGGAGTACTGAATAATTTCCTGAAAATGGTGAACGATCTGGAACGTTTCGGAATTGCGCACGGTGATCTGCGGCAAGGGAATATCATTAATAGATAGTGGTCGGGTAGTTCTCGCTATAAATGAACTGAAATTCCTCCCGTCACATACTTCATTTCTTTTTTTCTCATCGCTGCTTTGTTCAATAGCATGGCTCCTTCACGGTCCTTTTAAATAACCCTAAACCAATATTCAGCAGGGATGAAATTGTTTGAATGTAATTCAAGCCGAATGAATACTCGCTATTGGGTTTGTCAGCCCTAAAATAATCTTCCATCCGGAATTTTAGCCCCATAAGCCTGCCGGTCAACTTTTCTGTATCCGTCATCTTTTCCCGGACCTTTTGCCTGGCTTCGGTCAATAGCAGATCGGCGGCCTTCTGCTGCTTCGCGGAAAGTTTTACGGGAAAGACAAAGGACTCGGCTAACTCCTGGGGAGAAAGTTCCTGCAGTAATTTTTTATAACTCATGGTAAGTACTTTTTAATTATTGCTTGCAATCTGGCGCCTTCGTGGAACAACTGCGGCCCGCCGTCCATCATGCCATATTTGCTTTTATAGTGAGCCCTTAGTTCGGTTTTGGGCAGAAGAGAAATACAGGCCTGGTCAAAATCCTTGACTGTAGCCGTCCTTGCTGCGAAAGCAATGAGACTTCCTGCTATGCCGTCATATTTTTTGCCTTTTCCCTGGTTGTCACGGGATACGCAAAGTAGATGAATCTGCATCCGAAACTCCCCGGGAAAGTCTGTCAGTGCCAATAACCCCAATATTTCCGATTCGCCCTGTAAAGTCAGTTTAAACAACTCTGCGGCCACTTTCTCCTTTTTCCAGTCAAAGAAATATCGCTTTTTGGTGATTTGCTTAAAGTCTGTATCCTCAAGGGGAGAAATGGAAGCCTTAGCCATTGGCTAAATCACAAAAAACTTGGCAAAACTTGTAAAGTTTTTCCCAAATAGGATGATGCCGCTTGTATCATTTTGGCATATTTGTAGGGTAAACGCTCTTTAGGCGATCGGTACAAGGCCGTTCATTTGAGTTGGAGGGGGAAATGAGGGGGGATGGGAAATGTAGATAAATAAGCTTTTGAAAATAAACGAGTTATACCGCGGGTATAAAAGACCCAGCGGGATCACGACATGGGACAGGTTGGTTGAACGCCACTTGAGTTCATTTTCAAATTCTGCATTGATATAATCGGTCCGGAACCTTGCCCTGCAACTGGAGTTGCAGGGGAGTAGTAATACCGTAGTTTCCTGCCTTTCGACGTTGCTGACGAAAAACTTCGGCCAGGCTAAATGGTCATTGTGGAAATGAAGGGGTTGGAGAGTCAACTGTAAAGATGGATGCATGCCCATCTTTATTTGATGGGCGCGAATGAAAGGTTGTTTGATATTAAGTTTTGGGAATCGTGTAGTGTTTGTAGCAATAAGATAGCCATTTCAGCCTTTTTCGCTATCTTCAGAAGAGGTTGCCTGCTATTCATACTAAACAGACCAGAACTATGTCGATTCGGATAGCTATCAATCACAAGACCACCTACAAGTACGACCGCCCCGTATCCCTTGCGCCGCATGTCTTCCGGCTGCGCCCGGCCGTCCACTCCCGCACGCCGATCGAGGCGTATTCCTTCAAAGTGTCCCCAAAAGAACATTTTATCAATTGGCAGCAGGATCCCTTTGGGAACTTCCAGGCCAGGGTGGTATTCCCGGAAAAGACCATGGAGCTGGATATCCAGGTGGAAGTGATCGCCGAGATGGTGGTGATCAATCCCTTCGACTTTTTTGTAGAAGACTACGCAACGGATTATCCCTTCCAATACAAAGAACACCTGGCCCGGGAACTGACGCCCTACCTGGAAATAGAGGAGCGTGGCCCCCTCCTGACGCAGTGGCTGCAGGGCATCGACAAAACCCCAAAAAGCATCAACGACTTTTTGGTCTATATCAACCGGCGGGTGAATCGCGACATCGCCTACACGGTCCGCATGGAGGCCGGCGTGCAAACAGGCGAACAGACCCTGGGCAGGGCTCTTGGCTCCTGTCGTGACTCGGCCTGGCTCCTGGTCCAGGTACTCCGACACCTTGGACTGGCAGCTCGCTTCGTCTCCGGTTACCTGGTACAGCTAACTGCCGATATTCCCTCACTGGATGGCCCATCGGGACCTGCTCAGGATTTCACTGACCTCCACGCCTGGACGGAAGTCTATATCCCGGGCGCCGGGTGGATCGGCATGGACCCTACCTCGGGACTGTTTGCCGGAGAAGG
>Ga0105239_10008881_pt1 | contig 11375 bp, 10 predicted proteins | sample KBSC44metaG_FD_92761 | JGI IMG/M metagenome (GOLD analysis project Ga0105239, IMG submission 92761) | Corn rhizosphere microbial communities from Kellogg Biological Station, Michigan, USA - KBS C4-4 metaG | ecosystem: Host-associated > Plants > Roots > Rhizosphere > Soil | place: Michigan, USA...
GATTCCGATCCGCAAGCTCTAGCAACCCTCGGGAGGCTGCGGCGGCTAGGAATCCAGGTGGAATATGCACGTGCCGACGTGGAGGATTCCGACGCCGTACGCACCGCAATTCAACGAGCTACCGCGCGCCTCGGCCCGGTAACCACGGTTGTCCATGCGGCCGGAAATAACCGTCCCACGCTGCTTGGCTCGATGGACCCGGAAACACTGTTGGCACCGTGGCGCACGAAGGTGATCGGGCTGGAGAATGTCGTGTCGGCTGTCGATGCGCGAGCAGTTCGTCTGCTCGTGACCTTCGGCTCCGTCATCGCCTGTTCCGGCATGCCGGGTGAGGCGCACTACGCGCTCGCCAACGAAGGACTGACGCGCGCGGCGCAGAGGTTGGCCGCAGCCCATCCACACTGGCGATGTGTCAACATCGAATGGTCGCTCTGGTCCGACCTCGGCATGGGAGTGAACATCGGCAGCGTCGAGCGCTTGAGCCGCGAGGGAGTCGCACCCATCACACCTGATGCCGGTGTCCGATTGTTTCTCGATGTGCTCGCATCAGCACATCGCGGCCCCGTTCTGGTCACCGGGCGCCTTCCCGCGCTCGCGACGCTCCAATTCTTCTCCCGCGAGCCAGCGGTGCTGCGCTATCTCGAATCTTTCGCCGTGCACTTTCCCGGTGTTGAGCTCATTGCGGACGCCTCGTTGCGCACTGTGACCGATGAATATCTCAACGATCACGTATTCTCCGGCGAGCGGCTTCTTCCTGCCGTTCTCGGGCTGGAAGCCATGGCGCAGGCCGCGGCGGCGCTGACAGGGTACGAAGGGCCGCTCAGTTTCACCCAACTGCGTTTCTCACATCCGGTTGTCGTTCCGGACCAGGACAGCACCACGGTCCGCACGATCGCCATGACACGCGATGCCGTGGCGGGGGCGGCGATCGATCTCGCGCTGCGCTCCTCGCGTACCGAATTCCAACAGGATCATTTCCTTGGCTCGCTGTTACGCGAGCCCCGTCCTGTCCCGGCCTTGGCGGCCTGTGCGTCCGGTCGAAGGTCAGCCGTGGATTGGGACGCGAGCGGCCTGTACGGAACGTTGTTCTTCCAGGGCGGCCGGTTTCGCACGGTGTCGCGGTACAGGTATCTCGAAGCCAGGCGCTGCGAATTCGAAGTGCGCCGCGGCGGCGAGCGGCCTTGGTTCGGCTCCTTCCTGCCAGGGCGCCTGCTGCTCGGAGATCCCGCCGCTCGCGATGGTGCGCTTCATGGGATTCAGGCGTGTGTTCCTCACGAGCGTCTGCTGCCGATTGGCGCCGAGTGGGTCGTGATATCGAGGCCCGCCCAGGGGCAACGGCAGGTCGTCACCGCCGTCGAGCGGGAGCATCGAGGCGCGGTGTATACCTACGACTTCGATATCCAGGATGACGACGGTACTCTGATCGAGTCCTGGCGCGGATTGCGGTTGCAGTGTGTTGGCCCTATCGAGCATGCACAGTGGAGCGCTCCGTTGCTCGGGGTCTATCTCGAGCGAGTGCTCGAGCGGCTGCTCGGTGTGCCTAGGTTATGTTGTGCGATTGCCTCATCGTCCGGCGATCGAATGGCTGCGCGTGGTGCGGTGCTCACGGCACTCACCGGTGATGCCGCGAGCGTCGAGCATCAATGGAATGGACGACCGGTGCTGCGTAACGGTGCAACCAACGTCTCGCTATCCCATACCCACTCTCTGACGTTTGCCGTGTCGGGCCATGCAGGGGTGAGCTGTGACATCGAGGGCGTCGCCGAGCGACCGACCCACTCCTGGCGCGATCTGCTGGGCCCGGAACGTTTCCGCCTCGGCGCCTCCGTCGCCGCCAGCCTCGATGAGTCCGAGTCCGCGGCAGCCACACGGGTGTGGTGTGTTTCCGAGTGCATTCGCAAGATTGGCTTGCCCTTCGATACACCCGTCACCATTCACGGCACGGCACGTGATGGCTGGGCGGTATTTCAAGTGGGCGATCACGCGGTGGCGACGCTGGCCGCCCGAGTCGAGTCATTCAGCGAGCCGTGTGTACTGGCCGTACTGGCGGGAGAGGCTCGTGCGAGCGTATGAAATGCGACACGTGGTATCGCTCGAAGAGACCAACATTGTCGGGAACGTCTACTACGCTAACCACGTGCGCTGGCAGGGACGTTGCCGGGAGCTCTTTCTGCGGGAGTTTGCGCCGAGCGTGCTCACTGATCTGGCCAATGGCAGTTACCTGGTCACTACGCGCGTCTGGTGCGAATACTTCGACGAGCTGCGGGCATTCGACGCCGTCGTCGTTCGGATGTACGCGAAAGACATCTCGACCACTCGAATCACCATGTCGTTCGATTACTTCCGGGTCGAGGAGGGGCGGGAGCAACTGGTCGCGCGCGGCGAGCAACAGGTCGCGAGTATGATCGCCACCCGGGGAGCCCCACAGTCCGCGCCGCTGCCGCCCGCGCTGCGCGCAGCGCTGCAGCCTTTCCTGGCTTGAGTCAGGCAGGGCCGGCGCGAGCGACCCGGGCGCGCAGCGCCTCTTTCAGGGGCTTCCCGCTCGCGTTAGTCGGGATGCGCTCGATCACCACCACGCCGAGCAGTCGTTGGTTCTTGTCCAGGCGAGCATTGGCCCATCCGCACAGCTCCGCCTCCGTCGGTTGCGGCACGCCGGCTCGAAGCACCACGAATGCCAGCGGTGTCTCGCCGAGCACCCGGTGCGGCACACCCACCACGGCAACATCGGCGATCGCCGGGTGTCCGCGCAGAACCGACTCCAGGTCCACGGCGTAGATGTTGAATCCGCTCGTGACGATCATGTCTTTCACGCGTCCGGCAAGCCATAGGTTGCCGTCCGGATCGATGCGCCCCAGGTCGCCGGTGAGGAAGAAATCCCGGCCCTGGACGCGCAGGAATTGTCTTTCTGTCCATTCCGCATTGATGTAGCGCGTCATGTTCGAGCCACTGGCGACGGCAAGCTCACCGACATCGCCCGGGGCTACCGGCCGTCTGTGCTCATCGAGCACGCGCAGGTCGATGTCGGGCGCGGGAGTCCCCACGCTGCCGCGCTCATGCGCGGGAGCGCGCCGCTTCGATACGGAGACATGGTCGGTCTCCGTGGAGCCGTACCCTTCGACGAACGAGTCCGGCAGGAGGCGAAACAGCTCGGCCGCGAGAGGCCGGTCGAGTGCGGAACCCGTGCACAACACGTACTCGCAGGAGCGGAACAGCGTGGGCGAGAAGCCAGGGTCATCCAACAGCATGACGAATTGCGTGGGGACCAGGTCGAGGGTCGTCGGCTCGTGTTCCGCCAAGGCTTGCAGCAACTGTCGCGGCTCGAGTCGGTCGGCGATGACCGCAATTCCCCCGGCAACGAGTGTGGCAATGATCGGGGACAACGCACGGGCCGTGTAGAGCGGCGCGGTAATGAGGGCACGCGAGCTCGGGGTCATGCCGTACTCGCCAATCAGCCGCGCCGCCGCGTACGCCCGGCCGAGGGCAGTGTGGACAGTGCCTTTGGGCTGCCCGGTGGTTCCGGAGCTATAGAGAATCGTCATGTCCTGATCGGCGGCGCAGGCGCTCGCGGCGTACTCATCCATTGGGCCGCGCTCGACTGCTTCGGCCGCAAGTCGCGGCCAATCCGCGTCCGCAATGAATAATTCCGGCCTGCAATCCTCCCGCAGGCGGCACAGATTTTCCGCCCCAATCCGCTCGGGTATCGGTACCGCGGCCGCTCCGGCCGCTACCGTCCCGATAAACGTGCTCACGAACGCGAAAGGGTCGCTGATCTGGAGGGCTACGCGCGTGCCGCGGCCCGCGAGGCGGGAACGAATAGCGAGTCCGAGCGTCGCGATCCGGACACTCAGCTCATGCCAGGTCATCCGATCGCGACCGTGAATCAAACAGACTCTCCCGGGACGGGTCGCGGCGAAATGTTGAATCCGGCTCAACAGTCCGAACCGCCGTAGTACCTGCGATGAGGGATCGGGTCGTGACATGTGGCGAGCTTCCGCCGACCCGGGTCAATCCGGCGAGGACTGTCGGCCCGAGCGCTCACTCAGCAATCCGGCCAGCTCCCTGACCGTGCCGGTGCGCAGGACATCAGCGCCAGTGATCTCCATCATCAGGCTATCCATCAGCCGTGCGGCAATCTGCTCAGCCTGAATCGAGGTGCCTCCGAGGTCGAATATCGATTCCGTCGCATCGACACTGTCCAACCCCAGAATTTCCATCCATACGCGCGCGACCAACTCCTCCGGGCGGTCATCCTTGCTGTCGATCGCTAGATTGTGCTCCATCTGTGCGCTCCTCATTCCGCTGCGCCGTCCACAGCCGACTGTAGCACTTGCAGGTTTGTTCCTCGCGCGCAGGCAAGGGTTACTGGAGGGTTGCCGGCCCGATTGCCGCGGCGTACGCTCCGGTGAGTGGGTCGAGTGCGAAATCAGGAGTGTGCCAATGACCGCGCCGATCGTGTTTTTCGACATTGCAGGGCCCGACATGGCGGCGCTGCACTCGTTTTACTCGCGCTTGTTTGGTTGGGACATCAGCGCCGATGGACGCTTTACAGTGACCGTCGTCGCGCCTCTCGGGGCCACCCTGAGACAGGATCCCGCCGACAAGATGTTCTATGTCGGCGTGCCGGATGTGAAAGCGAAGCTTGCGGAAGTGAGCGGCCACGGCGGCACTGTCATCGCCGAGCGATTCGAGGTGCCGGGCACGGTCGTGCTGGGGATGCTTACGGACCCGGCCGGCAATCGCATCGGACTGGTGGAGATGGACGGCGATCGAGTCAAGGTTCCTTGAGCCTATGCCTGCGCATCAAGACCTCACGGACAGGGTGGCCTTCGTTACCGGAGGCTCGCGTGGAATCGGCGCTGCAATCGTCGACAGACTCGCTCGAGACGGCGCGGCCGTCGGATTTACGTACCGCACGTCCCAGGGCGATGCGGCACGCATGCAGGGCCGCTTGGGCGAGCTCGAGCGCCGCGGCCTGGCCATTCAGGCTGACAGCGGCGACGCGCAGGCGCTGAGGGAGGCCATCGAGCGGACAGCCGCGATTTTCGGCCGGTTGGATATCGTCGTCGTCAACGCCGGTCTCATGCGCCTTGCATCCGTAACGGAACTCGCACTCGCGGATTTCGACCAGATGACGGCGGTAAACGTGCGCTCACTGTTTGTGGCCGCGCAGGCGGCGGTTGCGCATTTTGCCGGCAGCGGCCGAATCGTTGCCATCGGCAGTATCACCGCGCTCAAGACGGGGTTTCCTGGCGCTGCCGTTTATGCCGCGACGAAGTCAGCCGTTGCCACCCTGGCGCGCGGTCTGGCGATCGAACTGGCGCCGCGCGGTATCACCGTCAACACGATTCACCCCGGGCCGATCGAAACCGAGAGCAACCCGGCTCACGGAGCCATGGCGGAGGCCATCAAAAACCATATCCCGCTGCGTCGCTACGGGCGGGTCGATGAGATCGCAGGCATGGTGTCTTATCTGGTCGGTCCGGAAGCCACTTACGTTACCGGTTCAGCGTTCACGATCGATGGTGGAGCCATGGCCTGACCGCGCGAAGGCAAGGCGGGAGACTGGGAGCGGATCACAATGCTCGATCCGCGGAATGCGCATGCGCTGCTCTCGCTGCTTCCGCGGTGGCGACCAGGGACTTGGAGAGCTCGACGATCTCTGCCGCCGTGCGCAGCCGTGCAATGTTCATATCCCAAAAGCAGGGCGCCGCAACCGTGGGGCGGCGTACAGGTCTGTGCTTTGCGAGAAACCTGTCCGCGTAGGAGCGCCATTCACTGCCAAATTTTCCTCTGGACTGGTGGACGATGGCCAGCTCGTTCGATACCCCGATCCGAAAGCCAGCGAGGAACGCGCGATACGTAAAATCGATGTCGTAGCAGTGAAATCCATCAAACGTACGCGCGTCAAACTCGACAGTCTCCAGCACTTCTCGACGGGCGGCGAAGAAGAGGCCGTCGAGCACCTGTATGCCGTCGTCCACGGCCGCTCCTACGCCGAAAACATACAGCGCGTACGTATCCTCGCCAGGGGCGCGATGGGCCACCACGCCGCGCGTATGGGGTGAGCCCGTTTGGAACCCCCACCACCGGCCACTTGCAGGAAACAGGGTTGACCCTGCCACTCCGACGATATCCCGGTCACGCAGCGCATCGAGCAGCTTGGCCGCCATGTCCGGTGCCAGGATCTCAATGTCGTCGTGTGAGAACACCACGATGTCCCCGCGCGAGCGAGCGAAGCCCCGGTTGTAGCCCTCGCACAGAGACCTGGCGTCGTGGATTCGCACGATCTCGTAGCTGGAGCCGTCGAGCAAGCGCCGGTAGTTCGAGCAAACGGAGGCGAACTTGCGCGAGTCAACACTGCAGATGACGACCGATAGGGTGGGAGTGCTCGGTAATGGCTCACGCGCAGCGTGGGACGGGCACGTGGGTTGGCTCGCGGCGCGCGTTGCTTGCTCGGCGAGCAATTTGAACGCGCGATACTGCGAGAGCGCATGACTCGGGGCGAGCTGCATGGCCTGCAGGTACAGACGGCATGCCTCCTCCTGCTTGCCACAGCGCTCCAGGGAGCGCGCGGTGTTATAGAGATTCTGCGGGCTGGATGTGTCCATTCTATGATGGGTGAGCAACAGAATGTACGCAGGGGGCGGCTGACAGGGCTGAGTCGATCGCCGCGTCGATATCGAAGCGCGCGGCGGTCGACTCGATTTCCAGACGCATCGTTTCCAGGCGCGCCGGCAGAGCTGCATCGAATGGAAATCTGGCTGCTGCGTAGAGTCCGAGCGCCTCCGTGAAGTTTGTCTGAAACGCGGCCGTTTCCGTGGGTGCGGGGAGATGGTACGACAAGCCTCGAGCACACAACCTTCGCGCGACCTCCTCGCGATCCCGGCACTGCGTTCCTATGGTGATCGCCGGTTTCCGGTGCAGGATGGGATAGTGATACGTGGCGCTACCGCAGACGTGGATGATGAGATCCGCACGCGAACACACGAAATGCAGCGGCAATGCCGGCGAGTAGAAGCATCTGTCATGTGGGTACGGGCACTCAGTCTCTCCAGCGTAATCCGCTGGCATCATGTTCGTGACGATGGCCCAGTCTTGCGCCAACAGCTCGCGCAGGCATTCCCACGCGCTGGGGTGAGGATTTCTCGAGGCGCCGATACCGAGCGTCAGGTATACGATTTTCCGACCGCGATTCGCGGCAAGGAAAGCTGACAGCGGCTCCGTATCGAACAATCTCTCTTCGTCCTGATCGAGTATGAGCGGACCACAGTAAAAGGATCTGGTTCCAAGCGCCCGTAACCCGGGCAGCGGCTCCAGCAGGGGGCTTGCGGGGACGATGTGAGCCTCCGCTTCGAAGTAGCCGTCGATGGATTGCGGCAAAACCAACGTCGATCGCGGCGGCAGACTCAGCGTGCCGACGACGGAGGCCAGGCTATGGCCATGGACTGGCGTGCTTGCACCGCCGAAAACACCGGTGCGTGCAATCGTGAGCCGCGGCAGGCGGCGGATCTGCCTCGCCAGCGCTGTCGTGAGATTGCTGTCGTCGATGATCAGATCGGGCGAGAACTTTCGGTACGCGGCGAGCTCGGCGACGACGCTGAATTGTTGTTTTAAATCCAGCACGGGAAGCTCGAAGCGCGCCAGGAATTCAGGCTCGTAGTAGTACCGCCCCTGCTCGAAGCCGTATGACTTCCGCGCTGTTATCTCTTCCGGTGTCAGACGGGGTAGCACGAAGGCAACGTCGTAGCGGGCGGCCGACATTCGCTGATAAAGCTTCACCAGCGGAATGAAATGCGACGGGAAGCCGAAATAAGGTGGCAGGAAGAGTACCCGGATTCTATTCACGCGAAGCTCACTCGTATTTTTCGATGTTGAGAGCCCTACAGCAGCCCGTCAAGTGGGGAGCCTCGCGCGTTACCGCTGTCGTGCCACCGGGCGCGTTTGCTATATAAGTCCCTCCATCAGATGCGTGCATCGGTGCGGGAAGTTGGGCAGGCGCGCGCCCACGACGCCTGTGCGACGGGAGGGACCCATGAGAGAACCGGCTGGCAAGGTGAGGGGCGGCAGGCAAAGATCCTGCGGGGCGATACTGGCGGGGCTCGTCATCTGTTGTAGTGTGTGGATATGGCCCGCCGCCACAGTGGCGGGGGAGGTCTCGCAGGCCGCGCTCGCATCGCTGTGGCCCATTGCGGAGTCATATCCCTGCGCGGCGTTAGCGGTGCTGTATACCGCTCGCATACCGCCAGGGGCTGACACGGGCACGATCTATCTCAATGCGGTGCCTTCGGCCGAGGTCATTGCAATGCTCGCGCGCCAGAGCGATGCGAGCCTGACGAGTATTCTGGAGGCGGTGTCGCTGAGGCCCTACGCGCCCCCTGTTTTGTTTATTGAGGTGCGCTGGTCACGCCACGCCCTCGATAATGCAGCCACCATCCTGACCACCGAAGCGCAACTCGTCGACCAGGTGGGTCAACCTCTGCAGCCGGCGCACCGGCTACAGTTGCCGACCCGCGTGTTGATGTCCGGGGGGCTCTTTCGACTGCTGGGCTCACCCGGGGATTTCTGATCCATCGGGGGACCCGCCCTGTCATAAAGGCATCAGGGCGTATCCTTGTTGCTGGAGCGATGTAATCGTCGTGACCGCCGAAAGCGCGATGGTGACGGAATGATCTATCCAGTCGTACTCGTACTGTTGCTTCGCGACCGATTGACCGCAAACGACGACGTCCACTCCCGCCTGCCTCAATAAAGCGATCAGGCGCAGATTGGGATTTTTTGATCCATACTTTGCCAGGTAGTGCGGGTCATCCAAGGCCACGGATACGGTGTCTCTGTCAGCCACCACCACGAATCTCAGATGTGACAACGGCACTCCGGCGTAAACATACAGGTTTACGGCACGCGCGGCCCGCTCCAGACCTGGGGAAATTGCACGAGGGTCGGCCGCCTCATTGGGAAGCGTGAAGACGACTTTATAAGTCAGAGCCTTGTCGGGCATGTAGGCCGCGCGCTCGGATTCATGAATGGCCCCGAATCCCGGCACCGTGGGCGTCACCCAGTGCCCCGGCTGCGGATCCGCCGCTTTGGCCGAAATACAGCCTGCAAGCATCAACAGGAACGTCAAAAGCCTCGAGTGTGAGCCGGTCATAACATCCTCCATGACGGTCGCCTTGAGATGTGGCCAGCGCCAGTATGCTCTTGCGCGGGTTGGTCAGTCGACAGCCATACCGTCGCCTCACGAAAGTCGGTACGCGTACGGCGAGGCCCAGTCCCGATCAAATACCGCTTGCAGGCTGCGTACCAGGCCCGGGTGATCGGCGTTCAAGCTGCAACCGGATGTCGCGGTGAAATAATCCCACGTCATGTTGGATGTGCCCACGTTGACCCGGCGGTCAGTCACAATGTACTTTGTGTGATTGACGCGGCTGTGCCCGGGAAACTTGCGATGCGCACTGGTGGTGTCGTCCCAGCCTGGAATGATGAACTGTTTGATTTCGAGTTGGCCGGCGCTGAGGTATTTGTCCATGCGACCCGCATCGGCGGCCTGTTGTAGAGACAGCAGCAGCGGTGCGATGAAAGAAGACGTGTGAGCCCACTTGCTGACGAGCAGCCGCACATGGATTTTGCGGGTGAGCACGGCTGAAAGAATCGCATCGTTGAGGCTGGGCCACCACACGGGGGTATCGGTTGGAATCTGTGCACCGCCCTCGATGGGCGAAACCCCGCTCCCCGTTCGGCTGTAGAGACCAACAGGGGCGAAATCCATCACGCTGATACACACGGAGCGGCGTGCATCGTGGATCGTGTGGACGAGTCCGGCACCATCGTAGCTCCGCCCCGGACCCAGCACCTCCGGCGGGCAGCCGGTCAGGAATAGCCCTCCCTGCTCGCCATTGAGCTCCACCCTGAGCGGCTCGCCGATACGGTAGTCGGTGCCATATTTTTTGACATCGAGAGGTGCGGGCGCGCGCGCTGCTTCGGGCACGAGCGCGGACCAGTTGGGCACCGTCCTGTTGATACGTGCTGAAGGATCAAACACTGCGGTGCTGGAGGGTGGCAGGCGACTGAAACTGCACCATCCCTCGAAATACCGGGTGGCATCGCTCGCCAGCTCCGGGCAGTCCTCGACCAGGACGCCCATCTCTTTCACCTGCATGATGGACTTCCAGTCCATGTTGGCCGATCCGAGGTAAATGTGCCGGTCGTCAAAAATCCACAGCTTCTGGTGCATGATGCCGGCGCCGCCATACCAACGGCCCATGTCAACTTCGAAGAGCTCGACGAGCTCTGGATACTGATCCCTCAGAGTGGCCGATTCGGGCTTCGAGGTGCTCGAGAAACCGGGACTCTCGAGAATGCGGATGCGCACTCCGCGCTGAGCCGCATCGCGTAACGCTTCGAATAGGGCGCGGCCGGGGCCGGCACCCATTTGGGCGAACTGCTCATCGCTGAATCCGGACTCGTCCGCACTCTTGGGGTCCGGAAGCAGGTTCCAGTACATGGCGGTGAGGTCGATCCGGGTGCGTGCCTGCCGCGTGAGCTCAACGAGCACGTCTTCGGTGTACCGGATACCCGGCGTACCTCGCAGATCCTCGAGGCCCTTGGGAATGGACTCGACGAGCCAGGCACGGGACTGAGGGTTGGCTGGGGTCAAAGGGCGATCGTCCTGATTTTGCATGAGTTGGAACTGCACTGGTTTCGAGCCCGGCACACCCGTCCCCGCGGCATCGACATTAGGAGTCCCTCCATAATGGAGAGCCTGTGGCCTGCGGTGCAAAAGAGAGAGTGGCTACCGCGCCCGGCGAGTGTTTGTTGACGCGGCGGACTATAGCGCGGTGTTTTTTAGAGAAGCAATCGCGTCGACATGACAATCGCATTGATCGGTTCAAATCATGGCGTGCGTGGTGTTGGAGAGGTTCGGAGTCTGTCGCTCGTTTGAGTGACACACGTTTGCCAGGCGATCCTAAATCATGTTGCATTGCGACTGGGGATGGCCTGTGGGATCTGATATCCAAACAGTCAGGAGACGACAACAACAATGCGGGCGAATTTAGTGGGCGGAGCGATTGCAAAGGTGTTGTTCGGCGGAGCATACTGGGTATTACAAGTAAAGCAGTGATTCGTCGCAATAGAAGATGACGAACGCGGCAAGGGAACAAACATCTTCAGGGGAAGCAGCAGGATCAACTCGCCATGGACGGTGAGACATGAGGTGACGATCATGGGCCACGGCCAGTCATTCATCGCAGGACTTGCCGCTGCGATGGGCTTGATTTCCTTGACGTTGTTGTCAGCACCAGCGTCGTCTCAGACGGCGGCGACCGGGACGACAACGGCCCCCGCGGCGGCGACTGCGCCTGGTTTGACGTGTAGCA
>Ga0105239_10008882_pt1 | contig 11375 bp, 8 predicted proteins | sample KBSC44metaG_FD_92761 | JGI IMG/M metagenome (GOLD analysis project Ga0105239, IMG submission 92761) | Corn rhizosphere microbial communities from Kellogg Biological Station, Michigan, USA - KBS C4-4 metaG | ecosystem: Host-associated > Plants > Roots > Rhizosphere > Soil | place: Michigan, USA...
CATATAAATAGAGCCACGAAGAACAAGCCGAAAAAAGTAAGTACAGGTAATTCAGCTATAAAGAAGTACCTGTAAATACAATAAAATATAACCGGCATAAAAATAAATACCGGAATGAGGAAGTGCACCTTTGATAAAGCTTCAAAAAGGTCGCTCTTAAACATTCTCACAGATTCCTGTGAATTCGAAACAAATTTCTTTTTCATCACTTCAGGGTTTAAAACGGTCAACTATTTCTTTGCCTGTTTCCGGGTCAGTGCCTTTAACCTCTACATACGCTACGTTAGGGATCCAAAAGCTGCCACCCTCAATTTTTACAAAAATACGGTTGAGTATCACCTGTTTTTTCGCAACTAACGCGAATATATGATATTTTCCGTCTTCGCCCCTCATTAAAGTAAGCGGAAACTTCTTGTATGACACAAATCTGATATCATAACTGCCGTTATTCTGCGCTTTTGTATTTAAACCGTATGCAAATTTACGTTGAATATAATTTAATTCCTCTTTTTGTCCTTTTTCAGCATATTTCAACCAGAAAACTTTTACGGGCTGATCTGCGTTCAGTTTCCCGTCGCTGTTTAAATTAAGGTCGTAAACTATTGTATTTGCATTCGGGGTACGTTGTACGTAAAATAATCTTTCACCGCTGGCAGGTGGTGTTGGGTAAACCACATTGGCACTTTTATCTGATCCCGGCCCTTTGTCAAAATTATTTGGATATCCGTAAGCAGATGTTCCTGAAATAATAGAAATAAGAAATAAAAAACGTAGTCGCATTAATTTAAAAAGAGGGTATTGCATTATTTTTTCTCCAATGCTTTTTTAGCATCTATCAGTCGTCTTATAGCGGTTGCATTGGTTAATACAGCTAATGCCACTATTGGAAAAGTAAAAATTGACATAGTTTCGAACACGTGGAACTTAATGCCCGGAACATAGAGCTTATAATTACCACCAATATATAAAGAGGTAACACCGCACAGCATGGCAAACAAACCAAGTGTTATCACCCGTTCCGGCCTTTGCATCAATCCGCCTTTGATGTCTACACCCAATCCTTCGGCCCGTGCACGAACATAACTTACCATCATAGAACCGATCAGGGCAATAAAGGCAAATATTGAGCTCAGGAAATAGTGGTGAGCCACCAGATAATAGCAGATGCCCAGAAACATTACTAATTCGCTATAGCGGTCGAGAACGGAATCATATAAAGCACCAAAGGTTGATTTCATATTCCCCAGTCTTGCTACCTGTCCGTCTAGCATGTCAAACAAACCGGCAAAGAGGATCAGCGCCCCGGCCCAGCCTACATAGGTCAGATCCCCGCGGTTGCCTTCTTCGGCACCTATAATAAATATAACGGCGACGCCAACATTCAGCATGAAGCCTATGGTGGTGACCACATTAGGAGTAAGCCCTAATTTGATCAGCACTTTTACGAACGGGTCAATCACTTTATAGATTCCCATTTGAAGATTGGTGCGTAATGATGTTTGATGTGCCATAGCCAAAATAATCTTTAATAAACCCCAGGTTAAAACGTAAAGAGAACCCTTGTGCGAATGCCCCATTTGGCCACATCAGGATGGTCTAAATAGGTGAAACGCCTAACCAAATCAACTCTTACAAATTTAAAAATGTTTTCAATACCAACGCTACCTTCTACGTAAGGCGTTCTGCCTAAAGCGAATGTGGTAGGGCGGCCGTTTTCGTCAACCGGCAATTGAAATAAAGACGAATGCAACGATGGATTATTTTCATCCCTTAATCCCCCCCATAGAGATTTAAATGAAAGCGTTTCGCGCCACTTCAATCTTTTGAATAAGGGTATTTTGTTAAAGATAAACCCATTAAAGTGCTGGTCGATAAGGATGCTTTCATAATGGTCATCCACAAATTCCAGGAAATTCATCAGGTTGTACGAATAAAGATCATAAGCATACGTCTGGTTTGCGCGTGGAATGGAAAGCAATGGATATGGCACTTGCCCAAAAACATTAGCCGCTTCGGCGGTGACATCCGCATAGCCTAATTGTGACAAGTAAAAGCGTTTATCAATCTGGAAATGAAGATTTTTATAAGCGAATTGTCCGTCAAATACATTTTTCAAAGCCTGGGTATAATCGAGGGTGAAAATGGGGTATTGATTAGGAATATCTATCCGGTAGATCTTACCCTGATAGAATTGCTCGTGCGGTGCATAGCGTAGCTGTCCGGTTATCCCTGCTGTGGTAATACTGTTTACGCTGTTCGGAACGCCATTAGCTTCGTTAATAAAGAATAATGAGCCAGCCGGTGATTGCGTCCATCTTCTTAAGCCAATGCTGTACGAGAAGTGATTTTCGTATTCATGAACATAATCTATTTTGTAAAAATCGTTGTACAGGTATTTGTCGTTGTTGCCACGTTTGAATGATAAAAGGAAATTATCTTCCTGCACAAACTGAAGTGCTAAACCAGGAATTTTAGTGTCTTTTTGATAGCTCACCCTTATGTAATTCTGTGGAAACTTGTAGATAGATTTATTGTTAAGGGAATAAGTTGCACTTAAAAAATATTTCCATTTCTCATCCTTAAAACCATATGCCGCATAGGTTTCAAAATAGAACCGTTTACTCAACTCCGGTGTGGTGCGACCGCCAAGCCTAAATTTAAAGCCTTCAACAGGGTTAAAGCTATAAAAAGTATTTGCGGGCCCCATTTCAAACGGTCCGAATGATTTATAACCGGCCAATAACAGCGTCAGGATATCCATCGTCCGCCGGTAAGATGGCATGGATTGCAGAGTATCAATATTGTGGTAAACTTTGGATTCAGCTTTGGTAAGAGTGTCCAACCGGTTTTTAACCCAAAAATCATTGCTCCTCCTTTTTGCTTCATCATTTTCCACGAGTGACGGCCCGTCAAAAGTTGTATCGGGTATTGGTTTATTTACTATGTAATCTTTATAAGTAATAGTCCGTATACCTAATAAACCACCATTCCCTTTTTTATTGAAACTAAAATCGACAATGGTGTTGCTTTTACTTAAGTGATATCTATTGTCAGGATTTTGCTCGAAGTCCTGATCTACATGCAATGATTTTACAAAGTTGAGGTTGATGTTTTTGTTAACCGTAAGTCCTACATGCTGAACTGCATAGTGTCCATCAAGCGTTACGTAAATCTTTCCCTCAAACAACATATCGGTTGTATTGCGCGGTGTAAAGCTCAACTCAACAACTTTTGCGTTATTAACAACAATGGTGTCGGTGATAAAGAATTTATAAAAACCAGGAGCAGCATCGCATATCGGGCTCAGGAACATATTAGTCATTAAGAAGATATTGTTTTGATAAATATCAACCTCGTAATACATGTGCTTGAAATATTGGCCCAGGCCTTCATTGTCAAGGTAGCTGCCAAAATTTACGCTCTTTTCACCCAACAGGACCGTTTTCTTTTTTTCAGGTGATTTACGGTAATAATTTTGACTTAGTTTCTCGGTAAGATAAAAGGGGAGTATGTTTTTACCCGGTATGGTTGTACTATCCCGGTTATCTACCAGGAATTTATATTTTCTAAAGAGTTTTCTATCGGTAACATTGGCGGAGACATTGAGTACCGAAAACATCATTTTGTCATATTCTTTGTTTTGAACATAGGCGTAACTTTGCGGTCGGTTTTCTTCTTTATGGGCTATAACCTGTCGAATAAGTTCAACGGCAGGGTTATCCTTGTTTCTATACCTTGTTTTTTTTGCCGATTTGATCACCACTTCGCTCAGTTGTTGCGCTATGGGAACTAATTTGATATTGGCAATTTGTTCCTGTCCCGGCTTCACATTTATGGTGGTGGGTTTATATCCAACGAAGGAAACTTTTATCTGGCTGAATGGCTTGTCTGGTTTTGATATTAAAGTATATTTACCTTCTTCATCGGCAGTAATGTTTACGGAACTATCGGCTGCAAATACATTTACAAAGGGAAGAGTTTGATTAGTTTTTGCATCGGTTATTACACCGCTCACCTTTGTTACCTGTGCAAATGTGATGAAGGATAAAAGTAGTAACGGTATTAAAAGAAATATTTTCAGGTAAATATTTTTAAAATTCATATGACCGATGCAGCTACGAAAATACCAACTCATTTTGCCCCGAATAGTTGTAAAACGTAACTATATTTATATTGATACAATTTTATTTAATCTACGCGATATAACTACATTTAATTGATGTACCAATGTTTTTTTAACAGTTTTCTGCTATGATGGTTCCAATTAAATGTTTTATCCCTTTTAACTTTCAAGCCTGTCAGACTATAATTGCTATTATAGGTTTAACAAGCTTGTTATTTACCCGCAAAAATAGAAAAATTCCGTACAGACTTTTGTGGTCAAAAAGTCAAAATTAATCAAACGATTAATAAAATAGTTTAGTATCGCGTTCAGAGTAATTTGAACCATATGGCTGCCTGTAATGCTATATTAGCATAAATTCCGGCCAATACATCGTCCAGCATAATTCCCCATCCTCCGGGGAGAATTTCCATCTTTTTGATAAACAAGGGTTTCACAATGTCAAAAAAGCGAAACAGCACCAACGCTATTATTATATATTTTAACGTAACGGGAATAAAGAGCAAACTTATGCACATTCCTGCAACTTCATCAATCACCACCCGGGAAGGGTCTTTACCCCATATTTTCGAGACAATTGTTGATGACCAGATGCCGAGTAAGGTAATCAAGAATGTAACGATGACTGCAGTAACCGGATTATAACCAGAAGCCCAGGCAAGGTACCAGCAAATGCAACAGGCGACAGCAGCTACTGTTCCGGCTCCTTTGCCAATATATCCTATGCCCAGACTTGTGGAAACTAGCTTATGAAAAAGCATTATAAAACTTCAACCAAATCCTGGTAATAATCTAAGCCCAGGTGAGTGATCAGGTCTTCGCCCATTAAGTGACGCAAAGTATTCTGCAGTTTCATTAACTGTTTGAATATGTCATTCTCAGGTCTTAAACCAGGTAATGTTTGTGGCGATTTAAGGTAGAAAGATAACCATTCTTGTATGCCGCTCATTTCAGCCCTTTTTGCCAGGTCGATAAATAGCGCAAGATCCAATGCAATCGGGGCCGCCAGGATCGAATCGCGGCAAAGGAAATTGATTTTAATCTGCATTTTGTAACCCAGCCAGCCGAAGATGTCTATATTATCCCAGCTTTCTTTGTTATCGCCATGCGGAGGATAATAGTTGATACGTATCTTGTGGAATATATCTCCATACAATTCATTGTTATCTTCGGGGCGTAAGATGTCTTCCAATACCCCCAGTTTAGAAACTTCTTTAGTTTTAAAGTTATCCGGATCATCCAATACCAAACCGTCGCGGTTGCCCAATATGTTGGTTGAGAACCATCCGCTAATTCCTAATGACCTTGCAGCCAAACCTGGAGCCAAAATGGTTTTCATTAAAGTTTGACCTGTTTTAAAGTCTTTGCCGGCGATAGGCGTATTGGTCAATTTTGAAAGCTCAACTAATGCAGGTATATCAACAGTCAGGTTAGGGGCGCCGTTTGCAAAAGGCACACCTAATTTAAGTGCCGCATAGGCGTAAATCATACTTGGCGATATCAACTTATCATCATTTACCAAAGCCTGCTCAAAAGCAGCTAATGATTGATGTATTTCAGATGCTTCATAGTAAATTTCCGTTGAGCCGCACCAAACCAGTACTATCCTGTCGCAGCCATTTTGTGCTTTGAAGTTTTCAATATCCTGCATTACAGCATCGGCAAGTTCCCGACGGGTGCCTTGCTTTACGTAAGTGCCGATCAGATTTTTTGCATAGTTTTTATCAAAAGCCGCCTTCATTGGTTTTATTTTTTCCAATTCGGGCTTAATTGCGGTTAGTAATCCGGGCTCCAGTACTTTAGCGAGCGTTGCAGCTTCGTACACATTATCTTCGTATACGTCCCAGCCACCAAAAACAATGTCATTCAGATCAGCCAGGGGAACAAAATCTTTAATTTTTGGATAGCGGTTTTCAGTTCTTTTGCCCAAGCGGATGTGCCCCATCTGGGTAAGTGAGCCAATAGGCTGTGATATGCCTTTTTTTACGGCTTCAACACCGGCAATTAGTGTAGTGGCCACTGCCCCTAAACCAGGTATCAAAATCCCTAATTTGCCCTTAGCTGGTTGAATGTTGTTCTTCATGTTTTATTTTTTCAAGTTGTTAGTATTATGGCAAAAGCCATGTGTTATTTGAGTGCCCAAAAGACAGTATTTTTCAGTAAAGAATAATACAAAGTTATAATTTTGACCAAAATATGAAATTAGTCAGTTTTTAATTCGGGTAGGTTCAGGTAATATTTTGAGAAATACAGATAGGGGTAAATACGAAGGCTAGGCTTAGATCGCTTTTTCGTATATTCTGTATTTTTTATAAGGGTCGCCGCCAATTGCCTCAATCGCCCGGTTCACCATGTCGTTATTTTCCAGAGTCCACGATGCTTCGGCATATTCTAAGCCTTTTCTCCGGTATTCCTTTATGATATTCCCATATAAAACAGCCTCAATACCCATTTTACGATAGCCGTCAATGACACCTAAAAGCATAATTCGGATACCTTTGATCTTGCTTTTCCCAAGTAATAGTTTGAAAATACCTGTAGGTAACAAGCGGCCGCGTTTAATGGTTTTTAGAATCGAGTTAATATCTGGGATAGCCACACCGAAGCCAACTATTTTGCCATGTTGTTCAGCCAATAGGCAAAAATCAGCATCAAGTATCATTTTAAGATCTTTAGCAGTATAGTCAAATTCTTCGTTGGTCATCGGGAAGAAACCCATATTTTTGTCCCATGCTGTATTATATACTTCACGCAGGGCGGCAGCTTCCTCTTTGAATTTCTTCAGATTGACCTTCCTTATAGTAACGTCGCTCCGTTTTAACCGGTCCTGCAACTTATCAAGCAATTGAACTGATTTATCATTGTAGCTTGTCTTGTCCCAATGCCAGGCCAAAAGATCAACTTGTTTTTTGAACCCGGCTTTTTCAACTAAATCAACATAATAAGCCGGATTATAGGTCATCATCACCATTGGCGAACTGTCAAATCCTTTCACCAGTAAACCACAGGTCTCATTTGTGGACGGATTTACGGGGCCGACTATTTTAGATACTTTTTTTTCTTTAAGCCACTTGGTAGCTTCAGCAAACAAAAGGTCAGCAACTTCCTGATCATTTACGCAATCAAAAAAGCCAAAGAAACCATCGTTAACATTGTTAAACTGATTATGATTGGTGTTATATATAGCTGCAATACGCCCTACAATTTTATCACCATCATAAGCCAGGAAAGTTTGTAATGACGAGTGCTTATGAAAGGGATGCGTAGTTAAAATATCCCGTTGTGCAATGAATAATTCTGGTACATAGTATGGATCATCTTTATAGAGGTCGTGAGGGAAATCAATAAATTTAGCCAGTTCTTTTTTGTTACTAACCGGAATTATTTTTTTCATTTTGGGGTAAGGGGTTTAATTGGTATTAAAAAAGTCATCCTGGTAGTTTTACCAGGATGACAGCTTTAGATATTTTCTTTGATCATTGATACGCCGACCTCTTTGAATACCTTATTGATCTTATCGATCGCCTCTTCTATTTGGGCAAAAGTATGTGTTGCCATCAATGAGAATCGAAGTAAAGATGAATCGGACGGAACAGCAGGAGATACTACGGGATTCACAAATACGCCTGAATTTTGAAGGTATTTAGTAACCTGGAAAGTCTTTTCGTTATCACGTACATAAATTGGTAAGATAGGGCTCTCAGTTGGGCCGAGATCAAAACCTTCATCAACCAATAGTTTATGAGCATAGTTAGTATTCTCCCATAATTTAGCAATTCGCTCTGGCTCTGATTCAATAATGTCAAGAGCAGCAATAACACTAGCTACAGCGCCCGGAGGCATACTAGCACTGAACATTAATGAACGTGCACGGTGTTTCAGATAATCTATTGTTGCAAAATCCGCAGCAATGAAACCACCCAATGATGCCAGCGATTTACTGAAGGTACCCATGATCAGGTCTACATCTTCGGTTAATCCAAAGTGCGAAGCGGTACCGGCACCTTTTTCACCGATCACACCTAAACTATGGGCATCATCTACCATAATGTTGGCGCCAAATTCTTCAGCAAGCTGAACTATTTCAGGCAACTTAACAATGTCGCCCTCCATACTGAATATACCATCAACAGCGATAAGTTTTACTGCATCTTCAGGTAGAATGCTCAGTTTACGACGAAGGTCATTCATGTCGTTGTGAGCATATTTAATTACTCTTGAAAATGAAAGACGGCTGCCATCAATTAACGAGGCATGATCGTATTCATCAAGTATCAAATAATCATTACGGCCTGTGATAGAAGATAACACTCCCAGGTTTACCTGGAACCCTGTGCTAAAAAGTACAGAGGCCTCTTTGCCAACATAATCGGCAAGCCTCTGTTCTAATTCAATATGTATGTCAAGAGTACCGTTCAGGAATCTTGACCCGGCACAACCGGTACCATATTTATCAATCGCTTTTTTTGAAGCTTCTTTAATTTTAGGGTGACTGGTTAAACCTAAATAAGAGTTTGAGCCAAACATTAATACACGTTGCCCATCGATAATAACCTCCGTATCCTGCCCAGATTCGATGGGCCTGAAAAAGGGATACATTCCTTTTTCCCTTGCCATCTCTGCGTCTTTGAACAACGCAATTTTATCATGTAGTTTTTTACCCATGTATCAGCTTTGCTTTAATTTTATGTAAAATTATCATGAATAAGCTTATAACTTATAATATTAGATAACTGAGAATGTTTGTATTACATTTTATGTTGCAACGTAAATTCCCGAGAGGCAAATTAATTAAATTTTTTATTTAATTCATGTCACAATTTTTCATTTTTTTGAAAAAGCTACAAATTTCAGCTTCAAATAGGTGGTTTTATGGCAATTACTAAAAAAGTTCCTCTCTATTATCTTTTATTCATAATTGTGCCATATTCGCACTATTGGAGTAAATTTACTAAAAATTGTGGAACATTGCGCTGACCTTGTTTGTTAAACCGACGATCATTCTACCTTATGGCAAAAAAAAACTACTCACTTCTGCTTTTTATATTGTGTTCCCCTTTTGTTGCTTTTAGCCAAACCAATGTAGATACTACTATAAAGACAGTTACCCTTAGGCAATGTGTTGATTTTGCCCTAAAAAACCAACCGGCAGTAAAGCAAGCAGCCATAGACGAAACTATAAACGAACGGAATATCAATATTAGTCTTGCTGCCTGGTTGCCACAGGTAACAGGGTCTGGCTTGTATAATTACTATTTTAAAGGTTCGCCGATAGTGCCCTCGGCTAGCTCAAATACCAGTACCGGAAGAATAGATAACTTATCTACCCTTGGTTTACAGGCCAGCCAGGTAATTTATAATAACGATGTATTACAGGCAGCCAAAGCCGCAAAATATTCTCGCCTGTACTATAAACAAAACACAACCAGCAGCCAAATCAATGTAGTGGCCGATGTGAGCAAAGCATTTTTTGATGTGTTGTTATCACAAAAGCAATTAGATATCCTCAATGAGGATATAGTAAGGTTGCAAAGAAGTCTTAAAGACGCTCATTCACAGTATAATGCAGGTGTGGTTGATAAAACGGATTATAAACAGGCGACCATCGCATTAAACAACTCCCTGGCATCGCGAAAGCAAACGGAAGAGGCGATAAAAAGTAAAGTTGCTTATCTGAAACAAATAATGGGGTTGGGGGCTGAAAGTAACCTAACATTATCTTATGATTCGGCAAAGTTTGAAACCGAGGCCATTGCTGATACTAACCAGAGGCTTGATTATAACAACCGTATAGAATATCAATTACTGCAAACGCAAAAAAACCTCCAGAATGTAAATGTAAACTATTATAAGTGGGGTTTCCTTCCATCGTTATCGGCAAACGGTGTTTATAATTTGAATTACTTTAGTGAAAGTTTTTCAACTCTGTATAACAAATCATTTCCAAATGCCTACGTGGGACTATCCCTTAGTCTGCCAATCTTTCAAGGCAACAAGCGCCTGCAAAATTTAAGTAAAGCACGTTTGGAGGTGGATAGGGCCGATCTGGATATCACAAACGCGAAAAATACGATTAGCACCGAATATGTACAGGCTCTGGCCAGTTATAAAAGCAATTATACTAACTGGCAATTCCTGAAGGAGAATGTAAGCCTGGCCAAAGATGTGTATCATGTAGTAAGCTTGCAATACCGTGAGGGCATTAAGATATATCTTGATGTGATTATTGCTCAATCAGACCTGAGGACAGCTGAGTTGAACTATTATAATTCTTTGTTCCAGGTATTGTCGAGTAAGATAGACTTACAAAAAGCATTGGGAATCCTGTCTGTACAACAAAACTAATTTTAAAATTGAACCTCATTTACATACAATCGATGAAGCATAAATACATATACAAAACGGCTCTATTGGCATTATCGGCTATCGCGGCGTGCAAAGGACCAGCTAAGCAAAATGATGCCTTGCCGCCAACGCCCGTTAATGTTACTGAAGCCAGAAAGGCAAATGCTGTTTACTATGACCAATTCCAGGGAACAGTGGTTGCACTAAATTCTGTTGAATTGCGCAGCCAGGTGACAGGCTTTATCACCGGGATTTTTTTTAAAGAAGGCGAAGTGGTGCAGAAAGGTAAAGAGCTTTATGAAATAGACCGTCGTAAATACGTAGCTGCTTATGATCAGGCCGCAGCCAATCTGACAAGTGCAGAGGCCAACCTCGTAAAGGCTCAAAAGGATGTGGATCGTTACAACTATCTTCAAAAGGAGGATGCAGTTGCAAGGCAAACTGTTGATCAGGCTCAGGCAGCTTATGAAACTGCAAAAAGCCAGGTATCGGTGGCAAAAGCGGGGGTGTTATCGGCTAAAACTGACCTTTCTTATTCAATAATCACCGCACCCTTTACAGGAAGGATAGGTATTTCGCAGGTTAAGTTAGGTGCACAGGTTAGCCCCGGAACTACATTATTGAATACCATTTCGAGCGAAAATCCAGTCGGAGTTGACTTTGTGATTAACGAACAGGACATCGATCGTTTTTATGGCCTGCAGAAAAACACTACCGATTCCACCTTCAAACTGCAATTATCAGATGGCAATACTATTTACAACAAACCGGGTAAAATACTGGCTATTGACAGAGGCGTAAACAACCAGACAGGTACCATAAAAGTAAGGGCAGAATTTCCGAACGACAAAAATGAGTTGAAAGATGGGATGAGCTGCGCGGTAAAGGTACTTAATGCGGCTTCGGG
>Ga0105239_10008884_pt1 | contig 11374 bp, 12 predicted proteins | sample KBSC44metaG_FD_92761 | JGI IMG/M metagenome (GOLD analysis project Ga0105239, IMG submission 92761) | Corn rhizosphere microbial communities from Kellogg Biological Station, Michigan, USA - KBS C4-4 metaG | ecosystem: Host-associated > Plants > Roots > Rhizosphere > Soil | place: Michigan, USA...
GCGATCTTCGACCGCCTGATCCGGCTGCGCGCGGAGGGCATTCCGCTCGGCCTGATGATCCAGGTCGATACGCTGTGCCACAAGCTGCCGGGCTTCGTGGAAAAGGCGAAGCGGGCGGGCGTGACGCGCGTGTTCATCGGGCTTGAGAACATCAATCCGGACAATCTCGTCTCCGCCAAGAAAAAGCAGAACAAGATCACTGAATACCGCAAGATGCTGCTCGCCTGGAAAGCGCAGGGCATCATCACGATCGCGGGCTATATCCTGGGATTCCCGTCCGACACGCCGCAGACCATCCGGCGCGACATCGAGATCATCCAGCGGGAATTGCCGCTCGACGGGCTCGAGTTCTTCTGCCTCACGCCCCTGCCCGGCTCCGAAGATCACCAGACGCTGTGGAAGACCGGCGTGGCGATGGATGACGATCTCAACACCTACGATGTCGAGCATGTCTGCACCGGCCACGCCAGAATGAGCGGCGACGAATGGCGCAGCATCTATCGCGAGGCGTGGGGCCTCTATTATTCGCCCGAACACATGAAAACGCTCCTGCGCCGTGCGGCGGCCACGGGCGTGCCGATGAAGAGCCTCGTCAAAATCCTTGTGACCTTCTCCTCGACGGTGCGGCTGGAGAACGTGCATCCGCTTCAGGGCGGCCTTGTGCGGCTCAGGCATCCCAGCGAGCGCAGGTCAACGCGCGCGCCGGAAGGCACGCTCGCGTTCTGGCTCCGGCTTAGCTGGGAGACGGTCAAGGTTCACGCAAGTCTGGCCCGGCTGATTGTCCGTCTCGTCCTCGACATGCGGGCGATCGCACGCGATCCACTGGCGCACGCCTACATGGATCAGGCGCTGGCACCGGTCGGCGATGACGACGACGATTCACTCGATCTGATGACACAGACGACAGGTGCACGCGCCGCCGTCGCGCATGTCCGCAGAATCGCCGAGTTGACCCACTGAGGCTCGCCGCGTGGCGTCGGCCTTAGGATGCCTGCGTCGATACAGTCCAGACAAGACTTTGACGCCGCCGCTGCTCTAGCCTAAAGCCTCACCTGTCCGTGGGACAGCGAAAGGCCGATCATTTTGCACAAGCTCATCAATGCGCGTGTGGCAAAAGCAGCTGATAGAGGCTTAGGGCTTTCCCGCCTTCCGCTAGCGTTCGCCCTCTCCGCACTTCTCCTCCCCTTGCCGGCCTTTGCGGCGAATGGCCCGAGCTTCGATTGCGCCAGAGCCCAATCGGCACAGGAAAGGCTTGTCTGCGCGAATGACGAACTCGCCGTACTCGACAACAAGCTTGCGCAGGCTTTCTCCGCTGCGAAAACGGCTCATCCCGCCATCGTCGGCGATCTTGTCCGCAGCCAGGCGGCGTGGCTGAAGAATGCCGCCCAGTGCACAGGCAATCCTTCCGCCGCTTGCCTGAAACAGGCCTATCTCGATCGCATCGCCCAATTGCAGTCCAAAGAATTCCTCGTCTGCGGCAAACCGAAGATAGAGGCGCTGGCCTTCACCGTCGCTTGCGAGGCGCCGAACAATCCGCAGCACCTGTCGTTCCTCCTCGCAGGAACAAGCGACGGCGACAAAACGGCGGCTCGGGCCTCATTGCACAAGCTCATCGTAAAAGCTGGCAACAAAAGCCAGACGCTCGCCATCGATGGCGATGTGTGGATGGATGGGGTTGAAAGCGCGATCGCGCTGATGGACATCAACTTCGACGGTTATGACGACATTCGGCTCTGGACCGCCACCAGCGCCGGGCCGAATGAGAGCTACACCTACTGGCTTTACGATCCAAAATCGGCGCGTTTCGCCGCCAGCGATATCGGCGACAAGCTTTCGGGTTTCGAAATCGGCCTCGATCCCAAAGCGAGGACCGTGCGCGCGAGTGGCCGGGCGAGTTGCTGCCTCTGGGAGGCGCAGACCTATCGATGGGCTGGCGGCGAATTGCGGCTCGTCACGAACGAGGCGAGCGGAATGCTCACGCTGCCGGACCTTCCCGCCTTCGCAGGGGTGGACACGCAGGTCTGCGGCATCGAGACCGACCATTACGACGCCGCCGGCACGCACGTCACAGCCACCGATTTCGCGGTTGAAGGTTGCGAGGATGACAAGATCAAAAGCGCGCCCGTGGACCTTCTCTCCGCACTAAAGCGCAGCACCCGGGGCTTTACGCTCCGTGCCAACGACAAACACCACTTCACGGTCGTCTATGACAAACCGCTAACCCGGCAGCCGTGAGAGACTCCCGACAAGACTTTGACCTTCCGCCCGCGCTAGCCTAATCCTCACCTGTCCGTTGGGACAGCGAAAGGCCGGTTTTGAGCGCGTTCATCGACGCCCGCACCATCCCAGCGGGCACCACCATCGACACGGACCTGGCGATCATCGGCGGCGGCCCCGCTGGGATTTCGCTGGCGCTGGCGCTCGCGCCTTCGCCGATCCGGATGGTGCTGCTCGAAAGCGGCACGATGCGTTTCGACAGCAAAACGCAGGACCTCTATGCCGGCACCACGACCGGCTATCCTTACCTGAAGCTCGAAGGCTCCAGGCTGCGCTATCTCGGCGGCAGCACCAATCATTGGGGCGGCTGGTGCCGGCCGCTGGACGCGATCGATTTCGAGACGCGCGACTGGCTCCCGCATTCGGGCTGGCCGTTCTCGCGCAAGGAGATCGAGCCCTATTTCAAGCGAGCGCAGTCGCTCGTGGAGGCCGGCGCGTTCGTCTACGACAACGGCGCGGAGTGGCTGAAACACGAGGGTGAGCCGCTCGCGCTCGGCGATGGCGGGCTCTACACGAGCTGGTTTCAGTTCAGCAAGATGCGCGGCAACGTGCTGCCGACCCATTTCGGCAAGCGCTATGCCGACGATTTGAAGCGCATCCCGCACCTCACCACCTATTTCCACGCCAATGTAACGGGACTGCGCCTGGCGCCCGACGCCGCGAGCCTCGACCATCTCGATGTCGCGACGCTCGACGGCAAGAAATTCGCCGTAAAGCCGAAGATGGTCGTGCTCGCGACCGGCGCGATGGAGAATGCGCGCGTGCTTCTGGCGTCGAACGACGTGGGGACGGCGGGCGCCGGCAATGGCAACGACCTCGTCGGCCGCTTCTTCTCCGACCATCCCATTCCGCGCGATGGTGCAACGATGGTCGTGTTCGACGGCAAGCTCGCATCGTTCTATCCGAACAACACGACAGTGAAGAACACGATCCTGCGCGCGACCTTCTCGCCGACGCCAGCCTATATGCGCGAGCACAACGTGCTGGGATCGCTCACGACCGTGGAGAACGAAGTCAAGCTCGACGAGCTTGGGCAGGCCGCGGTGGCGACAACCGCGGGTGCGCTGGGCGTCGACGCCGGCAGCGCGAAAGCGTTCTCGATGGGCTGCGGGATGGAGCTGGCGCCCGATCCCAATCGCCGGCTGACGCTGGATAGCGAGCGCGATGCGCTCGGCATGCCGCGGCTGAAGCTCGCCATGCATGTCGCGGAGTCGCATTTCGCACATTATCGCGCGACGATGAAGGAACTCGGCCGCCAACTCCTGGCTGCACGTATCGGCATGGTGCGCCTGAACCAGAGCACGCATGCCGACTGGCTGAGCGTGATGGACTGGGGCAACCACCACATGGGCACGACGCGCATGCACAGCGATCCGCGCCAGGGCGTGGTCGATGCGGATTCAAAGGTGCACGGTATCGGCAATCTGTTCGTCGCCGGCAGCAGCGTGTTCCCGACCTATGGCTCGTCGAACCCGACGCTCAATCTGGTTGCATTGACCTTGCGTCTTGCCGCCCATTTGCGGAAACAATTCGCATGAGCCCGCCGCCCAAACTCTCGCGCCGCACACTGACGATCGGCGGAATCGCAGCCGGTGGCGCAGCGATTGTTGCGGGCGCGATCTACGAGATGCCGAGGCTTCTCAAGCGCCGCGCACGTGGCGAATACGCTGATCTCGTGAACCTGCTGGGGGACCCGGAAAAGGCGGCGATGGTTGGCCGGGCAATTCAAGAACAATCCACGCATTCTGGCGCATTTGACGTGCTCGTGCATGACGATCCCGTAGCCCGGCTCCGTAAGACATTGCTTAAGCAAACGTTGGCAGAACTGACGATTGCCGACGCCAAACAAGGCTCCGTGATGGAAGTAGACGGTTGGGTGATACCAGGGACAGAGCTTTTTATTTGCGAGCTGGCAGCCAGATCCTAAACTAGTTCAACGGCCTGTTTGACAGATACTGCGAATAATAAGCCACGCAGCGAGTTGCCGAGAAAGACCTCGCCCTTTTCCAAATCGTCGGTTGTGATCACAGCTTCGCGGCATTTGCCCTGGTCGAGCAGTTCCCGCCGCAGGCAGCCGTCGAGAATCCCCGAGGACAAAGGCGGCGTCAGAAAGACATTGCCGCAGCGCACGAAGATATTGCTGCGGCTTCCTTCTGCGACCTCGCCGCGTTCGTTCAGGAAGATCGTTTCGTCACAACCAGTCTCGCGGCTGAGCCGCGCATGTTCCTCGTCCCAGAATTCGCGCCAGTTCGTCTTGTGCCGCGCGAGTGCGTCGCCGCTTTGCACGCACAGCGGTGAAACGGCATAGGTCCAACTCGTTTGCGACTTTCCAAGCGGCGCGGCCATGCATCGAAATTCACCGTTCTCGTTCAAGGTCAGCCGAACGCGCAGATCGTGTTCTGCAGCGGCGGCGTCTTCCAAAGAACGAACCGCTTCTTCAAGATCGAACGGCATGCCGAACACCGCTGCCGATCGCGCCATGCGCGCCAGATGAAGATCGCGCCGGACAAACCCCTTGTCCGGCGACCAGCGCAGCGTTTCGATCAGTTCCAGCGGACGGCGTGAAGCCTCGTAATAGCGCGCCTTCAGGAGGCATTCGTCGTACTCCGCGCCACTCGCCGAATCCTGCACCACCGCGCCGCCGATGCCGAGTTCGCCCGCGCCATCCCTGATCGTCAATGTGCGGATGGCGACGTTGAAGCGCGCCAAGCCATCCGGCGCGAAATATCCGATGGCGCCGCAATAGACGCCGCGCGGGCTCGCCTCCAGTTCGCGGATGATCTCCATCGCGCGGATCTTGGGCGCGCCGGTGATCGAGCCGCAGGGAAAGAGAGCGCGCACGATGTTGGCAATATCGCTGCCGGATTTCAGTTGCGCCTTCACCGTCGAGACCATCGTGTGCAGCGTCGGATAGGTTTCGACCGCGAACAAATCTTCGACGCGAACGCTTCCGATGTCCGCAATCCGGCCGAGATCGTTGCGCAGAAGATCGACGATCATCAAATTCTCGGCGCGATCCTTGACGCTGGCCGCCAGCGCGGTGCGCGCATCGGCATCCGATTGCGCATCGCCACCGCGGGCGATCGTCCCTTTCATCGGCTTGGCGGTGAGCTGGCCGTCCGGCGTGAGATCGAAAAACAGTTCCGGCGAGAAGCTCAGGATCTGGCGCTCACCGTCATCGATGAAGGCACCATGCGCCGCCGCCGATCGCGCGCGAAGCTTGTGGTAGAGCGCGAGCGGATCGCCCGCGAATGCGAAACGCGACCGGAAGCTCAGATTGGCCTGGTAGATGTCGCCAGCCGCAACATAGTCGTGGACGTGGCGGAAGCGCTCTTCATAGTCCTGGGCGTCCCACTCATGCCGGAGCGGGCCGGCATAGGCGCGGCCGGGGCTTTCGAGCACACGCGCATCGCAGGCCTCCGCGGAATCGAACACACCGAACCACAGGAGCGGCACGGGACGCCGGGATGGCAGCAGCCCGCACAGTCTGGGCTCCAGCAGATAACCGAGTTCGTAGCTGAAATAGCCCGCCACAAAGCGGCCGCAGGCGCGCGCGCGCTCGATTGCCGCAAGCGCGTCCGCCACCTCCTCGGGACGGGTGGCTGAAATGACGTCCCTTAACCCCAAAAACCGCGTCAGGCGCTCGCGGCCGGGCGTGGCGTCGTCCAGAATAACCTTCGGTTCGGCCATGCAAGCTTCCGTTCATGCTCCTGGCAACAATACCTTGATTGTTCAGTCCCACACCCCACATTCTATCGGTAGGTGGTGCCCAATCGGGGCCGCAGCATCGTTACCGGCGGCTCAAAGAGGCGCCGGCAAAGCCGCCTGAAAGGAGGGGCTTTGGGAATGAGCAGGAACGTTTATTTCAACAGCCCGTTTCTATTGGGCTTCGAACATCTGGACCGTCTGCTGGAACGGACGGCCAAAGCAGCCGGGGATGGATACCCCCCCTACAATATCGAGCAATCGAACGACGACAGCCTGCGCATCACGCTCGCTGTCGCGGGCTTCAGCAGTGACGAACTGAATGTGACGGTCGAGGACCGCCAGCTCGTCATCCGCGGCAAGCAGAACGAGGCGGGTGACCGCACATTCCTGCACCGCGGGATCGCGGCGCGCCAATTCCAGCGCTGTTTCGTGCTGGCCGAAGGCATCGATGTGACGGGCGCTGAACTGCGTAACGGTTTGTTGACTGTAGAACTCACCCGCCCGAAGGCGGAAAGCACGGTCAAAACCGTTGAAATCAGGACGGGCGATAACAGTTTGGGAACCGGCGGGATCAAGCGCCGTTCTCTGGAAGGAGGTCAATCATGACCAATGATTTCGAAACGGACGATATGACAGTGATGAACAATCCTGGACGTGTCGCCTACATCAAACCCACGGGCAGCGAGGAAGCGCACCGCCTCGGCATCATTCCGCCGGGAATCGAGCTTCCGCCCGGTGCGATGCTTTATGTGGTGCATGCCGTAGACGGCAGCGTGCTCGGCTTCACCGATGCCTATGCAAGCGCGTATGGCGCAGTCGTGCAGAACGATCTGACGCCGGTAAGCTTGCACTGAACCCTCTGCGAATCGACTTTGCGAAAGGCCGGAGCGAGTGCTCCGGCCTTTTTGCGTTTCTGCGACAGAGCGAAATGTTCTGCGCTTGAATCGTCGGGGGTCATCCTTCGAGGCTCGCTACGCTCGCACCTCAGGATGACGAGCTGAGAATCATTTAGTCGCGTCACCCTGAGGGTTCGTAGCGACAGCGTATGAACGCGAAGCGGCCCTCGAAGGGCGACGCGCAGCGCACGAATGCCCCGCGAGGCCAAAGGGTGGTTCAGCGAGAAACGATCACGCCCTAGACTGTACGGCGATTCGCGCATGGGGCGACTCGCATGGATCTTCTACGGCAGTTCGAATCCGTTCTTTACACCGCAACGATGTGGCTTCTGTTCATTCCGAAGATGTTCTTCGGTCTGATCCTGCAACCCTGGAAAATCGTGCCGCACGTCGATGCCGAGCTCGCGAAGGCGCCCGAGGACCGTTTCCAGGGATCGATCAATCCCCTCGTTTATTTCGTCCTGACCATCGTCGTGCCGGCGGCATTCGCGATCTCCGCAATGGCGGCGAATTACAAGACGAACGACACCGGGACCGCTACGCTCCTGAAAGCGGTCGGCGCGCTGTCCTTCGATTACCGCATCGAGATGCTGGCGATATTCCTGCTGTCCTTCCCGCTGGGTCTCGCCTTTATGGTCAATCGCAAGCTCGGCATCGAGATCACGCTGGAAGGCATGCGCCGCGCCTATTACGCGCAGTGCCTCTGCGGCGTGAGCTTCGGCCTCTTCCTGTCCGCCATCTGCATCCTGATGTTCGTGAACCCGAAAGCACTCGACGCCGACACGCCGGATCCGGGAACGTTTCCGTTCCTGATCCTCTTCTTCGCCTTCGCCTATACCGAGGTCGTCGTGATCCGGGCGATGACACAGGAAAAGATAAGCGCCGCGATCCTGCGCCTGTTTAAAGGCCTGGGCGTGGGCTACCTCATCGCGCTCGCGGCGGAATTCCCGATCCTGATGGCGATGATGGTCGGCTTCGGGAAGGGTTAGGGCGTTTCCGAGAAGACGAATCTCCCTCTCCCCCTTTGGGGGAGAGGGCGGGGGTGAGGGGGCGGCAAAGCAAAACTGCGCTGTGAATATTCTGGCGCGCTGTATCTGCGATCGTGTTCGACTCCCAACACCACAACTCGACATCAGGCACCCCCTCACCCTGCCCTCTCCCCCGGAAGGGGAGAAGGAAATTCAGTGTGAGAGCGGAACCGCTCTAAGCCGCGCGCGAGTTCGTGCTGGTGGTGGGCTCGGTCAGGATGGCGTAGAGCGCTTCCGGCTTTGTCGCGGCGCGAAGCTTCTCCACCGTCTGCTGGTTGCGCAGAAGCCGCGACACACGCGCCAGTGCCTTCAGATGATCGGCACCCGCGCCCTCCGGCGCCAGCAGCATGAAGACGAGATCGACCGGCTGCTTGTCCACAGCGTCGTAATCGATCGGGCTCTCCAGGCGCGCGAAGACACCCGCGATGGTGCTGATGTCGGAAAGCCTGCCATGCGGGATGGCGATGCCCTGCCCCACGCCCGTTGAGCCGAGGCGCTCGCGCTCGGTCAGGGTTTCGAAAATCTTTCGGTCTGGAATGCGAATAATTTGCGCCGCGCGCGCGGACACCTCCTGCAGAAGCTGTTTCTTGCTTTGAACCTTCAGCGACGCCATCACGGCGTCCGGCACAAGCAATTCGGAGATGTTCATCTGTGACCTATTGGTGACGGACGTGAAACGCACGGCCTGGAGAACAGGTTGCGCAATCCCGTTGCGCACTTTGTGTCGAATGTTGGAGTCTGTTTCCCGGCGTTCGAGCGGTCATGGCCATTGTTGCAAGGGGCCGTAAATCGCGCTTTTCAGACACTGGTCCGGTCCATTTCGAGCGCACCTTTATCGCAAGGCGGCGGGTGTGTAGGCCCACCCCCAACGAATGTCAACGCTTGCAATTAACGGGTGGTGAGTCAGTTTGGCAAACTCAACTTCAATACCTTGCGTTCCCTGAATTATTCCACATTTTGGTCGGGCGAACCAAGGTGGGATCATTTCCGAGCATGCCGAGTTATTTCGCCTGCGGCTGGCCAGTCGACGCTTAACCATTTCACGAATCGGGGAGCGTTCTTCCCCTCGATATCAGGGCGAGATTGATAATTTGCCCTGCGCAACTGGGGAAGATTCCGCAGAGGTGATAATTAGTCCCGAGTTCGATGTGTTCGTAAGAGCTGCCTGATTTGAACATCTACGCGGCAGGCGGGATGGCTGTTATTGGGCGTCGGGAGGCCCGAACCAGCTCTTCAAAGTAGAATCTGTGCGCAGCCTAATTCCGGCCCATGGGCCATCGATCCCAACTATGAGAAAGTGGTTATTGCCCTCGGTGTCGGTCTTCCCAAGCGCTCTCAATATTTGTTGAGGACTGAGATCAGTTTCAACAAGCCATGTGGATTCGAGGACGCGGCATGGCACTGAATCCTTTTCAAGCGCTCGAAGCTGCGCGTCAAGAGCCTCATACTCTCGAACGTCCTTGCTGAGATCATAGGCGATCAAATAACGACCCATACATCTCTACTACGGGTAATATCCTAATTATCGCTTATCAACTAAGAGTTGGTCTGGGTATCACATACGCCACAACGCGCATAGCCGTCCGGGATGGGATTGCCGCAGCTTGGGCACGGATTTTCTCGTATGATCCCGCGCCGGGTCTTGGAATCGTAGCGACTTACAAACGACCCATCAGTCTCAACGTAGCCGTCGCGCATGGACATTTGCGGCGAAAGGAAATTTGGCATTTCACCCAGGGTGGAACCGCCAACGATATGACAGGTCGTTTTGAAATTTCCCAGAAATGGCAATACACCTAACACGACGCTTGTCCCGACCGTGCCCTTCCTTCCGCTAGCGTACGCGCTGTCCCTGACGCTTTTGACCATTAAGCGGGTGATACTTTCGACGGACCTTCGCGCTTTCAGGGCAGTGAAAATCTTTCGCGTCCCTTGCTTTCCCTTGGGGCCACAGTCCCCCGTCGCAATGACCGCGCCCGAGGTAACGGGTTTCGGAACGATCAATTCTACATGCAGATTTGGAGAAGCTATTTTTTCGTCGCCATGTTTGGTGGCCCACTCATAATTCGAAATCACTCCTACAACCGGTATGGCGCCTTCATATGCTGCGATGACAAAAGAATGGCGTGGATTTCCACTGAAGTCTGCTTTCAAAGCTTCAATCCGCGGTTCGGATATCGCTTTTATTCGTTGGGCAAGCGAATGTAGCGTTAGTTCGCCCATATCTCTAATTTCCATCAGCCAATCGCTCGGCGTAACGCCCATTCGGTCGCGCCCAATGCCGTTGTATGTGATGAAACCGCGTGCAGTGTTGGTGACGAACGTCGTGAGCTTCATTGAGCGTTCGCTCACAATTGACCCATCGGTACCGGTTAGTCTGCGGTCGGTCGCGCACCCGATGAAGCGATCTGAAACAACGGTCACGTTCAAGGACACGGGATCGTTACCATCTCACACCCCAAGGCCGGTATCCTTGGCGATCTGCGCCATCCCTTTGGACCGGGCCACTACGCCAAGTGCGTGTGCGACATAGCCGGCTTCTTCCGTCTCAAACGCCTCGGCCATGAACGCCGCAATCGCCTTGCCGGACGTCAAGTCTTCCGCGGGATCGTAATTGGTCAACGTCTCGGCCACGTCATTCACTCTAACTCATTTGAAAACTGTTTCGCCGCCGGCAAACGCTTTTCAGCCCTTGGGGTCTCTAGACATAATTGTGGTCTATGTCTGCTAGGCGGTTTAGCTCGGCGACCGTAAGCTCGCCATCCGGACCATAAACTACAAATCGCACCCACGAGTTGTTGCCTTCATCGCGCATTGTTCGCGCAGCTTTCGCGGAACGCGTCTGAGTCACTTTGTTCCGTCCACCCTTCACGTCGATGCCATATACGATGTAGCTCGCCATGCCGCCTCACGCTTTCCTCTAACATATCGGAGTTGTGAGGCAGTTGCGAGAAGCCACCACAGTTGGTGGTCAATTTCAAACTGTAAGAGTACCCATCTTCGAGTTCTCTGCTGGCGCAACACCAGCAAGCGTCACACGTTTTCAGGTACAGAGCACTAACGAAAACCGGCGCCAGCCGATTCCCCGAATTTCAGGCGCCTGCGCTCGACCGAAGACGGGATGCGCATGGCTTCGCGGTACTTGGCAACGGTGCGGCGCGCGATGTTCACGCCGTCGGCGGTGAGCAGCGAAACGATGCGGTCGTCGGAGAGGACCTCGCGCCGGCTTTCGTTTTCGATCATCTCGCGGATGCGGTCGCGCACGGCTTCGGCGGAGTGCGCCTCGGCGCCGTTCATGGACTGGATCGACGCGGTGAAGAAATATTTGAGCTCGAACACGCCGCGCGGCGTTGCGATGTATTTGTTCGATGTCACGCGGCTGACGGTGGATTCGTGCATCGTGATCGCGTCCGCGATGGTGCGCAGATTGAGCGGACGCAGATGGCGCACGCCGTAGGTCAGAAA
>Ga0105239_10008885_pt1 | contig 11373 bp, 5 predicted proteins | sample KBSC44metaG_FD_92761 | JGI IMG/M metagenome (GOLD analysis project Ga0105239, IMG submission 92761) | Corn rhizosphere microbial communities from Kellogg Biological Station, Michigan, USA - KBS C4-4 metaG | ecosystem: Host-associated > Plants > Roots > Rhizosphere > Soil | place: Michigan, USA...
TCGGTCGCGCGCAGGTGGAAGCGATAGAAGATGTTCGGCGACGTCTCGCCGCGCACCGGGATGGCGACGCTGCCGCTTGCGCCCGCGGTTTCAAGTTGGAACGGATGCGTGTGGGCGTCGTGGTGCAGCTCGGCCCACCAGACCAGCCCGGACGGGCCGATCGAGCCGTCTTCGGCATCCGTCGCGCTGCCGGCGAAGGTGAGCGTGTCGCCGGCCCGGAAGGTGGCGCCGCTCGCGGGGCTCGAGATCGTCGGAACCGGTGCCTGGTTGCTGCCGGACGAGCCGCCGCCGCAGGCCGAGAGGATGAGCGATGCCGCCGCACCCAACCAGCACATTGCGCTCTTGACGACTCGCATCGATGTCCCCGCGTGTCACGCCGGCACATTGTCGCGTGGCGCCGATGACGCCGGTGTGAGGACTTGTTGCCGTCGCGGTCTCGTATCGGCGGCCCGCTCAGTCGTTCTCCGGCGCGATGTCGGTCGCGTAGTCGACGAGCGCGCCGAGGATCTCGTGCGCACGTTCGTCGTCGGCATCCTGCATCGCCTCCTCGAGCGCATCGATGCGCTCGAAGAAGGCCTGCAGCGTCAGCCCGCCGCCGGCGCCATCGTGCAGGCGATGCACACGGTGCTCGTGCCACTGCGCGCGTTCGGCGTCGCCGAGCGTCTCGGGAAAGTTGCGCGCGCGGTAGCGGAACAGCAGCTCGTCGAGCCGCGGATCGGCGAAGCCGGGCCGCTTGCTTGCGAGCTGCTCCGGCGTCAGCGTGCGCAATCGCTGCAGCGTGCGCCGATCCTCGTTGCCGACAAAGCCGCCGTACAGGTCTTCGTCGACGTCGACACCGCCTTCGCGCGCCGGCCGCTCGAACACGGCCGGCCACAGCCCCGTCAGCAGATGCGCCTTGGCCGCTGCGAGTTCGGCGTGGCGCAGCCCCTGGTCGACATCGATGCCCCATTTCGCCGCGCTCGCGGCACTCAGCGTCTTCAGGTTGCCGACGACGATCGGCGACTTGTTCAGGTGGATGGTCTTGATCGGCAGGCGCGACACGCCATCGGCCAGCTCGTCGGTTCGCGTGAACATGCGCGTGCGGATCGCCTGCGCGTCGAGCTCGAACAGTTCGCTCGGGTCGCTTGCGAGGTCCCACACGATCACCTCGTTCTTGTTGCTCGGATGCGGCGCGAGCGGCCAGGCGAGCGCGATGCAGCCGCGCTCCGGCGGGTACATGCCCGAAACGTGCAGGAACGGCAGTCCCTGGTTCTGCGCGATCGCCATCTCCTCGATCACCGCCTCCTTGCGGCGCAGCCGCAGGCAGAAGTCCCACAGGCGCGGCTGGCGCGTCTTGATGAGGCGGGCAACGGCGATCGTCGCGCGCACGTCGGCGAGCGCGTCGTGCGCGCCCTCGTGGTCGATGCCGTTCGCGCGGGTCAGGTGCTCGAGCTTGAACGACGGACGGCCGTCCGGGTGCAGCGGCCACTCGATGCCGTCGGGGCGCAGCGACCAGGTCGCGCGCAGCACGTCGAGCAGGTCCCAGCGTCCGCACTCGTTCTGCCACTCGCGCGCGTACGGGTCGATCAGGCAGCGCCAGAACAGGTGCCGCGTGACCTCGTCGTCGAACCGGATCGAGTTGTAGCCGACGCCGATGGTGCCCGGACGCGCGAGCTCGCGTTCGATCGCGTCGGCGAACGCATGCTCGGGCAGGCCTTGCGCGAGGCAGGTCTGCGGCAGGATGCCGGTCAGCAGGCACGACTCGGGGTCGGGCAGGAAGTCGGGCGCCGGGCGGCAGTAATGCATCACCGGCGCATCGATCTCGTTGAGTTCGGCATCGGTGCGGATACCGGCGAACTGGGCCGGCCGGTCGCGGCGCGGCACGCGGCCGAAGGTTTCGTAGTCGTGCCAGAAGTAGCTGAGGTCGGCCATCGCTCGAATCTAACAGGCGCGGCACCACCGTCGCCCTTCGGCTATGCTGGCGCGCTCCCCACCACGCCTTGCCGAAAGAGCCACTGCCATGACCCGCGTCTTCAACTTCAGCGCCGGCCCCGCCGTCCTGCCCGAGTCCGTTCTGCGCCAGGCCGCGGACGAAATGCTCGACTGGCACGGGTCGGGTATGTCGGTGATGGAAATGAGCCATCGCGGCAAGGAATTCATCTCGATTCACGCCGAGGCCGAGGCGCTGCTGCGCGAGCTGCTCGCGGTGCCGAAGAACTACAAGGTGCTGTTCATGCAGGGCGGCGCGATCGGCGAGAACGCGATCGTGCCGATGAACATGCTGCGCGGGAAGACCTCAGCCGACTACATCAACACCGGCGAGTGGTCCAAGAAGTCGATCAAGGAAGCGAAGAAGTACGCGAAGGTCAATGTCGCGGCGAGCTCCGAGGAGACCAAGTTCGACCGCGTCCCGAAGCGCGACACCTGGCAGCTCGATCCGAACGCCGCGTATGTGCACATCTGCGCGAACGAGACGATCGGCGGCATCGAGTACCACGACATTCCCGACACCGGCAACGTGCCGCTGGTGGCCGACGTGTCGTCGAACATCCTGTCCAAGCCGCTGGACGTGTCGAAGTTCGGGCTGCTGTACGGCGGCGCGCAGAAGAACATCGGCCCGGCCGGCCTGACGATCGTGATCGTGCGCGACGACCTGCTCGGCGGCGCGCTGCCGATCACGCCGTCGGCCTTCAACTACACCGAGCAGGCCGAGAACGACTCGATGCTGAACACGCCGCCGACCTACGCGATCTACATCGCCGGCCTGGTGTTCAAGTGGATCAAGGATCAGGGCGGGCTCGGCGCGATGGCGGCGCACAACCGCGCGAAGGCGGCGCTGCTCTACAACTTCCTCGACGACAGCGACTTCTTCGTCAGCCCGATCGTCCCGGAAGACCGCTCGCTGATGAACGCGCCGTTCAAGCTGCGCGACGAATCGCTCGACGCGGCATTCCTGAAGGGCGCCGAGGAACGCGGCATGCTGCAGCTCAAGGGCCACCGCTCGGTCGGCGGCATGCGAGCGTCGATGTACAACGCGATGCCGACCGAAGGCGTGCGCGCGCTCGTCGCCTACATGAAGGACTTCGAGGCCCGCCATGGCTGATGAAGCACCCGGCGCGCGGGTCGCCGGCGAACGCTTCAAGGTCCTGGTGCTGAATCAGATTTCAGCCAACGGCCTGAAGCGCCTGCCGGCAGAACGCTACGAAGCGTCCAAGGACATCCACAAGCCCGACGCGGTGCTGGTCCGTTCGGCCGACATGCACTCGATGCAGATCGCGCCCAGCGTGAAGGCGATCGCTCGCGCCGGCGCGGGCACCAACAACATCCCGATCGCGACGATGAACGCGCGCGGCGCACCGGTGTTCAATGCGCCCGGCGCGAATGCGAACGCGGTGAAGGAACTGGTGCTGGCCGGCATGCTGCTCGCGGCCCGCAACCTGCCCGATGCGCTGCGCTTCGTCCGCGCACTCGACGCGAAGGCGCCCGGCATGGACAAGATCGTCGAGGACGGCAAGAAGGCCTTCGCCGGCTTCGAGCTCGCCGGGCACAGCCTGGGCGTGATCGGCCTCGGAAAAGTCGGCTGCCTCGTCGCGGATGCGGCGATCAAGCTCGGCATGAACGTGTTCGGCTTCGACCCGCACATCACGGTCGACGCGGCCTGGAGCCTGCCGTCGCAGGTCCGCAAGGCAGCGAGCGTCGATGAGGTGCTGAAGAGCTGCGACTTCGTCACGCTGCACGTGCCGCTGATCGACGCGACACGCGACATGGTCAACGCCGACAACGTCAGGCTGATGCGGCACGGCGCGGTGCTGCTGAACTTCTCGCGCGAGGGCGTGGTGGCCGAGGCGGCCGTGCTCGCGGCGCTCAATGCCGGCAAGCTCGGCTGGTACGCGTGCGACTTCCCGAGCGCCGCCACCCACGGCCACGCGCGCGTGATCGCGCTGCCGCACCTGGGCGCCTCGACCCGCGAGGCCGAGGAGAACTGCGCCATCATGGTCGTCGACCAGCTGCGCGACTTTCTCGAGCACGGCAACATCGCCAACGCGGTGAACTTCCCGGCCGTGGCCATGGGGCGCGAGTCGGCGTACCGGGTCGCGATCGCCAACGCGAATGTGCCGAACATGCTCGGCCAGATCTCGACCGCGATGGCCAACGCCGGACTGAACATCCACAACATGGTCAACAAGTCGCGCGGCGACATGGCCTACACGCTGGTCGACGTCGACAGCCCGGTCGCTCCGGGCGTGCTCGATGCGATCGGTGCGATCGACGGCGTGCTCTCGGTGCGCTACCTGCCGCTCGCACAAGCCTGACGCGGGCGCGCCCGCCACCCGGCGCGTTGCCACCGAGCGGCGGCGAATTCTGGTAGAAACATCAACTATCGTTTCTCGCGAAAGGGTCGGGTGACGCTGAACGACGTGGGAAAGCACCATCGCCACGGCCGGGCGCGGCAGCGCACGCTGTGGTTGGCGGCCGGGGCGTGGACGCTCGCCATCGCACTCGCCGCGTGGTGGCTCCTCGAAAGCCGGCTGAGTGATTACCGCGAGCAGTCGCTCGCAACCTCGACGGTCCGGCTCAACGCCATCAAGGACACGCTGTCGATCACGTTCCGCCAGCTCGCCGCGCTGCCGCTGAGCCTTGCGCATCGAACCACCGTCACGAACTTTCTCGATGCCAAGCTCGCCGGCAAGCCCCCGCGCGAGACGAACCGCCACGAGATTGACCAGACGCTGGACCGCATCGCCTCCGATTTCGCGCTGCCGCTGGTGATCCTGATCGACCGCAACGGCAACCTCGCCGGCACCACCGGCTCGTGGCGAAACCAGCCTCAAACCTCCGAGACCAACCTCGGCAATCGCGAGTATTTCGTCGAGGCGATCGACAAGGGCATGTCGATGCAATTCCTGCTCGGGCGGGCGACGCGGCTGCCGGGGCTGTACTTCGCGAACCGCGTGGAAAGCAATGGCGCCACAGTCGGTGTCGCGGTCGTCAAGCAGGACGCGGAAACGCTCAACCGCCTGCTGCGCGACGCGGACGGCAGCCGGATCTTCGTGAGCGACGCGAACGGCGTCGTCGTTCTGGGCAACTACAACGACATGCTGCTGCAGCGTCTGCCCGATGCCCCGCAGCGTCCGACCGCGCTGTACGAGGCGGTGTACCACCGCGTGCCGACGCAGCTGTCGTGGCAGGCCTCGCGTCACGGCGCGGGCGCGCGAACACTGCAGTTGACGACGATCGACGACCTCCAGCACCTGACGTTGTCGTCGCCGCTCGGCGACACCTCTTTTCGCGTCTGGGTCCTCGACCCGCTCGACGACGAACCGCTGATCGCACGCAACGTCGGCGTCGGCGCGCTCGCGATCTGGCTGGTGGGCCTGCTGCTGATCTGGCTGAGCTGGCGGCACCTGCGATCGCTGGACGACGCGCTGCAGGCCCGCCGCGAGACCTTCGAGCTGACCCAGGCGCTGCCGCTGACGGTGTTTCGGTATCAGCAGCCGATCAAGGGAGCCCCGCACTTCAGCTTCATCGGACGCGGCGTCGAGGAACTGTTCGGCGTCGACGCCGAGCAGATCGAACGCGATCCCCAGCTGCCGTGGCGCCTGACCGGCACCGGCGACCATCCGCCGACCCGGCCGCAGGAGTTCTTCGTGCAGCGCGACGACGACAACGCCTGGGTGCTGGCCGACAGCACCTCGATGCTCGAGCCCGACGGCAGCATCACCTACAACGGCTACTGGCTCGACATCTCGGTGCGCCGCGAGACCGAAGCGCGCTTTGCCGCGGTGTTCGAGCATGCACCGGCCGGCTACGTGTTCTTCGACGCCGCGCACGGCATCAGCCACGTCAACGCCGCAGGCCTTCGCCTGCTCGGCACCAACGATCCGCACCAGCTGCTCGGCCGCATCCTGTGGTTCCCGGGGCTCTCGCCGGATCTGCAGGCCGACGGCCGGCCGAGCCGCGACCGCGCGCTCGCCGACCTGCGCAGCCATACCGGCAGCGGCCAGCGTGTGCACAGCTTCGAGTGGCGCTTCCAGCGCCTGGACGGATCGACCTTCGATGCCGACGTCAGCGTCATCGCGCTCGAATGGGAGGGCACGCCGCAGTTCTGCGCCGTGATCCAGGACATCACGGCACGCAAGCAGGCCGAGACGGCGATGCGCGAGGCGCGCGAGGCGGCCGAAGCGGCCAGCCAGACCAAGTCGACGTTCCTCGCGAACATGTCGCACGAGCTGCGCACGCCGATGAACGCGATCATCGGCATGACCCACCTCGCGCTCGAGGACGGCCTGCCGCCCAAGCAGCGCGACTATGTCGAGAAGGCGCACAGCTCGGCGGGCAACCTGCTGCAGATCCTCAACGACATCCTCGACGTCTCGAAGATCGAAGCCGGGCAGATGACGCTGGAGCGCATCGACTTCGAGCTCGAATCGGTCGTCAGCGAGATGGCCGACGTGCTCGGCCTGCGCGCCGACGAGAAGGGCCTGGAGCTGCTGTTCGGCGCGGCGCCCGAGCTGCCGCGGCGGCTGGTCGGCGACCCGTCGCGGCTGCGCCAGGTGCTCGTCAACCTCGGCGGCAACGCGATCAAGTTCACTGATCGGGGCGAGGTGGTGATCAGCATGGACATCGCGTCGCAGGACGCCGACGAGGTCGTGCTGCACGTGTGCGTGAAGGACACCGGCGTCGGCATGAGCGAGGAAGAGCTGTCGCGCCTGTTCCAGCCGTTCATCCAGGCCGACAGCTCGACGACGCGTCGCTTCGGCGGTACCGGGCTGGGTCTTGTCATCTGCAAGCAGCTGGTCGAGCGCATGGACGGCCGGCTCTGGGTCGAGAGCCGACCGGGCGAGGGATCGTCATTTCACTTCACCGCGCGTTTCGGCCGCAGCACGCCGCGCGCGCCGGTGCGCGCGTGGATGGGCCACGAATTGCGCGGCGGCCACGCGCTGCTGGTCGACGACAACGACGCAGCGCTCGACGTGCTGGGCCGCATGCTCGAGACGCTCGGTGTCACGGTCGACCAGGCCCGCACGGGCGCCGAGGCGCTCGCGCTCGTCGACGCCGCGCCGGCACGCTACGACTGGTTCCTGCTCGACTGGAAGATGCCCGGCATGGACGGCGTTGCCTGCGCCAGGCAGATCATCGAACGCCACCCGGGCCTGAACCCGTGCATCCTGCTCGTCACCGCGTTCGCGCGCGACGACGCGCTGCGCGCCGCCGGCCGGCTGCCGCTGGCCGGCGTGCTGCACAAGCCGGTCACGCCCTCGAGCCTGCACGACTGCCTGCTGCAGGCGCGCCGTCCCGACGTGCCCGGTGCGGTCGTGGAGCGCCGCGCGATCGCCTCGTCGGCCTTGCCCGAGGCGGTTCAGCAGCGCCTGACGGGCGCGCGCATCCTGCTCGTCGAAGACCACCCGTTGAACCAGCAGCTCGCAACGGAGCTGCTGCGGCGCGCCGGGATGGACGTGGTCATTGCCGGCGACGGCCAGCAGGCGCTCGAGCGACTGGTCGACAGCGGCCCGTTCGACGGCGTGCTGATGGATTGCCAGATGCCCGTGATGGACGGCTACACGGCAACCCGCGAACTGCGCCGCCAGCCGCAGTGGCAGCGTCTGCCGGTGATCGCCATGACCGCCAGCGCGCTTGCCGACGACCGCGACCGCGCGCTCGCCAGCGGCATGAACGCTCACATCACCAAGCCGATCCACGTCGAGTCGATGCTTCGCACGATGGCCGACTGGGTTCGCGGCAGTCCGGCCACGGCACGTGCAGACACCACCGACGCCGTCCCGGAGGTGCAGCAGACGCCGACGCCGTTCGGGCCGGCCATCGACACGGCCGCTGGACTGGCCTATTGCATCGGCAACGACGAGCTCTACAACCGGCTGCTGAACGGTTTCCGCACCCGCGAGGCCGGGTTTGCGGACGAGGTGCACGAGGCGATACACACCGAACGCTGGCCCGACGGGCAGCGCCGGACCCATGACCTGAAAGGCTTGGCCGGCACGATCGGCGCGCGTCGGCTGCACGCGGCGGCGCAGACGCTGCAGACAGCCATCATCGCGCGCGATGCGCAGGCCGCGCTGGCGGCGCTCGGCACGGTCCGAGCCGAACTCGGCGCCGCGCTCGCCGAGATCGACCGACTTTCGACGCCGGGCTGAGTTTCAGTCGTCACAACGAGTGCCCGAGCCTGCGCAGTTGTCATCGCCTGCTGACACAATGCCCAGCTCTCCCAAGCGCCACTCTCGAAGAGGTTCCCGCCATGCCAAGCCCCAAGTCGCCTGCCGCCGCCCACGCGTTCGCCAAGACCGTCAAGACCTTCAAGACCGCGTCCGGCCAGGAGGGCAGGTTCTACTCGCTGCCCGAGCTCGCGAAGACGTTTCCGAATGTGAGCCGGCTGCCGGTGTCGATCCGCATCGTGCTCGAGAGCGTGCTGCGCAACTGCGACGGCAAGAAGGTGACGAAGGAGCATGTCGCCGAACTCGCGAACTGGAAACCGAAAGCCGATCGCACCGACGAGATTCCGTTCGTCGTCGCCCGTGTCGTGCTGCAGGACTTCACCGGCGTGCCGCTGCTCGCCGACCTAGCCGCGATGCGCTCGGTCGCGAAGAGCCTGGGCAAGAACCCGAAGACGATCGAGCCGCTGGTGCCGGTCGACCTGGTCGTCGACCACTCGATCATGATCGACCACTACGGATCGAAGAACTCGCTCGATCTGAACATGAAGCTCGAGTTCCAGCGCAACGAGGAGCGCTACCAGTTCATGAAGTGGGGCATGCAGGCCTTCGACACGTTTGGCGTGGTGCCTCCGGGCTTCGGCATCGTGCACCAGGTCAACCTCGAGTACCTCGCCCGCGGCGTGCACAAGACCGCCGACAAGGTCTACTACCCGGACTCGCTGGTCGGCACCGACAGCCACACGACGATGATCAACGGCATCGGCGTGGTCGGCTGGGGTGTCGGTGGCATCGAAGCCGAGGCCGGCATGCTCGGCCAACCGGTCTATTTCCTGACGCCCGACGTGGTCGGCTTCGAGTTCAGCGGCAAGCTGCGCGAAGGCGTCACCGCGACCGACCTGGTGCTGACCGTCACCGAGATCCTGCGCAAGGAGAAAGTCGTCGGCAAGTTCGTCGAGTTCTTCGGCGAAGGAACGTCCAGTCTCGCTTTGCCCGACCGCGCGACGATCGGCAACATGGCGCCCGAGTACGGCGCGACGATGGGCTTCTTCCCGGTCGATGAAAAAACGATCGAGTACTTCAAGGGCACCGGCCGCACGAAGGACGAGATCGAGGCTTTCGAAGCCTACTTCAAGGCGCAGAAGATGTTCGGCGCTCCGCGCGCCGGCCAGGTCGACTACACCAAGGTCGTGACGCTCGACCTCGGCACCGTCGCGCCGAGCCTGGCCGGACCGAAGCGACCGCAGGACCGGATCGAGCTCGGCAACGTGAAGGACCAGTTCACGTCGCTGTTCAGCAAGCCGCCGACCGAGAACGGCTTCAATCTGGCGGCTGCGATGCTGCACACGCGGCACGTCGTCAGTGCGAAGGACGTGCCGCTCGAGACGACACCTCCCGATCACCCCAGCCACGCGCCCGGCGAGCCGCGCCAGGTCGTCGAGATGGTCGCGAACCACCCGACGCTCGAGGCCGCGCAGTCCGAGGCCAAGTCCGCGCAGCCGAAGGTCGGCGACCTTTCCCTGGGCAACGGCGACGTGCTGATCGCCGCGATCACCTCGTGCACGAACACCTCGAACCCGAGCGTGCTGCTGGCCGCCGGCCTGCTCGCGAAGAAGGCGGTCGAGGCCGGGCTCAAGGTGGCGCCGCACATCAAGACCTCGCTCGCCCCGGGCTCGCGCATCGTCACCGAATACCTGCAGAAGGCGGGCCTGCTGCCCTACCTGGAAAAGCTCGGCTTCGCGGTCGCCGCGTATGGCTGCACCACCTGCATCGGCAACGCCGGCGACCTGCGCCCCGAGTTCAACGAGGCGATCACGAAGAACGACCTGGTCTGCGCCGCCGTGCTCTCGGGCAACCGCAACTTCGAGGCGCGCATCCACCCCAACATCAAGGCGAACTTCCTCGCGAGTCCGCCGCTCGTCGTCGCCTACGCGATCGCCGGCACGGTGCTCAAGGACCTGATGACCGAGCCGGTCGGCAAGGGCAAGGGCGGCCGCGACATCTACCTCGGCGACATCTGGCCGTCGAGCGACGAGATCTACGCGCTGATGAAATATGCGATGAACGGCAAGGCGTTCAAGGAGAACTACGACAAGGTCGCCAAGGAACCCGGCAAGCTGTGGAACGACATCAAGGGCGTGAAGGGCCAGGTCTACGACTGGCCCAAGTCGACGTACATCGCGGAGCCGCCGTTCTTCGGCAACTTCACGATGACACCGGCCACGCTCGTTGCCGGCGTCAAGGGCGCGCGTGCGATGGCGCTGTTCGGCGACTCGATCACGACCGACCACATCTCGCCGGCCGGCTCGATCAAGGAATCGTCGCCCGCCGGCCTCTGGCTGAAGGAGCACAAGGTCCAGAAGGCCGACTTCAACTCGTACGGCTCGCGCCGCGGCAACCACGACGTGATGATGCGCGGCACATTCGCGAACGTGCGCATCAAGAACCTGATGATCCCGGCCGCGCCGGACGGTTCGCGCGAGGAAGGCGGCGTCACCCTCTTCCAGCCGACTGGCCAGAAGATGTTCATCTACGACGCCGCGATGAAATACATCGCCGAAGGCACGCCGACGATCGTGTTCGGCGGCGAGGAGTACGGCACCGGCTCGAGCCGCGACTGGGCCGCGAAGGGCACGCAATTGCTCGGCATCAAGGCGGTTGTCGCGAAGAGCTTCGAGCGCATCCACCGCAGCAACCTGGTCGGCATGGGCGTGCTGCCTCTGCAGTTCAAGCCCGGCGACTCGTGGGAGTCGGTCGGCATCCAGGGCGACGAGGAGTTCGACATCGAGCTGGGCAGCGAGATCAAGCCGCAGCAGGACGCGACGCTCGTGATCCGCAAGCACGGCACCTCGCAGCGCGTGCCGCTGATCCTGCGCATCGACACGCCGATCGAGGTCGACTACTACAAGCACGGCGGCATCCTGCCCTTCGTGCTGCGGCAACTGCTGGAATAGCACGGGCTTGTTTTCCCGAGAGGCCTTTCTTCTTCCATGCTCCGCATCGGCCTCATTTCCGACACCCACGGGCTCCTGCGGCCCGAGGCCGTCGCTTTCCTGAAAGGCAGCGACTTCATCGTGCATGGCGGCGACATCGGCAGCGCCGGCATCCTCGAGGCGCTCGCAGCCATCGCGCCGCTGACGGCTGTGCGCGGCAACAACGACCGCGAGCCCTGGGCCGAGGCGATCGCTGAAACCGAACTGCTGGAATTCGGCGATGTGCGCCTCCA
>Ga0105239_10008888_pt1 | contig 11372 bp, 8 predicted proteins | sample KBSC44metaG_FD_92761 | JGI IMG/M metagenome (GOLD analysis project Ga0105239, IMG submission 92761) | Corn rhizosphere microbial communities from Kellogg Biological Station, Michigan, USA - KBS C4-4 metaG | ecosystem: Host-associated > Plants > Roots > Rhizosphere > Soil | place: Michigan, USA...
CGGGCAAAGACATGTCGCCTTTCAAACCTTGCAGCAGTTGACTTTACTTTCTACTTTGTTCCTGCAGAGTTTCCGCCTCAACAACCCGCGTTCCAGCCCGACCTGCCCTCATGAGAAAATAGTCCTGTGATGTCGCGCGTGAAGCTTTTTTCCTTCCTCCTCACCCTGGGCCTGTTCTTCCCCGCCGCTCTCCCCGCGACGGCCGCCCCCGACAAACCCGACGACCATACCAAAGCCGGCGCAGCCCTCTTCAGCGACAAAGGATGCACCTACTGCCACGGCACCGTCGGACAAGGCGCAAAAAAAGGTCCTGCCCTCACCGACCTCTGGAAGGACAAAACCTGGACCGACGAAAAGATCACCAATCAGATCCTCAACGGCGGTCAGAAGATGCCGCCCTTCCGCGATTCAGTCAGCGACGATGAAGTGAAAGATCTGATCGGTTGGCTCCGAGCAAAGAAGAAGCCCGTTCCGCCCCCGGCAGACGCGCAGGACGCGGCCCCGACTTCTGGACCTCAATAAGACTCGCCACTCTCGAGATCGCGACTGCTCACTGCTAGACGCGTGCTGCGCGCACTCTGAGCCAGAGATCCAATGAACTTCCGCATCTGCGGTGTGAATTCCTGGCGCTCCCGTACATCCTGCGCGAAAGAGACCAGCCAATAGAGCATCGAAACGATGTACGAACAGGCCACAACGCGATCAAGCACGTGATAGACGCTGTTCAGACGCTCCGCGCCCTGGTTCATATGCAGAAAGGTAACGCCGAGGCTGAGAATTGAGAAGAACCCCAGCCCCGTCGAAATCTGTACCACCCGGTCGCGCCAGCTCAGAGAAAGCAACTGACTCAATGCCGCCAGAGAGACAAAGAATAGGATTCGAAGCACCGACGTCGTTGTGTCGCAGCGAATGATGTATTGAGATATCTTCGACAGCTTCAACACTCCAGGCGGGCTGGCAATATGCCACACCGCATATGCAACCGCGCCAATCATCCCGGCCACAGCTACAATTGTCCATCGCGGCAGAATCGACTTCACCGGCTTAAGCACAGACATCGACATTTCTACGAGAATCGCAAACATGAAGACCGCGTCGAAGATCGAAGAGATCAGAAACAGGCGGTTGTATGCATTCTGTTCCAGCCTGGAAGCTGCGAGAAGCCACCCAACGGCTGCAATGAGGACCCACACAAGATAGGCAGCAAACAGCGGAAACTCCCTGCAGATATGTTTTCGAAGCAATAGGACGACCACGGACGCCTGAACAATCGCAGAGGTGATGGTGAGATATGTATCCAAGGCTGTCGTTACCTCTAAGTAAGTTAGGTCCCGTTCTCTATGTCACTTTTCCTGAACGCATATGCACGGGCAAAGGCCATCAATCTCGGCTTTCCGAAAGCGCATTTTTTGAGCTATCAAGCTCCACTGTAGGGTTATCGGCCATTCAAAGCCAAGAACCAGACGTTACTAGTTCGTTACCGATGGCACTGGTCTATGGTTCGCCTCTCTTAACAGCCATCAGCCCGACACAGTCTCCCCCGCCGTCTCGCGAGCCTTCGGCCACTCCACACCGGTCAGCCCCGTCGCCGCCTCCCACAGCTTCCGCGCCATCACCGGATCCAGGACCCGCATATCCAGCGCCTCGGGAACAGGCGGCCCAATCAGCTCGGCAAGACTTTTCGCAGCGGGTTCCGCCGCACCTTTTGCCAGCATATTCTCGACCACGCCTCCAGAATTTCGGTTCCCGGGCTGATTCGGCACAAGCCCAAGCGCTCGCCGATACCACCCCATGGAGGGAGTCACCTCCGTCGCATTTGCCAGCATCGCCGCGTGGGTGCCGATTGGCTGAGCCGAGGTTGCTGTGATACCCCACGCGTGCTCGTCGCTTTTCCGCTGCAGTTCCAGCGCGAAGATCATCATCGCAAGCTTCGACTGGCTGTACGCCTTGAGGGGTGTGTAATCGCTCTGGATCTGGAGATCGTCGAGGTGAATCTCTCCGTGGTGCCGTCCGGTGCTCGTCAACTGCACCACCTTCGCCCCTTTGCTCACTCTCAGCAGAGGCAGCAACCGCGCCGTTAGCGCGAAGTGCCCCAGGAAATTCGTCGCCAGGTGCAGCTCGAATCCATCCCCCGTCTGCTGCCGATTCTGCAGCACCAGGGTATTTGCGTTGTTGATGAGTAAGTCCACCGGCCTGCCTGCCTCGATCATGCGATCGGCAAAATCAGACACGGAATCGAGGCTGGCCAATTCCAGCTTCTCGAATCGAACCAGCGCATGCGGTGCCATCGGTCGAATCCGCGCAAGCGCCTCATGCCCATCCGCCGCCTGCCGTCCCGTCAGGACGACATCAGCGCCTGCGCATGCGAGTGCGAGTGCCATTTCAAAACCGATTCCGCTGTTTGAACAAGTTACGACTGCTAATTTGCCAGTTTCCGGGGGAAAGTTAGCCGCGATCTGGCGCTGCGGCCCGTTGATTTCTTGCACGACGTTTCAAAGCTCCTGAATCTTCAGTCTTATGGATGAGCAATCACTCATCTATGGCCCCGGAAATCACTGACCCGTTAACGCCCTCCACACAAGTTTGAAACCCAGTTCGCGGCTCTCCGCTTCCATTCCCGGATGAGCCGCGATGAAGTCGGCAGTTGCTTCTGCCTGTGCCCTGAACATGAGTACAAGGTACTCCGGCGAAGCGCCGCGAAGCCCACCGATTTCCGCGCCTTCTTTGGACACGTGCAGCAACTCCATGATCACCATGTTGGGCGCCTCGGCATCTTTAAGCAGCCTGCCTGATGCGCGCAATTGCTGCTGGACCTTAAGCCTCTTCGGATACTTCTTAGCCATGTCCAGGAAGCGGTCCCACACAAAACGAAGACGCGTTCGGACCTCCGCGCTGATGGGATAATCGGCCATTTCAAGGTCGATTTCCTTCCGCATCTCGCGGTACAACTCGTTCAGCAACTCGTCCTTCGTTCTGAAATAAGTGAACAGCGTACCTTCAGCAACGCCGGCCGCGGATGAAATAGCCGATGTCGGAGCATGAGCGATTCCCCGATCCGCAAACAATTCCACGGCGGCATCGAGAATCGCCTTGCGCTTCTTGTCGCTCCTGGGTCTTGCCAGAACCTGCTCCTATAAGCGACTGCTCACTCATTTATTGTAAGTAGAACGGCATTCCGTCGCAACAACTTTTTGGGTCAAAAACCAATTTTTTCGCCCACAAGGTTCGGGCCGGCCGTATTGGCCGGCCCTGGGGTGTCGCGAATTCGAACTCCAACATCACTGCGGCTTGGCCTCAGTAGCCGTCGGAGCCGCCGGGGCCGATGCAGGTGTCGCCGCTGGGCGGCTCGCCTGGAAAGTACCGTTGTATTCAGAGAACGCCCAGTCCCCTGCCAACGCACCCGCGTCATCCAGTTTCCCGTCGATACTCATATCCGCTGTCGTCCCCACCTCATCGGAGGTGAACGGGAATTTCAGAGCCAGCTTGCCTCTTTATAGGTACCCGCCACGTCCGCCGGACCCCACTTCCCTGTCACGTTCCCGTCATTGTCGACCGTAAGATCCGCATCCACTTCCCGATCTCCACCCGGTGTGGCAAGGACAAAATGCCATTTCCCGGCTATCCCTGCATCCTGTGCATGCAGATAGGAATTGCCCATCATCAGACATACGACTGCCGCCGCCAGCACCAAAAACTTTCTCAAAATCCGTTCTCCTTCAAAGGGTGATTCATCTAGCCTCGTCTGGAACTCACGATTTCGTCAACCCCCAAGGCAACAATTGTAATCGTGTACTCAAATCGAAACCGGCACATTCGCAACTCCGGCCGTCCCAAACACCATGCGATACCGCTCGATTTCTGCAACCGGGCCCATGGCCTTCTGATAGTTATCCGATAGCTTCACCGCTGGGCGTCCATCAACCTCGCTCAGCTTGCAAACCAGGCTTACCGGATTGAAACTGTGGTTCCCCTGCGGATTGCAGTCGCGGAAATCATTCGTCAGATACGTCCCCCAACCCGAGCTGAACCGGATGCGTTGCTCCGGCAGCCACGTCTTTGGATCCGCGAAATCCGCCGCCCCACGAAAATCCGACGGCCTTGCGCCATTCTGAATGCTGCCCCCAAAGTATGCGTGGAGCGCCACAATCAGATCAACATCCAGCGCATCCGATGCAATCAAGCGCCTCGTCCTCGGATCGCGCCCGCGCTTCTCCAGCCACGCGATGTACTCGTCGCCGGCCACGTACGGATTCTTGCTGTCGATGCGCTGCCCCGTCCAGTTCGACACCCAATCCGGCGCGCCTTCCAGAAACTGCGTCGTCCCAAACGTATCCGGCAGCATAATCAGCAATTCTCCCTGATACGTCTGCTGCCACAGCTCCAGCAGCTTGTACTGCGACTCCTTCAGTTCCTCGTCGCTGTCCGCCAGCGCGGCCATGGCCATCGGCAGTTCATGCGCATTCGTGCCGATCGCCTCCAGGTCGTGCGTGTACGCAAGGTACGTATTCGAGCTCCCGACGAACGTCGCTCCCAGCACGTCTCTCATCGCCGTCACCACGTAGTCCTGCCAACGAAACCTGTGCCGCCTCCGCGTCCCGAAGTCGCTGACGGTGAGCCCCGGCACTCCATACAACCGAGCCATCTTCTCCCACAGCCGCGTCTTCGCCCGCGCGTACAGGATGTCGAGCTCAAGCTCAGTCAATGTCTTCAAACTCGCCCGCGTCTTCAGCTCATCGATCGCCGAAAGCGCATAGATCTCCCACATCGTTGTCTCAGTCCACAGCCCTTCGAACTGCAGCGAGATCTGCCCGTCGCGCACCGACAGGTCAAAATCCGAAAGCCGGAAATCATGTTCCAGCCAATGCAAAAACGCCGGCTCAAAAATCCCGCGCTTCCCATAGAAAGTATTGCCCGCCAGCCAGATCATCTCCGACTTATGGATCCGCAATTTGCGCGTGGACTCAAGCTGCTCCCGCAGCTCATGCACATCCACAATCTCGCCCAGCCGCACATCATGCGTCCGGTTCATCAACGTGAACGTCGCCCGCGTCCGGGGAAAATGCTTCCAGATAAACTGCAGCATCAGCAGCTTGTAGAAGTCCGTATCGAGCAGCGACCGCGTAATCGGATCGAGCTCCCAGTTGTGGTCGTGCGCGCGCCTGGCCAGGTTGATGATCACGTTCCCGCTATTCTATTAAACGCGGCTCTCATCTTCAGCGATCGAGACAATCTCTCGCGAAGCCCTGGGGATCCAGCGAATCCAAAAACAACTGCCCACAAGACTCCATCGAACGGTTGACCAACTCCCCCACCTAGCGATGCACGACAATGCAGATCCATTACAACTACTGTTCTTCAGAGCAGCTCCCAACCTTGTTTCCTTCTCCTGCACGTCGGCGGATGCTGCTGCTGGTGTTCCCACCAGGGCTCTTCAGCTCTCCGATCGTCTTCGATCCACCGGCACGTTCGTGTGCGCTTCGAAAGCGGTCCATCAACAGAAGTCATGAACCAATACCGAGTTGTGCCGTAGCGCCAAGCCTTCCAGGAGACGCAAAACATTATGAGATTCGTTCGCATGTCGCTTGCCCTGTCACTTCTTACCTGCCTGAGTCTGCAAGCGCAACAGATCACTGGAAACATTCGAGGTGCTGTGACAGATCCGAGCGGCGCTGTTATCCATGGTGCCGCAGTGACGGTACGGCAGACGGAGACTGGCCTTTCCCGCGCGACCACCACTGATCGCAATGGCAACTACGTTCTTCTTGAACTCCCCATCGGGCATTACAGCTTGCACGTTGTCGAAAAAGGCTTCCAGGAATACGTGCAGGATGGCATCACTCTGAGTGTGAACGAGACAGCATCGGTATCCCCACATCTCGCCCTCGGATCGGAAAAAGAGCAGGTAGTGGTGAGCGAAGATGCCGCGTTGATTGAGCCAACTGTCACCAGCATGGGCAAGGTGGTGCAACAACGGGAACTGGAGGATCTGCCCCTCAACGGGCGCAACTTCTCCCAGCTTGGCCTGCTGCAGCCGGGGGTCGTTCCCTTAACGCCAGGCATTGCCGAAGCTGGCGGATCACTGCGCAACGGGCAGGGCTATGCCGTCAACGGACAGCGACCCGAATCCAATAACTTCTTGATCGATGGCGCCAACAACTTCAACGGAGTCGACGGCGGGTTCGTTCTCAGGCCACCGGTGGATGCGATCAGCGAGTTCCGCATCATCACCCACAATGCCAGTGCCGAGTTCGGGAACGCGTTGGGATCGACAACCAACCTGGTCACCCGGTCCGGGACCAATCAGTTGCATGGGACACTGTGGGAGTTTCTGCGCAACGACGCAGTGGATGCCAACAACTACTTCGCCCAGACCAAGGAGCCACTGAAGCAGAACCAGTTTGGCGCCACGGTCGGAGGAACCATCAAGCGGGATAAAGCATTTGTCTTCGGTTTTTATGAGGGCTTCCGCAATCGTGAGGGCAAATCAGCGCGAACCACGGTGCCTTCTCTAAAGCAGCGCACCGGCGACTTCTCCGAACTCTGCACAGCCGGCTGGACGGGGCCTTTCTGCAACAACCCGCAGCAGCAGCTATTCAATGTCTTCGCCAACGCACCGTATCCGAATAACCAGATACCGCAGGACCAGATCAACGCCATCTCCGAGAACCTGCTCAGCTTCTTCCCGCTTCCCAACGCCGGAACCAATCTGCTTTCCGCAACGCAGACGCTGAGAAATGATTCAGATCAGTTCGGCATCAAGGTAGACCATTACCTCACTTCTCGCGACACACTGAACTTCCGTTACATGTTCAGCCAGCTCTCTCAGCTTGATCCCCTATCGCCAAACGGCGCCAGCGTACCGGGCTTTCCGGTCGGTGAAGATCAGCGCGCTCAGAACTTTGTCGCGCAGGAAACGCATACCTTTTCACCGGCCCTCATTGGTGTGGGACGATTGTCCTATCTGCGCAACAAGTTTCTCTTTGGTGAACGCGAGGACCACCAGTCGCCGTCCTCCCTTGGATTCCAATACGCGCCGAGTCTCGATGCGGCCGCAGGACCGCCATTTATCCAGGTGAACGGCTATGCCACAGTTGGCGATCCAATCACCGGACCGCGCAACACCTACGAAGACGTCTTCGATTACTCGGCGTCGCTGAACTGGGTGCGAGGCAAACACGAGCTGAAGTTTGGCGGAGGTTACCAGCACCAGCGCATCAATGTGCTTCAAGGGATCGCGACCAACGGCTTCTTCGTGTTCGTACCCTTCCCGGTAACGGACGCGTTTGCCAGCTTCCTCACCGGGCAGCCCATTGTGTTCCTGCAAGGCATCGGCGACTTCTCGCGCGGAATCCGTGGCAACAGTGCCAACCTGTACGTCCAGGACACGTATAAGGTGACTTCAAAATTCACGATTAATGCCGGACTGCGCTACGAGCTACCCGAGCCCTACACCGAGATTCACAATCGGATGACCTTGTTCGAGCCGGGGAAGCAGTCGCAGGTACTTCCGAATGCGCCCCCAGGGCTGCTTTACCCGGGGGATCGTGGTGTACCCGCCGGTTTAATCGCAACAGACAAGAAGGCATTTGCGCCGCGACTTGGAATTGCGTGGCAGCCCGGCAGCAACAGCAATTGGCTGCTAACCGCGGCATACGGGCTTTTCTATGAGCCGTATTACACCGGACAGGGTGGGCCATTGCAGTCGCCCATCAGCGCACCTCCTTATCTCGGAACGCCTCAGGTGGGCCTGCCGAACTTCGCGGACCCTTTTAACGGGAATCCTCCGGCGGTCGGCACGTTCTCCACGCCTCTCACAAATCTGACGCTCTCGCCCACATTGACCCTGCCTTACACGCAAGATTGGGATTTCAACCTGCAGCGCTCCTTTGGGTCCGATTGGCTGTTTGAAATCGGATACGTCGGAACCAAGGGCACCCATCTGCCTCGCTTCATCGAAGCCAACCCGGCGGTATTTGTTCCCGGAACCGCGAACGGTCAGCCCATTTCAAATTCCAGCAACGCCGATCAACGGCGCCTCTATTCCGGCTGCACACTGGAGGACTCGCCGAGCAGCTGCCAGTTCTCATCGACAGGTGAGATCGCAGGAATCGCGAATTCGTCCTACAACGCGATGGAAGCCTCAACCCACAAGCGATTCAGCCATGGGCTGTCCTTCCTCCTTTCGTACACGTGGTCGAAAGCCATCGACGATGTTTCGTCGTTCAACATAACCGGATCCGCCGCCAAGCCGGTCGCCGGGGAAAATGATCTTGCGCAGAATCCGTTCGATCTTAACGCCGAACGCGGACTTTCGCTGTTCGACGCCCGCAACCGGTTCGTCGCGAGCTATGAATGGGCCCTCCCCTTCTGGAACGATTCGCATAGCTGGTACCACTCGGCATTGGGCGGTTGGCAGTTGAACGGCATCGCCACACTCATGAGTGGCACCCCGTTTACCGTCTTCGACTCAAACGATGTTTCGGCGCAAGGCAGCGCGCCGGAGATCACTGGGTTCTCCGCGCAGCGCCCCAACCTTGTTGGCAACTCCAACAACGGCCCGCGCCAGGTAAACGCCTGGCTCAACCCCACGGCTTTCCAACGACTCGATCCCACGGCCAATGCGGGTCAATTCGGCACGGAAGGACGTAACGTGAATGTCGGCCCTGCTTTCGCCAACTGGGACTTCGCTGCTCTGAAAAACTTCAGGGTGACTGAGTCCAAGCGGTTCCAGTTCCGCGCGGAGCTGTTCAATGTCCTTAACCGCGCGAACTTCCGTCTGCCGGACAGCGACATCAGTTCGCCGACATTCAACCATATCCTTGCGGCTGAAACTCCGCGTCAGGTGCAGTTTGCGTTGAAGTTCATGTACTGAATCGCGCAAGCGAGAGGGCGGTGCAGTTTCCGCCCTCTCTGCCCTCCCACTGAAAGTTACTGCTGCATTCTTTTCACCACGACGAGCCCGTGGGACGCAGCATCCGAACGAACCCGCTCGAATACCTCCTCCTGTCGCGAAACGTCAACCGGCGGCTCAGTCTGCCCCGGCAGCCAGATAAGCCATTCGAACGTTGTGCCGCGCGGAAACTGCTCCACCTTTGCCCGCAATTGGTCTTCGGTGAGATCCGAGTAACCCATGAGCGAGAACCTGGGCGCATCGGGGGGGTAAAAGCTCGAGCTTATCTGATGCGTACTTCCCTTCCACTGGTCCATCGAGTTGCTGGCTTGACGACGGTCGTAATCAGTAAGCACGAGCTTCGCAAGACGAGCCAGCTTCTCCGGCAGACAGATCCAGCCATTTCCCCATGCGATTCCCTGCGCCAGCGACTGTTCCAACCACACCGCTTGACTCCCCTCGTCCCGGAAGTCGGGTGAACGGCGAAGTTCGGAGACCCGACCCGACCACTCGTCATGAAAACGTTCCAGCCGCTTCCACAGCGGCTCCTCAGCCTCTGCTGTTCCCCACCGCGTCAAGGCGATAACTGCATCCTGCTGGACCTCGGGCTCGGCATCATTAAGTGCCTCGATGGCAATTTGCTGCGCCTTCGGAAGTTGATCTCCGAGCTCCTGCAGAAGGTTTGTAAAGCACCGCGTTTGCTTACGCGAACCCATTGCGAGCCGGACCTGCTCTACACCGTACTCGGGAGCGACCCGGAGCAGATACCGAAGTAGATGCGAATCTGAACCACACGCATCGCGCTCCTTGTTTTCAAGCACAGCCTGCACCGATCCGAGCACGCCCGCGTCCCCATATTGATCAATGAGCTCATAATCCACGCCTCGCGGAACGTTCCTGCGAAGACGCTCGGCGGCAGCCGGCACCGCCGCCTGAATCTGTGCCGGTGTAAGAAGGTGGACATTCTCCATCGTCGGACTTCCTTCAGGGTTGGCAAGATCGCGCGCGATAAGAGCGGTGCCCTCCGCCGGATCGAATTCGTAGATGTGCCTGAGCGCCGCGCTGCGCATCTCGTCCATGACGCTGCGAGATGGCGCAGGCGGCAGCGCGACAATCTCGCGAAGAATGGGAAGCATCTCCGGAGTGTCGATCGCCTGCCAGAAATGAATCAACATCTCCTGCTGCGTCTCAGCTGGCAGGTCTTTCCAGCATGCGATCAACGCAGGCCGAATAGACCCCACGAGAGCAGGATCGTCTGACACCTGCCTGAGCATTCCATTCAGGGTTACTGCGCGCGCAGTACCCGTCTTGCGCGACACCACTGAAGCAAGATCGCCAACTTCTGCGTGCATCAACTCGCGATAGTGAGCCTGATACCGGTTCCAAAAATCCGGCGGCGTGGGTTCGTCCCCTCTCGGATTCCATGCCGGATCCAAATCTGTTTGAAGACGAACCAGCGTGTCCAGGAATTGGCCACTGATTCCATGCCCAGGCACTGCAAATTGAGCACGCATCGACTTCACAGCGACATCGGGCAATGGAGAGCTATACAAGCCGAGCATCAAATCGTACTGACCCGCATCCCGTGTTTCTCCGCTGAAAACCTTCGCGATCGCCTCCGTCGAAGCACGCGTTCCGAGAAACCGAAGCACTCGCGCAGCATGCGTTCGATCGTCGTCTTTCGCTGAACTACTGAGCGTGCTGACCGCTACCTGAATCTGGTCTCTCTCCCACCCCTTGTCCGCCGGCACGACCTCAAACTCGACTGAGTTCGATTTAACGCTGAGCCCGATCTCTCCGGTATCAGAAGCTTCCCCTGCCTCGGGAGCCCTGTGAACTCGGTGGCTGACCGCGTAAGCGCGATAATGCCCCGGTGGAAGACGCTGCCACTGATTCAAGGCCGCCTCCAGCGTGAATGGCTTTTCAACGAGGTGCAGATTGGAGGAGAGCCCCCCACCGAACCCTCCCCGGCGAAAATTTTCCTCCATCGGATCGGGGCCTTCCGGGTCAACGCAATAAGTTTCAATCCCCAGCCGTCCGCTGCGATCGTAACTGGCAGTATTCACCCAATAGCGGCTTGATGAAGTGGAGAAAGCAAGTACCAGCGGAACCATCTCCCCCTCGCGGAAGACAGTTTGCCCGCCCTTCAGATTAAGACTGAACTGGACATCCGAATCGCCGGCGCCTGTATCGCATAAATCCTGTTCGGCAGCGGAACACACGCGCGCCAACACCAGAAGAGTGACTGCCACTGCGAGCGTGCGAGCGGTGCGCATCCTTTTGGCATCTTTGACGACCAGCGCTCCCGATAGTGATAACCCAACGGAATTTAATCTTCCATCCCGACCTCTGAGGTCCGTTCTGGCTTCGAATGAGTGCCGCAAGATTTCCGCACCACCAGCTTCACCGGCACCAGCACATCGCGAACCGGCAGCTTCGGGCGCTCCAATCGCTCCAGCATCGTCGCCATCGCCACCGCCCC
>Ga0105239_10008889_pt1 | contig 11371 bp, 10 predicted proteins | sample KBSC44metaG_FD_92761 | JGI IMG/M metagenome (GOLD analysis project Ga0105239, IMG submission 92761) | Corn rhizosphere microbial communities from Kellogg Biological Station, Michigan, USA - KBS C4-4 metaG | ecosystem: Host-associated > Plants > Roots > Rhizosphere > Soil | place: Michigan, USA...
ATGCCCGGTTCGTCGGGCCTCGATCTCTTGCAGTCGATCCGCCAGCGGCTGCCCGAGCTGCCCGTCATCATCATGACGGCGTACTCGGACCTCGACAGCGCCGTGGCCGCGTTTCAGGGCGGCGCATTCGAATACCTCGCGAAGCCGTTCGATATCGATCGCGCCGTCGAGCTCATTCACCGTGCCGTCGACGAGAGCTTGCGCGGTGCCCATGCGGCGGATCCGTCGCTCGCCGACGCGCCCGAGATGCTCGGTCAGGCACCGGCGATGCAGGACATGTTCCGTGCGATCGGGCGCCTGTCGCACTCCTCCGCGACGGTGCTCATCACGGGCGAATCGGGCACAGGCAAGGAGCTCGTCGCGCGCGCATTGCACCGGCATAGCCCGCGTGCGGGCGGCCCGTTCATCGCGCTGAACACCGCGGCGATTCCGAAAGATCTTCTGGAGTCCGAACTGTTCGGCCACGAGCGCGGTGCGTTCACGGGCGCGCAGGCGATGCGGCAAGGTCGTTTCGAGCAGGCAGAGAACGGCACGCTCTTTCTCGACGAGATCGGCGATATGCCGTTCGATCTCCAAACGCGGCTGCTGCGCGTGCTGTCGGATGGGCAGTTCTATCGCGTCGGCGGCCACAGCCCGCTGCGCGCGAATGTGCGCGTGATCGCGGCGACGCACCAGAACCTCGATGCGCGCGTGCGCCAAGGCCTCTTTCGCGAAGATCTTTATCACCGGCTCAACGTCATTCGCTTGCGTTTGCCGCCGCTACGCGAACGCAAGGAGGATATCCCACTGCTCACGCGGCACTTCCTGCAAAAGAGCGCGCGCGATCTTGGCGTCGAGCCGAAGCGCGTATCCGAGGCCACCGTTGCCTATCTTGCCTCGTTGCCGTTCCCGGGCAACGTTCGTCAGCTCGAGAACCTCGCGAACTGGCTCACGGTGATGGCGCCCGCGCAGACCATCGAGATCAAGGATTTGCCGCCCGACCTCGTGCCGCTGCAACAGCCTGCGCATGTTGCCAGCGAGATCGTCGCGGGCACGGCGATGGCCGGCGCCTCGGCTGTTGCGGGCAACATGCCGCTCGAGGCAGAGGCCAACGGCGCGTCGATGACGGCGCCGACACCCGCCGTGCTGGGCACCGTGCCGACCGGCTCGCCGGTGGGCGTATGGGAAAGCGGTTTGCGTACCGAGGTGGCGCGCATGCTGCGGGAAAATGCGCCCGACGTGATGGACGAACTGGCTCGCCGTTTCGAAGCCGCGGTGATACGCGAAGCGCTCGACTTCACGCGGGGACGCAAGGTTGAGGCGGCCGAACGGCTCGGTATCGGACGCAACACGATTACACGCAAGATCCAGGAGCTGCGTCTCGAATCGTGAGGTGCGAAGGGTGTACGCGGAACCGCGCGAGGCACTATGAAGTGCCTCGCGGTGTGTGGCCCCGTGCTACGCTGCCTGAGCGCGGGCGCTCTCAGCGATTGCCATGACGCGGATTGGCTTCGAGAAACACGCCAACGTTGGAAGCATACTGATCGTATTTGAATTGCACATCCGCAAGACCGGCCAATGATTTCAAATAGTGCGGTTTTGTGCCGTAATACGCATCTACGCACGCTTGCTCGAGCACACGGTTGTTCTTGTCGTAACAAGCGGTAAGCGTTCGGGCGATAGGAATCTTCGTGCCGTATCCGGAGCGATCGGCGTCATATTCAGGGGCCTTCGTGCCCAGGTCTCCCTCGGCGAATTTGACCGCCTCGAATTCCGCGGTGTACTGATCGCCGCTATCGGCGTGCACGGCCGTACATTGGACCTTGTATTGGCCGGTTGGGCCGGCAAGCAGGCTTTGCAAAGTGACGACCGAAGCGCCGCTTTGCTCCTGTCCTTGCGCGGTGATGCTTTGTCCGCCGCTATGCGTGGCGATGCATCGAACGGATCGATAGGTCCTCGCGGCGCCCTCCTGGTTGACGAAATCGATCGAGGGCGCCGCGCAAGCGACCGTGGCGAGGCAAAGAGGCAGCAATCCAAAGATGGCGGTTGTTCCAAACTTCATATAGCGGCTTTTCCTATGGGTTGATGTGAGAAGCGCGCTCAGAATAACGTCGGTTCAACCGATATTTGCGATCACCGGCGCATGATCGGACGGTTGATCCCATTTGCGCGGCGTTTTATCGACTTCGCAGTGGGTGCAGCGTTCGGCGAGCGGCGGCGATAACAGGATGTGATCGATCCGCAGGCCGGCATTCCGCCTGAACGCGAGCATGCGGTAATCCCACCAGGTGAAGGTTTTCTCCGGCTGTTCGAATCGGCGAAAAACGTCGACCAGTCCGAGACCGGTCAATTCGACGAATGCCGCACGTTCTTCCGGCGAGACCAGATTTTGCCCCTCCCAAGCTTTCGGGTCATGCACGTCGCGGTCTTCGGGCGCGATGTTGTAGTCGCCCAGCAGCGCGAGCGACGGGTAGCGCGTCATTTCGCCGCGGAGCCATTCGGCAAGCGCTTCGAGCCAGCGTAGCTTGTAGGCGAATTTCTCGGTGGCCGGGGCCTGGCCGTTCGGAAAGTATGCCGAGACGATGCGCACGCCATTCACCGTGGCGGCGATCAGGCGCTGCTGTTCGTCGGCAAAGCCCGGTATGTTGCGCACGATCTCGGTCTCGTCGACTTCGATGCCATCCCGCACGAGGATACCGACGCCGTTGTAGGTCTTTTGCCCCGCGCACCAGCTCCGATAGCCCTTTGCGGCAAGCTCGGCATGCGGGAACTTTTCGTCGGGCATTTTCAGTTCCTGCAGGCACAGCACATCGGCTTGACTGAGTTCGAGCCAATCGATGACATGCTGCTGGCGCACCTTGAGGGAATTCACGTTCCACGTGGCGAGTTTCATGTTTTTCCGCATCCTTGCTAAGACGTTTTTATCCGGTCGGTAAGGGCTCGTCGTTTCGTTCGCTGCGCGTCATTTTCGGCGACGGGAACGCTCGAGTCCGGTTCGATTCGCTAGCCTGCGACAGCGTGCGTTTTCCGGATCGTATCGCGCTTCGGCATACCCTGTCTTGGTCGGCGGCTTCCATGAAAATCAATCTCAAACAACTCGATATCGCTGCGATCGAGCCGGCGGATCCGGAAGCGCTCGCGTCCGAAGTGTCGCCGCGGCGACGGCGATCGCCGTCGTCGAACGCGGCTTTGGCGCAGTTCAAGACGCGCTCGGCCGACGAGGGCGCATCGTCGCCGCGATCGAATCGAAGCGATCTGAAGCGGCCGCTCGAGAAAGACGATGACCTGCCGGGGCCGGTGGCGGTGAAACGGCAGCGGCGCCCCGACCTGCCCAGTCCGAAATCCCCGGGCACCGGGCTGTCTCCAGGGGCTGCTTCGGCGGCGCGGCCCGTGCCGTCGCCGTACAGAAAATGGGCATCGTTCATGGATGCGGCCCGGCGTCCTGGCAAGCCACGTATGCCGGGAGACCCGTCGCGAACCGCCACGCCCGACCAACTTCTCAGAGCGGCACGCAAGTACGCGCGCCAGGGCAGCAGCGATCAAATGCTGTTCGATACGCTGAGTCCAAGCCTGGTGGCACGGCTCAATGAACTGCCGATCAAATCGACCTTGGCCTCGGCCATTGCCGCGATGAAGCCGGGCGTCGCGCAAACCAGCTCGGGATTCCGCGAGGTGAGGCTGGCTGAGTCCCCGCGAACGCGGGCTGCGCAGCCCCTCAAAGAGCCGCTGGGCAGCGGCAGGTTTGGCACCGCCTATGCGGTGACGCTTGCGGAGAATCTGATAAGGAACGGCAAAAATCTTGGCCGGGAGTTCGTTTTCAAGGCACTGCTTCGCCCGGATCCGGAGAACCCGGTGCCAGTCGATCTGTATGCGGGGTTACGTGGCGACGAGATGAACGACCCGGCGGCAATGGAGGCGGCGATTCAGACGAAAAAGCAGCAGATAGTCGATGAATTTCAGATAACGGCGGCGCTGACGAAGACCGCTCACGTCATGCAGGTCTACGACCTGGTTCGCATCGACGATGAATTCGGAATCCTGTGCGAAAAGATAAATGGCGAAAATATCGGAGGCGTCGTCAAAAAATCGCGAGCGGCGCTCGAAGCGGTCGTGATCGACGAACGAGACTATCTGGACCTCGTGAAGCAGGCGATCGCCGATATCCTCATCGCGATCGCACTATGCGAGCAGCAAGGGGTGACCCATTCGGACATTTCTCCGAACAACGTCATGTATGACGCGGATGAGAAGATGTTCAAGCTGATCGATATGGGCAATGGTCGTGAGGTAGGACAAAGGCGTCCGCCGGGCACCCCTGGGTACACCGATATCTCGACGTCGGTCGCCGATCACAAAAGCGACATCTACGGTGTCGGACAGTTGCTCGCCTATTTCGTCAAAAGCGGCACAACGCCCACCGGGATAAGTGGCTTCTCCGCCGAGAGCTTGACCGTCGACAATTTCCCGTTTTTCGACGATCTGCAGTATCTGCCATCGACGGACAGGGACGAAATCCTCGACGTCACTCGCCGTATGATTCAACAGCCGCCTGAAAGCAGGCCTTCGTCGATCGAATTGCTGCGGCATCGATTTTTTGCGGGGCTGGCTCCTCGGGACCAGACGCACCTATCTTACGAAAAGTTGGAGCGATGGCATCGCAGCCAGTCGATCTCATCGAGATTTACTGCGTGTTATCCCCACATCGAAGACATGCAGGCCAGAGACGCCATCTACGACCTCGTAGTGGGGTTGAACGAAATGTGGCAAGACGATCAACAGCGGAACCGTCAGGCAGACATCGGGGAGCGCTTGAAAAAACTGAGCGAGCCGTCGGTTAGGCAACTGTTGGATCGCGCCGAGCAACTGCAATCGGGTGGCGCGGGGCTTGCCTCGACTGAATCCGAGCGGGCCGACGCCGACGCATGATGCGCTTCGCCCGCCCAGTGACGGACGACCTTGACTGCGACAGGGTTTTGGCGGCGGGTCTACAATGATTCCAGTCGGTTTCAGCGCGCGTCTGGAACGTGCGCCAGTGCCAACGGGCGCCCACTGATACCGTCATCGTCCTGGGTTGGGATCGCGGGGCCAGAATCAGTACTGTTCCGGTCCTGATTAGGAGAACGATGCAATGCTGCGTATGAGCAAGCTGGCCGATTACGGCACGGTCATCCTCGTCGCGATGGCCCGGGAGCCGGAGGCCGTGCAAAGCGCCGGCAACCTCGCCAGCGTCACCGGCATTCCCGTGCCCACGGTCTCCAAGGTCATGAAGATGCTCGTGCGCGGTGGGCTGACGGCCTCGCTGCGCGGCGTCAGCGGCGGCTACCGGTTGAAACGCTCCGCCGCGCTCGTCTCGCTCGCGGACATCATCGCCGCCGTCGACGGGCCGTTCGGCATGACCGAATGCAGCCTGGCGCCGGGCGTGTGCCAGCAGGAATCGATCTGTAGCGCGCGGGCGAACTGGCAAAAGGTCAATCGTGTCGTCTTCGAAGCACTGAGGCAGGTCTCGCTGGCCGATTTGGCAGGGCCCGTGCTCAGCGATGTCGACATCAGCGCGATTCGCGCACGCGAAGCCGTACCGCTCGTACGCGCCGCCGCGCGCCGCAGCTGACCGGGAGAAACGCATATGAGTTCAACGCCATCCAGCCTCGATCGTCTGATCAATCGCGAATACCGTCACGGATTCGTGAGCGACGTGCTGGCCGATACGCTGCCGCGCGGCCTGTCCGAGGACGTGATCCGGCTCATCTCGGCGAAGAAGGACGAACCGGCATTCATGCTCGAATGGCGGCTTGCCGCCTATCGCCATTGGCTGACGATGACGGAGCCCGCCTGGGCCACGGTTCGTCACCCGCCGATCGATTATCAGGACATTGCCTACTATTCGGCGCCGTTCGCACAAAAGGATGGCCCGAAGAGTCTCGACGAAGTCGATCCCGAGTTGCTGCGCACTTACGAGAAGCTCGGTGTTCCGCTCGAGGAGCGCGAATTGCTGGCCGGTGTCGCGGTGGACGCCGTGTTCGACAGCGTCTCCGTGGCAACGACGTTTCGCGCGCAACTCGGCAAGCTCGGCATCGTCTTTTGTTCCTTCTCCGAAGCGGTTCGGGAGCACCCCGATCTGGTGCGCCAGTATCTGGGCTCGGTCGTGCCGCATACCGACAACTTCTATGCCGCGCTGAATTCCGCGGTATTCAGCGATGGATCGTTCTGCTATATCCCGCCGGGCGTGCGCTGCCCGATGGAGCTCTCAACCTACTTTCGTATCAATGCGCGCAACACGGGGCAATTCGAGCGCACGCTCATCATCGCGGACAAAGGGACATACGTGAGCTACCTCGAAGGTTGCACGGCGCCGATGCGCGACGAGAACCAGCTGCACGCGGCGGTGGTCGAGCTCGTGGCGCTGGAAGGCGCGCAAATTCGCTATTCGACGGTGCAAAACTGGTATCCGGGCGATGCTCAGGGGCGCGGGGGCATCTACAACTTCGTGACGAAGCGCGGGGATTGCCGCGAAGCCGGCGCGAAAATCTCGTGGACGCAGGTGGAGACGGGCTCGGCCATCACCTGGAAATACCCGAGCGTGATCTTGCGCGGCGACGATTCCGTCGGCGAATTCTATTCGGTCGCACTGACCAATCATCGTCAGCAAGCCGATACGGGCACGAAGATGATCCACCTGGGCCGCAACACGCGCAGCACGATCGTGTCGAAGGGCATTTCGGCCGGGCATGGCAAGAACGCCTACCGCGGTCTCGTGAAAGTCGGCCGCGACGCGCACGGGGCGCGCAATTACACGCGATGCGATTCATTGCTGCTCGGCGATCGTTGCAGCGCGCACACGTTCCCGTATATCGAGGTGAAGAATCCGAGCGCGCACGTCGAGCATGAAGCCTCTACTTCCCGTATCGGCGAGGACCAGCTCTTCTATTGCCGGCAGCGCGGCCTGTCCGAAGAAGACGCGGTTTCGATGATCGTCAACGGATTTTGCAAGGAAGTATTCAAGGAGCTGCCGATGGAGTTCGCGGTCGAGGCGCAGAAGCTGCTCGGCGTGAGCCTGGAAGGCAGCGTCGGTTGAAGCGGCGCAACAGGAACCAGAACCATGCTCCATATCGATGACCTCCATGTCGAAGTGAACGGCAAGCCCATTTTGCGCGGTATCGATCTGCATGTCGGGGCGGGCGAGGTGCATGCCATCATGGGTCCGAACGGCTCGGGCAAGAGCACGCTCGCACACGTGCTCGCCGGCCGCGACGGCTATACGGTGACGGGCGGATCGGTCCGCTACGCCGAGCGCGATCTGCTGGCGCTGGCACCCGAAGAGCGGGCGCGCGAAGGGATATTTCTGGCGTTCCAGTACCCGGTGGAAATTCCCGGGGTCAGCAACGTCTATCTGATGAAAGCGGCATTGAACGCGCAGCGCAGGCACCGCGGCGAGCCCGAACTCGACGCGATCGATTTCCTGCAACTCGTCAAAGCGAAAATGGCGCTGATGCGGATGGACGAGGGCCTGCTTTACCGGGCCGTCAACGAGGGTTTCTCGGGTGGCGAGAAAAAGCGCAACGAGATTCTGCAGATGGCGGTGCTCGAGCCGCGTCTCGCGATTCTCGACGAGACCGATTCCGGTCTCGATATCGATGCACTACAGATCGTGGCGGGCGGCGTGAATGCGCTGCGAAGCGCCGAACGCGCATTTGTGCTCGTCACGCACTATCAACGGCTGCTCGATTACGTCGCGCCGGACTATGTGCATGTCCTGGCTCATGGGCGCATCGTCAAGTCGGGCGGGCGGGAATTGGCGCTCGAACTCGAGCGCAGGGGGTACGGTTGGCTTGCCGACGAAGCAGGCGCTCGAGGCGAGGAGGGTCGGCTATGAGCGATTTAACGGTCGATCGTTATCATCACGCGTTTCGCACGCTCGCGAGGACGCTGCCGGGTGCAGAGCTGCCCTGGCTGCGCGGCGCGCGACGCAGCGCGTTCGAACGGTTCGACAAGCTGCGGTTTCCGACCACGCGGCAAGAAGACTGGAAATATACGAACGTGGCGCCGATCGGTGCGCGCGAATGGCATTTTGCGTCGCCGCGTGGCGACGTGGACGTATCCGCAATCGTCGACGATCTGATACTGGACAAGTCGGTGCATCGGCTCGTGTTCGTCAACGGTCGGCATGCGCCAAGGCTCTCGCGAACGAGTGGTCTGCCAGAGGGCGTATTCATCGGCAGCCTGACGCGCGCGCTGCGGGAAATTCCCGAGCACCTCGAGGCGCTCCTTGCTCATCACATACCGCACGACGGTTTCGAGGCGTTGAACACCGCTTTCCTCAGCGATGGTTATGTGCTCGTGTTGCCGCCCGATTGCCGGCTCGACGCGCCGATCCAGATGCTGTTCGTCGCCGAGGAAGCGGGCCTCGCCATCCATCCGTTCAATGTCGTGATAGCGGGCCGCGGCGCACGCTGTACCGTCATCGAGCAGTTCGTCGGCGTGGCCGACGACAGCTATCTGACGAATACGGTGACGCGCATCGTCGTCAAGGAGGGGGCCGATGTCGAGCATTGCCGGATCCAGCAGGAGGCGCGCCGCGCCTACCATATCGGCCGCCTCGAGCTGACCCAGGAGCGTGCAAGCCATGTTGCATCGCATTCGTTCGCACTCGGGGCCGCCCTGTCGAGGGTTGCGATCGATACACGTCTGATGGGCACCGACGCCGATTGCACGCTCAACGGGCTCTACTTCGCGCTCGCTCGGCAACACGTCGATCATCACACCTGCATCGATCACGAGTCCGCGCGTTGCACGAGCCGCGAGTTCTACCGCGGTGTGCTCGACGGCGCGGCGCACGGCGTGTTCAACGGCCGCGTCGTCGTGCATCAGGATGCGCAGAAGACGGACGCGCACCAGTCCAACCGCAATCTGCTGCTGTCACGCGACGCCGAGATCGACACCAAGCCGCAGCTCGAGATCTATGCGGACGATGTCAAGTGTACGCACGGTGCCACCGTCGGCAAGCTCGACGAGGCGCAACTCTTTTATCTGCGCGCGCGCGGCATCGACGAGCCGCAAGCGCGCGCGACGCTGATCTGGGCATTCGCGCGCGATATCGTCGATCGTGTCAGTGACGAAAACGTGCGGTCTCGGCTCGCGAAGATGCTGTTGGCACGCATGCCCGACGGCGAACGGATACAACGGGAGCTCGCATGAAGCCCATCGAACCGCTCGCTTTTTTCGACGACTCGGCCCATGCGCGGTGGCGCAGCGATTTCCCGATTCTCGAGGAGCGCGTGCATGGCAAGCCGCTCGTCTACCTCGATAACGGAGCGACGACGCAAAAACCCGCTTCGGTCATCGAGGCTGAGCGGGCCTACTACCTCCACTCGAACGCGAACGTTCATCGCGGTGTGCATGAACTCTCGCAGCGCGCGACCGATGCATACGAGGGCGCACGTGCGCGGATCGCGCGCTTCGTCAACGCGGCGCGCACCGAGGAGATCGTCTTTGCGCGCGGCACGACCGAGGCGATCAACCTCGTTGCGCAAAGCGGCGTGCGTCCTCGCCTGCAGCCCGGCGACGAGATTCTCGTGAGCGCGATGGAGCATCACTCGAACATCGTGCCGTGGCAACTCGTGTGCGCGCAAACGGGCGCGCAGCTCAAAGTGGTACCGATCGACGACAGCGGTACGCTCGATATGGCCGCCTGCGAACGCATGCTCGGCGATCGTACGCGGCTCGCAGCGTTCGCGCATGTTTCGAACGCGCTCGGCACGATCAATCCGGTGAAGCAACTGATCGAGCTTGCGCACCGGCGCGGGGTGCCGGTGCTGATCGACGGCGCGCAGGCCATCGCACATCTGCGCGTCGACGTGCAGGCGCTCGATTGCGATTTTTACGCGTTCTCCGGGCACAAGGTATACGGTCCGACCGGCATCGGCGTGCTCTATGCGAAGGCGCGCCATCTCGAGGCGATGCCGCCGTGGCAGGGTGGTGGCGACATGATTCGCTCGGTCACGTTCGAGCAAACCGAATACAACGCGATTCCATGGAAATTCGAAGCGGGCACGCCGAATATTGCCGGGGCAATCGGGCTCGCGGCAGCGCTCGATTATGTCGATGCGATCGGTATCGATGCCATCGGGGCGCATGAAGCGGCGCTCCTCGCGTATGCGACGCAGGCCATCGGGGCGCTCCCCCATATACGGCTGATCGGTACCGCGCGCGAGAAGGCCGGCGTGCTTTCGTTCGTACACGACGAGGTCCATGCGCACGATGTCGGCACGATTCTCGATCACGAGGGGGTTGCCGTGCGAGCGGGACACCATTGCGCGATGCCCGTCATGCAGCGCTTCGGAGTGCCGGCGACGGTGAGGGCGTCGTTCGGGCTGTACAACACGCGTGCCGACGTCGACGCGTTGCTGCGCGGGCTGTCGAAGGTACAGGAGGTTTTCGGCCGATGAGCGATCTGCGCGAACTCTACCAGGAGGTGATTTTCGATCACTACCGGCACCCGCGCAACAGCGGGGCGCTGGAGGGTGCCAACCACAAGGCCGAGGGCTACAACCCGCTGTGCGGCGATCGGATTTCGCTCTATCTGCTCGTGGAAGACGGCATCGTAAAGTCCGCGCGCTTCGAAGGCTCGGGGTGTGCGATTGCGACCGCATCGGCATCGATGATGACGGAAGTGCTCATCGGCAAAAGCGAGACGCAAGTTCAGGCGCTGTTCGAACGGTTTCACGCGATGGTGACCGAGCAACGCGAGCCATCGGCCGACGAGCGCGAAGCGCTGGGCAAGCTGGCGACGCTGGCTGGCGTGCGTGAATTCCCTGCGCGCATCAAATGCGCGACGCTGGCGTGGCACACATTGCGTGCTGCATTGAACGATGCGGGCGAGACGGTATCGACGGAATGAGGGCGATGCGATGACTGCGATGGATTGGCTCAAACGAAGCGACCGGATCGACCAGTCGAGCGAGGGTGAACTCAAAGAGCGCGTCGTCGAGGCGTTGCGGACCGTCTACGATCCCGAGATTCCCGTCAACATCTACGATCTCGGTCTCATCTATGCGCTCGATGTCGACGAGGCCGCGGGGCGGATCGCGATCCGCATGACGTTGACCGCGCCCGGCTGCCCGGTGGCGCAGACGTTTCCCTCGATCGTAGAGGATGCGGTGCTTTCGGTGGCCGGCGTCAACGACGCGACGGTCGAACTCGTCTGGGATCCGCCCTGGGACCGGGATCGGATGTCGGAGGCCGCACGGCTGCAATTGGGAATGCTCTGATGTCTGGCTGGATCGATGTTGCACCCGTCGAAGATTTGCCGCCCGGTTCGTCGAAAACGACCGATGTGGATGGCGTGCCGATCGCGGTCTTCAATGTGGATGGCACCTGCTACGCGATCGAGGACAGG
>Ga0105239_10008890_pt1 | contig 11370 bp, 11 predicted proteins | sample KBSC44metaG_FD_92761 | JGI IMG/M metagenome (GOLD analysis project Ga0105239, IMG submission 92761) | Corn rhizosphere microbial communities from Kellogg Biological Station, Michigan, USA - KBS C4-4 metaG | ecosystem: Host-associated > Plants > Roots > Rhizosphere > Soil | place: Michigan, USA...
AGACCATCGGCGATCCCAATACGACCGTCGTCAATATGGTCGGGACCAAAGCAGCCCCGAAGTCTTCGGCTAATGTTTACTGGGACTCGGCTTCCTCCAGCGTATACCTCGTGGTGAAGAACACGCCCCAGCTGCCCAACGACCAGCAATACCAGCTGTGGGCGCTCATCGACGGAAAGCCCAACGACCTGGGCGTTTTTGATGCCACCAACGAAAAGCTCATCCTGAAGATGAAGAATACCAGGAAGGCCCAGGCATTCGCTATCACGATCGAAAAGCGTGGCGGAAGCCCCTCTCCTACACTTGAGAAGATGCAGTCCATGGGCAAAGCGACACAGACACAGTAGGCCTTTTTGCGAAGTGGAAAAAAATCTACAGACATAGTAAAAAAAGTCCCATTTTTAGGGACTTTTTTCATTTTACCCGGAACTCGCTCAGTTCGTATAACCATGCGAAATGCGTCATCGGAGGCCATTCCAGTGGCGTGGGCGATGGTAGACCGGGGCAGCGTGTTCGAATATTAATCATAGTCTATGATCCCGTTCTTAAGGAAGTATTTTGGTAAGCTGTTCGCACCTCTTTTGTGGACCATCCTGGTCGCTGTTCTCTGCTGTCTCCCCGGCAGGATGCTGCCCAGCGAAACCGGCTTCAAGATACCCGAGTTCGACAAGTTCGTGCACGCAGGGATGTTCGGAGGATTTGTTTTTCTGTGGGCCCTGTACCTGAGCAACAAGATCACCGACAGCAGGACCCTGCTGCGGCTTTTCTTTATCTTTTTTATTCTTTCCAATGTATTTGGTATCGGGATGGAGTTTCTCCAGAAATGCTGTATCCCGATGCGGGATTATGACGAGGCGGATATTATTGCCGATATGATCGGTGCAGGCGTCGGTTATGGCCTGAGCAATATGCTGCTGCTGCCACAGTTCATGAAGAAGCCTTAGACATCTGCCTATTCCCTGATCTTTACCCCTCCCCTGATCGTCTCCGTATAGATGCCGGAACCGCGGAAAAGTTTAGACAAAGCCGTTAGGCCCATCATATAAGGTCAGATATACACATAAAAAATAAACCCCTGTAGAAACAGGGGTCGTAACCAAAACTAACTGCTTATGAGAAAATTGACTGCTTTATGTGAGTCAAATAGAAAAGACTGCTTTAAACTTAATAACGCAAAACAGGTGCCAATATTATATTGAGAACTGTTAAGAAATTATCGCTAAAAGAACTACCAATCTCACTTCCGACTCAATCATTCACCACACAAAGTTACGATGTAATTCGTCTTTCTATTAAAAGAGCGAAGAGTAATAACATTTATTTAGCATTGCCACTTATAAGATATATAATATTCTCTTGTATAGCAAGTTTTAGCGGCGTTTTTACAAGATTTTTTAAAGAGCTGTGCTGGCCTGCACGGCCGGCAGTATATAATAGACAAGAGCCAGGGTAGAAAGTTTAAGCCTTAGTCGTTAAAATAACGTAAAAGGGAACCGCTAAGGGAAATGTATTATTTCCTTTTTAATTTCATTTTAATCCGCTACTCACGGTATTCCATGAAAGAGGGGCGATGATGGCCGAGCATGGGACGATCGATGACCCATGCCCTAAAAAAGCCCTTTCAGCTTGTCCATCACACCGCCACCTTGTCCCAGGCTGCCTAATAGTCCCTGTATCCCCTGTCCCCCTGTCAGGTTGCCGAGGAGGTGCTCCAGGTTGAACGAGCTGTCGGCGGTATCATTGGTCTTGTGGACCAGCTGCTGCAAAACGGTGGGTATCAGACTGGAAGCTATGCCGCTGGCCGCAGACGGGTTTATATTGAATTTGGAGATGAGATTTTGGACAAATCCGCCGGAGATCGCCTGTATGGCCGGATGGGATGAAAGGTCCTCCGAAGGGTGGCTGAAGAGGCTGAGGACGTCCTGGGACTGGCCTCCGGAGATCATGTTCTTGAGGCCTTCCATGATGGAAGATCCGGCCTCTGCAGTAACGGCCTCATTGTGTTCGTTGGGGACAGCGGGATTGTTGACGATAGCTTCGCCGGCATTCTCCCGTACGAGGTTGATGATGTTCTCTAGCATAGCGATCAATTTTCCCGAAGGTACGCTTTCCCGGGCCTATGCTGCAGGGTGACGCGGCGCTATCCCCGCTAATTTTGTTTTGCCATTTTCTCTGAGTTCTCGGCGAACTGCAGGGCGTCGATAAATTCCTGTATGTTCCCGTTGAGGACGTCGTCCAGATTATAGACGGTTAGTCCGATCCGGTGGTCCGTAACGCGGCCCTGGGGGAAGTTATAGGTCCTGATCTTGGCGCTGCGGTCCCCCGTACTGACGAGGCTTTTCCGGTGGCGGGCGATCTCTTCTTCCTGCTTGCGCACCTGCTCTTCGTAGAGCTTGGTACGGAGCATCTGCATAGCCTTTTCGCGGTTGCCCAGCTGGGTACGTTCGGTCTGGCAGACCACGACGACACCGGTAGGGATATGGGTAAGGAAGACCTTGGTCTCCACCTTGTTGACGTTCTGTCCGCCGGCGCCACCGCTGCGCGCGGTCTCCATCTTCACGTCGCTCTCCTTCACCTCGACGTCTACGTCCTCGGCCTCGGGCATAACGGCCACGGTAGCCGCGCTGGTATGGACGCGTCCACTGGTCTCCGTGTCGGGTACGCGCTGTACCCGGTGTACGCCGCTCTCGAACTTGAGGGTGCCGTATACGTCGTCGCCGACCACTTCCACCTGTACTTCCTTGTATCCGCCGACGGTACCCTCGCTTTCGCTGAGGATCGCCGTCTTCCAGCCCTTCTTCTCACAGTATTTAAGGTACATCCTCAGCAGGTCGCCCGCAAAGAGGCTGGCCTCGTCGCCGCCCGTCCCTGCCCTGATCTCCAAAATGGCGTTCTTCTCGTCCTGTGGGTCCTTGGGTATCAGGAGCTGACGGATATGCGCCTCCATCCGGGTCTTCTTTTCATCCAGCTCGGGGGCCTCAGCCTTGGCGAGGTCCCTCAGCTCGGCGTCGTCGCCGTTGAGCGCCTCTTTATTGAATTCGATGGTATCCAGCAGGTCTTTATACTCTTTGTAGGCCTGAACGATCTTCTCGATGCTACGGTATTCTTTACTCATAGCGCTGAACCTCCGGTTGTCGCTGACGACTTCCGGGTTGCTCAGTGCGACGCCAAGGTCTTCGAACCGGGCATTGATTGCTTCTAATTTATCTAGCATATATTTGGTCCGGCCGGTGCCGGAGAGATTTTGTTCCGGCTTCTGGCCGGGATTTGGTCCGGCTTGGGGCCGGGGATTTGGTCCGGCTCAAAGCCGGCGGACCGCAAAGATAAACTGTTTGTAAATGTTATATCGAAAATTGAAGGCCGATTATTTGTTTACGGGCAAGGAGCTCTTACCAGGCGATAGGGTATTGATAACCACGGATGAAGGGGTAGTGCAGGATGTCCTTCCCGCTGCAGAGGCCGGCGGCGACATAGAGGTCTTTTCCGGCGTCCTGACCCCGGGTTTTGTCAATTGTCACTGCCATCTTGAGCTGTCCCATATGAAGGGTGTGCTGCCGCAGGGGACGGGTCTGGTCGATTTTCTGACCGCAGTGATAAAGCAGCGGGGCAACGCGTCTGCAGGGTCCGCGGGTTCCGGCGGCGCTGGTTCCTCCAACCCGTGCGGGTTCCGGCGGCGGCGCTGGTTCCTCCAACCGTGCGGGTTCCGGCAGTGGCGCAGTTTCCTCCAACCGTGCGGGTTCCGGCAGTGGCGCAGTTTCCCCCGGTGGCGCGGGCTCACCCGGCGGCGCCAATTCCCCCAGCGGCGTGGTTTCCAGGAACGGCGCAAATTCCACCATTGGCGCGGATCGCGAACAAGCCATGGCCGCGGCCGAGCAGGAGATGCTGGACGGTGGTATCGTGGCCGTCGGGGACATCTGCAACACGGCCGACACCCTCCTTCTCAAGACGGAGGGCCGTCTCTTCTACCACAACTTTATCGAGACCATGGGCTTTATCGAACAGACCGCCGGACAGCGTTTCGCACAAAGCCTCGCGGTCTTCCAGACCTTTGCCGAAGGCTATGCCCTGCCGATAGAGGCCAATTCCATCGTTCCCCACGCGCCCTATTCCGTCTCCCCCGCGCTGTTCAGGCTGGTGACGGGCTTCCCCGGGAATCATGTCCTCACGATCCACAACCAGGAGAGCGAGGAGGAGAACGAGTTCTACGTCTCGGGGAAGGGGGATTTTCTTCGGCTATACCAGCAGCTCGGGCTCGACGTGTCCTTTTTCAAAGGGACTGGACGGCGGAGCCTGGAGAGCTATCTACCGGCGTTCTACCGGAACCAGCATCTGATACTGGTGCACAATGTGGCGACAAGCGAAGAGGACGTTCTCGCCGCAAAAATGGTCGCGGCGGCAGCGGCGGGCGGGGCCACTGCTCCCGGCGCGGGCGGCGGTGCAGCGGGACCATCAGGTCCAGGCGGGTTCGCGGGTCCAGCCGGCGGTCCGACCTTGTTCTACTGCCTCTGTCCCAACGCCAACGAGTATATCACCGGCCGGCTGCCGGACGTTGAGATGCTGGTGCGGAACGAATGCGCGATCGTCCTGGGTACCGACAGCCTCGCCTCCAACCACCAATTATCCATACTCGCAGAAATGAAGACGCTGCACCGGGCTTTCCCCCGTCTGGGCATAGCCGAACTATTACGATGGGCGACCTACAACGGCGCGAAGGCATTGCAATTGGATGGAGTACTCGGAAGTTTTGAAAAGGGCAAACAGCCGGGGGTGGTATTACTTGAGCACCCGGATGATCTTCAGCGGGCGACGGTCCGGCGGCTATTATAGCAGCAGAGCCACCGATGGCCACGGGCTCTCCGTCAACTACGGATTCACCTTCTGCGGTGATACCAACGCCAGCCACAGTCTCACCCCCAACAGCTACCTACCCCAGCACCGACTGCAATACCGCAAGCGTCTTCATCTCGCCAAAATCCGGCACGTGCAGCGCGTAAAATATCTGGTAGGCCTGCAGCAGTTGACGTCGCGTCTCCTGGTTGAGCGCGATCTCCTGAAGCTCGTACGGCTGCTGCGCACGTAGCAGCTGCGCCGTTATATAGCTGTAGGCGCCTTCCAGCACCTGCGGATGCTCGGGGTGCTCGGCGACGAACTGGCCTTCCTGCAGGTCGAGATAGGGCGTCTGCTCTGTGTAGATATCCTGTATGCGAAAGCCGAAGAATCCCGCCAGGTGCAGCATGAAAAACAGCGGGAAATTGGCCTGTATCCGCCCTTCGCTGGAGTCGAGGTGGAGGAAGGCGTCTTCGATAAAGTAGAAAAGCTCCGGGTTGGGCTCCGGCTGTTTGAGACATTTCTTCAGGAGCTCGACCATAAAGAGGGCCACGGCGTTCTTCAGTACGTCGAAGAAGATATGCTCATAGAGTACGGCCCATTTCATTTCCTTTATTCGCTGAAGGTTCTTCAGCTCGTTGTGGTAGACGACGAGGTCGAGGATCGCCGAGGGCTGGAAGAGATTGGCTTTCCCGGGCCCCTTGCGGGTAGAGGTGCGGACCCCGCTGACGATATAGGACTGGATGCCGAACAGCTCGGTGTAGACGGTCGCTATAAGGCTGGTCTCGCCATATTTGATCGTCCGCAGCACTATCCCTTTCGTTTTGTGTAGCATAGGTCCGATATTACGCCACGCGGCGAAGTCCCCAATTTGGCGTTTATTTGTAAAAAATAATTTTCATCATGTGGGAATCCATAGCCCGTCTCGTGCTCAAATATAGGTTGTTCTGGCTCATCGCTCTTTTATCCGTCACCGGATATATGGCATTCCGGGCTTCCAGGGTTCAATTGAGCTATGATTTTACCAAGACGATACCTACGGACAATCCCAAATACCAGGCTTACCAGGAGTTCCGCCAGCGCTTTGGCGAGGACGGTAACGTATTGGCCATCGGCGTCCAGACTGATAAGTTCTTCCAGCTGGACGTCTTTACCGACTATATCGCGCTGACCGAACGGCTGAAAAAAGTGCCGGGTGTAGACGACATCCTGGGCATCAACTCCGCCATCAATCTCCTCAAAGATACCGTCACGCAGAAGCCGCAGGTCGTGCCGATATTCCCGGCTCATCCCACGACACAGGCACAGATCGACAGCGGCAAGGCCATCCTCCTGGGCCTGCCCTTCTACCGGGGGTTGCTGTACAACGCCGAAACAAAGACCTGGCTCACTGCCGTGCACGTCAACAAGGACGTAATGAACTCCGCCGGCCGGATCGCCACGGTAAATGCGATATCGCGCGCAGTCGACAGCTTTGGCCTTAGACATGGCCTCGATATGCATACCAGCGGGCTGCCGTTGATCAGGACCAAGATGGCGACAAAGGTCTCGAAGGAAACGACCTGGTTTCTGCTGGGTTCGGTAGTGATCCTGTCCTTTATCCTCTTTCTTTTCTTCCGGAGCCTGAGCACCGTGCTGCTGTCGCTTGCGGTGGTGATCATCGGCGTAATATTCAGTCTCGGGACCATGGATCTGTTCGGCTATAAGATCACGCTGCTGAATGCGCTGACACCGACGCTCGTGGTGGTCATCGGGATCCCGAACTGTATCTATTTCATGAACAAATACCATACTGCCTTCAGAGATACCGGCGACAAGCACGAGGCCCTGATCGTCATGATCGGCCGGATGGGCGTGGTGACGCTGTTCTGCAACCTGACGGCGGCCATTGGCTTTGGCGTCTTCGCCCTGACGCGGAGCGCGATCCTGAACGAGTTTGGCGTCGTCGCGGGTATCAATATCATGCTGCTCTTCTTTATTTCTTTCATCCTTATACCCGTAGTGCTGAGCTACCTGCCTGCGCCAAAAGAAAAGCATATGCGCTACCTGGAGAACCGCTGGCTGGCCGTCATCCTGAAGAAGCTGGAGGCCTGGACCCTGCACCACCAGCGGGCCATCTATGCAGTTACGGCGGTGATAGTCGTGGTGGCCGTGGCAGGGATGTTCCGCCTGCAGTCCGAAGGCTTTATCCTCGACGACCTCCCGCAGAAGGATCCCCTCTTTATGGATATGAAATTCTTCGAGAAGAACTTCAAGGGGGTGATGCCGCTGGAGATCGTCATCGATACGAAGAGAAAAAAAGGGCTGAGGGCAAACATGCTGAAAACCCTTGACAGCGTAGATCAGCTGTCAAAATATATCGCATCCCGCCCCGACATGGCCAGGCCTTTGTCGCTGGTGGAAGGGTTGAAGTTCATCCGGCAGTCGTATTATGGAGGAGATACCAGCAACTACGATGTGCCAAACAGCAATACAGACCTGGTGTTCTTATCATCCTACCTCAATTTCGGGGGAGGCGGCGATAGTGCGAAAAAGTCCGGCAGCGGCAACAACAGCCTGGCCAAACTGCTTCACAGCTTTGTGGACAGCAACCAGCAGCGCCTGCGGGTAAGCATTAATATGAAGGATGTCGGCAGCAAGCAGCTGCCCGTCGTGCTGAACGACCTCCAAAAGAAGACGGACGAACTGTTCGACTCATCCAAATACAAGGTGGAGTTTACGGGCACCAGCGTCACCTACCTGGAAGGCAGCGCCTTTGTCATCAGGGGACTGAAGGACAGCATCCAGTGGGCTTTTCTGCTGATAGCGGCCTGTATGCTCGTGTTGTTCAGGAGTTTCAGGATCCTGATCTGCTCGCTGGTCCCGAACGTGATACCGCTGATCGTCACCGCGGGGATAATGGGGTGGGCAGGGGTCCGGCTGAAGCCTTCGACCGTAATTGTCTTCAGCATTGCGCTGGGCATCGCAATCGATATAACGATACGCTTCCTCGTAAACTACAAGCAGGAGAAGAATGAGGATGCCGAGCAGTCCGTGATCGGCACCATCAACAAGACGGGGATCAGTATACTCTATACCTCGCTGGTGTTGGTTGCAGGATTCGTGATCTTTTGCTTCAGTGATTTTGGGGGGATACTCGCGCTCGGCTGGCTGACCTCGGTGACGCTCGTCATCGCGACGATCACCAATCTCGTATTCCTGCCTGCCCTGCTGGTCACCCTGACGAAGACCCGACGGAAGAAGTCCCAGGTACCGGCCAACCGCGGGTGAACCGCGGAACCCAACCTAAATCTCCACCAACCCATTCTTAATGGCAAACATCACCAGCCCAACCCGCGTCCGGACCTTTAGCTTTTCAAACAGCGTATTCCGGTAGTTGTCTACCGTCCGGGGACTGATAAACATCTTGTCCGCAATATCCTTATAGGAAAGCTCCGAGCATACAAGCCGCAGGAATTCCTTCTCCTTGTCATTGAGGACGATCGGGTCTTCGGGATTGCCGAGGTCTTTGTGCAGGCCACTGATGATCTTGCCTGAGATATATTCCGAGAGATAGAAATCCTTCTTGATGACTGAATCCAGCGCCAGCTTCAGCTCTTCCGGCTCTATATTCTTCAGGATATAACCCTTTGCCCCAAGGCGGAGCATGCGGATGATGGTATTCTCGTCGCTGGACATAGACAGGGCCAGCACTTTTATCTGGGGGTAGTTCTTGTGCAGCCAGCGGACAGTCTCGTAGCCGTCCATATCAGGCATGTTGACGTCCAGTATGATGATATCGGGGATGACGTGCTGGGTGATCTTGGTCTTGATGTCTTTGCCGTTGTCGCCCTCGAAAAGGATAGCATAGTTCTCAAAAGAGCCGATAAGCTTGGCCAGCGCCTTTCGCAAGAGATTGTGATCGTCTACGATCCCGACCTGTATTTTCTTAGTTGCAGCTCCCATAATATGTGCCGCCCTTCCAGGGGCCTCATTAATTTATAATATATCCATTTCCAGGGGCAGTTCAACCGTGATAGCGGTTCCTTTGCCCGGTTGACTTTGAACAGAGATCTGAGCACCGATCAGGGAGGCACGGTTCGTCATACTCTTCAGGCCTATACCGCTGGAAGAGGATGTCTGAGATCGCTTCTTGCCTACGTCAAAGCCGACCCCATTGTCCTCTACTTTCAGAACAAATTTATTATCAATTGAGTAATTAACCGCAATATTTACGTGAGTAGCCTTGGAATGTTTTAAAATATTGTTCATCATCTCCTGGAACATCCGATAGAGGAATATAGAACGTTGATCTTCAAGTCTATACTCGTCACCTGTGACGGACCACCCCACTTTCAGGAGGCCGGTCCTTTCCATGCTGTCGAGGTCAAAGCGCATGGCCTCAAGGAGACCGATCTGGGTGATCCGGTCCGTATGCAGACTTTTGGTCAGATTACCCATGTCATAGATGACCTTGTTCAGCATCTGGCGGCTGGTCTGGACGCTTTCGTAGGCCCCATGTTCCTTTTCGAGGGGAAGGATGGACAGGGACAGCTTGATCACCGAGAGCACCTGACCTATATTATCATGGAGCTCCTGGGCGATGGTCTTGAAGGTCGTTTCCTGTATCTCCAGCTGCGACCGCAGCAATTCTTGCTGGTACTGGTCCTTAATACGCGCCAGCTGCTGTTCCTGCCGGTGCTGTCTGCGCTGATACAGGAAAAGCATAGTAACTATGAAGCCTACCAATAACAGGGCAAGCGCAATAGCTATCAAGATTATGACATAGATCTCCTGGTTCTGAGCCGACATAAAAAGGCGATAGTGAACGATAAATATAAAAAGATATTCAAAACCACAAATATCGCAAATAGATTCTCCAAAATTATCCTGGGTAGGGAAAGCATCAGCTTGGCCAGGCCATACAGCGGAAAAGTACAGGAATAAAAGAAAAGCAGTCCCGAACAGATCCAGAAAGCCGGCTGATGGATAAGGTCTACTGAATGTTTTAGCTGAAACAGCTCCCAGAAATAATAGATGCACGCGCCGACGATGAGCAGACAGCCGAGGCAATAGCTCATGGTGTGGAACACGCCCACCTGGATGAAGAAGATATTGATCAGGGAAAAGACGGGATAGGCAATAAGAACATAGGAAAAGACCTGTTTGGCGCCCCGTCTGTAGATGATGCCTCTCAATAAGAAGAGGTCAAAACAGATGACCAGCATGGTCTCGATATTGTTGAGAAAAACAGTGTTCTGAGCATGCCAGGCCTGGAAGTTCAGGTAGGACTCCAGCAGGCAGTTGAACAGGAGGAATATGGAAAAATACCTCAGGTACTGCTCATCCGGAGGCCGCAGATAGATGGTCAGGCTTGCAAGGAAGGCCAGACCTGCCGCGATCGGGGTGAACGAGAATAACAGTGAATTAGACACCAGTGTCATGTCGGAAAGGTATTAATAATGATAAAAAATACTAAAAATTATTTTTTATCCTGCCGCCAGCGCCCGCAAACGGCTGGCAAACCGCAGACAAGCCGCAGCTGAGCCTCCCTCGGGTGCCGGAGTCTCCTCAGCGACAGAGCCTCTCCTCAAAAGATGTAGCCGCCTTGCGGAGGCGGCTACATCAAAATGCTATGTTATCCGGGAAGGATCCGATTAGATAATTTCCATGTTGTTGTCGTTGCGAACGATCAGCGCTGCCTTGCCTTTGCCACCACCGCCAGTGCCACAGAAAGGAGGACATACCGGAGCGGGCAGATAAATATCGCCCTGGTTGCCGTTGATGATCTGCTTTGCGTTATCCAGGGAGCCATCCTTGCTGCGATTGCCAACCAGAACAACAGTCTGCATGCCTACCTGCTCAGGGATCTTGTATCCTTCGCCGAAGACGCCGAAATGGATACGAACTCCATTGCCGCCGTGAGATTTCACTCTTTCCAGGAAGCCTTCCAGCTCGTCTACAGTAAGCCATACGCTCAGCGAATCAGCCTTGCCAAGACGGTCAGAGTTATCAGCCCATCTTTCCTGTTTGTATGCTGTAGTGATCGTGTCCATTTCGCTCCTGGAGATGTAATTCCCGACATTTACGGATTTTTGTTCAATTGTGTTCATGGCTGAATGTTTTAGAATGATGAAGAATAATTTGCTGTTGTAAAAGTATTCTTCAACTACAAATCATGCCAGGCACAAGCGAATACAAATCAAATAATTACAAATTAATATTATTCGTAAAATAAAGGGGATCAAACAATCATGAGGAAAACATGACAAAAAAAACGTTTTTTAGTCATTTAAAAAACAGTAAAATATCTAAGGGATAGTACGTGATTTCAGCAGTAGTTTTTTGCGTGTTTTACGCAAAAAAATAACGTCTTATTTTTTGCGTCGCATTTGGGGCAGTTTAAAATATTTATAGGACATTTATTAAGAGGTCGTCGCATATGTCCCGTTTTTAATTTTTGATATCCTTGAGCCTACAGTCAAAGGAAATTGTGTGCTTACGCTGTGAGACTGCCTAACTGACGGTAAACTATTACTGTCCCTTCTATCTACCAGATTGCAA
>Ga0105239_10008891_pt1 | contig 11369 bp, 10 predicted proteins | sample KBSC44metaG_FD_92761 | JGI IMG/M metagenome (GOLD analysis project Ga0105239, IMG submission 92761) | Corn rhizosphere microbial communities from Kellogg Biological Station, Michigan, USA - KBS C4-4 metaG | ecosystem: Host-associated > Plants > Roots > Rhizosphere > Soil | place: Michigan, USA...
CGGCAAGGTCGCGCTGATTACCGGCGCCGGCCAGGGTGTGGGGCGCGGCATCGCGCTAGCCATGGCCAAGGAAGGCGCGGCCATCGCCGTCGCCGGGCGCACCGAGAGCAAGATTCGTGATGTGGTCGGCGAGATCAAGGCCATCGGTGGCCGTGCTATGGCGATCCTCTGCGACGTAAAGGTGGCTGGGGATGTGACCCGCACCGTGGCCGATACGGTCAAGGCCTTCGGCGGCATCGACATCCTCGTCAACAATGCCCAGGAGGTGCCGCTCGGCACGCTGCTGGAGGCGCGGGTCGAGGAGTACCAGGCCGGCTTCGATTCCGGCCCCATCGCCTCTCTCCGCTTCATGCAGGCCTGCTATCCGCACCTCAAGGCGCGGGGCGGCGGCTCGATCGTCAATCTGGTGACGGCGGCCGCGGTGCGCTGGGACATGGCCGGTTACGGCATGCACGGATCGGTCAAGCAGGCGATCCGGTCATTGACCCGCGCCGCCGCCTCGGAATGGGGCCCCGACAATATCCGCACCAACAATATCGCCCCGGAGGCCCTCTCGCCCGGCTTCGCCGGCTGGATGGAAAGCGACCCGGAAGGCACCGCGGCCTTCATCGCCACCATCCCGATGGGCCGCGTCGGCGACTGCGAACGGGACATCGGCCGCGCGGTCGCGGCGCTGTGCGGCCCGAATATGGAATATGTCTCCGGCGCCACCATCCCGGTGGACGGCGGCCAGGCGAATTTCGATTAGGGCTGCTGAACGTAGGGTGGGCTGAGCGGTAGCGAAGCCCACCGTTCAACGCGCTGGATGGTGGGCTTCGCTGTGCTCAGCCCACCCTACAAACGGGGTAAAGAAAAACCCTCCCCTGAGACAGGGGAGGGTTCGTCAGGCGAAATACCGTGCCGAACTTATTTCTCGGCCGGCTTCTCGTGGTGGCCGCCGAATTCGAAGCGCATCGCCGACAGGACCTTGTTGGCGAAGGTTTCGTTGCCGCGGGAGGAGAAGCGGCTGAACAGGGCGGCGGTGATCGTCGGGGCCGGGATGCCTTCGTCGATCGCGGCCGACGCGGTCCAGCGGCCTTCGCCCGAGTCCGACACGCGGCCGGCGAAGTTCTCCAGGCCTGGGCTCTTGAGCAGCGCGCTGGCGGTGAGGTCCAGCAGCCAGGAGGCGACGACGCTGCCCCGGCGCCACACCTCGGCGACTTTGGAGACGTCGATGTCGTACTGGTAATGCTCGGGGAAGCGCAGCGGCGAGGTCTCGGCGTCGACCTCGTGCGTGTTCTTGCCGATGCCGGCATGCTTGATGATGTTGAGGCCCTCGGCATAGGCCGCCATCAGCGCGTATTCGATGCCGTTATGGACCATCTTCACGAAATGGCCGGCGCCGCTCGGGCCGCAATGGAGATAGCCCTGCTCGGAGCGGGAATATTCGCCGGTGGCGCCAGGGGTGCGCTCGATCTCGCCGACGCCGGGGGCCAGCGTCTTGAAGATCGGGTCCAGATGCTCGATCACGTCGTTCTCGCCGCCGATCATCAGGCAATAGCCGCGGTCCAGGCCCCAGACGCCGCCCGAGGTGCCGCAATCGGCATAATGCAGCCCGTCCGCCTTCAGCGCCGTCGCGCGGGCGATATCGTCATGATAGTAGGAATTGCCGCCGTCGATGATGATGTCGCCCGGCTCCAGGAACGGCTTGATCTGGGCGATCACGCCGTCGACCGTGGCGGCCGGAACCATCAGCCACACCGCGCGCGGCTTGGACAGGCCGGTGACGAATTCCCCGATGTTGGTGGTGCCCTTGGCGCCCTTGCCAACCAGGTCCGCCATCGCTTCCGGGCGGCGGGCATAGACGTGCAGGTCGTGGCCGGCGCGCATCAGCCGTTCGACCATGTTCGCGCCCATACGGCCTAGGCCGATCATTCCGAGTTGCATCTGATTTCCTCCGCTTGATTGGTCCTGGGGGTGATTTGGAGCCGGAATTACTCCGCGCCCACGGCGCGGATGTAAAGCTAAATCCGCCATTAGATACGTAGATTCGGCTCAGCCGGATTTTACCTGTCGGCCGGAGGCGACGTTGCTCGGAACCAGCACCGCCGCACCGTCGAACCGGCCGTGGCGCAGATCGTCGAGCGCTTGGTTGGCGTCGGCCAGCTGATAGATATGGGTCTCGGTGTGGATCGGGAATTCGGCGGCAAGGCTCAGGAATTCCTCGGCATCGCGCCGGGTCAGGTTGGCCACCGACCGTACCGTCCGCTCTTCCCACAGTATTTCGTAAGGGAAGCTCGGAATATCGCTCATATGGATGCCGGCGCAGACCACGGTGCCGCCCTTGGCGACCGCGCGCAGCGCCGCCGGCACCAACGCCCCCACCGGGGCGAAGATCAGCGCGGCGTCCAGCGGCTCGGGCGGCAGCGTATCGGACGGGCCGGCCCAGACCGCTCCCAGCGACCTGGCGAACGCCTGGGTCGCGGCATCGTCGCCGCGGGTGAAGGCGTAGAGCTCACGCCCCTGATGCCCGGCGACCTGGGCGATGATGTGCGCCGCCGCGCCGAAACCGTAGAGGCCGAGCTTTCTTGCGTCGCCGGCCATGTTGAGCGCGCGATAGCCGATCAGCCCGGCGCAGAGCAGCGGCGCCACGGCGACGTCGCTGTAGCCGGGGGGCAGGGCGAAGCAATAGCGCGCATCGGCCACCGTCATCTCGGCATAGCCGCCATCGATCTGATAGCCGGTGAAGCGGGCCCGGTCGCACAGATTTTCCCGGCCCGACCGGCAATAGGCGCATTCCCCGCAAGTCCAGCCCAGCCAGGGAATGCCGACCCGGTCGCCTTGCCGGAACCCGCCGACGCCGCTGCCGGTCTCGACCACCGTGCCGACGATCTGGTGGCCCGGAATGACCGGCGTCTTGGGATCGGTCAGCTCGCCATCGACGACATGCAGGTCGGTCCGGCAGACGGCGCAGGCATGGACCCTGACCAGAACTTGACCCGGCCCCGGCCGGGGCACCGCAACCTCCTGGGCTTTGAGCGGCAGGCCCCGCCGCTTGTCGAACACCATGGCGTGCATCTTGTCCGTCATGGGGCAACAGTCGCGCATTTCGCCGCCCTCACCAATAGGCATCGACGGCAAGGGATTCGCCGAAATACTATGAAGGCCAAGGCAAACACACGGATTCCGGGGAGTTCGGCATGCTGCGCTCAGCGCTTTCGGTTCTGCTCCTGGTCATTGGATTTGCCGTTTCGGCACAGGCGGCCGACAAGTCGCCCGAGGCGAAATATCAGGCGCTGCTAGCCGCGGCGAAGGCGGGAACTGGGCCGGTCGATTGGCAGGCTCTCAGATTTGCCTATGCCGACCAGCCGAGCGTCAATGTCATGGATGACGGGCTGGGTGCGGTCCGCAAGAGCATGATGACGGCACGCCAGGCCAATAATTTCCCTGAATTGCTGACCGACGCGAAGCAGATCATCGACAAGGATTATGTCGACGGGCTGGCGCATCTGATGGCGAGCGTCGCCTATGCCGGCCTGAAGCAGCCTGCCGATTCCGACCGCGAGCGGGGGATCGCGCTCGGGCTGCTGAAATCGATCGAGACCGGAGACGGGCTCTCTCCAGCCAAGGCCTTTACCGTCATCAATGTCCGTGAGGAATATCAGCTGATGGCCGCGTGGGGGCGGCGGGTGACTAAGCAGAGCCTCATCAGCCAGGACGGGCATGCCTATGACGCGCTCGACACGGTCGACCAGCGTGGCGATATGGCGAAGTTCTATTTCCTGATCGACCGCATAATGGCGGCCGAGCGCGCCATGATGCAGAAGAAGTGAGGGCTCGGGCGGAACCCTCACACCGGGTTCTCACCCCACCGTGGCGCAATTCGGGGGCGCGACGAGGCGAAATGCAGCTTGCAACGATCGGGCGAATGCCCATGGCATTGGTGGCCATTTTGGCGTCCGCTTTTCTAAGCAGCTGCAGCGTTCTGTCCGACGGCTACTATCGTAGCTACACGGCGAGTTGCGGCACGGCGAGCGTCGCTGAGGTCCGCGACGAACTGCGACGCATGGCGTCCTCGATTTCGACGACAGTGGCGAGCACCGCCAAAACAACGGAAGATCGGCCCGACTCCTTCGTAGTCACGATCGATCTTCCGCTGGTTTCAGGCGCCGCTCCCTACCGCCCCGAATCCTCCGGGCAAATTATTCTGAGCCACAGCTACTATGGTGGAGATAACAATATCGGCGTCGTCGTTATCGGCGGTTGGGCAAAAAATTCACAACAGCCACTGAGCATGTCGAAAGCCGTGGAGGCGGAGCTCCGGCAGTTGCCTTGCTCGGGGTGGAAGGTAGATACCACCCATAGCGTTTTGTTCTGACGCCTGCTTCACCCCACCGTGATGATCGCATCCCGTAACTCATAGCCGACCGTCAGCGTATTCCAGGCCAGCGCCGGCCCCGCCGTCATCTTCAGCCCCGGAATCCGGAACAGGCGGTCGAGGAAGATCGCGGTTTCCTGCATCGCCACGGTCGCGCCCGGGCAGCGGTGGTTGCCGTCGCCGAAGCTCATCTGGCCCTGCAGCGCCGTCTTGTCGTTGCGCTCGGGCTTCAGCTGGAACGGGCATTCGCCGGCCACGACCGGGTCTGAATTGGCGGCGCGGATATCCATGTCGACCAGCGTGCCGGCCGGGATGCGGATCGTCTTGCCGTCATGCTCCAGCTCCACGTCCTGGAGCGCGCGGCGATAGAGGGCGCCCACCACCGGCTCCAGCCGCAGGATCTCCTCCAGGATGGCGATGCGGCCGGCCTCGTCGGTATCGATGAACTGCTGGCGCAGCGCGTCGCGCTCCATGATGTGCCAGGCGGCCATGACGATGAATTCGCGCGTCGTCACCATCCCGGCCGCGCCGTAGGTCATGCATTCGGTCAGGATCTCGGCGTCGTTATAACCCTGGTCGATCAGGTAGGAGATGACGTCCTCCTTGCGCGCCGTCTTGCGGGCGCGGATCGCCGGCTTCACGTCCATCCAGAAGAAGCCGAGCAGGGCCAGGTTGTTGAGCAGCCCGTGGAAAAGCTGCATCAGCCTGCTTTCCTTGCTGCGGTCGCCGCGGGTGAAGAAGCTGTTGAGCCGCGCCGACATGCCTTCGAGCGAGCTGTCGGTCAGGCCGATGATCTCGGCCGCCACCGCGACCGCCATCTCCAGGCTCATCTCCGAAAGATCGGCCTTGCCGTTCCGGCGCAGCTTCTCCATCAGCCCCTCGGAGAGCCGGTCCATCAGGTCGCGGTAGCGGGTGGTGACGACGCGCGGCGCGAAGAAGCGGGCTGTGTTGGTGCGCTGCTTCTGGTGGACGTCGCCTTCCTGAAACAGGACCGGCGTGCTGCCTTTCTTGCCGGTGGCGCGCAGCACCAGCTCGGCCATGAAGCCGGCCTGTTGCATGCCGCCCGAGCGCAGGATCTTGCGGGTCAGGCCGAAGCTTTCGATTCTGATGCCGCCGCCGGCCAGCTTTTTAACGCGTGCGTCGCTGGTATCGGCCATGATGGCCGTCTTGCGTTCATCGATGACGGGATCGTTGGCCGCTACACCCGTATGGTACGGGCACTTGCTTTCAGCTGCCGCTGCCTGAGCCTGGGTCACTGCGATCTCCACTTATGATCCATATTGGCTCATAACTATCACATTGACGGAAATGTTCCAAGTGGGCAAAGGTCCAATTCAGGAAGGAAAACAAGTTCATGACCGATCCGAGGGTGACAAAGACCCGAGCCGCCCTTGCCCAGGCTGTTTTGGCGCTCACTTCCGAAAAGCCGTTCGCCGATGTGACGATCACGGAAATCGCCGAACGCGCCGGTGTCGGCTATGCCAGCTTTTTCCGCCACTATAAGGATAAAGACGCGCTTTTGACCGCTGTCGCGGACAAAATGATCGAAGATTTGGTGGGAATCATCATGCCAGCGATGCTGGTGGAGGATACCCGCGCCGCCTCGATCGCCATCTGCGCCTATGTCGAGACCCATCGCTCGATCACCACCGCGCTGCTCGCCGGCGGCGCCGAGACGATGGTGCGCCATCATATCGTCGCCCGCGCCCTGGAATATTCCCGGCTGCAAACCGACCTGCGTCCCCGCGATGCGCGGCCGTTGAGTATTCCGCCCGAGCTTGTGCTGACCCATTGCGTCGCCGCGACGCTGGGCCTGCTGGCCTGGTGGCTGGAACAGGGCGGCGGCCTGACGGCGGAGGCGATGGGCGATGTCGTCAATCGCCTGGTGATGGCGCCGGTAAGGGCGATCGAACGCGGCTAAGCCGGGCTAGGTCCTTATTTTCGCTAGGTAAAATTCAGCGGACGTCAACGCCGCCGGGCAATTTCCCTTCCGATTACTGCCGCCGTCGGCCGCGACTGCGATTGAAAACTCTGCGCCAGACGTGTTCATATTGAGCGGTCGGCGATCCGTTAACTTTTGGTGCGCGCGTTGCGTAAGCCTGTAACCCGTCATGCCAAACCTGCCCTCGCGGCAATTCCGGGGGCGGGGGAGCTGCAAGCCGAGCTCCTGCGGCTGGAGACGCATTTTTCTCATCTGGGCCATGGCGGCCCGACCGCCCTGGATGAGGCGCTGGCGAAGGCACGTGCCTCCGGCGATGCGGGGCTGCTGGCACGGGCGCTGTGCCTCAAGGCCCGGGCGGATATCTTCCGCGGCCGGATCGAGCACGGCATCGCCACCGCTGATGAGGCGATCGCGCTGATCGCGACCCTGGAACCGGCGCGGGTGCAGGCGCTGGCCGGCGTGGCGTCGGAGGCCTGGCGAACCGCCGGGCGCGGCTATTTCAAGCACGGCAACCTCGCCGAGGCGCTGCCCCGGCTGGAGACGGCGGTAACCATCGCCGAGGAGGCGCTGGCCCAGGAGACGCAGGGAACGGCGGAGAGTGTAGAGCCGGAGGGCGGCGTCCTTCCGATCACCGCTTTCCCCCGGGCGCTGCAGGATTTGGGCGTCGCCTTCACCGCCGTGCACGAGACCGACGAGGCGATCGCCACCTATGCCCGCGCCATCGCCGCGGCCGACGCATGGCCTGAAATCTATCGCCTGGTTCCGGACGATATATTGCTGTCGCTGACCGGCTGGGCCGAAGGGCTGCAGCAGCGCCACCTGAACCGGCGGTCGGCAACCGCGGCGCGCAAGGGCGCCGGGCCGCCAGGCAGCGAGCATCTGATCGCGGCGCGCGCCATCATCTCCGGCCGGGCGCATACCGTGATCGAGCGTGCCGAGCAGGCGGCGGGCGAGGGGGCAACGCCGCTCAGCGGCTATGGCTACCAGAGCTATTACGGTGCGCTGGGGCGGCAATTGCTGCTCGAGGGCGATCCGGAGGCCGCGGTCGTCGAGTTCGAGCGCCAGAAGGCGTTGGGGATCGCGGTCGGCAACGCCACCGCCGCCGCCAGCGGCGAGATCGGCATGGCGACCGCGCTGCAGGCGCTGGAAAAATATCAGCAGGCGCTGGAGCATGCGCATGCCGCGCTCGCCCGGCTGGGGGAGGACGACGACGCCGCGCTCAGGGCGGAGGCGTTGCTGGTTTCGTCGCGCATCTATGGCGCGCTGGGCGATGACGGCCAGGCGCTCGACGCGCTCGAAGCCTATAACGTGGTGCGCGACCTGCTGCAGGCCCGCGACGCCAAGCTCTATGCCAGCTATCTGGCCAGCCGCGTCGGGCTGGAAAAGCTCAGGGCCGAGGCGGACGCCCAGCGCCGCATCGCCGCCGACCTGGCCGCGCTCAACGCCCGGCTGGAGGCGCAGGCCGCCGAGCTCAGCGCCAAGTCGCACGAGCTGATCGCCGCCCGCCACACCGTCGAGGCGTCCCACCACGCCAAGTCGCAATTCCTGGCTAATATGAGCCACGAGCTGCGCACGCCGCTCAACGCCATACTGGGCTTCTCCGAGCTGATGATGAATGCCGGCGATTCGCCCCACAGCGGCTATGCCCGCGACATCCACGAGGCCGGGACACACCTGCTCGGCATCATCAACGACGTGCTCGACCTGTCGCGGATCGAGGCGGGCCGCATGGACCTCGATATCGACACGATCTTCGTCGAGGAACTGTTCGCCGATATCAACAGGCTGATCTGGGACAGGGTGACGATCGCCGGCGTCAAGCTCGTGTCGTCCGTCGCCGAGGATGCCCAGACCGTCCGGGGCGACGCGCTGAGATTGCGCCAGATACTGCTCAACCTGATGTCGAACGCCGTGAAGTTCACGCCCCGCGGCGGCGTCGTCGCGCTGGCGGCGCTGGTCTCGCACGAGGGCGAGTTCCTGTTCACCGTCGCCGATACCGGCTGCGGCATGACCGCCGAGGAGATCGAGATCGCGCTCGAGCCGTTCGGGATGGTCGACGCCTCGATGGGCCGGCGCAGGCAGGGCACCGGCCTCGGCCTGCCGCTGGCCAACCGGCTGACGGCGCTGCATGGCGGCAGGCTGGTGATCCACAGCGAGCCCGGCCTCGGCACCCAGGTGACGGTCAGCCTGCCGCGCTGAGCCCTGGATTTCACCTTAACAGGCGATAACACAGCCTTTACGGCCCCTCCCGCATCCTGCGCTCGTGATTGTGCGGGGAACGTGGATGCTCGAGGTTTTTCATCGGCTGCGGCCGGCGCTCGAAACAGGCGATTGGCTTAACCGCCGCCGGGTCACGGCCTATGCCGCGATCCTGCTTGCCTTCGAGGTCATCACCTTCCTGTTCATCGTCGCCGGCACCCATGGCTGGATCGTTCCGCTGAAGGAGCCGAACACCACCGATTTCGTCAGCTTCTATGCCGCCGGCAGCCTGGCCGACCAGGGTAATGCGCAGGCAGCTTACGATCCCGTCCGGCATCTGGCCACGGAAGTGGCGGCGACCGAGCCGGGCATCAAGCATGTCATCTTCGTCTACCCGCCGGTCTTCACCCTGATCTGCTCGCTGTTCGCACGGCTGCCCTATCTGGTGGCATTCACCCTGTTCGAGCTTCTGACTTTGATTCCCTGCCTGTGGGTCATGCGGCGGATCGCCCTTGGACCTGCCAGGCGCGCGCGCGACTGGAAGGACTTCATCCCGCTGCTCGCCTTTCCCGCCGTCGCCATCGATATCGGCATCGGCCAGAACGCGCTTCTGACCGCCGCCTTGTTCGGTGGCGGGAGCCTGCTGGTCGACCGACGGCCCTTCGCTGCCGGGCTTCTGTTCGGCGCGCTCTGCTACAAGCCGCATTTCGGCCTTTTGATCCCGATCGCGCTGATCGCCGCCTGGCGCTGGCGCGCCGTCGCCGGGGCGGCGGTGTCGGCTTTGGCGCTGGTCGCGCTGTCCGGCGCCGTTCTGGGCTGGGACAGCTGGCAGGCCTTCATCGTCGCGCTCACCGGGTCGCACACGACCTACGAATCCGGCCAGGTCGATTTCGCCGCCTTCGTCTCGAGCTTCGGCGCGGTCCGCCTGATGGGCGGCAGCCCAGCGCTCGCCTATGCCGTCCAGGCTATGGCCTCGGTCGCCGCCGCAGCGCTGGTCGCAGTCGTCTGGCGGCGCAACCTGTCGCTGCCGGTCCGCGCCGCGACCCTTGCCTCGGCGACCCTGGTCGCCCTGCCGCTGGCCCTGTTCTACGACTTCATGATGGCGGGGATCGCCATGGCCTGGCTGGTGCGGCAGGCAAGGCAAACCGGCTTCCTGCCTTGGGAGAAGCTGCTGCTGGCCGGCGTTTTCGTGACCCCGATGCTGGCGCGCGGCGTCGGCACCAGCCTTCACCTGCCCGTTGCCACCATCGCCTGCTTTGCCTTGCTCGGCCTCACCGCGGTGCGCGCCTGGCGCGAGGACCGGCTTGCGCGCGAAGCGCGGTGTGTTCCCGGCGGCAGCCTCGCCGCGCCGATGCCCGTTCTGGTGGCCGGCTGAGCTGTCAGTAATTCTAACACGGTTTTAACAGCTTTGTGTTTTTATGTTCATGTCCAACGATCTTTTACTGATCTCTTTCGAAACCCAAGAAACGGAGACTTTTAAATGACCAAGGCTATCACAAAGTTCCTTAAGGACGAGAACGGCGCCACCGCGATCGAGTACGGCCTGATCGCCGCCCTGGTTGCTGTCGCCATCGTCGGCGCGCTGACCACCCTGGGCGGCGGCCTGACCACCATGTTCGGCACCGTAAACAGCGATCTGTAATACGAAATTCGGCCGGGACGCGCCCTCCGCCCGTCCGGGTTGACGGGGCAGCGGGGTGGGAATACCCGCCTCGCCGCCCTGCGCAGAATGATCCGCCGCGATTCGCTCGCGGCGGATATTTCTGTTTCTGGCATAATTAAAAGCCTTCGTTCGGAAGGGCTCCGAAATAAAAATTATTCCGGATAAAAGCTAACAAAGTTTTAACGGTGACCTGTTTTTATAGGCATCACGTGATGCGGGTTCATGGTGATCCCGCCGCAGTCGAATGAGGGACACATTATGATCAACATCGCGAAGAAGTTTCTGAAGGATGAGAGCGGCGCCACGGCGATCGAATACGGCCTGATCGCGGCCCTGGTTGCTGTCGCCATCGTCGGCGCGCTGACCACGCTGGGCACCGGCCTGACCGGCATGTTCACGAAGGTCAACAGCGACCTGTAAGACGCATTCGGCCGGGACGCGCCCTCCGCCCGTCCGGGTGACGGGGCGGCGGGGTGGGAAGAACCACCTCGCCGCCCCGCGCAAAATGACCCGCTGCGTTGGCTCGCGGCGGGTCATTCTGTTTCCGGCGCAGTCTAGAATTTCCATTGCAAGGAGTTTGAAGATGAAATTTCTCCGGATGAAAATACTAACGAAGTTTTAACGTTGACCTGTTTTGATAGCCATCATGTGATGCGGGTTCATGGTGATCCCGCCGCAGTCAAATGAGGGATGCATTATGACTAACATCGCGAAGAAGTTTCTGAAGGACGAGAGCGGCGCCACGGCGATCGAGTATGGCCTGATTGCGGCCCTGGTCGCCGTCGCCATCGTCGGCGCGCTGACCACGCTGGGCACCGGCCTGACCGGCATGTTCACGAAGGTCAACAGCGACCTCTAAGCCGTCGCCTCCGGGGCGACCCGGCCGCCAGCTGCTCGGCGGAGACGAACAAGGAGAGGTGCAGCAGCGATCGCGCCTCTCGGCCGAACTACCCGCCTCGGGACACCGGGCGGGTAGTTTGCTGTTTGGGCCGAGGCGATTCCAGCAGGCCCTAGCCCGAATAACACTGATTTAACATTGGGATGCTTTTCTATTCACGCTAGGCCGGACGTTTCCATGTCGACGTCCATAACGAGGATGACCGCCATGATGACGCTCGCACAGGACTTTCTGAAGGACGAACACGGCGCCACCGCCATCGAATACGCGATGATCGCCGCCTTTATCGCCGTCGCCATCGTCGGCGCCG
>Ga0105239_10008893_pt1 | contig 11368 bp, 15 predicted proteins | sample KBSC44metaG_FD_92761 | JGI IMG/M metagenome (GOLD analysis project Ga0105239, IMG submission 92761) | Corn rhizosphere microbial communities from Kellogg Biological Station, Michigan, USA - KBS C4-4 metaG | ecosystem: Host-associated > Plants > Roots > Rhizosphere > Soil | place: Michigan, USA...
CCGGCATCGATCGCGGCCGCGGTCGCCGGCCACGACGCGGTGATCAGCGCGTACAGCCCGGGCCTCGCCGATCCGCATCTGTACGAACACCATGTCGCCGCGATGACGGCGATCGTCGACGGCGTTGCGCGGTCGGGCGTCGAACGCCTGCTCGTCGTCGGCGGCGCCGGCACGCTCGAAGCGGCGCCGGGATTGCAGCTCGTCGATACGCCGGAGTTTCCGGCGCAGTGGAAGGCGACCGCACTCGCGACGCGCGAGAGCCTCGCCGTGCTGCGGCGGAGCGCGCTGCGCTGGAGCTTCCTCGCGCCGGCCGCGCACCTCGAGCCGGGCGAGCGGACCGGCCGCTTCCGCCTCGGCGACGGCGCGCTGCTCGTCGATGCCGACGGGCAGAGCCGGATCAGCCTGCAGGATTACGCGGTCGCAATGATCGACGAACTCGAGACGCCACGGCACGAGCGTCGCCTGTTCAATGTCGCGTACTGATCCGTTCCCCGGGGAGCCACCGCCGTGAAACTGCCGACCATCCGCCATCGCCACGTCGACGTCGACGGCGTGCGCGTGTTCTACCGCGAAGCCGGCCCGGCCGACGCGCCGACGCTGTTGCTGTTGCACGGGTTCCCTTCCTCGTCGCAGCAGTTCCGGCGCCTCATCGATGCGCTCGGCACGCGCTGGCGCGTCGTCGCGCCGGACTACCCGGGCTTCGGAAACAGCGACGCGCCGACACCCGCGTCGGCCGGTGGATCGTTCGCCTACACGTTCGATCGCCTCGCCGAAGTCATCGACGCGTTCTGCGCACGGCTCGGGCTCGGACGCTGCTTCCTCTACCTGTTCGATTTCGGCGGCCCGGTCGGCATGCGCCTCGCCGAGGCGCATCCGGAGCGCGTCGCCGGGCTGATCGTGCAGAACGCGAACACGTACGAAGAGGGGCTGAGCCCGATCGCGCGCGAGCTCGTCGCGATGCGCGCGGGCGTCGACGGTGCCGAGGACAAGCTCGCGGGCATCCTGACCCTGGCGATGACGCGGGCGCAGTACGAAGGCGGCGCCGCCGACATCGAGCACGTCGCCCCCGACGGCTGGCTGCTCGACCAGCATTTCCTCGACCGGCCCGGGCGTGCGCGCATCCAGATCGATCTCGCGCTCGACTATCACCGCAACGTCGAGCGCTATCCGGCCTGGCAGGCCTGGTTGCGCACGCATCGCCCGCCGATGCTGATCGTCTGGGGGCGCAACGACGCGTTCTTCCTCGAACCCGGTGCGCGCGCCTATCTTCGCGACGTGCCCGATGCGGAACTGCACCTGTTCGACACCGGCCATTTCGCCCTCGAGGAGGAAGCGCCGCGCATCGCCGAACTCGCCGAGGCGTTCCTCGAGCGCCATGCGGGTTGAACGGTGGCGGGCCGTCGCGAGAACGCGTGGCGGTCGTGCCGGCCGTCGGCCAATCGCGCAACCGATGTAACGCCGGTTCGTGCAGACTGCGGACGCATGAGCATCTCGATACCGCTGAGGAAACCGTCATGTCCGCGATTCCCGCTACGCTGCAACGCCCGATCGATTGGTTGCAGGTCTTCTTCGGCGGCCTGCTGATCGCCGCCGGCGACGCCGCGTTCGCGACGACCGTCTGGTTCAGCTGGGATGCGAGCGGTTTCACCAAGGTGTTCCAGTCGATCGCGGTCGGCGTGCTCGGCAAGGCGAGCTACGACGGCGGCGTGCCGACCGCGCTGCTCGGCGCCGCACTGCATCTGTTCATGGCGACGACGTTCGTGGCGATCTATACGCTCGTCGCGCGGCGCGTGCCGGGGTTGCTGCGCGGCATCGCGCTCAAGGGGCCGTTGTACGGCGTGGTGCTCTACATCGGCATGAACTTCGTCGTGATGCCGCTGTCGCGCGTGGGTCGCTCACCCTCGTTCACGCACCTCGACTGGATCTCGATGAGCGTGATCGCGCACATGGTGTTCGGTACGATCTGCGTGCTGTTCGCGCGCCGCGCATTGCGCTGGAACGGCTGAGCAAGCGTCGCGCGATCGCCGCCGACGCCGTCGGCGGCGATCGATGCCGCGATCATTCACGGGTGCGGATCATTCGTCCTGTTCCCGCTGCGGCTTCTTCGAACCCGGATTCCGGTCGGTGCGGTTCGGTTGCTGCTCCTTCGCCTGCGAGTGGCGATGCTTGTCGTCCTGCTGGCCCGGCATCTTCTGGTGACCCGCCTGCGGATTCGACGGATTCGACTGCGGGTTGTACTGCTGACCCATGGTGGTGTCTCCTGCTTCAGGGGGACGACGACCCGATGGTCGCCGGCAGCGAGCTGCCCGACCGATCCTCCGCCCGCATGTCCGACTCGCGCATGAACCCTGCGCGCGCATTCATGTTGGTGTGAAATGCGTGTTTGCAGCGCGTGAAGACGATGTCGATTTCCGCGATCGCCGTTCGTCGTACCTGCATCGACGGCGAAATCCGACCGTCGGCGACCCGACCACGACCCGAGGAATCCACCATGCTCCGCATCGCGATCCGCAACACCCTGCTGCTGGCCGTACTGACCGCGACGAACACCGCGTTCGCTGCGCCGGCGACCTACACGCTCGATCCCGCGCACACGTTCCCGAGCTTCGAAGCCGACCACATGGGCATCTCCTACTGGCGTGGCAAGCTCGACTCGAATGCGGGCAAGGTCGTGCTCGATCGCGAGGCGAAGACCGGCAGCGTCGAGGTCACGATCGACCTCGCGAGCATCGACTTCGGCCTCGACAAGCTCGACGAGTGGGCGCGCGGCAAGGAGTTCTTCGACACCGCGAAATACCCGAAGGCGACGTACAAGGGCCGCCTCGGGCATTTCGTCGACGGCAAGCCGACCGAAATCGTCGGCACGCTCGACCTGCACGGCGTGCAGAAGCCGCTCACGCTCGCGATCGGCCGCTTCAAGTGCATTCCGCACCCGATCTACAAGCGCGAGCTGTGCGGCGCCGACGCGAGCGGATCGTTCGACCGCGCCGCGTTCGGGCTCGACGCGGGCAAGGACTACGGTTTCGACATGAAGGTCGCGCTGCGCATCCAGGTCGAAGCGCTGCACGACGAATGACACCGGTGCGCGCGGCGGATCGCCGCGCGCGTTCAACGCGCGGGAGCGGGGACCTTCACGCCGTCGTGGACCGGCTGCACTTCGACCGTTCCGGCGCCGCGCCGGAACACGCAGAGCACGAGCATGTCCTTCTTCGCGCCGGGCTTGCGGCCGCGTACGAGCAGGGCGGTGCCGACCTCGTCGGAGAACACCATGAGATCGCCTTCGGCGCGCGCGCGGCGCAGGCCGCTCGCCGCGAGGCAGTCGTGCACCACGCTGCGGTAGTGCTCGTCCCATGCGGCGGGAGCGCTCGCATCGGCGCTCGCCGCCCACGGCAACGCACCAAGAACCACCGCGAGGCGAAGGCGCGTCATCGCCGCGCGCCGTCGATCCACGCGGCGTAGCCGCGCAGGAAATCGCCGAGCTGCCGGCTGATCGCTTCGTCGCGGATCGCGCCGTTCTCGTCGAACACCTGCGTCGCGCGCGACACCATGAGCGTGCCGCCGGACCAGTGGCGCGCACCGAGCTTGCGCAGCACGGACAACCACGCGTTCTGCGAGAGGATCGTGCCGAAGCCGCCCTGCGACGCGCCGATCAGTGCGAACGGGCGATCGCCGAACACGCGCGCGATGTCCGCGGACGGGCGCGACAGCCAGTCGATCGCGTTCTTGAACACGCCGGGGATACCGCTGTTGTACTCGGGTGTCACGAGCAGCACGCCGTCGCTCTCGACGATGCGCTGCTTGAGCTCCACCACGGCCGCCGGCAAGCCTTCGCGCTGCTCCACGTCGCCGTCGTAGAGCGGGATGCCGTGCAGGGTCGCCGCGTCGAGCGTGACGTCGGGCACCGCGAGCGCCCGCGCGGCGCGCAGCAGCGCGGTGTTGTACGAATGGGCGCGCAGGCTGCCCGAAATACCGAGGATCTTCGTCATGCGACCTCCCTGTGGCGAGGCCGCCAGCATAGCGGCCGCACGCCTCCCGGCACAGGCACGCGGTGGCGTAGACTGGCGCCGAGGAGGGGTGCGCCACCGATGAGGCATCCGGCAACCGGTCGGCACGACACGGGTGGGCCCGCCACACGCGGCCATCGCCAGGGCGCGCGCGGCGAACGCGCGACCCTGACCGAGATCCTCGCCGAAGTCTCGGCCGAAGCGCTGCAGGGCGAGACGCTCGAGGAGGTCCTGCAGCGCATCGTCGACTGCATCACGCGGCACCTGCCGGTCGCGATCGCGAGCATCATCCTGCTCAACGAGGAAGGTACGCACTTCGTGCAGGAAGTGTGGGCCGGCAAGCTCGAGCTCGACCTGCCGTTCGGCATGCCGTGGCCGGTCGAACGCGGCGCGGCCGGGCGCTGCGTGCGCGCCGGCGAAGCGCAGCTGATCGCCGACGTCGAATGCGACCCGGACTACGTTCCCGGCAACCCGCACGTGCGCTCGGAATATATCCTGCCGATCCGCCATCGCGCGCGCCTGCACGGCGTCCTCAACCTCGAGGCGACGCAGGCGGACTTCTTCACGCTCGAGGTGCGTGCGATGTTCGACGCGGTCGCCTCGCAGATCGCCGGCACGATCCATCTCGCGCGCGTCGTGCGCGAACTCGAGCTCGCCAATCGCAAGCTCGAGCAGCTGTCGATGAGCGACGGCCTCACCGGCATCGCCAATCGCCGCTGCTTCGACCAGCGACTCGCCGAGGAATGGAGGCGCCATCTGCGCGACGGCCGCCCGCTCGCGCTGCTGCTCGTCGACGTCGACTGCTTCAAGCCGCTCAACGACGCCTGCGGCCACCTGTACGGCGACGAATGCCTGCGCGAGCTCGCGCGCCTGTCGAGCACGATGATCGAGCGCGACGACGTGCTCGTCGCGCGCTACGGCGGCGAGGAGCTCGCGCTGCTGCTGCCCGGCAGCGACCAGCGCGAAGCGCGGCGACGCGCCGAGCACCTGCGCCGGCGCGTCGAGAAACTCGCGCTCGCGCATCCGACCTCGTCGGTCGCGCCGCACGTGACGGTCAGCGTCGGCGTCTGCGCGATGCGTCCGGGCGAAGCGCAATCGCCCGACGCGCTCATCGACGCGGCCGACCGCGCGCTGTACGCGGCGAAGGCGCGCGGGCGCAATCGCGTCGTCGTCGCGCGTGCGCAGCCGGCGGCGCCGTGACGATCGGCGCGCGTCGTCCGGCGACGCGCGCCGTCGTTCGCCCGGACCCGCGTCGATGCGCGGTGGCAGCGCCTGCGGCGATGCTCAGCCGTTGACCGCCGCCATGCCCGCCGCGGGATAGCGCGTGCCGGCGACGACATGGCCGGCGAGTACGTCCTCGATCGTCCGCAGCTCCGCCGCGTCGAGGCGGATGCGTGCGGCGCCCGCGTTCTCGTCGAGGCGTTCGATGCGGCGCGTGCCGGGGATCGGCACGATGTCCTCGCCGCGATGCAGCAGCCAGGCGAGCGCGAGCTGCGCGGGCGTGCAGCCGCGTGCCTGCGCGAGCGCGGTGACCGCGTTCACGAGGGCGAGGTTCTGGCCGAGGTTGGCGTCCTGGAACCGCGGGTTCTGCCGGCGCCAGTCGTTCGCGGCGAGCGCGCCGGTGCCCTGGATCGCGCCGGTGAGGAAGCCGCGGCCGAGTGGGCTGTACGGCACGAAGCCGATGCCGAGTTCGCGGCAGGTCGGCAGGATTTCCGCCTCGACGTCGCGCGTCCACAGCGAGTATTCGCTTTGCAGCGCGGCGATCGGATGCACCGCGGCCGCGCGCCGGATCGTCGCCGCGGAGGCTTCCGACAGGCCGAGATGGCGCACCTTGCCCGCTTCGACGAGGCGCGCCATCGCGCCGACCGTGTCCTCGATCGGCACGTTGCGGTCGACGCGGTGCTGGTAGTAGAGGTCGATGTGCTCGACGCCGAGGCGCTTCAGGCTCGCATCGCACGCGGCGGCGACGTATTCGGGACGGCCGTCGATACCGAGGTAGTCGCCGTTGGGCGCGCGCACGTTGCCGAACTTGGTCGCGAGCACGACCTCGTCGCGGCGGCGCTGCAGCACCTTCGCGAGCAGTTCCTCGTTGCGGCCGACGCCGTACATGTCGGCGGTGTCGAGGAAGTTCACGCCGATGTCGAGCGCGTGGTCGAGCACGGCGAGGTTGGTCGCTTCCTCGCTCGGTCCGTAGAAGTCGGACATGCCCATGCAGCCGAGGCCGATCGCCGATACGACGAGGCCTCGGCGGCCGAGGGTGCGGCGGGGATAGTCGGGGGCGTTCATGGCGATCTCCAGGGAAGGGAAGGGACGGCGCATACGCTAGTGCGGACGCCGTTCGGCGGCGTGCCGGATGCTCGCCGATTCTTGCCCGATCCTGCACGACTGCGGCCTGCGCGCGTGCGCCCGCCGGCGCCGGCGGCATAATCGACACCGTGTTCCCACTCCACGAATGCCCGATGAGCGACAAGTCCTCCAACGTCGTCGAAGCGCGCTCCGGATTCGAGGCGCAGCAGGCCGAACTCGCCGACCGGATTGCCCGAAACACGGGCTGCGACGGCGTGCACGACACCACGGTCGCGGGCTTGAGCCTGGTCCGCGCGAGTTCGCCGTCGCAACCGATCGCCTGCGTCTACCACCCGAGCCTGTGCGTCGTCGTGCAGGGCCGCAAGCGTGCGCTGCTCGGCGACGAGATCTATGTCTACGACCCGCTCAACTACCTCGTCGTGTCGATGTCGATCCCGCTGGTGAGCCAGATCATCGAGGCGACAACGGCGCAGCCGTACCTGTGCCTGCGCATCGACGTCGAACCCAAGCTCGTCAACGAGTTGCTCGTGCAGCTCGGCACCGCCGCGCCGGCGCGTGCGGGCGACGAGCGCGCGCTGTTCCTCGCGCGCACGAGCGCGCCGCTGCTCGATGCGGTGCTGCGCCTCGTGCGCCTGCTCGACGCGCCCGCGGAAGCGGCCGTGCTCGCGCCGCTCGCGCTGCGCGAGATCCACTACCGCGTGCTGCTCGGCGAACTCGGCCAGCGCCTGCGCAGCCTGTGCGAAGTCGACGGCCCGTCGCAGCGCGTCGCGCGCGCGATCGAACTGCTGAAGGCGCGCTACACCGAGCCGTTGCGCATCGAGGAACTCGCCGCGGCCGCGCACATGAGCGCGTCGTCGCTGCACCAGCGCTTCCGCGCGGCGACCGCGACGACGCCGCTGCAGTACCAGAAACAGCTGCGCCTGCAGGAGGCGCGCCGGCTCATGCTCGTCGAGGGGCTCGAGGCGGCCGCGGCGGCGCACCGCGTCGGCTACGAGAGTCCGTCGCAGTTCAGCCGCGAATACCGGCGCCTGTTCGGTGCGCCGCCGCGGCGCGAGGTCGCAGCGAAGCGCGTCGCCGGCGAGTATTGAGGTCCTGCCGTTGCAGTCGGCGACGGCACGCGCTGTGCGCGTACCGCCCTACGTGATCTCATGCGCGCATGGGTCGAGCCGCTGGCGGCGAGTTCCGCCGACGCGGCGTCACGAGCACGGGACTCAGGTGACGCCGCCGGGCTGGCGCAGCAGGCGTTCGGCGCGATGCGGCACGCACGTCGCCGCGAGGTCGTGCGGCGTCGCGTTCTTCGCGCCGATGCCCGACGCGAGTTGGATGCCAGCGCTCGCGTAGCAGTGCTGCACGAACGCGGAGCAGTACAGCGAGCCCTCGCGTGCGAGCAGGTTCGTGCGCGAGCGCAGGCCAGGTCGCGCCAGCGATAGTGCGGTTCCGATGATCTCGCGCAGCGAATAGCGCGTCGCGTCGGCGAGCAGATCGAGCGCGGTGGCGAGCACGCGCCCGGTCCGTCCGGCGTCGAGGCCGAAGTCGAGCACGGCGAGGTTCGGCCATTCGTCGGCGTCGTAGAACTTCGCGAGGCGGTTTTCCTGCGCACCGAGGCGCACCTGCTTGTGGCGCAGGTCGAGGTCCGATTCGAGTACCCACCAGTGGCCGTCGCTGCGCCGTTCGCCGATCAGGAACGCGTGCGACCACGCACTGCCGGCCGCGTCCGCGGCGAGGCCGCGCTGCGCCTTGCGGATCGTGCGGTCGATCGGATGGTTGCCGCCGGCGAGGCCGATGCGCGCCGGTGCGGCGTGGCGGAGCAGGAATTCGGCGTTGCCGGGGCTCGCGGCGGAAGCGGTCGGTGGCATGCGGGGCAGTCGTGCGCGGAGCGCGCATTCTATGCGCTCGGCGCGCGGTTTCGCTTGGCGTCGGGCGGTCGCCAGCGCGCACGCCGCCGGCTATGCTTCGCGTTCGCGTGCAGACCCCGTCGCGAGGGGCATGCGCGCCCGCACGGATTTTCGAGGTGAACCTGATGACCGATACGCTGCCCGACCGCTTGTGCGTCAATCCGAAGAGCCCTCATTACGACGAAACGCTGCTGACGCGCGGCATCGGCATCCGCTTCAACGGCAGGCAGCGCATGGACGTCGAGGAGTACTGCGTCAGCGAAGGCTGGATCCGCGTCGCCGCGGGACGCGCGCGCGATCGGCACGGCAACCCGATGACGATCAAGCTGAAAGGCGAGGTCGAGCCGTTCTTTCTCGAAGCCCAGGAGGCGCCGTGAAGTTCCTCATGCTCGTGTACACCGACGATTCGATGTTGCAGGAATTGCCGGAGGGCGAATACGACCGGCTCATGCACGGCTGCATCACGCACGCCGACGAACTCAAGGGTGAGGGCAAGCTGCTCGAATCGCAGCAGCTCGAAGCGGGCAACACGGCGAAATCGCTGCGCGTGCGCAACGGCCGCGCGAGCGTCGTCGACGGCCCGTTCGCCGAAACCAAGGAGATCCTCGGCGGCTTCAACCTCATCGAGGCGGCCGACATCGACGAAGCGGTGCGCATGGCGATGGAGTTTCCGTGGGCGCGCTTCGGCTGCATCGAGCTGCGCCCGGTGCGCGACTTCGACCAGGTGCGCGAGCGCGTCGGCGCCTGAGCTTCAGACGTCGCGGCGCATGCCCGGTTGCGACAGCGCGACGTCGGCGCCGTAGCGGCCGGTGAGCTCGGACGCGAGCACGTCGCGTGCAGGATTTTCCCCGTGCACGAGCACGACCGGTGGCCGCGATGCGCCGGAGCCGTACCAGTCGAGCAGGCCGCGCTGGTCGGCGTGCGCGGACAAGCCGCCGACCGTATGGATGCGCGCGCGCACCTCGATCTCCTCGCCGAACAGGCGCACGCGCTTGACGCCGTCGACGAGCAGGCGGCCGAGCGTGCCGCGTGCCTGGTAGCCGACGAAGATCACGTGCGCGCCACGCTGCGCGAGGTTGTTGGCGAGGTGGTGGCGCACGCGGCCGCCGTTGGCCATGCCCGAGCCGGCGACGATGATCGCGCCGCCGCGCAGGCGGTTGATCGCCTTGCTGTCGTCGACGCTTTCGGCGACGTGCAGGTTCGGCAGTGCGAACGGACGGATGCGGCCGCGCCAGACCTTCGCCGCTTCCGCGTCGAACAGTTCCTCGTGGCGGTCGTAGACGGCCATCACCTTCGCCGCCATCGGGCTGTCGAGGAAGACGCGCCAGTGCGCGAGGTTCCAGTCCGCGTAGTGCGCGGCGAACCAGTACAGCAGTTCCTGGCTGCGTCCGACCGCGAATGCGGGGATCACGACGTTGCCGCCGTCGTCGTGCGCCTCGGCGAAGATGCGCCCGAGTTCGGCGACGGTGGCGAGGCGCTCCTTGTGGTTGCGGTCGCCGTAGGTCGATTCCATCAGCAGCAGGTCCGCGCGCGGCGGTGGCTCCGGGTCGCGCAGGATCGGCGAGCCCTTCATGCCGATGTCGCCGGAGAACACCAGCGTGCGAGGCGCAGCGCCTTCTTCGCGCAGTTCGACGATGCTCGAACCGAGGATGTGGCCAGCGTCGTGCAGGCGCACGCCGACGCCGGGCAGGATCTCGTGCAGCTCGTGGTACGGCAGGGGGCGCAGGCGCTTGCGCGCGGCTTCGACGTCATCGCGCGTGTAGAGCGGCTCGACCTCGGGCTCGCCGTCCGCACGGTCGCGGTTCGCGCGTTCGGCGCTCTGTTCGGCCAGCGAGGCGGCATCGAGCAGCATGACCGGCAGCAGGTCGCAGGTCGCCTGCTGCGCCCAGATCGATCCGCGGAAACCGCGCTTGACGAGCAGCGGTACGCGCCCGATATGGTCGATATGGGCATGGCTCAGCACGAGCGCATCGATCGCGGCCGCGTCGAAGTCGAACGGCGCGAGGTTGCGCGCCTCCGCTTCGCGGCTGCCCTGGATCATGCCGCAGTCGAGCAGCACGCGCCGGCCCGCGATTTCGACGAGATGGCACGATCCGGTGACTTCGCCGCCTGCGGCACCGTGGAACTGGATCTGCATGCGCGCCTCCGTCGTGAATGCGTCGCGACAGTAGCAGCAGCGCCGAAGGCTGCGCCAGCCGGACCTGCGTTACGCTGCGGCTCCGTCATCGCGGATGCGAGCGAGGCGAGCGCATGACGCCAGGCGACGACCCGCGGCCGCAGCGGCCGCCCGAGCCCGATCCCGCCGACTGCTGCGGCGGCGGCTGCGTGCGCTGCATCTACGATGTGCACGAGGACGCGCTCGAGCGCTACGAGAGGGCGCTCGCCGAATGGCTCGCGCGCCACCCGGATCCGCGGGACGAAGCCGACGCCTGAACCGCACGTCGTGCGCGCGGACGCCGTCCGGGTCGATCCGCAGCAGCAGCCGTGGCAAAGCGCAAGGGTGTGTAAAGTCATGGGTCGCGCAGGCGCGTCCTTTGCTAGGATCGAACGGTTATCCGTACGGAGTTTCCCCATGAAGAAGACCCTTGCGTGCGCGATCGCGCTCGCCCTGCCGGTGCTCGCCGCTGCGGCCGATGCGCCCCGATTCGATCCCAAGCGCCTGTCGGACGAGGTCAAGGTGTTGTCCTCGGATGCGTTCGAGGGTCGCGGTCCCGCCACGGCGGGCGAGACGAAGACGGTCGAGTACGTCGTCGCGCAGATGAAGGCCGCAGGTCTTTCGCCAGGCGGCGACCTCAGGGACGGCCAGCGCGCGTGGACGCAGGCGGTACCGCTGCTGCGCGCCGAGATCAGCGGCCAGCCGAAGCTGTCGGTCAGCCACGGCGGCAAGGCGCAGGCGCTCGCGCAGGGCACCGAGATCGCGGTCCGCGCGCCGCTCAACGGTGCCAAGGCGGTGTCGATCAAGGACGCGCCGCTCGTGTTCGCCGGCTACGGCGTGAAGGCGCCGGAGCGCAACTGGGACGACTTCAAGGGACTCGACCTCAAGGGCAAGGTCGCGGTCGTGCTCATCAACGATCCCGATTTCGAAAGCGGCAAGGGCGACTTCGGCGGCAAGGCGATGACGTACTACGGTCGCTGGACCTACAAGTACGAGGAAGCCGCGCG
>Ga0105239_10008894_pt1 | contig 11368 bp, 11 predicted proteins | sample KBSC44metaG_FD_92761 | JGI IMG/M metagenome (GOLD analysis project Ga0105239, IMG submission 92761) | Corn rhizosphere microbial communities from Kellogg Biological Station, Michigan, USA - KBS C4-4 metaG | ecosystem: Host-associated > Plants > Roots > Rhizosphere > Soil | place: Michigan, USA...
CAATTAAGTATGCTCGCTGCTGCGCGTGAGATTAAGGAGAAAGAAAAGAAATGAAGCTTGGTGTGATAATGGATCCTATCAATACTATTCATTATAAAAAAGACAGCACGCTGGCTATGTTATGGGAAGCGCAAGATCGTGGCTGGGAAATTCAATATTTCGAATTTCAGGATTTATATTTGCGTGATGGCGTACCATTTGGTGAAGCGCGTGAGTTACAGGTTTTTCACGATGCAGATAACTGGTTTGCATTTAAAAACAAAAAACATATGCCTCTTGCCGAGCTTGATATTATTTTAATGCGTAAAGATCCACCTTTTAATGAAGAATATATTTACGCAACCTATTTATTGGAGCATGCAGAACGTCTGGGCGTATTAGTTGTCAATCGTCCGCAATCTCTTCGTGATGCAAATGAAAAATTATTCGCAACTAATTTTCCACAATGCACACCATCTACACTGGTGACACAATCCAGTGAAAGATTATATGCATTTTGGGAAGAGCATAAAGATATTGTTTGCAAGCCATTAAATAGCATGGGGGGCGCATCTGTTTTTCGTTTGCGTGAAGGAGATGTGAATGCGACGGTGGTGTTTGATACGCTGACGCATAATCAAACAGTATTTATCATGGCGCAGCGATTTATTCCTGAAATCAAAAATGGTGATAAACGAATTTTAATGATAGATGGTGAACCTGTTCCTTATGCACTCGCGCGTGTACCTCAGGGTAAAGAGTGGCGCGGTAATCTTGCAGTGGGTGCAAAAGGTGTAGTGCAGGCTTTATCAGAGCACGATCGTTGGATTTGTTCTCAGGTGGGACCTGCGCTGCGAGATCGTGGTTTATACTTTGTTGGTATCGATATTATTGGCGATTATCTTACGGAAATTAATGTGACTAGCCCAACCGGGATACGTGAGATTGAAGCTGTCGCGGATGTCAATATTAGCAAGATATTGTTGGATGCGGTGCATCGTTATTTGTGATCTTCTTCTTTTAAAGCCAGGATTAACAATTGGCTGCATAAAGCTGGATGATTTGTTCGTTAATACTCAGGAATGTATCTAGTATGGCTGGGTCAAATTTCCTTGCCAATCCAGTTGGCCCGGTATCTGTCATCATCTGGATAATACTTTCATGTGTTTGCGATTTGCGATAGGGCCGGTGAGATATCAAGGCATCATAAACATCACATATGCTACATATTCGACCGGCTAAAGGAATATGCTCTCCTTTCAACCCATAAGGATATCCGGATCCGTCATATGCCTCATGATGTGTGAGAGTTATAATTGATACAAGTTCTGTGAGAGGATGATTTATTTTATTAATTAGCTTATGTCCGATTTCAGCATGCAACTTGATTACTTCACGTTCAAATGCACTAAGCGGCCCCGGCTTTTCCAGGATCTTAGCTGGTATGGTTAGCTTTCCTATATCATGCATGCTTCCAGCCTGCTCGAGTTCATTACAAAATGTTTTATCAAGCTTAAGAGCGGTTCCTAAAATCGACATTAATTTGCCAGTTCTACACTCATGTTGTTTCGTAAAAGAATCATGATAGATTTCAAGATCATGAAATACATTCGATATTGCTTCAAAAAAATCCATTTTGATCTCAATCCATGGAATAGTATTTTATAACTTGTCATTTTAATATATGGGTAGGGTTAATTCCAATCCTTATCAGAGAAGATAAAGTTGCCATATGTATTCAGTGATACAAACTCCCTCCCTTTCTCTCTTTCCCCCTTTTGAAAATTGATAATTTAAAACAGGATCACTATGAATTTGCAAAACACACTCCCATATTGGCTGGCCGCGCTTTATTTGCCTGGCGTCACGCCGCGCACATTTTTGCGCTGGTTAGAACAATTTACTGACATTCAATCTCTCTTTAATGCATCAGAGGATGAAATGCAGATAAAAGGAATTTCCCATCAACACAGACAATCATTCCAGCAAATTAATTCGAAGCAAATTGAAGAAGATTTACTCTGGACTCAAGCTCAATCATCCAATCACCACATCATCAGTTTGGAAGATGAAGCCTATCCAACATTATTAAAAGAAATTTCAGATCCACCATTAGTATTATTTGTGAGAGGCAATAAAGACGCATTATCAACCATGCAAATTGCTATGGTGGGCTCTCGTCGCGCAACACCTGCCGGATTAAAACAAGCACATTATTTTGCATCTTCGCTGGCAGAGCATGGATTAACTATCACAAGTGGTTTGGCGCTAGGCATTGATGGGGCCAGTCATCGCGGAGCATTAGATGCAAATGGTGTGACGATAGGCGTATGTGGCACAGGGTTGCAGCATATCTATCCGCGTTCTCATCGCCAGCTGACAGAAGATATATTGCAACAAGGCGGAGCTATATTGTCAGAATTTTCATTGCATGCCTTACCTCGTGCGGAAAATTTCCCGCGCCGAAATCGAGTCATAGGCGGCATGAGCGTAGGTGTGCTGGTGGTTGAGGCAGCAATAAAGAGTGGGTCACTTATTACTGCACGATGTGCGCTGGAGCAAGGGCGAGAAGTATTCGCTATCCCTGGATCTATCCATAATCCACTGGCGCAAGGCTGTCATCATCTCATACGGCAGGGAGCAAAACTGGTAGAAACCACAGAAGATATCCTGGAAGAGCTGGAGGTACTGCTGCAAAATGATAAAAAACAGAATATAATGAATGAGTTAAAAGAACTTCCTGCGTGTCAGCAGCATATTTTTGAGCAAATCGGGTATGAAATCACCCCAATGGATGTGATACTATTGCGCAGCGGATTGACGGCGGGCAAAGTTTCCTCCATTCTTTTAATATTAGAATTAAATGGTTATATTCAATCCGTGCCTGGAGGGTATATCCGTGAAATTCGCAAATAGCGTAAATAGTAAGGTGGGTCAACAGCAATATGTTTGAAGTATTAATGTACCTCTTTGAAAATTATATGGATGGAAGCGTAGCCCTGAATGCAGATCAGGATACGGTTTTTAGTGAATTAGAGCAGGCTGGCTTCAGCCGTCAGGAGATTGGGCGAGCATTGGATTGGCTTGATGGATTGAACAGAGTTCAGGAAACTGTGCAATCAGGCCCCCGGTTTACCCAAAACGCCATACGTCACTTCTCATTGGAAGAGAGCGAACGCCTTGGCCTCGAAGGAAAGGGTTTTCTTCTATATCTAGAACAATTGAGCATTTTAGATCCAATGACACGAGAAGTCGTAATTGACAGGCTAATGGCATTAGATAGCCGGGAAGTTGATTTGGGACGAATCAAGTGGGTTGTTTTGATTGCATTATTTAATCAACCTGATAAAAAATCAGCGCTTTCTCTTCTGCAGGATATGATCTTGTCGGACGCCTTTGATGTCCTTCATTAATCATCATTTGCTAAATTTAGGCTATATTCTCTAGATAGAAGTTATTTCTAAGGAAGACACGTTCATGACTAACCTTGTCATTGTTGAGTCGCCGGCTAAGGCTAAGACGATAAAGAAATATTTGGGCTCCGATTATAATATCGTTGCCTCCTATGGCCACGTACGCGATTTACTGCCCAAAGAAGGGGCGGTAGACCCAGCGCATGATTTTGCCATGCGTTATGAGTTAATCGAAAAAAATGAAAAACATGTTGCCACTATTATTAGTGCAATGAAAAAATCAGATGCTTTATATCTGGCGACTGACCCTGATCGCGAAGGCGAAGCCATTTCCTGGCATATCTATTCCATTCTGAAAGACAAAAAAGCATTGGGTAAAAAACCCGTTCACAGAATTGTGTTTCATGAAATTACCAAATCCGCTATTCAATCTGCCGTAGATCATCCAAGAGAGATATCAATGGATTTAGTGAATGCGCAGCAAGCTCGCCGTGCATTGGATTATCTCGTCGGTTTTAATTTATCGCCTCTACTATGGAAAAAAATTCGCTATGGTCTTTCTGCAGGTCGTGTACAAAGCCCTGCATTGCGCATGGTAGTGGAGCGAGAAGAAGAAATAGAAAAATTTGTTTCTCAGGAATACTGGGATGTCGAAGCAGCTGTCGAAGCAGAGAAAAAAGCATTTGCTGCCAAGCTCACGATTTATGATGGAAACAAACTGGAACAATTTTCCATTACCAATGATAAGCAGGCAGAAGAAGTCAAAGCTCGCTTGATTAAAGATGCAAAAGGAAAATTGAAAGTTGTTAAAGTGGAAAAGAAACAACGTAAACGCAATCCTGCTGCGCCATTTATTACGTCAACGCTGCAACAGGAAGCCGCACGCAAATTAGGTTTCGCCGTGCAGCGCACCATGCGTATCGCACAACAACTTTACGAAGGGATAGAACTGGATACAGGTTCAACAGGTCTCATTACTTATATGCGTACAGACTCCGTGAATCTTGCGCAAGATGCCATTACTGAGTTACGTGTATTAATTGCTGAAAGATATGGCAAAGAAAATGTCCCGGATGAAGCGCGTATTTATAAAACAAAAGCTAAAAATGCTCAGGAAGCACATGAAGCCATACGACCTACTGCTGCCATGCGTACGCCTGAATCAGTCAAAGAATTTTTATCACCAGAACAATTTAAACTCTATGATTTAATCTGGAAGCGCACCGTTGCGGCACAAATGATTTCAGCGACCATAGACACATTGACACTGGATATGGCTGCCGGAAGCAAACATCAATTTCGTGCTACCGGTTCTGTCGTTGTTGATCCAGGCTTTATGCGGGTTTATCAGGAAGGAACGGATGATAAACCAGAAGAATTAGGTGATGAGCATTTACTTCCGCATCTGGAAGAAGGTGATGAAGTGAAATTGCATGAAATTACATGTAACCAACATTTCACAGAGCCGCCACCACGTTATTCTGAAGCAACATTAATTAAAGCATTGGAAGAACATGGTATAGGCAGACCTTCTACTTATGCCGCCATTGTCTCTACCTTGCAAACGCGTGAATATGTGCTTCTGGAAAACAAACGTTTTCGTCCTACTGACATAGGCCGTATCGTCAATAAATTTTTAACTCAATATTTCACACAATATGTGGATTATGGATTTACTGCTCAGCTTGAAGATGAGCTTGATGAAGTGTCTCGCGGTGAAAAAGAATGGGTACCTTTGTTAGAACAATTCTGGGATCCGTTCAAGAATCAGGTCGATAATATTCTGGAAACGGTTAAACGCAAAGATGTGACGCAGGAAATAATAGATGAAGCCTGTCCGCAATGCGGCAAGCCTTTATCTATTCGACTTGGCAAACGTGATCGCTTTATTGGTTGCACAGGTTATCCTGATTGTTCATACACCAGAGCAGTGGAAGAAAAACCGGAAGAAGCATCTCAAGACGCTGAAATTGTGGAGGGCCGCCAATGTCCTGATTGTGGTGGCGATCTCAAGATCAAGCATGGTCGTTTTGGTAAATTCATTGGGTGTGCGAACTATCCTAAATGTAAGCATATTGAATCATTGAATAAACCGGCAGATACCGGCGTGGAATGTCCTGAATGCAAACAAGGCAAGATTGTTAAGCGGCAATCGCGTAGAGGACGAGTATTTTTCTCTTGCTCGCGCTATCCTGATTGTAAATATGCAATCTGGAATGAACCTATTGCACAAAGTTGTCCAAAGTGTGCGTGGCCGATTTTAACAGTCAAAAAAACCAAAAAGCGTGGTACGGAATTAGTTTGTCCGCGTCAAACTTGCGGTTATGTGAAGCAGGTTGAGGAAGAAAACCCTTAGGATATTTGAGTAGTCATGAAACAGCATATCGATGTGCTTTTGCAGGCTGCCCTGAAGCAATTGCAAATATCTGGAGAAGTCCCGGAAAACGCTGCATTAGCACAAGTAGAAGCAACTAAAGACAATCACCATGGCGACTTTGCTACTAATATTGCCATGGTGTTAGCTCATCAAATGCAAAAAACACCACGTGAAATTGCTGAGCGTATTATAGAAAAATTGCCATCCTCTCCCTATTTACAAAAAGCAGAAATGGTAGATCCCGGATTTATTAATTTTTTTTTGACAGTAGATGCTTTGACTTCAGTGGTAAAAAAAGTGCTGGCAGAAAAAGAGACTTATGGGAAATGTAAAATAGGCAGAGATAAGCGTGTTATTGTTGAGTTTTTGTCAGCCACTCCAATTGGTCCATTACACGTCGGTCATGGGCGCATTGCTGCATATGGTGCAGTGATTTCCAGGCTTTTGGATACAGTGGGGTTTAAAGTATATAAAGAATATTATGTTAACGATATTGGTCGTCAGATTGATATTCTGACAGTGAGTATTTGGCTGAGATATCTTGCTTTGTGTGGTGAGGAAATTGTATTTCCGACCAATGCATATCATGGTGATTATGTGATGAGAATTGCAAAATCAATTCATGATTTGCATGGCGATCATTTTAAAATTCCTGCACAACAGATTTATGAAAATTTACCTGTCTCTGACAATCAGGATGCTTATCTTGATGAAATCATAGAGCGTACGAAAAAATCATTGGCTGATAATTACAATATTATCTTTAATTTTGTGCTTTACCATGTTCTGGCTGATATACGCGAAGATTTAGCTGAATTTGGCGTTCATTATGATAATTGGTTTTCCGAACGTCAGTTTGCTTCTACAGCTGCAGTAGATAAAATGCTGCAAAAATTAAAAGACAGCAATCATGTTTATGAGCAAGATCACGCCCTGTGGTTTCGTTCAACGGATTTTAGCGATGATAGAAATCGCATGCTGGTGAGTGAGCATGGACAACCAACTTTTTTTGCCAATGATGTTGCTTATCATCTGAGTAAGTTTGAACGAGGCTTTGATCTTGCGATTGATATTTTTGGCGCAGATTATCATGGATATATTGTTTGTATGAAAGCCGCTATGCAAGCTTGCGAGATCAATCCGGAACGATTACAACAATTATTATTACAATTTGTGACTTTGTATCGTGATGGTGCGCCAGTGCAAATGTCAACGCGTGGCAGTGCAGTGCTGACACTGCGGGAATTAAGAGAAGAAATTGGTAATGATGCGGCGCGTTTTTTTTATGTGATGCGTAAACATGAGCAGCATGTGGACTTTGATCTGGATCTCGCCAAAGCTAAATCTGACGAAAATCCTGTCTATTATGTGCAATATGCTTATGCACGCATATGCGGCGTATTCAGACAATTGACTGAGAAAAATATGTCATTTGATGAAGCGACAGGTTTGGCGCATGTGGCCTTATTAACGCAGCCTCAGGAAAGGCGATTACTCAATACAATTTCACATTATCCTGATATGATAATCAATGCAGCTTTGCAATATGAACCTCACCAATTAACAAATTATGTGCGTGAACTGGCTGCTGATTTTCATGCTTATTATGATTCACATCAATTTATAGTTGAAGATGAAGCATTGCGAAATGCCAGATTGGCTTTGATAGCGGCGACTCGGCAAACACTGTTAAATGGATTTAATCTGATTGGTGTCGGTGCCTTGGAAAATATGTGATCGAACTGATAGCCTGTTGCTCAGAGCTTGCTTGAAATGTCAGGAGTTTGCTACAAAAGGCTGCCAAATTCGCGACTAGTCACGGATGAGCGCAGGATGGGGGATCAAATAGATGAAAAAGGATAATGCAAAAAGAAAATTTGCTACAAAACAGTCTAAAAGAGCTGCACGCTGGAAGTGGCTATGGACTATTTTAGCGTGTGTAATGGCGGTTTTTGTTTGTGGAATAGGATTTTTTTCATATTATCCTATCAATACACCGATGAAATCATCGCTTTTATCAGCAAAAGTTTCATCATATTACGCACAAGCTAATTCCTGGATGACAGAACGCAAGCAACGATTACACCAAAATATAGAGAAAGTGAAACAAATTGCTGTTAACCAAAAAGATGCCAACCAGGATATTCATTTTGAATTTTATTCGGCACTACAAAATATGCAGGTAAATGTACCAGCTGCCAGTCATTCGGCGACTACCAATCAACCTGCAGCGAATAATAATATTACTAAGCTTGCTGAAAATGTTATAAAGCCATCTGTAAAAGCGGCACCAGATAATAATAATGTTGGGCAGAATATATTTAATGCAGAAAAATTGCAGCGCGCATTAAAAAATGAATTTAACCAGATAGATGCTCAAGCTGCTGCACGTGAAAATAACCACTATGTTTTGCAAATGGGTATATTTAAAAATGCAGCTGGCGCAGAAAGAATGCGCGCTTCTTTGGTTAAATCAGGATTTTCGGTCAAAGTGGTAAAAACCGCTTTGACGGGAAAGGAAGTGTATAGCGTACAAATCGGGCCTTTTATTACTAAAAATCAGGCTGTGTTGGCGCAACGTCAGTTACAGAAAAAAAGTGTGAATGGTATTGTCAGAAAAATATAAGAAGTGAGTGAAGATATGATTTATAGCATGACAGCGTTCTCCAGGGTTCAACATCAAGGTGAATGGGGTAATCTTGTTTGCGAGATGCGTTCTATTAACCATCGTTACCTTGAGATTGGCATTTTTGTTCCCGAAGTATTGCGCGTGCTGGAAATGCCTATGCGTGAATTGATAAGACAACATATTAAGCGTGGTAAAATTGAATGTGTTATTCGTTATCAACCGAGTGCTTCATCAGAAACAACGGCAGTTTCTATCAATGCTGATTATGCGAAAGGCCTGTGCCAGGCCGCAGAACAAATCGCTGCATTTTTGAAGGGCGCTGCGCCAGTTTCTCCTACCGATATATTGCGTTTTCCAGGCGTATTGGAAACACGGGAAGCGGATATAAAAAAATTACAAGATCAGGTTTTTCATTTATTGGAAAAGACATTGAATGATTTGCTTGCAGCACGTGCTCGCGAAGGTGAAGAGTTGAAACATTTATTTTTACAGCGCATGGATTTGATTCAAGGTGAATTGTCAAAGGTAAGAGACCGCTTGCCTCAAGTGATGCAGGAACAGCAAGATAAGTTACGAAAACGATTAGCAGATGTAAAACTCGAACTAGATTCTGGAAGACTGGAACAGGAAATGGTGATTTACGCGCATAAAGTTGATGTGGCAGAAGAAATAGATCGCACTGAAACACACGTGACAGAAGTGCGCCGTGTTCTCAAGCAAGGCGGGCTTGCTGGAAGAAGACTGGATTTTCTTTTACAGGAATTGAATCGGGAAGCGAATACATTAGGTTCGAAATCAGCGGATTCAATACTGACGCATGCCGCTGTTGAGATGAAAGTGTTGATTGAGCAGGTGCGGGAGCAGGTTCAGAATATAGAATAAAATATCCTTCACACTTGAATGGTTGGCTGTGTTGAAAGCTTGCCAAAAATCCACGCTATGGGTATTACTGCGATACAAAATGATTCACTAAATTGGGTTTTTCCAATTGCGCTGGATCAGAGTGGGAAAAAAATAAACCCCATAATAAAAAGAGTGCAGCAAGTTTTAATAAAATGACTACCGCAATTTCCTTGCGGTAGTCATTCCTTGTGATGAATTGAATGAGAGAAAGTCGCCAAGTCGATAACATTGTTGTTATTTTTACCCGTGATCTTGTTCAAGTACTTTTAATACCAAATTAAAGCGTTCGGCTGAAAATACGCGTGAGAGTAAGCGTAAACGCTCAAACACGATGTTACGTCGTAAAAACAAACCGGCCATCGCATTGTCAGGCGTATTATTTTCTTCTGCATACATTAATAATTTGGAAGCAGATCCTGGATCTATGGTATCTATTGCTTGCAAAAGTCGTAATATCCGAGAAGTTTTAAGATGAGAAGTCAGTGCGATGAATTGATCTTCTTTACCTAATTCAAAGCTGCTTAATGCATCTAATGCTTCACCTAGTTTTTGTATGGTTTGCTCAAGTCCAGGATTGCCGTCCAAAGTAAAGGTTTCGGCGGTTTCCATGAAAGAGATGACCCTATAAATCATAGGGTCATCATAATTTTTCCAAAACTCATGAGCTGATGTTAAGTCTAATTTTGGCATGCTTTAGAACCTTTTAACCTTTTACAGGGATGGATTCTCTCCCCTGGCACTTGAGGCCATGGTGTTTTCATTTAGTTGGTTTACTGCAATCAGCACAGACGTATTCATTGCTTGAGCAGCGACCATTTGTTTCTGTAGTTGAAGTGATTGGGTGAGTAGAACGAAAATCTGGGATTGATATAATAAAAGTTGACGGAGCACAAAACCAATATTTTCTGAGGACACTTGGGCAAACCAGTCTTTCGGGTCTGTTGCTTGTTTAATTAATGCTTGTTGTAAGGTAGTAAATTGGGATTTATCTGCATAAACATTACTTAGTACATAACCATTAAATGATGTTGCAGCCATGATAGTATTATAAAAACCTTGATATCTTATTTTAGACTCTACTGATCCTTGTCCGCCGCCTGGTCTTTTGTGATAAAGATTCAGTCCACCGGCATTCAAAATATAATTCAAGGACGAATCAATCTTTTTATTTTCTCCGGGTGCTTCTCCGGCACGTGGATCTTTAGCAAAGAATGGAGCATCCAATAGAGAAGAGTAAACAAGATCGTTGGCATATTTCAGGCTTGTAGGTGTTGCCGGATCTTTGCTAATGCTGGCCATGCCACCAGTATTATTAGCGTTATAAACATTACTTCCATCATTATTTAGCAATTTGGCGTTCAGCGAGGTTTGCAGGCTATCTTGTGTAGTCGAATTTTGTGTTATCAGGGTGCCTAGCTGTGTAAACGATTGCTGCATTGCTGATGTGGGAGGTGAAGTATCCGGATCCATCCAGGCAGACATAAAAGCGCCCAGACTGACTAATGAAGCTGGCAAATTATTCACTCGTTGGAGTATTTGATTGAGTATAGCGGCTATGTTATTGCTAGCAGTTTGTGCTCTTAGAGGAAATATACATGAAATACTTATAGTGATTGCAACCACCATTAGCACAAGAATCTTTTTAACCTCATTGAAACGCATACATAGGGCTCCTTTTGATCAATTTTCCGTTTCAACATTATCCTGGGAATGTTACAAATTTTATATCCTTCATAGCAATATAGCTTAAATTTTGAAAAAGATGTAAACGTTATTTTGCATGGGTATTAATAATGAATATTCCATCCTTCTGATTTGCCATTTGATGAATTTGTATTTGTAGTAGATCCGGTATTATTTGTATTCCCAAAATTGCCAAATCCGGTGTAAGCCTGGCTATGTGGAGCATTTGTTGAGGGTGTTGAAGCTGCTGCTGGTGTTGTTGGCATGACACTTCCACTTGAATTTGATGGGGCAGGTGACGTTACCGAAGTTGCAACGGGAGGCTGTGTGACAGGCTGTGCAGCAACAGGAGGCGGTGTAACAGGCTGTGTAGCAACAGGAGGC
>Ga0105239_10008895_pt1 | contig 11368 bp, 8 predicted proteins | sample KBSC44metaG_FD_92761 | JGI IMG/M metagenome (GOLD analysis project Ga0105239, IMG submission 92761) | Corn rhizosphere microbial communities from Kellogg Biological Station, Michigan, USA - KBS C4-4 metaG | ecosystem: Host-associated > Plants > Roots > Rhizosphere > Soil | place: Michigan, USA...
AACTTTAACTGCTTTAATTGGTACTTCAGCATGGTACGCACCAGGCGCAGGTACTGCCGCAATGGTAGAAAGCATTGTTCGCGACGAGAAAAAACTAATATCATGCGGCGTTGCCCTTGATGGCGAATACGGCCAAAAAGACATCTCGCTGGTTGTACCGGTAATTTTAGGCAAAGGCGGTTTCGAGAAAATCCTCGACTTTAAATTAAGCGATGCCGAGCAGGCCGAGTTTAACAAAAGCGCTGATGCCGTACGTAATATGAACCAGGTTTTGGTTGATACCGGCGTTATTTAATAATGAGTTTTATTTATAAAGAAAGGCTTTCACTGGTTGGTGGGAGCCTTTTTATTTTAAAGAGAACGTTATCGGAACACCATATCCAATTCTTATAGGTTTGCCATTTTGAATTCCCGGCGACCATTTTGGCGAGAGTTTGATTATTCTAACCGCTTCCTCGTCGCATCCACCACCTATGCCACGCCTCACTTCGATATTAGTGAGTGAACCATCCTCCTCTACAACAAAACTTAGGTCGACCTCACCTTGTATCCCGCCGTTATATGCGGGTAGTGGATATTTTAAGTTTTTTCTAATAAAATCATAAAAAGCATTAATTCCGCCAGGAAATTCAGGGACTTTTTCGACACTGGTATAAATTTTTGATTCATTGCTGTGGTCCTCTCTTTTGATTATTTTTCCCTCTTTATAAATTTCAATCATATCAACCGAATCAGCCATTTTTGCGTGCCATTCTCCATCTTCCATTCCGTTAATAACTGGTCCTTCTTCAAGCAATTTAGAAAAATTCCAACTGTATTTTTGCCACTTGCCGTTCCCGTTGGCAGCTAATATGTTGCCATAACGGTCATTGCAATCTTCCAATAATAATTTTGATTTGCCTTCAGCATTTTCATAATGTTTCCTATTGTAAAATTTACCATTTGGATAATATTCTATTACGTCTCCAACCGGCTTGCCATTTTTAAAATTCTTTTCATACATTTTAATTCCATTCGGGAAATAATAAACTATAAGGCCATGAAAGTTAAAATGCAATGTGGAATTAGTCGACTTTCCCATTAACCCTAGTTTGCCCGTTTTAAAATACTCTTTTACCAAAAACAGATTACTGTCGACAGGAGTAATAACAACTGAATAATCAGCGCTATCCTTATTTGACACGAGTTTGTCCGGATTTTTTATATAATATACCACACTGTCTTTTTGCGCCCTTACGTTTGTAAAAAACGACGTCAAAAGGAGAAAAGTAAAAATGAATTTCGGCATTGTCAATTTTTGATATGTTATACACCTAATCCAAAAGATATTGGTACACTGTAAGCTACTCTTACCGGTTTGCCGTTTTGCAAGCCGGGTGTCCATTTGGGTGAAAGTTTCATCACACGTATGGCCTCGTTACCCAAACCATCTTTTACATCCTTAACCAGGTGAATATCTGATAAACTCCCGTCTTTTTCAACTACAAAAGCAACTATTACCTTGCCCTGTGTACCATGCACTCTCGCTTCGTCGGGATACCTTACTTTTTTCGCCAGGAATTTATAAAAATTCTCCATGCCACCGGGATACGAAGGGACTACCTGCACCGACGTATAAATTTTTTCGGTTGTGGAGCTGTCCGCCTGCGCCATGGTGGCTGAAGACGCAAATATCCCGAAAAGTAAAAAAAGTAAAATTTTATTCATTGTGACATAATTTATGTATGAAGATAATATATGTTTTCCAATTAGCAACCATGCAAACTTATCGTCGCGCTACTTTCTATAGTAATTAAAATATTACAAACATAACTCTCACCAAATCAAACATTTTCAGTCAAATATCTATTAAGCACTTAATCAACAAAAGCAATTAGCCGGTGCAATTAAACAAGCCATGCCGATAAAATTTAAACATATAGTCCTGCTCTTTTTATCCCTTGCCGGCGTTACCGTTCTGCATGCACAGGACAGCACTTTAATAGGCAAAACCATTAAATGGGACCTGGTAAAGTGCATCGATTACGCCAAAAAGAACAATATCCAGATAAACAGCCTGCGCTTGTCGCAACAAATAAGCCAGCAGGAATTACTGCTTTCAAGAGCCGGGCGCCTGCCAAATCTTTCAGGCTCGGCGTCGCAAAATTTTGAGCATTTGAATAATGGCGGCCGTAACAGTATCAGCCAGGTGGATAGTAATGGCGTAGCTATCAATAATCACGGCTCGTCGTTCGTGGCATCCGGCTCTTACGGGTTAAATTCATCAATAACCCTGTATAATGGCGGATATATTACTAACGATATCCAGCAAAAAAACCTGTCGGTGCAGTCTGCCAATTTAAATATCATCCAACAGGAAAACGACATTACCCTGCAAATAACGCAGAGTTACCTTGCTATTTTACTCGACAAGGAAAACATAGTTTACGATACCGATTTGGTAAACACCACTACTGCGCAGGTAAAGGTTGAACAACAACGCTACGATGCCGGTAGTGTAGCCCGCGCAGCGCTGATACAATTGCAGGCCCAGCTTGCCAACGATAAATATACTCTTGTAAATGCACAGAATACCCAGCGCGGCGATTTGCTTACTTTAAAGCAGTTACTCCTGCTGCCAAGCGATGTTAATTTCGACATTGTAAAACCTGATACCATTGCGCCTATTGATACCGTAACCGCATTTCATACAGTTGAACAAATTGCCCTGCAAAACCGCCCGGAAGTAAAAAATGGTGAGCTGGGTGTGCAGATTGCCCAGTATGATGTCGCCAAAGCAAGGGCCGGGTACAAGCCAACGCTTACAGCGGGCGGCTCGTTAAATACAGGCTATACGTCCGGCAGCGGGCAAGGCAATTTCGGAAACCAGCTCAATAATAACTTTACCCAACAGGTCGGCCTTACGTTATCTGTCCCGATTTTCACTAAACGAACTGTAAAAACGCAGGTTGAGGAAGCTAAAATAAATGTGCAGCAGTCGCAGCTCAATTTAAACAATACCAAAATAACGCTCTCGCAAACGGTAGAACGAGCATTTATAAATGTGCAGAATTCAAAAAGCCAGTATGACGCGGCGCAAGAGCAATATAAATACAGCAAAGAAAGTTACCGCATTGCCAGTGAGCAACTGAAAGTTGGGGTAGCAAATACAGTAGATTTTTTATTGCAGAAAACTTTGTTCGTACAGGCCCAACAGGCATTTATCCAGGCAAAATACAACGAGTTGCTTACTTTAAAAATATATGATTTTTACCGGGGTATCCCCATTAAATTATAAACAGGAGCTATCATGAAACCAGTTTTGAAACGAATATTAATTATAGCCGCAATACTGATAGCTATAGTGCTGATATGGTTGCTGTTTTTCCATAAAAAAGATGCGCCCATTGTCATTCAGGCCGAAAAGCCCGACACCGGCTACATTGCCCAAAGCGTTACGGCCACCGGCAAAATTGAGCCTGTAGATACCGTAACTGTGGGTACACAGGTATCAGGCATTATCTCAAAACTTTATGTCGATTTTAACTCGAAAGTGAAAAAAGGCCAATTACTTGCCGAGCTTGATAAATCGTTATTGCAGGCTACGTTAGACCAGTTCCGCGGCAACCTGCAAAATGCCGAAAGCCAGGAAGTTTACGCAAAAAATAACTTCGACAGGCAAAACCTGCTCTTTAAAACTGACGCCATAAGTAAAGCGGACTATGATGTTGCCCTGAATACTTACAATGCATCGAAGGCAAGCGTTAAAAGCGCGCAGGCACAGGTAAGGTCGGCCCAGAAAAATTTATCGTATTCGGAAATTTACTCGCCGATTGACGGTGTGATATTAAACAGGAGCATCAGTGTGGGGCAAACTGTTGCTGCCAGTTTCAGCACCCCTACTCTTTTTGTAATAGCAAAAGATATTACAAAAATGGAGGTACAGGCCAATGTAGACGAAGCTGATATTGGTGATGTAAAAAAAGGAAACCGGGCAACGTTTACTGTTGACGCATTTATAAATGATTCGTTCAACGGTACAGTGGAAGATATACGCCTGCACCCTTCTGTGTCTGCAAACGTGGTTACATATACCACCATTATCAACGCACCAAATAACGACGAGAAATTAAAACCCGGGATGACGGCTAATATCATTATATACACTAAGGAAGTACAGAATGCCATGCTGATACCGGCAAAAGCGCTGGCGTTTACACCCGATTCATCTTTGTTAAAAGATTATGAAATAGTAGGAAAGGTAAGCCGTAAAAAAATGCGTAAAGGTACCGGCGCAGGTAGCCCCGATGCCAACCAGGTATCGCACACGGCAAAGAGCCGTTCAGATACTTCGGCGGTTCCTAAACAGCATGCAACTGTATGGCTGTTGCAGGGTAAAAAGCTGGTTCAAAAACGGATAACTATCGGCTTAAATGATAACACACATGTAGAAGTACTGTCGGGTTTAACCGCTAACGATTTGGTCGTTTCCGGCTTTACCGGCGGACCGGCTGGCAAATTGGGCGCCACAACACCGGGTGCAAGCCCATTCCTGCCTGCCCGTCGTGGAGGCGGCGGAGGAGCCGGCGGTGGCGGAGGAGGCCGGGGCCGATGAGCAAGGATAAAAAAATATTAGAAATAAAGGAGCTGAAGCGCAACTTTATAATGGGCAGCGAAACGGTGCATGCGCTTAGGGGTATATCATTTGATGTTAATGCCGGCGAGTTTGTTACCATTATGGGTAGCAGCGGTTCGGGTAAAACTACGCTGTTAAACATATTGGGCTGTTTGGATAAACCATCCATCGGGAACTATTTTTTGGATGGTGTTGATGTAAAACAATTATCGCGCGATGAACTTGCCATGTTGCGTAACCACAAGATAGGTTTTGTTTTCCAGGCTTACAACCTGTTGCCACGAACTACCGCCCTCGAAAACGTTGAACTGCCATTATTGTACAATAAAGAGATAAGTTCGGCCGAGCGGCGCGAGAGAGCAGTGCATGCACTGGAAGCAGTAAAGCTCGCAGACAGGTTTGACCATACGCCAAGCCAGCTATCCGGCGGACAGCAACAACGGGTTGCCATTGCACGGGCACTGGTTAACGAGCCTGTAATGATTTTGGCAGATGAGGCCACCGGCAACCTCGACAGCCGTACTTCATATGAAATTATGGCGCTAATGCAGGAACTTAATGCAACACAGGGCAAAACCATCGTATTTGTAACGCACGAGCCGGATATAGCAATGTTCAGCAGCCGAACGATACAACTGCGCGACGGGATGATACAAAAGGACAGCCGAAATGAAAACATACGTAATGCCAAAGAAGTGCTGGCGGGTTTGCCGGTAACGGATGATTATTAGGGTGGATTTTATTTCGGATGTTGGATTTTTGATTTCGGATTTAATAGTTAGTGAATTACGAATACGGAAAGCACCAATGACTAGTGACAGCACAGCGAAATGACTAATGACACAAAAAGATGAGTTTAGCCAACCTGATACGAATAGCGCTTAAAGCATTGCAACGCAATAAACTGCGGGCATTTTTAACTATGCTTGGCATTATTATTGGCGTGGGCTCGGTTATAGCCATGGTGGCCATTGGCCAGGGCTCCAAACAAAGTATCCACGACCAGCTAAGCAATATGGGTACCAACATGATTACCGTGCAGCCGGCAAGCAACCTTAATGGCGGTGTGCGCATTGCCGGTACAAGCTTTCAAACACTTACCTTGAAGGACATTGTTGCCTTAAAGGCTTCTGTAAAAAACATCAGCGAGTTATCACCTGCTGTAACGTCAAGGGGGCAGGCAATAAATGGTGCGTTAAACTGGCCGACTACCATGTCGGGAGTTAGCCCGGAGTACCTCGATATCAGGAAACTTAGCCTGAGAGATGGTATCGCTTTTACTGAAAACGATGTGCGTACATCAGCCAAGGTATGCCTTATTGGGCAAACTGTTATTGATAATATATTCCCGAATGGCGAAAACCCGATAGGCAAGGTTATCCGCTTTGGCCATATTCCTTTTCAAGTTATTGGCGTTCTGGCTGCCAAGGGTTTTAACTCCTTCGGGCAGGACCAGGATGACATCCTGATAGCGCCCTATACCACCGTGCAAAAAAGGATACTGGCAACCATATATTATTCAAATATTTATGCTTCGGCGGTTGATGAAAGCTCTACACAAGATGCTGTAGCCGAAATAACCCAAACCCTGCGGGATTCACACCGTTTGCGGTCGTTCGAGGATAACGATTTTACCGTACGTACCCAGCAGGAATTGATTGCTACGCTCAGCTCAACAAGTGGCCTTCTTACTGTATTGTTAACAGTGGTTGCCGGTATTTCGCTGGTTATTGGTGGCATCGGCATCATGAATATAATGTACGTGTCGGTAACTGAACGTACCAAAGAGATAGGCTTACGTATGTCGATAGGTGCGCGTGGTAAAGATATTTTAATGCAGTTTTTAATGGAAGCTGTAATAATCAGCATAACCGGCGGCATCATTGGCGTGCTCCTGGGCATTATTTCAACACAAATAGTAACCTTAACGCTTGGCTGGCCGACGATAGTGTCCGAATCATCTGTGGTATTATCCTTCGCTGTCTGCGCCATTACCGGCATTTTCTTCGGCTATTACCCTGCCCAAAAAGCATCCCGGCTTGATCCAATCGAGGCCTTGCGATATGAGTAGACAAGTCTTAAGTCCGAAGTCAATAGTCTTTAGTCAAGAGTACATAAACTATTTAACCTGCAATAAATTAGGCGCAAAGGTATGCTTCAGGTAACTATCGCGGTTAATGCTATCTAAACTATGGAACTGTATATAAGGCGTCGATTTAAACGGATCCTGGGTTGTCTGCAAAAATTTGAAAACATTTGCCGTGTTAACCTCGCCCATTTTCAGCGTGCCAATACCAAACCCGGTTTTCCAGGTGAGGCTTTTATAGTCTAAGTAGCGCTGCGTCTCATTGGTAACATTTCCATTTTGATCAAAGTCGGCGTAAATATAACCGGGTGTATTACTGTGGTCTGCTGTGATGGATGATACCATACGTATGAAAGCATACTGGGTTGTTGAGTCTTTATAAATAACCCTCAGGTCATTAAAGTGTGTATGCGCTGCGAGGTAAAGCTTCACGTTTGCGCTGTGCGCCTTAATTATAGATTCAAGTGTATCAGAGTCGGCACTCTTTAAAAAGTCGGCGCCTGGCGGTATGTGCGAAACTATCCATACATTTTGGTTAAGCGCAGCAAGTTCTTTATTAAGCCACGCAAATAACGCCGCATTAACCTTGGGACTATAGGTTACATTGGATTTGCTATTGCTTAGTATGGTGGTATTGATCGATAAAAAAACCTGGTTGCCAAGTTGTGCTTTGTAATAGCCCCCGGTATGAATAGTTGAGGTATCTACCTTGAACTTACTGGTTGGTGAGGGCACCAGGTTCCAATCTTTAAGATAAGCTGTTAAAAAAGCGTTCGTCGGAAATACGTAATCGCCATTGTCGGTATCATTATTGCCAAATGCGGGTATCACCGGTATTCCCGGAAACTTTTTATTAAACAGACCGGCTAAAAAGGCCATGGTTTTAAATCTTAGCAAGCGCTCCTGTTGAGGGTTTTTAAAAGGGATGGTGTCAGTATTATTGTAATAGCTGTGAAAGAGAAAATCGCCTGTTATCGCAATAAAATCCGGGTGAGGATAGGTTGCGCTAATATTATCCATAGCCGACTTAATCAAATTATAATCTGAATCAAATCCGCGAACCGTATCCAGCTTGGGGCCGTTATATGCGGTGAGAATAGAATCCCATTTGGCTACGTCAGCCGATGCAAGCACGTCACGCAGCTTAGTATCGATATTGTGTTTTCCGTCATTTGTGTAAAACGGGTTGAAATGCATATCTGAAACAAAAAGACAATGTCCGCTTGGTGCGGCAGCAACTGTTTCTTCTTCATGCTTCGGTCCATGACAGCCGCAGAAAATTGACAATGCAAACGCGCAGCTTAAAAAAAATGTGACAGGTTTCATAACAATTGATTAGGTAATAAGGTAATTGACGGTTGTTATAGAATAGCAGGCAAGTACAAACGATACCTGCCCGCTATTTTTTATAAATATAAAAATAAAGACTTAAATGGGAATAAAGTTAATTATTTTAATATTGTACTTCTCAATTTTATCAGCCTGATTAACACAATCCAACTCAATCAACTCCCCTATTTAAAAACATCGACACCAATTCCTGTATTGGCCGTTGCACTTTGAACCTTAAATTCAATTGGCTGGCCATTAACGCTGTTCATCTCGCTAAATGGAAGTTTAATTCCAGTGTTTACATTTTGATAATTACTAAATTCCATAACCGTAGCATTTGGAACATCAGTATATTGCTTAACCTTTAAGCCTGTCTTCTGGTCGTAAAAATACTTCACAGCTATGTTGTCGGGGCCGGTTACGGTCACCAGGTAAGCCAGCTGTCCGTTTACCACCTGGTAATTGGTATCGAGCACTGCGGTATACCCCGGTTTGCTAAAATCAAGTTCAGGGAATAGTTTATAGCGGGCCAGCACAGCGCCTTTTTCGGTTTTGCCCGAAAGTGGTGCAGGGCGGCCATTTTGCGTAACGGTGACACTATCGCCATTAACAATTACGTGACTAAGGCTGAAGTTGTTGTATTTAGGCACGGTAACATCTATAAGTTCCTTATTCGGAGTTTTGTATTTGCTAACTTTTACAAATGTATAGCCCTGTACATTGCCTTCAGCAGTTATTGTCAGGTCGGTTACGTCCTTTAACCGTTGTTCGCCACCAATAGCGTCCAGGTATTTTTTAACCACAGAGTTTGCAGTTACATCTTTCGCCATCGAAAGACCGCTTAGCGAATTATTGTCCGGCTTAATGTCCGGCAAAACGTGATCAGGATCAAGTGTGGCAAAAGTTATTTTTGATGTTGATTTGTACGCAAATGTCCAGACACCGCCGCGCTGCCATATTTCGGCAGGTAATTTTACAGTGCCCGAGTTGCCGTTTTCTTCTTTTATGCTGATGATCGCCGGCAATGCCATACCCTCATTATTCTCAATGGTTATCAGCGAACCTTTCGATGGGTCGTTATCTACATAATCAATTGCTTTTACCGATTGATCCAGCGTTAGTGTAGTGGTAAACCACTCATTCCAGAACCAGCTTAGGTCTTCGCCCGCAGCGTTATCCATGGTGTGGAAAAAATCCCATGGGGTTGGATGCTTAAAGGCCCAGCGCTTAATATAGGTTTTAAACGCATAGTCAAAACGCTGTTCACCCAGTATTTGTTCACGCAAAATTTTAAGTCCCAAAGCCGGTTTTTCGTAGGCAGCGTAACCTAAATAATCAGGTTGTATCACGTCTGGTGTACTCATGATCGGGTCGGCACCTGGCGCAAACATTGCTGTCGCGGCCTTTTGCTGGTCTGCCGGCTCCCAGTATTCGCCTTTATTAAATACCTTGGTATCCACTCCGTTAATAAAGGTATTGAAACCTTCATCCATCCAGGCATATTTACGCTCGTTCGAGCCTACTATCATCGGGAACCAGTTATGGCCAAACTCGTGGTTGGTAACCTCCCATAAGCCGCCGCCCTGGCTTTGTGAGCTGCAAAATACTATACCGGGGTATTCCATCCCTCCTACTATGCCGCCAACATTGGTGGCTACCGGGTAAGTATATTCAAACCACTCAGACGAGTATAGTTCAATACAGGCTTTTACATATTCTGTCGAACGGCTCCAGGCCCCTTGTCCTTTACTTTCAATTGGATAAACCGATTGAGCCACTGCTTTTTTTCCGCTTGGCAGGTTAATACGAGCTGCATCCCATATAAAGGCTTTTGAAGCCGCCCATGAAACATCGCGGGCGTTTTTGCAGAAGAAATGCCAGGTCAGGCTTGCCTTTTTTGGATAAGAATCAGCGCTGTTTAAATCCACCGAGTCCTTTATCATGATCGTTTTCTCGCTAACTTTAGCAGCATTAAAACGCGCTAAAATCTTTGGCGAATAAACCTCCAGCGGGTTCAGCAACTCGCCCGAACCTACAACCAACAGGTTTGCCGGGGCTGTAACGGTATAATCAAAATCGCCATATTCAAGGTAAAACTCAGATGCACCCATGTATGGTATTACATTCCAGCCGGTAACATCATCATAAACTTCCATGCGGGGGTACCACTGGGCAATTTCATACACCCAGCCATTTTTGTAAAGCTTACGGCCCATACGGTCTGTTCCATATTCGGGCACATCAAACTTGTAGTCAATTTTAAGTTGAATTTTTGCACCGCCTGCCGCTAAATTATCTTTCAATTTAATTTGCATACGGGTATCGGTAACTATGTAGTCCACCTTTTCTGTTTTGCCGTTTGTTACAACGTAAACGCCTTTTATCTCATCGCCCTGTGTAAAGGTTTTGTTGCTAAACCTGCCACCTTCAACCGGGCTTGTAGCTACACCACGTGAATCTTCTTTATAGATATTCTGATCAACCTGCAACCATAAAAAGCCCAATGCATCGGGGCTGTTGTTGGTATAGGTTATCAGCGTGGTACCTGTTACACTGTGTTTGGCAGTATCGAGGGTAACATTCAACTTATAATCGGCATGGTTTTGCCAGTATTTTGCACCGGGCGCGCCACTTGCCGTACGGTATTCATTCCCTTTTTCGGGATAAAACAACGGATTAAAAACTTTATGCTGATCGTAATTTGATTTAGGTTCATCTGCGTTTTGTGCGCGGGCACTGAACATACCTGCAAATAACAACAGGCAGAGGGGTAGTTTGGTGTATTTCATTTATAGAAGTCAGTTAATTTTAAGGCAAGATAGAAAAAAATTAGAATCAAGAGCCAAGAGACAAGAATCAAGATAAAAAAGCGGCAATATCTTATTGGCGCCGTTTCGTGATAAAGTTCTTCTTTCTTGACTCTTGACTCTTGGCTCTCTCTATGAGAACCAATCGAACAAGTCGCTTTGCTTCAGGTTTTGTTTGTTTTTTGTGTCGAGGTCTTTACGGATGTGCCCCTCGCCCATCAGTATGATCCGGTTACCGTAGGTAAAGGCATCCTTAAGGTTGTGGGTTATTAGTATGGCTGTTAGCCGGTAATCTTTTATCAGTTCATCGGCTGTGCACATTACCACGTCTGCCGAACGCGGGTCGAGTGCTGCGGTGGGTTCATCCAGCAATAAAACTTTACAGCTATCCATCACGCTCATCAGTAAGGTTAGGGCCTGGCGCTGCCCGCCGTATAGCGTGCCCATTTGCTGGTCGACCTTATTTTCAAGCCCTAAACCGAGCGTGCTTATCTTCTCTTTTACCTGGTTTTTAAAAACTTCGTTCAC
>Ga0105239_10008897_pt1 | contig 11366 bp, 10 predicted proteins | sample KBSC44metaG_FD_92761 | JGI IMG/M metagenome (GOLD analysis project Ga0105239, IMG submission 92761) | Corn rhizosphere microbial communities from Kellogg Biological Station, Michigan, USA - KBS C4-4 metaG | ecosystem: Host-associated > Plants > Roots > Rhizosphere > Soil | place: Michigan, USA...
GCGGCGGCGCCCTGGTCGCGTCCGGCTTCCGAGCTCTCGAAGGTGGCGCGCGAGGCAAAGCCCTTGCTGCTCAGCGCCTGCTGGCGCTCATAGTCGAGATCGGCGCGCTTGAGGCCGGCTTCGGCCGAGACGAGCTGCGCCTTGGCCTGCGCGACCTGGCTGTCGAGCGCGGCGATCTGGCGGCCGATACGATCGATGGTGGCCTGCTGGGTCGCAATCCGGGTCGAGGCGGCGTCGACCGCAATCTTGTAGTCGCCGTCGTCGATGCGCAGGATGGTGTCGCCGGCATGCACCAGCGTGTTGTCCCCGGCGAGGACCGAGGAAATATGGCCGGCCACGCGCGCGCCCAGCATGGTGTTGTTGGCGCGGACATAGGCGTCGTCGGTGGACACGTAGAAGCGGCCGACCAGCGTGTAGTAGCCGGCATAACTGGCGGCTGCGAGCGCCAGCACGAGGCCGATGCCCATCATGACGAATCTGCGCTTGCCGGATTTCGGCGCGGCAGCGGCAGGCGCGGATGCAGTCGGGGCCGGTTGATCGGTCACGGGCTTCTCCGGCGCCTCGCTGGGGCGGCGCTTGGTCTCTTCGGCAACATGAGAGCGCAACTGCTCGGCGAGAGCTGCGGATTTCTCGGTCGCAGCTTCATCGTTTGCGGTCGTCGTCTCCACCGCTTCCTGGCGAAGGACGCGCGCAGCCTGGTCTCTCGATGCGGCCATAAAGGCCTCCCCAATAAAACGCGATCAGGGGCAGCCGTCACACGGCCACTGCCCCGCTCACCCATCCCAAATATCATTGACCGAACGGTTCGGTCAATATACATAATACTCCCATACGGACCGTACTGGCCCGAATCCTTTATTTAGGTTTCATGGGTCCCGACCGACCCAAAAACCTTCCGAGACGCTGAACCAATGGTTGTAGCCGGCCGCGAACATCTGCACGTCCTCCAGGAGGAGGACAGCTCCAAGCGCCGCCAGATCCTGGCCGGCGCCCATAAGGTGTTCATGGATCTAGGGTTTGACGGCGCCAGCATGGGCGAGATCGCGCGTGCGGCCGGCGTCTCCAAGGGCACGCTCTACGTCTACTTCGCCGACAAGAACGCGCTGTTCGAAGCCATCCTCGAGGAGGAAGCGCTGTTCCACGGCCAGGTCATGTTCAATTTCGACCCCGCCCGTGATGTCGAGACCACGCTGAAGGACTTTGGCCAGGCCTATCTCCATTTGCTCTGCCGGCCCGGCGGGGGATCGGCGATCCGCACCGTGATGGCGATCGCCGAGCGCATGCCCGACGTGGGACGCCGCTATTATGTGCGGGTGCTGGAGAAGACCATCAGCCGGCTGTCCGACTATCTCAAAGCCCATGTCGTCTCCGGCGATCTCGCGATCGAGGATTGCGACTTGGCTGCCTCGCAGTTCATGGAGCTGAGCAAGGCCTCGCTCTTCCTGCCATTCGTCTTCCAGGCCGCACCTCCGCCGTCGGAAGAGCGCATGGCGGAAGTGATCGACAGCGCAACGCGGATGTTCCTGGCCACATACAAGGCGAAGTAACGGCGACCGGCCCACGCGTTGCGTGCGCCTCGCGCGGCACTATAGTAAGTGCCATGTCCCGTGATCTTCGCCCGCCGGTCGATATCCTCCATTACGAGATCGTCCAGGAACAGGCCTCAGCGCTTGGACGGATGGGCCGCACGCTCGAACAGGCGCTCGCGCAATTGCGCGATTTCGACGCCGCGCACGCGCGGGCGGAGACGCCAGCCGCGATGCAGCCGGCCAGGCGCAAGCTGGTGATGGAAGCAGGCCAGGCACTCTGGATGTTCGTCGTGCAACGCGAAGCAACGGGCTTGCGCGACAGCCGCCACATCATGCGGACCTACAACGTCCCGGCCGAGGTGCAGCGCTGCATGGGGCTGGCGCCGCCGGCAGACGCTGCAAAACGCAAACGATGATCACGCTCGGTCGCCATCGCGCACTCGTGCAGGACGCCTGGAGCGAGCCGGCGGTGCGCACCGCGATTGCAGATATCATTGCCGATGCGATCGCGGATTTCGATCCCGAGACATTCTGGCCCGGTCACCCCGGCGACGATGGGGTGGGAGACGGCAACCCCAGCTTCTACTTTGGCGCAGCCGGTGTGATCTGGGCGCTCGACTATCTGCATCGCGTTGGCGCCAGTCCCGTCGCAAAAGACTTTCTCGCGGTCCTGCCAAAACTCCTCGAACGGACAATTGCGAGGTTCAACAGCAACTCGCCGCCCGACTATGCCAAACACGGCTCGCTGCTTTTTGGCGACATGGGCGCCGGCCTCCTCGCCATGCGGCTTGATCCCACTCCAGGCATGGCCGATCTCGTCCATCTGCGCGCAGAAGCCAATATCGGGCTCCCGATCCGCGAACTGATGTGGGGTATGCCCGGATCGATGCTGGCTGCGGTCCACATGGCCGACATGACAGGAGAGCCGCGATGGCGTGGCGTGTTCGAAGCGCAGGCGGCCCGGCTGTTGGATGATCTGGAGGACACGCCGCAAGGGCGGCTCTGGACCCAGGATCTCTACGGCGCGAAGGACCGCTGGCTTGGGCCGGTCCATGGTTTCGCCGGCAACATCATTCCGCTGCTGCGCGGATGGGACTGGCTGTCTCAGGCGCAACAGGCGCAGGTGGCCGAGTTCGTGCCGAAGACCCTGGCCGCGAATGCGTGGTCATCCGAGCACGGAGCAAATTGGGGGGCGCGAAGCAAGCGCGAGACGCCGCCGACCTTATGCCAACACTGCCACGGCGCTCCCGGCATGGCGACGACATTTGCCGACGCGCCGTTTGCGGCACCCGACTTTGACGCGCTTCTCCTGGATGCCGGCCGATATGCCTGGACGGCTGGCCCCCTGACCAAGGGCTCGAACCTGTGCCACGGCACTGGCGGGAACGGCTACGCGTTCCTCAAACTGTATCGTCGCACCAGCGATCCGCTGTGGCTCGACCGTGCGCGTCAATTCGCCATGACGGCCATTGTCCAGTACCGCGCCACCAAGGCTGCCGTCGGCCGCGGACGCTATTCGCTCTGGACCGGCGACGTCGGGCTCGCGATCTACCTTTGGGACTGCATCACCGGAAAGCCACGCTTCCCGACCATCGACGTGTTCTGATCAGAAGCGCGAGATGATGGCCTGCAGCGTCCGCTAGTCGGTGACCTGCTTCCTCAACGCCGCGAGATCGTTGACGACCATTTTGGTCGGGCCAGTCGAGATGATGCCGTCGTCCTGCAAGCGACTGAGGATCAGGCTGATCGACTGCCGTGTCGCACCGATCATGCGGGCGAGATTGGCCTGCGTGATGCGGCCGAGCGAAATCGGACCGCTCTCGTCCTGCGCCGCGTTCTCACAGAGCTTGACCAACAGCAGCACCAACCGTTCTGCGGCCTTCTGCCCGGCAAGCGTCTGCGCCAGCATCGAATAGGTCTCGCCCTTGAAGCCGAGGCACTCGATCAGCGCGACCGCAAACGACGGCGACTGCGCGATCAAGGTGTGGATCGCGTCCTGGTCGAGATGCAGAGCCTCGACACGGCCGAGCGCACGGGCCGACCAGCTATGGCGATGATCGCCGAGAATGTAGGGCGCGCCGACGAAGTCGCCGGCTTCCCAGGTTGCGAGCATCAGCTCGCGCCCCTGCGTACCGGCATGGGTGCTCTCGACGATCCCGCTCAAGATAATGTGGATGCCGTTCGCGGGATCGCCCTCCCGCAACAGATATTCGCGGTTCTGGTAGGTGGCCTGCCGGCCGGTCCGCATCACCAGGTCGAGATCGGCCTTCTGCAACGCCTTCAGCACATAACGCCCGGTCCCGGCCCTTTGCGCCTCGGCGCACGGTTCACCCGGATCGGCCACCTCATGCGCATGACTGCGCTCCACAATCGGTCTCCCTTCGAGTGTCCGCTCGAAGGCTAGGAGGTCTCCAGTCGGATTGCAACGCGCCGCAAATGCTTAAGCCGGAGCTGCCGCTCCCTTGAATGCACAAGCCAGATCGGTGAGCAGACGCTCCCGCCCGGCCGGTGCCAGAAACGTGACGCCATAGGGCACGCCGGCCGCCGTCATCGCATTCGGGACCGCGATCGCGGCAAGCCCGAGCGGATTGGCGTAGTTGGTGTAGTAGCCATTGTTGAAATTGGCGGTCAGCGGATCGCGCGCGACGTCATCGATCCTGAGCACTGTCCCCACGGTCGGCACGACCAACGCGTCATGGCTTTCCCAGAACTCGCGGAGCGACCGCTGGACCTCCTTGACCGCATAAAGCGCGCGATAAGTATCGGCCGCCGTGAACTTCCGGCTACCAATGACGAGATCGCGCACGATCCTGACGCCGGCATCCGGGTGAGCGTCGAGAAACGCACCGACGGAGACGTCCCGCTCGGCGAGGAACGGACCGAAAAACATCAGATCGTTGATCGAGGTGAACGGCGAGAAATCGACGGACGCGATCAACATGTCGAGTTGTCGCAATTTGCGAAGCCCGCTGCCGAACAGTCTCTCCGTCTCCGCGTTGCCGAAAAACTTGAGCTGGTCAGGGCGAGGCGTCGCGATCCGAAGTGGTCTTGTCGGAGATACCTGCTCCGTCCAGCCCGCAAAATCGATTGGTGAAAAGCAATCCTCGGGATCGCAGCGCGCCAACACACGATAGACATCGTAGCCGTCGCCCGGCTCCCGCGTATAGAGCGAGATCGTGTCAAAGCTCCGACAGGCATAGACCATGCCGCGCTGACTGAAGGCGCCGGGCGAAGGCTTGAAGCCGGTCACGCCGCAATAGGATGCGGGCACCCTGCCCGATCCGCCGGTATCAGTGCCGAACGCAAAGGACGACGTCCCGGTCGCAACCGACACCGCCGCGCCCGAACTGGAGCCCCCTGGAATGTAGTCGGGATTGTGCGGATTGCGCGCGATGCCGTAGGGCGAGCGGACGCCGACGAGGCCGGTCGCGAATTGATCCATATTGGTCTTGCCGACATAGATCGCACCTGCAGCCAGTGCATCGGCGACGACCGGGCTCGTGTCCTTGGCGACATAGGCGAATTCCGGGCAGGCGGAGGTGGTCTGCTCACCCGCGACGTCGATACAGTCTTTCACCGAGAAGATGAGCCCATAGAGCGGCAGCTCGTCGATCTCATTGATGCGCGCGTCCAGCGCGCGCGCAGAGGCCATGACACTCTCAGCATTGGCCGTCGAAATCCAGACGCCGCTCTGATCGGCATCCTTCAGTCGCGACAGCACATGCGCTGCAACATCGGATGGTTTGAGGGTACGGTTGCGATATGCCGCACGCAATTGGCTGGGTGAGATATCCATGTCGATCACGCGATTGAGGGAACGAGGAGTGCCGGCGGAGAGAACTCCGCCGGCACTTTGGCTTTAGTGGCCGATCACCTTCTCGATATAAGCCGGCTGGATGAACGCTTCGAAATCGGAGCGCGGCAAAAGCTTCGGCAGGCGTTCCTGCTTCACCAGGAAATCGGCGGTCGATACCAGCGTGTCGACGAACTTGCCTTTCTTCGCAGACGTGCCGAGATACTCTTCGGTGAGCTGCTTGTTGCAGGGAACCATCCCGGTGCCCTTCATCATGCGCGTCGCATCCTCAAGCGGTAGCGACAGCTCTTCCGCGATGATTTCCGCCGTCTTCTCCGGATTCTTCAGCCAGAAATCGATCCCCTCGCATTCCGCCTTGACGAATTTCTCAACAGTGGACGGATATTTTTCTGCGAACGCATTCATGACGACGCCGATGTCCCAGGTCGGGTAGCCACGCTTGGCCATCTCGCCCGAGGTGATCAGGATCTTGCCGCCGTTCTTGACCGCCTTGTCGAGATTTGGCTCCCAGAACCAGGCGGCATCGATATCACCGCGGAGCCAGGCCGCGGCAATATCCGACGGAGCAAGGTCGAGGATCTTCAGCGAGGTGGGATCGACGCCCTCGTCCTTCAGCGCTTGAAGCAGCAGATAATGCGTGGTCGAACCAAAGGGCGCCGCGACCGTCTTGCCTTTGAGGTCCTTGAGCGAGGTGATGTTCTTGTCGGTACGGACCACCATCGCCTCGACATAGTCGAGCATGTTGATGACGAGGATGCCCTTGATCGGCAAGGCGCGCGTCGCACCGATCGCGGTCGGAGGATTGCCGAGGCCGCCGAAATCAACATCGTTGCCGGCGATCGCGCGCAGCATGTCGCCGCCGCCACCGACCTTGACGTATTTGATGTCGACGCCCGGCAATTCCTTGGCGAGCAGGCCGAGATGCTTGGTCACGAGCTGTGCGTTCACCAGGTTCAGATAGCCGACCGTTACCTTCGCCGGCTTGTCCTCGGCGCGTGCCGTGGACGTGAGTACAAGCATGGCGACGGCAAGCGCGGCAACAAGTTTCTTCATCATCTCAGACTCCCCTCGATCAGGACTAAATTCGGGACCACGGCATCAACAATTTGGCGATGCCGCGCATGATGAGGTCGAGCACGACCCCGGTGAGGCCGAGCACGATCAGGCCCATGATCACGACGTCAGACAGCAGGAACTTTGCGGCATCCCAGATCATCCAGCCGATGCCGGCGGAGGCTGCGACGATCTCGGCGGCGACCAGAACGGTGTAGGTAAAGCCGAGCGAGATGCGCATGCCGGCCAGGATCAAGGGCCCCGCCGCCGGCAAATAGACGTGGAACAGCAGATGTCGCCGGGTCGCGCCGAGCGATTGCGCGGCTCGCACATAGACGGGATCGACGCTGGTGACGGCCTGGATCGTCGAGATCACGATGCCCGGCAGACCGGCGAGGAACAGCAGCGAGAGCTTCGAGCTCTCGCCGATACCGAGCCACATCACCAGCAGCGTATAGAGCCCGAGCGGCGGCAGCGGCCGGTAGAATTCGATCAGCGGATTGAGCAGCGCACGCGCATTGCGCGAGACTCCCATGAGAACACCAAGTGGAATACCGATGAGGCAAGCCAGCGTGAAGGCCACGAGGATGCGATAGAGACTGGCGCCGAGATGCTGAAGCAGCGTCGCGCCCTGATAACCCTTGGTCATGGTCTTGATGAACGCAGCCCAAACCGCCTGCGGCTTCGGCAGGAACAACTCGTTGGCCCAGCCCATTTCCGTGACGATGGTCCATGTTGCGAGCAGCACGGCAATGGTGAGCGTCGAGAGCAGAACAGAGCGCGAGACCTTCGGAAGCCCCAATCGCACGGTGTTTCGCCGCGTGCGATCGTCCGATATCGGAACGGCCATGGGGCTAGCCTCGACGCTCATGTGCGAACTCCCAGGATCTGCATGATGGTCAACGCATAGATCCGCGTCGCCATCACCGACTTGGTGATCGAGATGTTCTCGTTGTCGACGGCCCAGCCGTCCTCGCCCGGGCCGAAGGTCACGGCGTTGATGCCGGCTTCGCGGAAACGGATGGTGTCGTTGAAGGCGTTCTTGCGGTTGACGCCAGGCTCGCGGCCCATCAGGCGCCGGTAGACCGCACGCAAGGAACGGCAAGGCTCCTCTTCGACCGGCACCGGTTCGGTGGCATTGACGAACAGCGATCCAGGCACCTGACGCACCGCGACCTTGACGTCATTGACGCCGGCAAACGTCGCCTGCCCGAGGCGCTCGATATCCGAGATGACGCTGTCGAGAGTCATGCCCGGCACGATGCCGACCACTGCAAGCGTAATGGTGCAGGCATCGGGAGAGAACTGCATCTCGCCAGGCAGGCCGCCGCGGATGCGCACCACCGAACAGCAAGGCGGCGTATGCCCCATGAATTTGCTCGGCACATGCGTGAACGCCATCTCCTTCAGCTTCGGCAGCAGCTTGGCCGCTTCCATGATGGCGTTGACGCTGATGTCGGGCCGCCAGATGTGCGATTTGATGCCTTCGACGGTGACCTCGATCAGGCAATGGCCGGAATTGGCGACCGAGAGATTCATGCCCCAATCTTTGGACACGTCGCCCCACGCGGTCGGCTCGGCCGTGATCTCGTAGTCGGCGGTCAGGCCGACCTTGTTCAGCATGTAGATGGAGCCCTCGGTGCCATTGCGCTCCTCGTCGACGGTGTAGCAGCACATCAAGGTGCCATCGAACTTCACGCCCTCCTCGATCAGCGCCTGCACCGCGAGAAGTGACGCGGCCAGATTGCCGCGCGTGTCGGAGGTCCCGCGTGCGTAAAGGAGGTCGCCGTGGCGCGTCGCCTTGAACGGATCGAAATCCGTCATGTGCCATTTGTGCGGCTCGACCACCGGATAGGTGTCGAGGTGGTCGTTGAGGATCAGCGACGGCGCGCCATCGCGTCCCCTCAGGACCCCGAGCACGTTCGGCCGGTGCGGCTGCGCGCTGTGCTTGGTGACGGCCATACCGAGGGCTTCGAGCTTGCCCGCGACCAGCATGGAGATCGCCTCCTCCTCTGCCGGCGGAAGATCGGGATCGAGCGGATTGCCGGAGCGCGGCTGGCCTGTGCGGATCAATTCCGATGCCAGCTCGAGCCAACGCTCCTCCGTGATGCGCGACAGCACGCGCTGCTCGAGATCGGAGGTCGGCGGGGTCACAGACATCTGCATGACGGGTTCCGTTGGCTCACGGCGCCGGCCGCGCCGCTTCGTTGCAACACCTTCATTGCAGCGACCATGCCAACTGGCGGAAAACCCCGTCAGGGGGAGATTAGTGATGGCGGTTCAATAGCTTGAATGAAAATCTCCGCCGCGCAAATTTTTGCGCCCGAGTGGCGGTTTGCCGAAGACACAGCGCCGGCTGAACAGACCGACCTCACAGGTCGCGTCCGCTTAGTCGTCCGAGAACTCGTCTTCCTCGTTGATTTTCTCGTGCTTGCTCTTGCGCGCGCCGAGCGAGCCGGTGACGGAGGGATCGCGATTGCTCGCATACGGACTGCGCCCGCCCGCCCGCGCGGCGACCTCTTCGCCGGAGACCGCAGCCGGCTGGCAGATCAGGCGGCGGCTGGCGCGGCGCATCAAATCGACGTGGATGTGATCGTAGTGATAGACGTTCGAGCCCGGCGCCAGCACGGTGGTGAAATGCGCGCACGCGCCCGACTGCACGTCGCGCAAAAACCCCTGCTCTTCCGGCATGCCGTGCCAGCCATCCTTCACGGTGATGCGGCGGCCGTCGGCGAGCACGAAAGCGGCGACGTCGAGTGCGTTGCCGAAGGCGTGTTCCGAAATATGGGCGTGCGGGTTGCCGTTCATGCCGCGGCAGGAATAGGCGGAAATCTGCTTGATCTCGACCACGCGCGCGCCGAACCAGCGCATCGCGGACGGCTGCACGCTGTCGGCAAACCACCGATCGAGCTCGGATACGATCGGACAGGCCAGCGTCGCCGTCGGCTTCACCACGACCGGACCGACCGCGGTCACGGGATTGCCCTGCGCAGGACCCAGCCGCGGCAGCGGCTGTTGTGCGGGGGCCTGCGTATACGGCGCACGCGCGGGCGGCCGTGTCGGATAGCTCGGGGCATTCATGTAGCGCTCGGCGCCCGCGGCGTCGGTTCCCTCGGGCGGCAAATCGATCTCGTCTTCCTGCGGCGCCACGCCGGGCGCGCTCAGCGACACCGGACCGGACGACGCGCCATAGCCCGCGGGCTGGCGCACCGCGCTTTCAGGATAGTTCGACCGCTGCGGATAGCTGGAGGCCGGATAATTCGATTGCGGCTGCGTCACTGGCCAGCGCGGCTGATTGCCGACGCTACCGGGCGGACGCAACGATTCATCGGCGAAACCGTAGCTGCTGGAACCCTCGCCGATGGCGGCAACTTTCAGCGGGAACTCGGCGCCGCACATGCCGGGGCCGGAGATCGGATCGATCCGGACGATGTCGGCACTTTCCTTCACGGCGCCTGATTTCAGGCACGCCGCTTCGGCCTCGGCTCGCCACGGTTCACGTTCGGCCTGGAAAAAGCCGCGACCGCAACCCGCGAGCGAAACGAGGACGATGGAGCCGACGAGATACAAACGAACTCCGCGCGTCATGCGCGCACGTTCGGTGAATTTACTTAAAGACTCTTCAACGCAATGATTTCAGTATTTCTTAACCATCCCCGGCCGGTCGGGATAGTCGGCGTGCGTCATTCGTAATTCGAGCACTCCGACCCCGTGATGCCGCCAATCTTGAAATTGCGGCACATCATGCCGGGATCGTCAGGATCGGGATAGCGGTCGTCCTTCTCGTGCACGGTGCGGCTGAAGCGCCAGCCGCGAGCGCGCATGCAGCGCTTGTACTGTGCCGACGTCGGCGTGCCGTCCTGTGGTGCGCCAAGCTGCGCGTCACAGGATGAGATGTCGACATTGAGCGCGTCGTCGCCGCGCTTCTGTTTCAGGACATTTGTCCAGATATTGGTGTCGGCATGGGCCGAGATCGCACTGCCGATCAGCAGCGTTGCGATGAGGGCGAGACGTTTCATGTGCAATCTCCTTGCGCGTCGTCAACTATCGGTCGCGCGCAAGGGAGCAACGGGTTCGGTACGGACGAATTACAAATTGGACAGAAGACTCGCGACCGCGGTCAGCTTTTGCCGCCCCCCTCCAGCCGCGTCCAGTCATCGGTAGAGCACCAGAAGCGGCCGATCGCGCAGGCTTCGACGTGAAGCTTGTCGGAGCCCTCCAGCGTGATCGTCCCATAGTAGGATTTATCACTGGGGCGATTATAGACGGTGCCGGTCCAGGCATCGTGCGCTTCCTGCTTCATGTTGACCAGCACGTTCTCGCCTCGGGTCGACTTCTCCGTCAGCGCGTACCCACACAGCGCGACGCCGCAGCGTTCGATCCGGACTGTGCTCTTGCCGCCGCTCACCTTCCATTCGCCGAGCGGCATGTAAGCCGGTTCGTCGTCGTTGCGCGGCGCGATCCCCACGACCTGCTTGCTCTCCGGCCGCGGCACGACGACCGGCGTATCGGTGCCGGAGAGATCAACGTGCGGTGGGTTGGGACTCAGGAGCTCGATTTTTGGTCGCTCGATTTTTGGTGGCTCGATTTTTGGCGACTCGAGTTTCGGCGGCTGCGGCGGCTCAACCGGCCGTGAACTTGCTGCAACAAGGACGGGAGCCGGCGGCGCCGGAGGCGGCGTGACGACCGTCACCTGTGGCGGAGACACGGGAATGACGGGAGCAACCGGTTGTGGCGCCTGGGCCACCGGCGCCGGTGGGGGAGCGGGCGGCGAAGCCGGCGTGCCGGCACTTCCGGACGTCCGAACGCTGCGACTGGTCGAAATCGAAACGCACGACATTGATCGGCAATTGCGCGGCGCCTCGATGCGGATTGGGTGGCCATCGATTGTGAAGGTGTAGGACCCGGCATGCGCCGCAGGCGCGATCGCAGTCAATACGACGAACATGCCCAACGAAGTCGCAGCAAGC
>Ga0105239_10008904_pt1 | contig 11360 bp, 9 predicted proteins | sample KBSC44metaG_FD_92761 | JGI IMG/M metagenome (GOLD analysis project Ga0105239, IMG submission 92761) | Corn rhizosphere microbial communities from Kellogg Biological Station, Michigan, USA - KBS C4-4 metaG | ecosystem: Host-associated > Plants > Roots > Rhizosphere > Soil | place: Michigan, USA...
GCGCGGACCAGCAATGCCGCCGAGATGGATCCGAGACACGCCCAGATCCCCCGGTTGTGGGGGCGGTTCGCAAGCGACGGTTGGTCCGCCAAGTTGGAGGGGCTGGGTGCGGCAGGCCCGGTTCACGCCGTCTACTGCGACTACGAAAGCGATGTTTCCGGACCGTATCGCCTGCTCGTGGGTCGCCAGATCACCGGGTCCGACGCTCCGCCGCGGGAGGTCGAGGTCGTTAGTCTTCCGGCTGGGGATTACCTCGTGTTCCGCTGCAGCGGCCCAATGCCGAAGGCTGTTGTTGAAGGGTGGCAGCGAGTGTGGCAGTTTTTTGCGGAGCCGAGCGCGCCCCGTCGCGCGTACACCGCAGACTTCGAGCTGTACGACGGTCAACAAACCCCAGATATCTGGGTTGCGGTCCTCGGATAGGCATATGGGTGGCGAACCTTACTACTACTTCGTGCCGTATCAGAAGGACATCGAGGCTGCGTTGCAGGCCCTGCGCCGTCGCGAGTTCGAGGCTGGTCGCTACAATCCGGCAATGCCCTTTCCTTCGCGGCACTTTCCGCTCGGGCCAAACTCGCAGGCGCCGGGCCGCAAGCACGATTCAATCGAGGACGCGCTCGAGGACTCGGACGCCGACGGCACTCGATCGATCCTCGACATAGAGCGAATCTCCGACTCTCCGGACTTTAGCGTCGCCTCGAAGATCCCGGATGATGTCGTTGTTTCGCTGTACGGTACGCGGAGGCCCAGCCGTCCTCAGGTAGAGGAAGACATGGCGCTTCTGGAGGACATCGAGCGCGGCCACTGCATCTACCTCGTCCTCTATGAAGGGGACACGCCCTCCGAGATTCTGTTCGCCGGCTATTCCTATGACTAACCGCAGACCCGGCAGGTCCATATGCGGTCGATCCAATACAGCCTGATCGTTGCAGTGGGTGTTGGGGTCGCGTCCGGCTGCGCACCCGCGAACATGAAGGAAAGCCCGCCGGTAAAGATCAAGGTGACGCCTGAGGGCGGCTCGACCAAACACACGGCGCGTAAGTTCGGCGCCCCCGCGACCTATACCGGCCGACTGCCCTGCGCCGATTGCCCAGGCATCCGGCTTACCGTGACCCTCCTGCCCGACAGCACGTACCGGCTGCGCCAGGTGTACGAGGAGCGTCCGGCAGTCTACTACCAGGTGGGCCGTTGGTCCGTAGACGAGAAGGGCACTCGGCTCATTCTGGTAAGTGGTACGTCGCCAGCCCAGCGCTTCCAGATCGTCGGCCTCGACTCGCTTCGCTTGCTCGATAGCGAGGGCAACCCCATAAAGTCGCCGGCGAACCACGGGCTCGGCCGATTGGCTCAGGTTGACCCCATTCGCGACACGATGGATCTGCGCGGAACCTACGTGTACCTGGCGGATGCCGGTCGCTTCACCGACTGCGGGAGCGGCGCCACCTACCCCGTCGCTCAGGTGGGAGCGAATGCGGCACTCGAGCAGGCATACGGTGAGGCACGGGCCGAGCCCGGGGCCCCAGCGTTAGTCACGGTTCGCGGTCATTTCGAGGAGCGGCCCGCAGCGGAGGGCGACAAGCAGATCGAATACGTAGTGGTCGACAGTGTGGGACAGGTCAGAGCCGGCGCTGCTTGTGAAGGGCCGACGTCCAATGCATCTCTGACGAACACGTATTGGAAGCTGCTCGAGGTTGCCGGCCAGGCGGCTCGCGTCGCCAACAACGTCGCCGAGCCGCACCTGCTGCTCCATCCGGCGGAGCAGCAGGTGGACGGGAGCACCGGCTGCAATCAGTTCCATGGACCGTACCAGCAGACCGGGGATTCGCTGCATATCGGCCCGCTGGCTTCGACCCTGAGTGCGTGCGTGGATCCGGACATGAACGGCCAGGAGGCCGCGTTTCTCGACGCCCTCGCCCGGACCCAGAGTTATCACGTTTCGGGCGACACGCTCACCGTTTCCGGCGAATCCGGTCTCCTGGCCCGGTTCGTCGCCGTGTATATGAAGTAAGCCGGGCCCAACCGAGGCGGCCCGTCTTCTACTCCGGCAGCGGCAACGACGCTTGGCCGAACACGTACCGCCAGCCGATCGGTGTCCGCACATACGTGTCGCTGAACCACAGCCGCTTCTCGAACGGCCTTCCCGAGAGGGTTCCCTTCTCCTTGAGTAACGCAGTCACGACCGCGGTATTTCCCCACAGCCGCACCGTTTGGGCCGAGTCCTTCTGAAACTCGTAGACGATCGTCTTGTTCCGGGCCTCTTTGAGCAGATCCGCCTTCGTGTACACGTTTCCACGCCCTGTGACCAGGACGAAATCGTCCGCCAGAATGGCGTCCATCGCGGCCCAATCGTTGGCCTCGACCGCCGCCTGGTACCTGGTATCGAGCGCGGCGACTGTTGCAGCGTCGTCAGCTCAGACTGGCAGTCGCGCTCGAGCACCTGACCGGAGCCGGCGGCCGTTTGACGGCCATTGCACTCGCCGCCGGGTTCGCGAGCCACAGCCACTTCGCGACTGCTTTCCGCCGGGCTTTTGGTATGCCGCCGAGCGCGGTCGCGCGTTTCGAAGGGGCGGAGGCGACCTGAAGCGGCGGCGCCACGCGGCCTCTGGCGGAATGGCCTCTGCGCCGTATCCTTGGCGACGGGGGTGTCCGCTCATGATCCTCCTCAGAACGTGGCGATCAAGTTCTCGGGCCGTCGTGCTGATGGCTGCGATCGGTTGCGGTCCGGCCAAGCAGGCTGCTCCAGAACCGGAGCCTGCCGCCAGCAGCCAGGTTCCACCTAGTACCCCTGCCCCGGCACCTACGCCACCGCCGGCTGCGACCTCCGTTGTTCAGGCAGCGGACCCCTATCATCCGGCCCCGCACGATACCGTGGACGCAGTCGTCTACGACGGGTGGAAGCAGTATTTCCTTCAGTGCTCCCGGTGCCATGGCGAGGATGCCAATGGCAGCTCGTTCGGCCCGAGCCTGCTGATCGCGCTCAAGCCGGATGGATCGGTCCCTACCCAGGATGAGTTCGTGAACGTCCTCATCCACGGGCGACGGGACAAGGGAATGCCTTCGGCCGCGACTATGGGCCTCGATGAGTCATTCCTTCCGGGTCTTTACCAGTATTTGAAGGGGCGGAGCGACGGTGTGCTGCGGGCCGGCCGGCCCGCGCGACGGAGCGGCTAGCGGGGCCTGGGAAGAATGGCCGCGAGCTCCTGCATGGTTCCGAATCGCTCCGCAACCGGCCGGGCCAAGGCCTTCGCGATGACCTCGTCCACCGCGATGGGAACCTCGGGACGGACCCGCCGCGCCGAGGGGACGGGAGCGCGGAGGATTTTCATGGCTACGTCCTTGAGCGACGTCCCCGTGTACGGCGGCGCTCCCGTGAGCATCTCGAACAGGATGCAGCCCAGGCTGTAGATGTCGGCGCGCTGATCGAGACCGCGATCTTCCTTGAGCTGCTCCGGACTCATGTAGAAGATGGTCCCCACGATGATGCCGGTCTCGGTGAGCTTCTGGTAATCCGCCGCGCCGATGGCGCGAGCGAGCCCGAAGTCCGCCATGAGCGCATGCCCGCCGGCCAGCAGGATGTTCTCGGGCTTCACGTCGCGGTGCAGCACGCCCCGGCCGTGGGCATAGCCCAGCGCGGCCGCTATGTCATGCGTGATCTGAAGCGCATCGTTGAGCGGCAGCCTCTTTTCCCGCTGCAGCCGGTCATGCAGTGACTCGCCTTCCACGTACGGCATGATGTAGTAGAGCACTCCGCCTGCATTGCCCGACTGCAGGAGTGGCACGATACCCGGATGGTCCATCGAGCTTACGAACTCGATCTCCCGGAGAAACCGCTCCGCACCAAGCGCGGTAGCGAGCCTTGGATGCATCACCTTGACCGCGACCGGCTGGTGGGTCGCGGTGTCGCGCGCGAGATACACCGTCGCCATGCCTCCACGCGCCACCTCGCCCTCGAGCGAATACCGTTCGCCGAGGGCCTGGGTCAGCAGGTCTCTCACTTCCGCCGTCCCCAACGGAACGTCCGGCAGCCGCATCGTTATAGGTATCCGTGTCTGATCAGCAGACTCACAGGCGGCGGCTCAGCCGACCTCGGTCACGGGTCCGACCCATCCGACCCCGCGAACCAGCGCGGTCTCACCCACCCCGGCGGACCCGCGCTCGTCCCAGAGCAGATGGAGGACGTCGCGCAACTGATGGTTGGTGAAGAGCGCTCGTACCAGGCCGCCGAGGTCTACCGTGCGCTGGGGCAACGGACGATAGGAGAAAACCGCGGCGTGGAAGTGCCCGTAGAGCCCCTCGGTCCCGCCGAGCGGACGGAGATGTGCCCCAAGCGAGCCCCCCGGTTCCCGCGCGACCACGCCGGCGATGAGGGTCGTCATCATGGAGTGGGTGCGCTCGGGTGAGAAGAGGAGCCAGTCGCGCACCGCTGGAAGATCGAAGCGGACTGGAGCGGCGGGACCTGCCGGCGAGCGCCGGAGCCTGGCCCCGCACAGACCGAGGGTCTCGCCGGCGATCACCACTCCCGCGATTCTTCCGCGAACCGCTTCGAGAGCCACGGTCGCCAGCTCCGACAATGGCACTGCCTCTGCCCCGCCCTTCGTACTGAACCGAAGTAGCTGGGAGAAATCGCCTTCGCAGGTGAGCCCCTCGGCCAGCACCGCGCTGGGGGGGACCTGCCCGCCACCGACCAGGTAGTCCGCCATCCTGGCGCCATCGCTGGGGAAGTGCGCGACGCATCCCGCGACCGCGATGAGCTCACCCAGTCGCTCGTGGCATTGTTCGAAGCTCCCGCCGATCGCGCCAACCCCCACGCCGAAGGTGTTGTTCGGGAAAGCGACGGTCCTGCAGTCACCCGCCCTGAAGGGAGCCTTTTCCAGCCGGGCAGGATCGCCGTGAAGATGACATGCCAGCGTCCCCTCCGCGGCGCCTGCCGCCAGCTCGTACTGCCCGCTCCGGTCAAAGTCCGCGCGGCTATGCCAGGACGAGCGGCGGAGATCAATGCCGCCCGAGCCGCTGTGAATGTCGGCTGGATCCCACCCCGTGATCGCAGAGATTTCGTTGACCGCCGGTGGCAGGGACGTGAGACGGACGTCGCCCCGGAGCATGGAAAGCTCCTGACGCCACTTGGCCAGCACCATAGTGGCCGCCGAGCTGACATAAGTGACCCCCGAGAAGTCGATGCTCAAGGATCGGACACCGCTTTGGAGGAGGTCCTCGAGCGTGTTGGAAAGCTGCTCGGCCCATTCGCGGTCCAGGCGGCCTGACAGCCGCACTACTGTCCTGCCGCCCTCCTGGGCCGAGTCGATCTTCATTTCCGCGTCGCGGTGTCGCCCACCACGGTATCCGCTTGCTTGACCACATCCGGAGGGAGCTTGACGCCCACCTTGCCGGCGCCGGAGGGATTCACCGCTACCTTCACCTTCTGCACCCGGTAGAAGGGAATGGAGCCTGGACTTTCGCCCCGGAGCACTCGCGCGATCATCTTCCCCGCCTCGACGCCCCCCTCATTGAACTCCGGGAACAGCGACGCGACCGCGCCCTTGAGCACCTCGAAAGGCGACGGAGAAAAGACCGGGATCTTGCACTCGTTCGCCACCTTGATCAGGCTCTCGAATCCGGCGTGCGCGACATTCCCGAAGAGCTCGATCGCGTCCACCTTCTGGCTGCACAGCGCACGGGTCGCGTCGCCCACCTCGTTGAGGTCGTTCACTGGTGAGATGCTGACTTGGAGGCCCGCTCGGCGCGCCGCCTTGGTGAGCCGGTCCTTGAAGGTGACGGAGAGCTGCTCCTTGGGGCTGAACAGGATGCCCAGGCGACGCGCCTTGGGCACGATGCGCTTGATCAGGTCCACCCGCCTCGTCTGCTCGGGGTCGCCAAATCCCGGGGAGTAGACGCCGGTGATGTTGGGCAGGTGGTTGGAATCGCTCTTCCCTGCGCCCGCGGCGAAGGGATCGGCCAGCAGATGAAAGACGATAGGGATGGATTTGACCCGCTGCACCGCGACCTGGAGCGTCGCGTCCTGTAGCGTGACGATGACCTTTGCCTTGGCGTCTACCGCGGCGTCGATGAGATTGGGCAGCGTCGCCAGGTCACCCTGCGCGCTCGATAGCTTGAGCTCGTAGTCGCGGTCGGGCTCCATGTCGGATTCCCGCAAGCCCAGCTTGATCGCGTCCTCACTCCACTCGCTGCCCATCCAGTCGGCCGCACGCACCATCGCGATCAGCGGTTTGGCGCCTGGGCTTGTAGTGGTAGAGACGGCCGTAGAGTCGGCGTTGCCGGCGGCCTTGGCGTCCGGCTTGCTGCAGGCAGTGCCAAAAACGAGGCAGGCCGCGAGACCCGCCACCGGAAGCCGCACCGTACCACTCATGAGTGGACCTCCCATTCGGGCTTACCAAGACGACGCGGGAGGGGCGCCGGGTAAAGATGGACTGGCTGCTCAGCCGAGGCCGAGCTTTTCCACCAACGCGCCATATCTCGGGTCCGACCGGAGTGCATCGGCCCAAGGAGCGACCTTGAGGAACAGCAACCCGGGCTCGCGGACCTGATAAGCCCGCTCGAGCTGCTCGAAAGCCCGGTCCTTGGCATCCATTGCCGTAAGAAGGATGGCCGAGAGCAGCGCCAGGCGGTTGTCGCCGGCCAGCTTGGGCTCGAGCTCCCAGAGAATCCCCTCGGCCATCTCGCGATTGCCCGCAGCGGTATGGGCATACGACAGCATCAGCTTTTTCACGGTCCGGAGGCCTGGGCGATCGGCTTCCCGGGTGATGTCCGCGATCGCATCTCCGTACGTGCCCTTGGCAATCCACACCCACCACAGCACCAGGCGGGCCCCCAGAAACTCCGGGTTCATCGCCAGAGCCTTCTGTAGCTCCTCGATGGACTGGTCGTACCGCCGGGCAAAATAGAGCACCCAGCCCACCGCCCGGTTCACCGGAACCGAAAGTGGGTCGAGCTGCTGGGCTCGTTTGATCTCGGCGAGCGCCTCCTCGTGCCGCCCCAGGGCCGCCAGATACTCGGCGTACCACTCGTGGGCCATGACATAGCTCGACTTGAGCTCGAGCGCGCGCTTGAACTCACGCTCAGCACCGGGCCAGTCGAGGTCCCCCAACCAGCGGGCGTAGGCCAGAGAGGTATGGGCCTCCGCCAGACTGTCGTCCATCTCGAGGGCCTTGAGTGCCATGGCCTTCGCATTGGCCAGGTACTCCACCGGCGGCTTGGAGCTGAATCCGATGCTGAGCAGCTCGTAGGCATCCGCCAGGCCAGCGTACGCGACCGCGTATCCGGGGTCCTTCGCAACGGCCTGCTGGTAGTACTCGATGCCCTTCTGCACGTCGACCTCGGACCACTTGTTGGCCTGAAAGCGTCCCAGCAGATACAGGTTGTAGGCGTCGGCATCGCCGGTGGCCTTCTTTTCGACCCGCTCTTTTTCTTCGGGCGACAGAGCCACCGACAGGGCCCCAGTGATCTGCTGCGCGACCTCGCTCTGGACCTCGAAGATGTCGTCCAACTTCCGGTCGAAGGTCTCGCCCCACAAATGCTTCTCGGTCTTGGGATCCACCAGATGCGCGACGATCCGGACCCGCTGCCCCGCCTTCCGGACACTGCCCTCGAGCACCGCCCCGACGCCAAGCTCGTCCGCGATCGCCGTGATCTTCTTGCTGGACTTCTTGTACTGCATGGAAGACGTTCGCGAGATGACCTTGAGCGCGCTGATCTTCGAGAGCTGAGCGATGATGTCGTCCGTGATTCCGTCGCTGAAGTACTCGTTCTCCGGATCGGTGCTCATGTTCTCGAACGGCAGCACGGCGACCGACTTCGCGGCGGCGGCGATGTCCTGCACCATCGCGTGGGCAGCGCCTACGGCCACGGCGACGGCCACGGGGGTGCTCAACGCCTCGGCGAACTGCGCCGCTGTGCTGAACCGATCGGCCGGGAGCGTGGCCATCGCCTTCTTCACCGCTGCGTCAACCGCTTCGGGAATCATCTCCCGGAACGAGCGGGGCGAGGGAACCGGCGAGCTCAGCCGGTTGGCGATCACGGCCGTCACGGTCGATCCCCGGAACGGCGGCTGCCCCACCAGCATCTCGAACAGCACGCAACCCAGGCTGTAGAGGTCGCTCCGGCCGTCCAGGTTCTCGCTTCCGTCCACCTGCTCCGGGCTCATATAAGCCGGCGTGCCCACCAGGTGTCCCGAGGTGGTGTGGGCCTCACCGATCGCGCGGGCAATACCGAAGTCGGCGACGAGCGCGTGACCCGAGTCAAGCAGAATGTTGGCCGGCTTGATATCCCGATGGACGACCTTTGCGTTGTGAGCGTAGCTCAGCGCGTCTGCCACCTCGCGAGCGATCTGAATCGCGTCCGTCACCGGAAGCTGGCGCTCCCGGGCCAGGCGCGACTTCAGAGTCTCGCCTTCGATGTACGGCATCACGTAGTAGACCAGCTCACCGGCCTGATCCGAGTCGTAGAGCGGCAGGATGTGAGGATGGTGCAGCCGGGCGGCTATCTGGATTTCGCGGAGGAACCGCTGCGCCCCTACCTCGGCGGACAGATCGGGGCGGAGCACCTTGACGGCGACCATGCGCTCGTACTTGAGGTCGTGGGCGAGGAAGACCTTGGCCATCCCGCCCTGCCCCAACTCCCGTTCGATCCTATAGCGGGCAGCGAGTACTACGCTGAGGCGCTCGAGCAACTCCGACACGTTCACCCACCTCCGCCGGTTCTCCGGAATTCCTGTGTGGGTCCAGCGCTCCGAAACTCGGGACACAACGGCCAGGTCCCCTCCCGCAAGCGGTCAGGGCTCCTTTGGCTTTAGCCCGACATGTTACGCATCGACGGCCTGCTGACAAAACATTCGTTTTACTGCGGTTGGCTCAATATAGGCGGAATCTTGGGGGTTGCCAGGATTGTCCCAAGCGGTTGCGTTTCCAGCGTTGTCCGGCCCTTCCCCGCGGGGTTGCACGAGGGGGTTTTACCGAGCGCTCGTAACCGGTTTGTGACGCAGGTCTCACCCCTCGAAAGCCGGGGGACTGGCGCAAGCCGGCGATGTGCTTACCCTAGGAATGAGGAATTGGGTGACTGTAGTCGGTTCCGGCACGGCCTTCCCGGTCGGTCGGGGGCACTCATGCGACACGATATCCGTCCTGCTCTTGCCAGTGCAGCGCTTTGCACGGTGCTGTGCGTCAACACTGCCGCAGCCCAGAAGGCCGCCGCCCGATCGCCCGCCCCGGTTCTCGCCTCTCGAAACCCCGCCCCACTCGGTTCGGCCGTCACCCTTGGCGTGGGACTGGCCCGGCGGGAACCCTATTGCGGCACCTGCGCAGGCAATTTCGGGTTTTCGGGGCTGGTCAACCTGAGTCGCTTCGTCAATCGCGTCACGGCGCTCGGAATGGAAAGCACTGTCTGGCTCAACGACACCGGCCCGGTCAGCGCCGCGCTTGGCTCGGCCATGGGGACGGTCACCCTTTGGGCGGTCGAGTCGGTTCCGATATCGGTCTCGGGAGGGATGGGCTTCGTAGTGTACCACCAGGGCGACGCAGCCTACCGCAGCAACACCACCAGCGTCGGTTGGGGCTACAGCGGGCGAGTCGGGTACGACGCATCGGTCTCCCAGACTCTGGCCCTGGTTCCGTACTTCGCCTTCATGAGTACGGTCGAGCCGCTCAGAGTTGGCCGCGCTGATCAGGTCGTGAGCAATCTCCAGGTCGGAATGGCCCTGCGATTCCGCTAGGCGGGAACGGCTCCCTCCGGCAACGCCGCCTCAGTCTCCACCTCTTCCCGGGCCGTCCCCGGCCGGTGCTCGGCCGCAATCAGCGAATAGAAGACCGGCACCACGAACAGTGTGAACACGGTGCCGATGGTCATCCCTGCCACCAGCACGGTTCCGATGCTGTTGCGGGCCGCAGATCCGGGTCCCGTTGCTAGCACCAGCGGGAAGTGGCCGAAGACCGTCGCCGCCGAGGTCATCAGTACCGGCCGGAGCCGGGTCAGCGACGCCTCGCGCAGTGCTGCCATCTTGGCCCAGCCGCGTTCCTGCAGCACGTTCGCGAACTGGACGATCAAGATTCCGTTCTTCGCGATCAGCCCCACCAGCGTGATCAGCCCCACCTGCGAGTAGATGTTGATCGTCGTCAGATCGAGGAAGCTGAACAGCAGCGCGCCCGAGATGGCGAGCGGCACCGAGCCGAGCAGCACGATCAGCGGGTCCCGGAAGCTCTTGAACTGCGCCGCGAGCACCAGGTAGATGAGTATGACCGCAAAGCCGAGAGTGACGGTGAGCGCACTCCCCTCGCGACGGATCTGCCGAGACTCACCGGCGTAGTCGAGAACAACGCCGGGGCCCGAGGCCCCTGCGGCGGCCTGCTCGAGCACCTGCAGGCCCTCTTCTTTCGTGATGCCGGGTTTGACGCCCCCGAAGATGCGGACTGCGTTCTGCTGCTGGAACCGATTGAGCGTACGCGGTGCAGCCGTGGTCTCGATCCGGGTAAAGGTGGAGACCGGCACCAGTTGGCCGCTCGGCGTCTTGATCTTCAAATCGAGGAGGGGACCCAGCGTGGCCCGGTCTTCCTCCCCGATCTGGGGGATGACCTTGTAGCTCCGGTCGAAAAAGTTGAAGCGATTCACGTACCCGCCGCCGAGCAACGTCCCCAGCTCCTGCCCGACGCTCGCCAGGTCGAGCCCGACGTCGGCGACCTGGTCACGGTCGATCACCACCCGCGCCTGAGGCAGGTCCATCTTGAGATCGGTGTCGACATACAGGAACTTCCCGCTCTGAAAGCCCGCGCCAACCACTGCGCCCGCTGTCTGGAGCATCTGCTCCGGCGGTACATCGCCCTGGAGCACCAGCTCGACGTCGTACTGACCCGGCGTGGGAAGCGGTGGGTCCAGTCGGGGGAAGACCCGCAACCCCGGGATCTGCGACACCGCGCCGTATACGTTGCCGTACATCTGCTCGGTCGTGCGCGTCCGGTGCTTATAGTCCTTCGCCACCATCCCGCCGAATCCACCCCAATTGGCGGTCAAGGACCACATGAACTTGGCCTCGGGGAACGCGGTAATGGTCTTGACAACCTCCAGCGACGCGCGGTTCGACGCCGCCAGTGACGCGTCGGGAGCGGCCTCGAGAAACAGGCTGATGTGGCTCTGATCCTCGATTGGAGCCAACTCCCTCCGCGAGTACTTGTAGAGTGGCCATGCAGCCATCATGACCAGTACCGAGGCGACCACGATACCCCCGCGCATCTGGAGCGCGCCGTCGAGCAGCTTCCCGTACCGTTGCCGCACCTTGTCGAAGCCGTGGTTGACGAGCCGGGTAAGCCGGCCCTCCTTGCCGCGCGGATGCACGAACCGCGAGCTCATCACCGGCGAGAGCGTGA
>Ga0105239_10008906_pt1 | contig 11357 bp, 11 predicted proteins | sample KBSC44metaG_FD_92761 | JGI IMG/M metagenome (GOLD analysis project Ga0105239, IMG submission 92761) | Corn rhizosphere microbial communities from Kellogg Biological Station, Michigan, USA - KBS C4-4 metaG | ecosystem: Host-associated > Plants > Roots > Rhizosphere > Soil | place: Michigan, USA...
AGCCCCCGCCACGTGCCCGACGACGTCACCGCGATCGCCGCCGTGCCCCGCACCCTCTCGGGCAAGGTGGTGGAGGTGCCGGTGAAACGGATCCTGATGGGCGCCGACCCCGACAAGGTCGTGAGCCGCGACTCGCTGGCGAACCCCGAGGCGCTCGATTATTTCGTCGAGCTCTCCGAATGTAACTCCTGATCGAGGAGTCGCAATGCGAACCCGACGCCGGCCGCGCGTCGGGTCCGTTACAGACCAGAAGGTCGCCGTCGCGGCACCTGGCCGCTACTTAGCACCGTGGCCGCGAACTGGGGGCTTGACTAAGGGCCTCGTAGCGGTTACCTTAGCCGCTATCCGGATTGGGTGTCCGGGATACGGGACATGAAAGCAACCAGATCATGAGACTGCAGTAGGTCCACTGCGCGGTCCTGCCGGCCGCTGTTGCGGCTCACAACTGTGCTCCCGTTCGACTAATCGACGACCGGAGGAGACGAATGACGAAGTTCCAGAGAAGATTCGCACTGACCGCGCTCGTGGTCCTGGCATCGGCGATCGGTGTGGCGGCCTGCGGCGGTGGCGGTTCATCGACCGGGAGTACCACGGCCTCAGGGGGCGAATCAACCAGCGCTGGTGCCCCGACTGCGGAAGCGAAGAATGCCTCCGCCGGCAAAAGTGCAGCAGAGGAACTCATCAAACCGCTGATCGGGCAGCCGAGCCCGTTCCCCGTCACGGAATCGCTGACCCAGGTACCGAAGGGTGCGACCATCGCCTACATGGATTGCGGGTCACCGATCTGTGCCCTGTTGTGGGAACTCATGGAGCCCGCGGCGACGACGATGGGCGTCCACCTCGAAAGGATCAAAGCCGGGTCTGCCGCGAATACCGTCAGCGCCGCCTTCGACACCGTGGTGACGAAGCAGCCCGCTGCCGTGATTGTCGGCGCGATAAATGTCGAACTCTGGGCCTCCCAGGCGAAGGAACTTCAGCAGGACAACATCCCGGTCGTCACCACCGGCGTCACCGGAGCCGAACCCTACGGAGTCGTTGCTCCGCAATCAGCCGAAAAAAGCAACGCCTGGGGCGGAGAACGTATGGCTGCGTATGTCGCAGCGAAAATGCATCCGGACGCCAACGTCGTGTTCTACGAGATTCCGGAGCTGCCGTTGACGGTCGAAATCGCCGAACGGTTCAGCGAAAAACTGCCCGAATACTGCCCTGAATGCACGGTGCGGACGGTTGACATCGGAATCGAAACCATCGGCAACACCGCGCCGCAGACGATCGTGTCGGACCTACAGGCACATCCGGAAACCAACGTCGTGGTGCTCGGAAGTGACGAGGTCGGGACCGGACTTCCGGCCGCACTACAGGCGGCGGGGCTGAGCGTGGAAACGCTCGGATACTTCCCGAGTCCGACGGGGCTCCAGTACGTCAAGGAAGGCAAGGAGACGGCGGTGCTGGCCTCTGACCTGGCTCTAGGCTCATGGAACCTCGTCGATCTGGCCGCACGGGACATCAACGGCCAGAAACCGGGTGGAGAAGCCCAGGCGGAAGGCATCACGGTACAACAATTCCTCACCCAGAAAGACATCACCTTCAACCCTGCGAAAGGGTGGTCCGGATATCCCGATTTCCCGGAACGGTTTGCCAAGTTGTGGGGGGTGAAGCCGTGACTTCGCTTCAAGTCCCGAGGCGCCCGGCCGGTCAGGCGGCGAGTAATCCGAAAGGGGGGGCGCGATGACGTCGGGCTGCCCCCATCTCGACGGTTACGACCCAATCTCGCGGGAGCAACTCCAAGATCCATATCCGATGTGGGCGAAGGCGAGGAAGGAGGCACCTGTCTTCTTCGATGATCGGCTCGGTTTCTGGACTGTGACCCGGTTCGACGATGTGCTCGGCGTGCTTCGCGATCCGGTGACGTTCTCCTCTGCCAGCACGCTCTCCCTGAACAGGGTCCGGTTGCCGGATGAGCTGGCGGCGCGCTGGCCGGAGGAGATGTGGGATCCGCCGTTTCTGGTGACGACGGATCCTCCCGCACACACGCCGCTGCGCAAAGCGATGCAGAAGGCGTTTACGCCGCGAAGGGTCAGCGCTTTGGAGCCCTTCATCAGGGCGACCTGTGACGAACTCGTCGATGCGATGCTGGAGCGGGGCTCCGCCGATCTGATGGTCGACTACGCCAATGCGCTGACTCTGCGCGTGATCACCAAGGTGCTCGGCTTCGACCCTGAGATGTCGCCCCTGTTACGACAGTGGACCGAGGATCTGCTCGTCCTGATCTTGCAATCACGCACGATGGAGCCCGATCAACTTGCGGATCCGGAGATGGTGGCACGATTCGCGAGCTTCGTCGATGTCATGGAGCGCACCGGCGAGGTGATCGAGGCGCGCCGTCGTCAGCCGCGCGACGACCTGATCACCGCGCTCGTACAGGCCGCGGAGGAGGAGCGCCTCGACCTGGACGATCATCAACTGATCACGCTCTGTCTCGAGCTTGGTCTTGCAGGCAACGAGACGACGGCCAGCCTGATCGGACACTTGGTCTACTACCTCCAAGAGGACCGGTCCGCATGGGATGAGCTGCTGAATGACAGGGCCCTCGTGAGTAACGCTGTCGAGGAGGGGTTAAGGAGGCGAGGATCCAGTAAGGGTCTGTTCCGCATTGCCACCCGCGACGTAACGATAGGCGAGGCGGAAATAAAAAGGGGCGACATGCTGCACGTGTTGTTCTCCGCCGCCGGGCACGACGAAGAGTACTTCGAGGATCCACGGAAGTTCGACATCCACCGGTTCAACGCCAAGGACCATGTCTCCTTCGGCCGGTGGACCCACTTCTGCCTTGGCGCACCGCTGGCCAGGTTCGAGGCCGCAATCGCTCTGGAATGTCTCTTGGAGCGGGTGCCGAACCTGCGGGTCGTCCCCGGTCAGGACCTTGAGTATCTCCCGGCCATAGGTACTCACACCCTGCTTCACCTGTCGGTCGAATGCTGAGACGCTCCGATCCTGCCTTCCCTTCATCAGTATCAGGAAAACTGATATGTGATTTGCCGCCGCTCAAGCATGGCGGGAATTCCTGAGATGGAAGGAGATCTCGGTTGGCCGCTGCGACGCTCCGCGCGGCTGTTCCCAAAGAAGATCGCGGTTCGCGACGGTGACGTTGCCCTGACCTATGCCGACCTGGCGCGGCGCGTCGGGGCGCTCGGTGGCGGCCTCGACCGCCTCGGCGTCGACCGGGGCAAGCGCCTGGGGTATCTCGGCGTCAACTCGCTGCCGCACCTGGAGTGCGCCGTCGGCGTCCCAGCTCATGCCAGGGTCCTGGTCGATCTGAACTTTCGCCTCAGCCTCGAGGAGCTTGCGACCATCATCGAGGACGCCGAGGTGACGGCTCTCGTCGTCGACCGAGACAACCTCAAGGTGGGCCGAAAGCTGCGAGACCGTTGTGCATGTCTTCGGGAGCTCGTCCTCGCCGCTCCGGTGTCGGAGTCCGACACCGTCGCCTACGAGGAGTTGGTCTCGGGCGCGCCGGTCGAGGGGGGTCCGCCCAAGTCCGACCAGCCGGCACTGATTTCCTACACCGGTGGGACGACGGGTAGGCCGAAGGGGGTGGTCCTGAGCCATGGGAACCTCCTGGCCAACGCGAGGCACAACCTGATCGTCACCAAGCACGCCGAGTCGGACACGATGATCCACCCGTGTCCGATGTTCCACGCGGCCGGCCTGGCGAACGTCTTCGCGTCGTTGTGGGTAGGGGCCGAGAACGTGATCATCCCTCGCTTCGATCCGGCCCTGATGGTGGAAGCGATCGAAGGCCACGGAGTGACGCTGGCGATTCTCGTGCCGACGATGATCGGCATGCTCCTGGACTACCTGGAGGAGTTCGGAGGCGACCTCTCGAGCCTGCGCAACCTACAGTACGCGGCCTCGCCGATCTCGCCCGAGCTGCAGCGCCGCGCGGTCGAAACGCTCCCTTGCGAGCTTGCCCAGTTTTATGGCATGACCGAGGCGGCGCCCACCGTCACGCACCTCTCACCTCAGCAGCACTCGCGCGGGATCGCCGGGGAAGAGCCCTACCGCTCGCGCCTCGCTTCGGTCGGCGTCCCGGTTCCTGGAGTCGAGGCTGAGGTTCATCGTCCGGATGGGAGGGAGGCGGCGGTGGGGGAGGTAGGCGAGGTCTGGGTCCGTGGTCCGAACGTGATGCTCGGCTACTGGAATCGGCCCGAGGAGACTGCCCAGGTGCTGGTTGACGGCTGGCTCCGGAGCGGAGACGCCGCCTTTGTCGACGAGGACGGCTTCCTCCATCTGGTCGACCGGATCAAGGACATGATCGTCAGCGGAGGGGAGAACGTCTACTCCGTCGAGGTCGAGCGCGTACTCCACACGCACCTCGCGGTACGAGAAGCCGCCGTCTTCGGGATCCCCGACGCCCGATGGGGGGAAACGGTGCACGCGATCGTGGTCGTCGACCCCGAGCAGGCGTCGGTCGACGAGGCGACGATCATCGAACACTGCCGCGACAGACTGGCCGGCTTCAAGATCCCGCGAAGCGTGGAGCTGCGCTCCACGCGGTTGCCGACGTCCGGGGCGGGGAAGGTTCTTAAGGCTGAGCTCCGCCAGGAGTTCTGGCCCGACGGAGTGCGCCGGATCGGCTGACCAAGGGACTCCCAGCCAGGCCGGACGTCATGCTCTCGGGAGAACTCGTACATCGCGCTCAGCATCGCGCGGCATGGTCGAGGCCGAGGCGGTCGTTGGGGCCGACCAGTATCAAGAAACTGATACTGCCGGTTCGGCGATGATCGGCTCGAAGGGTGACCTCGATGCTCCACCTGGAGCCGGATGACCGGGATGGCTACATGCGCAGCCTCCAGTTCGCACGGCTGCGCTACGTCTGCTCTTCGCCGGCCGCCTCGAGGAGGCTGGCCGAAAATTACGTGGGAATGGTCCGTGCCTGATCGCGGTGTCGAACGTCGGCCAGCCAGCGTGGCTGCCTGTATCAGTCTCCCTGACATATGGGACGGAAAGATCCGGTGATCGTCGAGGCTCGATGAGGCTGGAGGCGGCCTTGACACCGGGACGATCGCGCTATAGGGTCACCGCAATACGGGAGAGATGTCCGTATTACGGGATGGAACGACGACGCGAGGACGGTTCGTCGCGACACGGAGCCGCCGGCCAAGGTGACATCTTCCGGCGAAGGAGGAGATGATGACGACCCACGCCCCGCCGACGAACGCACCGATTTCGGATCTCGACCTCCACGACGATCTGGCCCTGCTCGACCCTTACCCTCGTTTCAAGGAGCTCCGGGACCTGGGCGGTGCAGTCTGGATGGAGCGCTACGGAATGTTTGCGCTCTCGCGATATGCCGACGTGCGCGCGGCCTTAGGTACCTGGGAGACGTTTTCATCGGCGGCAGGTGTGACGTTCAACGAGCGTATGAACGAGACGCTGAAGGGCATCACGCTCCATACGGATCCACCCGAGCACCAACAGATGCGTGGGGTCCTTCGTCGACCGCTGTCCGCCAAATCCCTCCGCGAGCTCGAAGGCGAGTTGAATGATGAGGCCGAAGTCGTTGTGGCCCGATTGGTCGATGCAGGCCGGTTCGATGCGGTGGCCGATCTCGCGCGACATCTACCGGTGGCGGTGGTGGCGAAATATGTCGGCCTGCCTCCAGACGGGAGGGAGAACATGCTCAAGTGGGCGGCGGCCAGCTTCGACTGTTTTGGACCGCTTGACAAGGCCCGAACCCTTGCCGGATTCCCCGTTGTGGCGGAGGAGATCGAGTACCTGAATACGGAGGCTGTACCGGGAAAGTTGTCGCCAGACGGCTGGGGTCAAAAGCTATTCGACGCAGTGGAGGCAGGCGAAATCTCGAAAGCCCAATGTCTCCTGATGCTTAACGATTACGTGAATCCGAGCCTCGACACGACGATTCACGGGACGAGCAGCGGAGTGTGGCTGTTCGCGAAGCATCCGGACCAGTGGGATCTGGTCCGTGAAGATCCCTCACTTATCCCTAATGCGGTTAACGAGGTGATCCGGATCGAGTCGCCGATCACGGGCTTCACGCGGGTGTTGACCAGCGATTATGAGGTCGACGGGGTTGTCATGCCCAAAGGGTCAAGGGTGATGATGCTGTACGGCTCGGCTAATCGTGACGACCGGCAGTGGCCCGACCCTGACCTCTTCGATGTCCGTCGCGACGGCGTAGCGAAACAGATCGGTTGGGGCTTTGGCGAGCACGCTTGTGTCGGTATGGGCTTGGCTCGACTGGAGATGAGGGCGGTCTTCGGAGCGCTCGCCAAACGTGTTCGGCGTTTCGAGATAGTGAATCTCGAGCGTGACCTCAACATGGTCCTACGTGGGTTGAAGCGGCTCGACGTCACCGTCCAGCCGCTTTAACCGAGCCATCCACATCCACATCTCGGCCCGGCTGCGTGGGTCTCGAAGCGCGATCGGCCAGGTCAGTAGCGACATTACGTCTTGACGAGGCACCCGTCGCTCGCTAGGTTGTCCGGATACCGGCTAGTTATTCCGGATGATGGGACGACGAAAGCGAGGAGCGAGGATGGTCGACGAATCCGCCGGCATCAAACTGCGCGGTGACACCCACGAGGACCACGTCGGCGGCGAGGCGGGGCTCGAATTTTTCGACCTCTCCCACCCCTGGGGCCATGACGCACCGCTCTGGCCCTACTTCCCAGACGTCAAGATCGAGCGCTTCCACTACATGGCGAAGTCTGGGGTCCTGAGTCAGCAGATCACCACCTTCATGCACTGCACCACGCATACCGACGCCCCGGCCCACGTGGTCGAGGGGACGAGGTTCATGGACGAAGTGCCCCTCTCCTCCTACTTCGGATCGGGGGTCGTCGTCTCGATCCCGAAAGAGAAGTGGGAGGTGGTCACCGCCGCGGACCTGGAGGCCGCGACCCCGGAGATCCGCCCCGGCGACATCGTCATCGTCAACACCGGCTGGCACCGCCACTGGGGTGACTCGAGGAAGTACTTCGTCGAGTCACCCGGCACCTACGAGGAGGCCGGTGCCTGGTTGGCCGAGAAGGGCGTCAAGGGCTTCGGCATCGACTGTCAGGCCTTGGACCACCCGCTCGGCACCGCGATCGGACCCCAGCCCAACGGGCCCCTGATCGACGGCGTCCTCGAGGAGTACAAGGCCCACACCGGCAGGGAGGCCTCCGAGGACTTCCCTTTCTGGGAGCCCTGCCATCGTCATCTGCTCGGCAACGGGATCGTCGGCTTCGAGAACGTCGGCGGGGAGATCGACAAGGTGACCGGCAAGCGGGTCACCTTCGCCGCCTTTCCCTGGAGATGGGAGAAGGGCGACGGCTGCATCGTGCGGCTGGTGGCGATCGTCGACCCGGGCGGTGAGTACAGGCTCGAGACGGGGAGCGCCGACTGATGCAGGTGGTCCCGATCGAAAGCGCGGGCAGCTACGCGGCGCCGGGCCACTTCGACGTCCGCACGCTGCGCCTGCAGGGCGCCGACGCGTCCCCGGTCACCCACTTCACCGTCGGCCTCTCGGTCTTCCTGCCCGCAGGCGGCTGCGAAATGTCGACCACGCCGCTGGAGAAGGTCTACGTCGTGGTCGAGGGCGAGGTCACGATCGTGACCGACGAAGGCGAGGCGACGCTCGGCCCCCTCGACTCGATCTACCTCGCCCCGGACGAGGCGCGGGCGATCGAGAACCGCACCAACAAGGCGGCGACGATGCTGGTCGTGATGCCGCCGGTGCCCGCATGAGCGCCGTCGCCGGCATCGATCCGGCCAAGCTTTTCGACCTCGGCGAGCGCTCGGCGCTGGTCACCGGGGCGACCGGGGCGCTCGGGGCCGCCGCCGCCCGCGGCCTCGCCGCGGCCGGCGCGAAGCTGACGCTGGCCGGCGGCAACGCCGACAAGCTCGAGGAGCTCGGCGCCGAGCTGCGCGAGGCCGGCGCCTCGGTCGAGCTGGTCGCCCGCCGGCCCGACTCGCTCGAGGACGCCGAGGCCATGGTCGCCGCGGCGAGCACGGCGCACGGCGCACCGGAGCTGCTCGTCACCGCCGCCGGGGTGAACAAGGTGGCGATGATCGAGGACCAGTCGGCCTCCGACTGGGAAGACGTGATGGACGCCAACGTCCGTGGCAGCTGGCTCGTCTGCAAGGCGGCCGCGCCGGGACTGATCGAGCGTGGTCGCGGCAAGGTCGTCCTCGTCTCCTCGACCCGCGGCCGGCTCGGCCACCCGGCCGGCTACTCGGCCTATTGCACCTCGAAGTCGGCCATCGACGGCCTCACCCGCACGCTCGCCTGCGAGTGGGGCAGACACGGGATCAACGTGAACGCGATCGGGCCGACCGTCTTCCGCTCGGACCTCACCGCCTGGATGTACTCGGACGAGGACCCGGGCAAGGGCGTGCGGGAAGGGATGCTGACCCGGATCCCGCTGGGCCGGCTGGGCGAGCCGGAGGACTTCGTCGGCACGCTCCTCTTCCTGCTCGCGCCCGCCTCGGACTTCTGCACCGGGCAGGTCCTTTATGTCGACGGCGGCTATACGGCCGGGTGAGATGATCCCCGTGACAGAGAAGATCGGGGTGATCGGCGCGGGGCTGATGGGCCATGGGATCGCCCAGGTCTTCGCCGTCGCGGGTGCCCGGGTGCGGATCTTCGACCCCTCCACCGAGGCGCTCGCGGCCCTGCGCCCGCGGATCGAATCGAACCTCGCGGCGCTCGGGCTGCCGACCGAGGCGGTCGAGAACGTCGAGCCGGTCAGCTCGGTCGCAGCCGCGGCGGCCGGGGCGGAGATGGTGATCGAGGCGGCGCCCGAGGACCTCGCGGTGAAGCGTTCGATCTTCCAGGAGCTCGCCGAGTTCGCCGACGGTGAGGCGATCCTCGCCACCAACACCTCGGTGATCTCGATCGGCGAGATCGCCGCCGAGCAGCCCGCCGCCGCGCGGATCGTCGGCACCCACTGGTGGAACCCACCCTACCTCGTGCCACTGGTCGAAGTGATCGGTCACGGCGATGTCGACCCCTGGATGGTGCAGCGGGCGATCGCGCTGCTCGGCGACGCCGGCAAGACTCCGGTCCACGTGCGCCGCGACATCCCCGGCTTCGTCGGCAACCGCCTCCAGCATGCGATGTGGAGGGAGGCTCTGGCCCTTCTCGACGCGGGGGTCTGCGAACCGGAGGAGATCGACACCGTCGTCCGCTCGGGCTTCGGCGCCCGCCTCGCGGCGATCGGCCCGATCGAGAACGCCGACCTCGTCGGCCTCGACCTCACCGCCGCGATCCACAGCTACCTGCTGCCGCACCTCGACGTCTCGACCGAGCCGGCGGCCGGCCTGTGCGAGCGGGTCGGACGGGGTGAGCTCGGCGCCAAGAGTGGCCGTGGCTACCTGGACTGGGAGCCCGGCGACGCCGACGCCGCCCGCGATCGGATGGCCGCCCAATTGCGCTGGGTGGAGGCGATGACAAGCGAGACTCAGCGGTGAGCGGCGCGATCATCACCGCGGCACTCACCGGGCCGATCGCGACCAAGGCCGACAATTCGGCGCTGCCGATCAGCCCCGAGGAGATCGCCGAAGCGGCCCGCGGCGCCTGGGAGGCGGGCGCGGCGATCGTCCACGTCCACCTGCGCGACCACGATGGGAACCCGACCGCCGACCTCGCGGTCGCCGATCGGGTGGTCGGACTGATCAAAGAGCGCTGCGACGCTCTCGTCCAGCTCTCCACCGGAGTCGGACTCACCGTCCCCTTCGAGGAGCGCGAGGCGCTGGTCGAGGCGCGCCCGGAGATGGCGACGCTGAACCCCTGCACGATGAGCTTCGCCGCGGGCGAGTTCCGCAACCCGCCCGAGGGGGTGCGGCGCCTCGCCGGACGGATGCGCGAGCTGGGGGTGAAGCCGGAGCTCGAGATCTACGACACCGGCCACCTCGATGTCGCCCTCGCCCTGCACGCCGAAGGCCTTCTGGCCGAGCCGCTGCAATTCTCGATCGTCCTCGGGGTGCGCGGTGGCGCCACGGCCACCGCGGCGAACCTGGTGACGCTGGTCGATCGGCTGCCCGAGGGCTGCGCCTGGCAGGCGATCGGAATCGGTCGCGCCAACCTGGCGATGACCACGATCGGCCTGGCGATGGGCGGCAACGCCCGCACCGGCATGGAGGACACGCTGCTGCTGCGCCGCGGGGTCCCGGCCGCGTCGAACGCCCAGCTGGTCCAGCGTCTCGTCGGGGTCGCCCGTTCGCTCGAACGCGATCCGGTCGACGCCACCACCGCCCGCGACATCCTTCGCCTCGACCAGGTTGCCTCGGGAGGTATAGGTGACTGACCCCGCAGACCCGGTCTCGACCGGTTGGTCGCGTAGTCGGTGAGTAGAGTCTTCGTGGTGGCTGACGAACAAAACTCCACGGCGCCTGACGACCGAAACCGCATCAAGGTCATCGCCAGAGCCGCCAATGTCCTGCGGGCACTATCAGGTCACCCTCGAGGTGTCACCTTGGCAAATTTGGTCAAGGACGTGGAACTTCCTCGCTCGACCGTGCATCGCATTGTTGCCGCCTTGCAGGCCGAGGATCTTCTTGTCAGCTCTGCCGAGGGCCGCATCCGCCTAGGACCTGGCCTGGTCCGGTTGGCGGCGGCCGAGAGGCTCGATCTGCGGGCATCGGTAAGGCCGTACCTCGAACGTCTATCCGCCGACTTGAACGAGACGGTCGACCTGGCCGTCCTCGACGTGGACTCGGTTCTCTTCCTGGATCAGGTGACTGCCCCTCAACGCCTCCGAGCAGTCTCTGCGATCGGGGGCACCTTCCCGGCGTACTGCACCGCGAACGGCAAGGCGCTCCTGGCAGAGTTGACCACCGAGGAGGTCCGGAAGCTGGTCCCAAGCAGGTTGCCGAAGCAAACCCCGAATACCCTCACTTCACGAAGCAAGCTGGAGGCCGAGCTCAAGGAGATCCGACGAACGGGTTACGCCGTTGATCGGGAAGAGCACTCTTCGGGAATCTCCGCGCTGGGCAAAGTCGTCCACGACGGCTTCGGGGGGAAGCTTGCTGTCACCGTTCCTCTTCCGACCCAGCGCTTGCTCGGTCGTGAGGAGGAAATCATCGAGGCGCTCAGCCAGGCTTGCGGCGAAATAGAGAGCGAGATTGGCGGACCGGCCGGCGATCTGGGTGTCGACGGAGATTCGACTGCAACACAGTCAGCGCCTCGACTCTGACCGAGTCCATCTGAACCGCATCATCTCCTTCGCGGGGTCCGCCTGCATGTGACGGGGGGCTACGCCCTTGGTCGAATCGGCCCTCTCCGGACCGGATTTCAGAACCGGCTCTCAAACGGTCTGCTTTTCCCCTTGACGGCAGAATCGTGCCCCGCT
>Ga0105239_10008908_pt1 | contig 11355 bp, 7 predicted proteins | sample KBSC44metaG_FD_92761 | JGI IMG/M metagenome (GOLD analysis project Ga0105239, IMG submission 92761) | Corn rhizosphere microbial communities from Kellogg Biological Station, Michigan, USA - KBS C4-4 metaG | ecosystem: Host-associated > Plants > Roots > Rhizosphere > Soil | place: Michigan, USA...
ATTAATCCGTTTATATGGCTCAGAGATGTTTTGCAACGCATCGCTACCCATCCCATTAATAAAATAGAAGAACTCCTGCCACACAACTGGAAACCTATCACCAACGGCTAAACGCAAAATTAAGCTACTATACTATTGCTTTTGGGAGTACTTAGACGGAGGGATACGTGGTAAACAACTTAAGCTAACAAGTTAACCAAAAAATAAGCATTAACCAACAGTGGCTTCAGGCAACTGAGCAGGCTCGCTTTCCCTTCCCTGTAAAAAAAGAATTCTTTTTATAACAAATTACCAACCCGAACATTTCTATAATTAAAAATCCACTTCCTCATCTATAGAAAATGGATCAGTAAAGAATTTTCGGGAAAACCCTACTTATGCCAAAGTTGCTTTTGCCAAACTCTATGATCTTAAAGGAGCCTTATTGAACTACCTCCAGCTGCTTAAAAATTATTTTAATCCGTTTTCATAGAATTACTAAAATCAAAATCCACGATTGTCAAACCAGGCTAGAACATATTAACTCCTTGTATATGGAATAAAGTTTTTCAGAGACGGCGATAGAATCTAATTCAAGTTTCGCCAACTTTTCCCTACCATTTGAAGTTCTTTGATCTTGCGGCAGATTAATTATTTGTCTTAGAGGTTCAATAAATACTTCGGGATCATATGAATCAATCAAAAAAGAATTTTTTACACCTTTCAATAAATCTTTTACGTCTCCAACATTCGTAGAAACTATAGGTTTATTACAAGCCATTGCTTCTTTGATTATTTGAGGGCTTCCCTCAACTGTCGATGTCATCAAAAGCAAATCAATCTGATTTAATTTTTCAACAACCTCATTACGGGTCAATTGATGAAATTCAGCAATCTCAATCGTATTAGTCTTTCTCAATAAATTAATAATTTCACTGAATAACTTAAAGTTCTTTTCCTTTCTGGCTTTATTGCCTGGAAATCCAATTAATATAGAATCTGTATTTTTATTGGTGGACATTTTTTTAAAAACCTGAAGGTCTAGCCCGCATGGCAGCTTAATTATTTTGCCTTTATATTTTTCCAATGAAGCAGCAGTATCATCATTTAGAACAATTATTTTATCCGACCTCTTTAAAATTGAAAGGGTAAGTTTTTTTTGGACCAAATGACTAAACAGTCCTTTTTTTCGATACAATTCTCCACTGTGTAATGTGATAACTACTGGTATATTCGGCTTAAAAAATAATAAGAAAAGCCCCGAAACCCCATAGTGAATATGTACTAAATCATATTGTTTCTCTGATATTTTTTTCCTTATTTTGAAAATACTTTTCAAATAATTGTTTTTTTTTTCGCGACCATTGATAAAATAAACTTCACTATTAATAAGCTTATACTTTTTAAGGGCCTCAATTTGCTCTTTAATATGTATTCCAAAATATGCATAATCGGGAACGGGATACATATTTGTGATAAATAAGATATTCATTAGACATCAAGTTAGGATCTAACAAATATAATTGTCTTTCCGAAGATTTAGTTAAATAAGGAGCATATTTAAAATGCCATTTTCTTTTTGCGCAAAACTTTGAGAATATTTTTTAAGTTAATGATCTGTGTAATGCACTTAGACTCCAGCTCGCTTGGCTGTTATTTATGTTACTATCGTTGATTAAATATTCCTTCATCTTGGCCTTTACAACCAGGTGTTTTAACTTTTTTCCCATTACATCTTTAGGGCTTTGTTCTCCAGCTTAAATGGCATACATTCTTTTTTAACCGGAAGTGCTGGTGAGTTGCTCTTTAGCCAAGCCCACTTCCGTTTTGCTGCCTCTACTCTTTTCATGATTAATTCAATGGCATTAGGTACTTGGAGCAGGAATATGTTGAGTTTGTTATTTCGTCAGTTTATTAATACTACCGACGAATAAGGCGCAAGCATTACCGATAGATTATAACTATTTCCCTTTACATCTACATAGTTAGCGTCTAAACTTATTTTTTTAGGAGAATTGGTAGCATTGTATTCAAATCTTAAATGGCTTTTATCAAATATAGTTTTCGGTGACTTTTTTGAGTGTAAGTCCTGTCCTGAAAAAGCTTGCCAGCCTGAAAGGGTTCTGTTCGTCTTGGTGTATGCAACCGCCGTCTGAATCAACAAATTATCATCTATAGGTCTTGCGTAATAATTACTGTCGACAATCCCAAACTTATTAAAAAGCGAATTATCATCATCTCTAAAAGAGAAAACCGGTTGAGTTTTATTTTTTGAAAAAAAAATGTTGTGTTTAACAACTATCCCGGTTATTTTCATACCGCCTCCAAAGGCGTGGGTAAATTCTAATTGATTTCCGTTATCATAGGACGTATTATTTGTTATGGTAACCGTACCAGAGTTTAAAATATGTATTCCAGACGTGTAGCAACCCGAAATAGTATTATTAGAGATATGGGTATTTTTACTGCTTCCATCAAGATAGATGCCAAATAGTGATGGGTCATCTTTGCCGATTCCTGCGCTAACCTGGTTGCTACCAATAATAATATTATGGTCAAAGATTCTGCTTGTTGTTGTTGTAGAGTCCTGGTTCCATGAATAAATACCTCCCGCATCATACCTGGTCATTCCAAAATTTGATATGTAATTATAGCTTGCATTAAGGCCATCTCTTTGCGAACAGTATATTCCAGTATGACCTATATTACTTATCGTGTTATACAATACGGCCGTTCCGGGCCTGCCTGTTAATATTATAGCATCTCCGGAATTTTGGTTGGTTTCAAACCATCCTCCAGGTATCATTCCTATACTATCAATATTGTTATACCTGGTTGTATCAAGTTGGGAATAACTTGTCATATATGTTGCATGGTTATTAAGGTTTTTAAAGGTGTTATGTTCAATCCACATTATTTCGTTGGCAGATTTTGTATGATCCGCTAATATTCCGTTTTCAGCAAACTTAAATATGCAATTTTGGATGTGTATATATTTACTATTCCTGTTTTCAAAAATTGAAGAATTTGCTCCTTCAAAATTCAGATGATCAAAGGTTATATAATTAAAACCTGAACACAGAACCAACCCATCTATCGTGGGCACTTGCACGTTAGTTGGCGAATTTGTACTATATATTCTTAACTTCTTGGTGTATTTGCTAAACCACCATTCATTAGGACTATCTAAGGCAAGACTGTCGTTTTGAATGAAGAAACCGTACCCGTTTGTTCCCGGACTGGAACCGCCTGAATAGATTAATGTATTTCCGGATTGTGCTATTATCGGATTAACTTCAAGCATCCATCTTATACTTCTTAAACATAGTTGTCCACCTGTCCAGTTGAGTTTGCCCGTTAAACTGCTGCTTGTTATTGATGTCATGCCTGAGTGACTTTCATAAGTTAACCAACCTGAATTCGGATAACGACAAACGGGTGTATTCATACCATTTATTAGAACGATGTTACAGGTTGCAAATGTGCGGACTGCTGAATTACTTTCCCAAATATTACCTCCAAGATTGGTCCATCCCCTTATAGTTGTAAAACCCGTCACTACAGGATCAGTGCCGGAGCCATAAGCGCTAATCGTTATAGGAGAATGCGCCACCCCACTTTTATTGATTATAATTGAACCATAGAAAACATCACCCCGGTTCAAATATACATTATCCCCCGGTTGCAAAGATCTGAAAAAAGAATTCAGTTTACCTAATGTTTTCCATGAAGATGAAGGGGAGGTTCCAATATTATGGTCATTGCCATTTGCCGAAATATAATAATTTGTTGCGCCCGCAGTAAAGCAAGACATTGCAAACACTAATGCAAATGTTGATCTCATGAGCTTTTCGAATTCAGCTAATTATTCTAAAAAGCATTTTGCCAATAATTTATCCGGTAACTAGATTGAAAGTTACAACCTTTTAAACAACTTATTTTATTGCTCTTAAAAATTAGGAAATTCCTAAGAATTAAAGGGTACATCTTTTTACTTTATTTCCAACCGCCTGATCCTAAGTGTATGATTTTTATTTTCTCCTAAAAGGCATGTGTCTAATGTAATATTATAATTTCTCATTAAACACTCATCGATTGTTTGTTGGCTCATGTCAATAGTGTATTTATAATCGCCGGAGTTATCGGTTAAAAGTATATACGATCTGGTAGGAGAGTTTACGTCTTCAATAGCTTTTTTTAATTCTAATGTATCCTTTATGTTTTCTTCATAATAGTTATCATCATATTTAAGGGCCGGTATCGCTACCAGTGGATTCGGGCCTGTGTAATAATAGGTAAACGGTGGCAGAAGACTCTTACTGTAAAATAAAACCGGTTCTTTGCTGCGTTCAATTTTCTTCACAAATTTTCCGGCCGAAATAAAATCATAATTTTTGATGGGATGGTTATAGTTCAAAACAAGCAATAAGATGTAGTACACCGAAATGATAGAGTAAATGAGGCTACTACTAAAAAACTTTGCTTTATACAAGGTAAATATCAAAATAAAGAACGGAAAAACAATTGCCATATATTTTGATTGAAAAATTATACCCGTAATCGCGAAAAGAAGAGCGTAGAGAGATACCAAAACAGACACGGAAAGAAGAATAACATTAATATTCTCAAAATACAGATTGTAATTAGCCGTCCTGTTTTTGTAAACTTTAAAATATGCGTATGCAGTAAGTAAAATGAAGATTAACCGAACGATGGTTCTAATTTCCAAAGTATTGGGTAGTATGGGTATTGCCAGTATTAGTTCCTGTATTGAATATAAAATAGCAAGAATTCTATGCACCGTATTGTATTCTAATTTATGGGATTGCAACATTTCAACCTGCTGATGTACAAAGAAAAGGTTGGGAATAAAAAGAATTATCAGCGGTATGAGATAAAGGCATAAATTAAAGAAGGCCTTTGACCCTTTGAATATTAATACTGCAAAAGTGAGTGCTGCAATTTCAAATGTAAAAAAGTATTGCGTGTACAATCCTATTAGTGCCACAAGTAGAAATAAGTATAAATACTTCTTTTTATTTTCAAGATAAAAACGCAGAAAATAATAGATTAAAACTGTCGAAAGAAATATTACGAAAGCATACAAACGAATTTCCAGGCTCGCCCACACGGTAAAAGGATTCACCAAAAATATTACAACTAACCACCTTGAATACTTAAACCCTGATATCAACAAGACTATCCGGTAGAAAAAATAAGAACCAAATCCGATAAATAATAATGAGAACAATCTTGCAAAGAAGATACCTGAATCAATTTTTCTCCACAATGCAAGAAGTATGAAATAAAAAGGAGGCTGACCTTCGAAATTATAAGCCTGGCTTATTACATTGGCCAGATTATTCGCCGAAGTATGTAGTGAATAGGCTTCATCTTCCCAGATATTTAATTTATAAGCTAAAAAAATTAGAAAGCAACTATAAATAGTTATAAATCCATAAAAGATCGGATTTCTCCATTCTGTCTTTCCGGCCATGCTAGAGAAGCTTTTCAAAGTTGATTTATTTGGAGAGATAATTTTTCGTTATTTTTTATGAATAAATATAATTTCAATTAGATGTTAGGTTATTTTTTTCTTTTTTTAAAGAGGTTCCCAGATGAAAAAGCTCCTCAAAATAGCGCTTACTTTGCAATGATAAAAATCCCAGTCCCAGAAATTGAATAGCAGCTAAAAAAGTGATGCCGCCAACCATAAATGACTGAGGGTTTTTTCTAAACTGTATAGCCAGGCTTCTTGAAAAAGAATTTTCCAATCCGCTGCCTGCGTGCGATATAGTTGCTAAAGTATCCCAAAATAGCCATATAAGTTCATACATAGATAGTATCATCAGGAACGTACCAATTGCAATAAAAAAAACATAAGGACGAAAAATAAATGCAGACATTATCCCTGAAAAAAACCCCCTGATAACCCGCATGCTTGAACTCCTTTTACTCGCATATTTATTCTGATCGGTCCAATCTAAATTCGCGGGAATCTCAACCACTCTCGCTCTTAAGATCATTGCCTTATACAAAATTTCAGGATTTACTTCATAGTCTTTTGTTTTAAGATTAAGGTTCTGAATGAATGTTTTTCTGTAAGCCCTTACCATACCGGTATAAGTATGATACTTATCCTGGGCTGCTAACCTCATAAACTTATTCACCCAAAGGCTCATAATTCTTCTTAAGAAGGGAACTGCGATTACCCTGCCCCCTTTCATATAAGGGGAAGCTATAACTACATCAGCATAAGTCTCAATTAATTTGTCCGCCATTTGTTCTACATATTCAACGGCATAACTTAAATCAATATCAAGTACAATAATTATATCCCCATTTGAATGATGGAAGCCGGTCTGCAACGCACGTCCCAGGTTAAGATTAACCGGATGATGAACCACGCAGACATTTTCATTATTTTTTGAAAGTTCCTCGGCTATGTAGCCGGTTTTATCGTTACTGCCATCATTAACAATTAAGATTTCCCAATTATACTTGTTCTTTATGCTGTCTAAGTAGCCAACGATCTTATTTATGTTGTTTTCGAGAATAGCCTCTTCATTATAGCATGGCGCAATAACGGTTATAGATGGTTTTGAGTTAGTTGGCATTTAATTTTATTTTTTAATCCGGCATCAATAAATAATTATTACTATACGAGGCTTTTCAACAATAAGGGATTTGCGGCATTAATAAAATTGTCTACAGGATACAACAATAATCCTGGTATAGAAAATTGTAATTAACAATTAACATCGATATACTCTCGTTGTAGCAATAACAAATCAGCATTAAAAATCATAATAACGATGGGATGATCTATGATATTTACCAATTATAAACTAAACAGAATGCAACCGTTGCACTCAAAAACAACCTTTAAATTTTTTTTCAATTCGGCTACCAGTCCGGGCTTATTTCCCAATATATTCTCTTCCGCAACAAAATACGTCACTCCCTCCTTCTTGAATGCCAATATATTTTTTAGTGCCAAATCTTCGACACTTATACTATATCCTTTGCGATTTAACCAATAATAAAAATAGCCTATATCAAACGCTAATACATGTCCGGATTTGTCTTGTTTAAATCCGCCAGTTACGAGGATAAGAGAATTTTCCGGAATAAGTCTTTTTAAACTATCCTTGCAAATATAATATTTTGAAGTTTCAAAAATAGTTTGTTTTCTTTTAATGGAGTATATGTAACATGAAATTATATAACATGAGGTCAATATCCCAAGAAGAGCTAGAAAAGAACTGTTTTTCAATAAAGCAGTCGTTTCCAGTGTTCCTTTCCTGGCAATATTTAATTTTTGTGAATATTTATTGTATAATTCAATTACAGAAATTCCTAGCAAAATAGACATTGAGGGTATTGAAAAAATATGATAATACCATGCCCATGTTTCGCCGGTGGACCTCACCGTTATGATATAAAAAACCGATGCCGAAGCGAACCATAAACTTGCCAGTAAGAAACCTTCTTTTTTACGAAGACCAGTTAAAATTAGTGCAAGCGCAACTATTAACGGTCCGAACAACGTCCATACATTAAAGATCTCGTTAGTCACAAGCCCTTTTATAAAGTGAAGGCCCGTAAAAAAGTCCCAACCTATCCAGTGGTATTCATTAGATACCCCTAACGAATTTCCGTAAAGAACATAAAAATGATGGGAGTACCAATACCAAAGAATTGACGGGACCGTGGTAAGGATTCCAAAAATCATGACTTGAGGCTTGAAAAGAAACTTCCATCCCTTTTTGGTAACAATCATAAATAGAAAGAAAATTCCAATGTTTGCCGCTGTCACTTTACAAAGAAGCGCCAACGCGGTGCATAATATTGCCAGCCAATAATATCGCTTTAAAGGGTTGTCAAGCCAACGCAAAAATGCATAAGCTGAGCAGACATAAAAAAAGAACATTAGTGATTCTGGTTGAATGGCAACCGACACTACCGTTAAAATAGGGCTGAGAGAGAAGAAGAATGAAGAAGCTAGCGCAACCGTGGATTCGAGTAAAAAGCTGCTAAGTTTAAAAAAAACCAACATAGTTGCCAACGAAATCAAAAGAGAAATAACCCTTCCAGTTTGTTCCCAAAAGCCAAAAATCTTGTAAGATGTCGCTATGAGATACGAATAAAGTTGAAATTCTGATTCTACATAACCCGGACCGTTGCCGCCATAAGCTATTTGCGGATGAAAAATGTCAGTACCGTTTATATAAAAATTTTTTGCAATCGTTGCTACATCAGCTTCCCGCCAAGATTCGGTATTAATGGGCTGAAAAACATGTGTGCTTCTTACAAAAAAGCCTACTATAAAAATAGAAACCCAAAACCATTTTACTGTTTTCATTTTGTATCCTTTAACATCGTCTATAATCATAATTTGGAAACAATAAATTATTAAGTCGCTGACGCGATTTCTATAAATAATTTTCTGGATAAATTGATTCTTTTGGGATAATGGATTAGGAAAGATGTAGAAATAACTTTCAAATGTTTATCTAAAATCTATAAAATACATTTGTAAAGATTAGGTGATTTACAATGCAGCGAAAATGAATAATCGCCCAGCAAAAAACAAGATAACTGGTTACATTTCTTAAGAAAAATAAGTTTGATCTCTTGTCATTTTACCTCTGGAAGTCGGCGTCAAAATATTAATTATCGAAAATAACTAATAAAAAACTAACCAACGAAATATTTGTGGCCGTGAATAAAATTCCATGAATTCTTTACCATGAATGTAAATTACAAATACAACCGCTGCTAAATAGCCATTGGTAATACTCATGATTCGTAACAGGCTAATATCTTCAGCCACATTTCCCCGAAACCTGCACCCTCATCATCTCGTATGAACAACAATTCCCCCCTGCAAACTTTTGTTTTTAGAACTATTTGAGTTCAACTTCTCTCATGTTAGAATTTGTTATGAAGTAACTATAGTGTTGATCCATATTTACAATTTCATAATGCTTCTTGAGAGAATTAATAACCTGTTTAAATATTTCAACTTTTTTATCGCTTGTTACATTCATTCCAGGAAAAAAAGCAAGTTCTTTAATTTGATCGCCACCAATAAGATCCAGTGGATGCAATAAAAAACTGATTGGCGTATTGGTAATTTTGCACATATTAATTGCCGTGCTAAGGTATAGCTTCATCAAAGGCATCGAAATATTGCCGAGATAAATTAAATAACTCAAATGGAACGGTAACTTAAAAACCGGCATAGTTGTTACCGGAATTTCAGTAATCGTTTTACCATTCTCTAAATTCCATTGATACGGTTTCAATTTTCTAAAGCCTTCACTGAATTTCCCGAATAACTCTTTCCTTGCTTTTTTTTCTTCTTTGGATAAATTAGATTTTTTAAAATAATACATCCTGGCGATCGGGCCTAAATAAGTTGGCAAAGTTGACGCATCATATTTATAACCCCGGCTTTCCAAAACTTTCAGCAAATCTTTACTCCAACTGAATCCCGGCCCCCTGAAACCGACCGGACGCTGACCGGTTACCTTCTCAATGGCTTCTTCGGCGTCCCTGATTTCTTTTTCAATCTTTTCGTAACTATAGGTTTGCAGCCATGATTCATGATTGTACGAATGATTGCCAACCTCGTGACCCCTGTCAGTAATCATTCTTAAATACTTACTATTCTCTTCTGACTCTGTATCTTTTCCTACAATAAAAAAAGTAATTTTTAAATCAAGCTCATCCAACACATTTAGAACGTGGGGTACAAAAATATTGAAGTAAGAAGGATATTTATCCCAACCTTCGTCGCCATGGATCTTCATATACGACCACTGATTATCGAGGTCAAGTGAAATGCTTGCTATTGGTTTCTTCTTAGCCATGATGGTTTAATATTTCTTTCAGTTTGCTTTCCGCCACTTGTATCGTTTCGTTTACGTTTAACGTGCCGTTAATGATTTGTGCCGAATTCACTATATAATAATTACCAATAGAAGTGGTAATTCCCGGAATATTTTTCGAATAGTTGATAGTTGGTAAAGCAAATACAATGCGTGCTTTTGATACGCCCCAAAACAATAGATCATTTTCTGATATTTCAGGATACATCTTATAAAGGCCATCTAAAAATAATTTGCGAATCGTCGTCTCATCCTTATCAAATAAGGCATCATCTGAATTTACATATTTCGGTAAATAAATTAGATTCTTGCCTTTCACTTCCTTCTTATCAATCAATGCAGTCATTTCGATCACGCCGGTAAATGGCGGCCAGGTATCGGTTATGTTCGTAACGTAAAATTTGGAAATAGGTTTCTTTAGTAAAATGGAGGGACAGATCACGCCGAGATACTTTACACTTTCGTGCTTCTGTTTTTCGTCGTCTGTTAGTTGATCTGCTATTGATACAGAAGCCTTCGACGATAATGTTGAAATGACATAATCAAAAGTTTGCATTGAACTGTTACTCGTAACAGACATCGTTCCATCCGCAGTTTTCTTCACTGAACTTACCTTTGAATTGGTTTGAATGCTTACACCTGCTTTTAATAAATGAGCCGCGAATTCATTATTTATTTTTTCATAACCACCGGTTACATAACCGAACATTTCCTTCTTCAAACCGCTTTTTCTTGCGGCATACATTCGCTGTATTGTGGTCCAGATAAAGGCAGCAGAAGTATTTTTATAATTATCGCCGAGTTTCGCTTTCAATAAAGGAAGCCATATCTTTTCAAAAACTCTTTTGCCCGACCACTTCATTAACCAGTTTCCAACCAATATATTTTCAAGCCGTTCCCAGTTTTTTATTTTGGACGCCGCAAAAATGGTAAAGCCTAAACGAAATTTATCAATTAGATTGATGGGAGGAAATTTAAAAAATTCAATGATGTTCGACATTGAATATAATTTCCCTTCTGAATAAAATCCCGTCTTTGTCTCCACCCAGCGAAGTTCATCTTCAAGCCCAATTTCTTTAAGAATCTTTCTTGTATTTAAATCAGACATTAGAATAACATGATAGAATTTATCCCAGGTAACTCCATCAATCTGCCATGAACTTGCCAGGCCTCCAACTTTATCAGCCGATTCATAGATGGTTACTTTATTGCCTTGTTGAGAAAGCCGCAATGCCAGTGTCATGCCTAACATACCGCCACCAATAATTCCCCATGTTTTTTGTTCGGGCATAATCTATGGAATGTCGTTTATTATTTTAACCATCTTCTTTGTCACATTTTTCCCGAACACTTCTTTTTGTTTTTTCGGAGGTTTGAAGGATTCAATTTTTGTTGCAATATTTTTGGAGGTGGGATTCACCAATAAATTCCATTTCTCCTCAACTGTTTCTACCCATTCAGTTTCCGTACGTAAAGTAAT
>Ga0105239_10008909_pt1 | contig 11355 bp, 7 predicted proteins | sample KBSC44metaG_FD_92761 | JGI IMG/M metagenome (GOLD analysis project Ga0105239, IMG submission 92761) | Corn rhizosphere microbial communities from Kellogg Biological Station, Michigan, USA - KBS C4-4 metaG | ecosystem: Host-associated > Plants > Roots > Rhizosphere > Soil | place: Michigan, USA...
ACGAACTCCTTGGTGCCGGCGACCTTGAAGTCCATGTCGCCGTAGGCGTCCTCGGCGCCGAGGATGTCGGTGATGGCGACGTACTGCGTCTCGCCGTCGACCTCGCCCGAGATCAGGCCCATCGCGATGCCCGCGACCGGAGCCCGCAGCGGAACGCCGGCCTGCAGCAGCGACATCGTGGACGCGCAGACCGAGCCCATCGACGTCGAGCCGTTCGAGCCCAGGGCCTCCGACACCTGCCGGATCGCGTAGGGGAACTCCTCCTTGGTCGGCAGCACCGGCATCAGGGCGCGGCCGGCCAGGGCGCCGTGACCGATCTCGCGGCGCTTCGGCGAGCCGACCCGGCCCGTCTCACCGGTGGAGTACGGCGGGAAGTTGTAGTTGTGCAGGTAGCGGCGCTCGGTCTCCGGGGAGAGCGTGTCGAGCTTCTGCACCATCGTCAGCATGTTCAGCGTGGTCACGCCCAGGATCTGGGTCTCACCGCGCTCGAACAACGCCGAGCCGTGCACCCGCGGCAGCACGCCGACCTCGGCGTGCAGCGGACGGATGTCGGCCAGGCCCCGGCCGTCGATGCGGACCTTGTCGCGGAGCACGCGCTCGCGGACCAGCGACTTGTTCAACGAGCGGAACGCCGCGCCGATCTCCTTCTCGCGACCCTCGAAGTCGGGGCCGATCCTCTCGAGCAGCCCGGCCTTGATCTCGTCGAGGCGACCCTCGCGCTCGAGCTTGTCGCCGATGGTGAGCGCTTGGGCGGTGTCGTCCTTCACGGCGCTCTCGACCGCGGCGTAGACGTCGTCCTGGTAGTCCAGGAAGATCGGGAACTCCTCGACCGGCTTCGCGGCCTGCTTGGCCAGCTCCTGCTGGGCCTCGCACAGCTGCTTGATGAAGACCTTGGCGGCCTCCATGCCGCCGGCGACGACCTCCTCGGTCGGCGCCTGGGTGCCGGACTGGACGAGGTTCCACGTGGACTCGGTCGACTCGGCCTCGACCATCATGATCGCGACGTCGCCGGTGTCGGTGACCCGACCGGCGATGACCATGTCGAAGACGGCGTCCTCCAGCTGGCTGTGGGTCGGGAAGCCCACCCACTGGCCCTCGATCAGGGCGACCCGGACGCCGCCGACGGGGCCGGAGAACGGCAGGCCGGACAGCTGGGTCGACATCGACGCGGCGTTGATCGCGAGCACGTCGTACGGCGTGTCGGGGTCGAGCGCCAGCACGGTGATCACGACCTGCACCTCGTTGCGCAGACCCTTGGTGAAGGTCGGGCGCAGCGGGCGGTCGATCAGGCGGCAGGTGAGGATGGCGTCCTCGCTGGGACGACCCTCACGACGGAAGAACGAGCCGGGGATCCGGCCCGCGGCGTACATCCGCTCCTCCACGTCGATGGTGAGCGGGAAGAAGTCGAACTGGTCCTTGGGCTGCTTGCCGGCCGTGGTGGCCGACAGCAGCATCGTCTCGTCGTCGAGGTACGCCGTGACGGAGCCGGCGGCCTGCCGGGCAAGGAACCCGGTCTCGAACTTGACGGTGCGCTGGCCGAAGCGACCGTTGTCGATCACGGTCTCGACGGCGGAAATGATGGGTTGTTCGGATGAAACAGACATGGGCGGCGTGCCCTGTCCTTTCTCTTCGCGGAGCGACCCCGCGAAACGCCCGCAGCTCGGTCTCTCGAGAGTCCGGCCGGTCTTCGATCGAGATCCGCGGCCGGCCCCGAAGGGGCGACGTCCGAAGATCACTACCGAGGACCGGGCCGACGTGTGCGGGCCGCTCCTGGTTCGGTTGCTTGTTCAGTTGTGGATCGACCCTAGCGGCCGATGGATCCGGTGCCGAGGCTCCCGGAACGTGGAAGGAGCGGCCACCCGGACGGGCAGCCGCTCCGCGTCACCGGCGGAGGCCGAGACGCTCGATGATCGAGCGGTAGCGCTCGATGTCGGTCTTGTTCAGGTAGTTCAGCAGCCGACGGCGCTGACCCACGAGCAGCAGCAGACCACGACGCGTGTGGTGGTCGTGCTTGTGCTCCTTCAGGTGCTCCGTCAGGTGGCTGATGCGGTGGCTGAGCAGCGCGATCTGCACCTCGGGCGAACCGGTGTCGCCCTCGTTCGTCGCGTACTGCGCGATGATCTTCTGCTTGGTCTCCGCGTCGGTACCGATCGACATGCGGGCTCCTTCCGGCCACCAGGGCTCTGTCCGTTGCGCGGCGCGCCGGGGCCTGTTCACCCGGGCACTCTCGATCCGCGGCCGTTGCACGGCAACCGCACGAGGTTAACAGCGGTACCCGGGCGCACCCAAAATGACGGGAGCGGGCGCGCGAGCGCGGGCGGGCGCGCCTGGCGGCTGTTCTGGTCCCCAGTGGTACGGGAGACTCGGCGGGTGCGATCTCCCGTGCGGCTGTCGGATCCGCCCGTCCCTCCCGGCTTCACCGGGAGGCGGCTGACCGCCTGCAACCTGTGCGAGGCGATCTGCGGCCTCGAGCTCACCCTGACCGACGGCCGCGTGACGGCGGTGCGGGGCAACCCGGACGACCCGTTCTCGCGCGGCTACATCTGTGCCAAGGGCGTCGCGCTCGCCGACGTGTACGACGACCCCGACCGGCTCCGCCGGCCGATCGTGCGCCGGGACGGCGACTGGGAGGAGGTCGAGTGGGACGAGGCGCTCGACCTGGTCGCGCGCCGTCTCGCCGAGACGCTCAACCGGCACGGCCGCGACGCCGTGGGGGTCTATCTGGGCAACCCGAACGTCCACGCCCTCGCCTCGGCCACGCACGGCGTCCCGTTCGTGAAGGCGCTGCGCACGCGCAACCGGTTCAGCGCCACGACGGTCGACCAGGCACCGGCGCAGCTGGTGGCGTGGCAGCTGTTCGGCCATCAGCTGCTGATCCCGATCCCCGACCTGGACCGCACGTCGTACCTCCTCGTGCTCGGCGCCAACCCGATGGCGTCGAACGGCTCGCTGATGACCTCGCCGGACTTCCCGGCGCGAGCTCGCGCCATCAAGGAGCGCGGCGGTTCCATCGTGGTCCTCGACCCGCGCCGCACCGAGACCGCGGCGATCGCCACCGAGCACCACTTCGTGCGTCCCGGATCAGACGTGGTGGTGCTTCTCTCGATGCTGCACACGGTGCTCGCCGAGGGGTTGGCGCGCCCGCCCGCGTACGTCGACGGCGTCGACGACCTGCGTCGGCTGGTGGCGGACTTCCCGCCGGAGCGCGCCGAGGAGGTCAGCGGGGTCCCGGCCGAGGTGATCGTGCGGATCGTCCGGGAGCTCTGCGCGGCCGACGGCGCCGCGGCGTACGGACGCGTCGGGGTCTCGACCACCGGCTTCGGCTCCCTGTGTCACTGGGCGATCACCTGCCTCAACCTCCTGAGCGGCCACTTCGACCGGCCGGGCGGCGTGATGTTCCCCGAGCCCGCGGTCGACCTGAGGCGGTTCGTCGGCGCCGGTCACTACGACCGGTACCGCAGCCGCGTGCGAGGCCTCCCCGAGTACGGCGGAGAGCTCCCGGCCGCCTGCATGCGGGAGGAGATCGAGACCCCGGGCGACGGACGGATCCGGGCGTTCGTGACGATCGCCGGCAACCCGGTGCTCTCGACCCCCGACGGCCGGCGGCTCGGGGAGGCTCTCGACTCGCTGGAGTTCATGGTCGCGATCGACCTGTACCTCAACGAGACGACGCGTCACGCCGACGTGATCCTGCCGCCCACGACGGCGCTCGAGCGCGACCACTACGACCTGGTGTTCCACTCGCTGGCGATCCGCAACACCGCGCGGTTCAGCCCGGCTGTCTTCGCCAGACCCGACGGTGCCCGCCACGACTGGGAGATCTTCCGGGACCTGACGACGCGGCTCGAGGCGCGGCTGACCCGGCCCGACCGGCTCAGGGTCCAGCTGGTGCGCCGCGCCCGGATGGCGGTGAGCCCCACCGCCCAGCTGGCGCTCCTGCTCCGGGCCGGCCGGCGGGTGTCGTTGCGCCGGCTGCGCAGGCACCCCGAGGGCGTCGACCTGGGGCCGCTGCGGCCGACCATGCCCGAGCGACTCCAGACCGAGGACCATCGCATCGACCTGGTGCCCGCGCTGCTGGTCGGCGACCTCGACCGGCTCCGGGCGTGGCTCGACGACCGGCCGGGCGACGCGCTGGTGCTGATCGGCCGGCGGCACCGCCAGGACAACAACTCGTGGTTCCACAACTCCACGCGACTCACCCGCGGCAAGCCGCGGCACCAGCTGCTGATGCACCCCGACGACCTCGCGTCACGTGGCATCGAGGACGGCGCGTTGGTGACGGTCTCGTCGCGGGTCGGGTGCGTGCGGGTCGAGGTCGTCGGGACCGACGACATGATGCCGGGGGTCGTCTCACTCCCCCACGGCTATGGCCACCGGGTGGACGGCACGAGGCTGCGGAACGCCAGCAAGCTCCCCGGGGTCTCCATCAACGACCTCACGGACCCCGACCTGGTGGACCTGTCGGGCAACGCCGCACTCAGCGGCGTCGCGGTGACGGTCGAGACCGCTGCTCCGCGCTAGCCACCAACTCGGCGTGGCTGCGGGCTCCGGGCCTGCCGGCCGCGACGGTCGTGCGGCCTCGCTTCCGTCCTCAGGCGCCGAGCACCCGGCGGACGGCGTCGCGGGCGGACGCCGGGTCGCTCGCGGCCAGGGCCGCCTCGGCGGCCTCCTCGAAGTGGTCCATGGTGGCCGACGCCAGCCGTGCGCCCACCGGGCGCACGGCGGCCGAGGCCATCGACAGCGACGTGATGCCCATCCCGACCAGGACGCACGCGAGCAGCGGGTCGGCCGCGGCCTCACCACACACGCCGACCGGCTTGCCCGCCTGCTTCCCGGCCTCCGCGGTGATCGCGATCAGCTGGAGCACGGCCGGCTGCCACGCGTCGGTGAGGTGGGCGAGGTCGGTGGCCATCCGGTCGGCGGCCATCGTGTACTGGGTGAGGTCGTTGGTGCCGATCGAGAGGAAGTCGACGACCTCGAGCATCCGGTGCGCCAGCAGCGCCGCCGACGGCACCTCGACCATCACGCCCGGCTTCAGCCCGTGCTCCCGCACGGCCGCTGCGAACTCGGCGGCCTCGGCCACGGTCGCCACCATCGGTGCCATCACCCAGGTCTCGGTGCCGGTCTCGCGCGCTGCCGCGGCGATCCCGTCGAGCTGTCGCACGAGCAGATCCGGGTTGTCGAACGACAGCCGGAGCCCGCGGACGCCCAGCGCGGGGTTCTCCTCCCCCTCGTGCGTGGCGAAGGCGACCGGCTTGTCGGAACCCGCGTCGAGGGTGCGGACCACGACGTACCGACCGGAGAACGGCGCGAGCACCTCGCCGTAGATCGAGGCCTGCTCCTCCGCGGACGGCTCATCGGCGCGGTTGAGGAAGCAGAGCTCGGTCCGGAAGAGCCCCACGCCCTCCACCGGGCCGGAGGCGGCGGCTCGCGCGGACTCGCCGTCCGCGACGTTGGCCAGGATCTTCACGCGCGTGCCGTCGGCGGTCTCACCCGGCCCGCTCCACGTCTCCAGCGCCTCGCGCGCGGCACGATCCGCGGCCACGAGTCGCTCGGCCTTGTCGGCGTCGGGTGAGCTCTCGATGGTGCCGGCGACGCCGTCGACCAGGAGGGGCGTGCCGGCGACGAGCGTCATCGCACCCGACGTACCGACCACGCAGGGGATCGCGAGCTGCCGGGCGATGATCGCGGTGTGGCTGGTCGGCCCGCCCCGCTCGGTGACCAGCGCCAGCACGACCGCGGGGTCCAGCGTCGCCGTGTCCGACGGAGCGAGGTCCTCTGCCACCAGGACGGCGGGCCGGTCGGGCATCTGGACGCCGGGCTCCGGCTCCCCGACGAGATGGGCGACCACACGGCGTTCGATGTCGCGCAGGTCGGTGACGCGCTCGGCCATCAGCCCGCCCATCGACGAGAACACCTGGACGAACTGCTCCACCCCCGCGTGCACCGACGCGAGCAGGTCGTCACCGGCCGTCAGGCGCTTGCGCACCGCCGAGCGCAGACCCTTGTCGCGGGCGAGCCCGGCGCTCGCGGTCAGCACCTCGGCGGCGGCGTCCGAGGCCTTGTCCGCCCGGCGCGCGAAGCCCTCGGCGACGGCGATCGCCGCGTCGTCGTACGCCGCGAGCGCGCGCTCCTCGTCGTACACCGAGCCGTCGAAGCGGGCGATCGCGTCCGGCGACACCTCGCCTCGGACCAGCAGCGCCGGACCGTAGGCGACGCCCGGGACCACCGGGGTGCCGCGCAGGGTGGAGGTGGCCGACGAAGAGTCGCTCATGGCGACACGTTGCCACGGTCGACTTGACAAGTCAACACGTTCGGGCGTAAAACCACACATACACAGACAGGAGTTCCGCGTTGACGATGTATGCCGAGGAGCGCCAGCAAGCGATCGCGCGACTGGTCACCCAGCGCGGCCGGATGTCGGTGAACCAGCTGGCTCGAGAGTACGACGTCACGACCGAGACCGTCCGGCGCGACCTGTCGACGCTGGAGCGGATGGGGCTGGTGCGCCGTGTGCACGGTGGAGTCGTGCCACCCGCGTCCCTGTCGCTGATCGAGGCCGGACTGCGCGAGCGCGACCAGGTCAACACCGAGAGCAAGGGGCGGATCGCCCGCGCCGCCCTGGACCAGCTCCCGCCCGCGGGCGGCACGATCCTCCTCGACGCCGGGACGACGACCAGCCGACTGGCCTCCCTGCTCCCTCCCGACCACGCGCTCACCGTGATCACCCACGGCGTCCCGATCGCGGCCCGGCTCGCCGGACAGCGGCACATCGACCTGCGCCTGCTGCCCGGACGCGTCCGGCGTACGACCCAGGCGGCGGTGGGGGCCGACACCGTCGCCGCGCTCTCCCACCTGCGCGTAGACGTCGCCTTCGTCGGCACCAACGGCATCACCGCCGAGCACGGGTTCACCACGCCCGACCCCGACGAGGCCGCCGTGAAGCGGGCCCTGATCGAGTGCGGGCGACAGGTCGTCGCGCTGGCCGACGCCTCGAAGTTCGGCATCGACACGGCCGTCCGCTTCGCCGCGGCCGGCGAGATCGACGTACTGGTCACGGACAGCGACGTGTCGGCCGCGGACCGCCGGGCGCTGACCAAGGCCGGCGTCGAGGTGGTCGTCGCATGAACGGGTCGACCGCATGATCGTGACGCTCACCGCCAACCCGAGCCTCGACCGCACCGTCAACCTCCCCGCCCCGCTCGAGCGCGGGACCGTCCAGCGCGCCGAGTCGGTGATCTCCCAGGCCGGCGGCAAGGGTGTGAACATCTCCCGCGCCTGCGTCGCGGCCGATCTGCCGTCGATCGCGGTCCTGCCGGCACCCAAGGGCGACCCGTTCGTGCTCGAGCTCCTCGCCGCAGGGATCGACTGCCGACCCGTGGAGCACGCCGGCGACCTGCGGGTGAACATCACCATCACCGAGCCCGACGGCACGACCACCAAGCTGAACAGCCCCGGCCCACAGGCCACACCGCGGCTGCTCGACGAGCTCCAGGAGGCGTTGGTACGCCGTGCGGACAGTGCCGACTGGATCGTGCTGGCAGGCTCGCTGCCTCCCGGCGCACCCTCCGAGTGGTACGCCGACCTGGTCACGGCCCTGCGCCGTGCCGGGGCCCGCGTGGCGGTCGACACCAGCGACGCCCCGCTCAAGGCCCTGGTCGATGCCCTCCCGACCAGTGCCCCCCACCTGATGAAGCCGAACGGCGAGGAGCTCGCGTCCTTCACCGGGCACCACGCCGACGAGCTGGAGGCCGACCCCGCGGCAGCCGCCGAGGCCGCGCGCGAGCTGGTCTCCCAGGGGGTCGAGTCGGTGCTGGTCACGCTCGGCCCGCACGGCGCCGTCCTCGTCGACGCCGACGGTGCCTGGCACGCCTCGCCACCGCCCACGACCGTCGTCAGCACGGTCGGAGCGGGCGACTCGAGCCTCTTCGGCTACCTGTTCGGGGACGTCACCCGACGTGACCCCGGCCAACGACTCGCGCTCGCCGTCGCCTACGGCAGCGCGGCCGCCGGACTGCCCGGTACGACCATCCCCCACCCCCGGCAGGTGCAGACCGACCTGGTCCACGTCACCCGCCTCGATCTCCCGTCAGGAGACTGAACGATGTCCGACCTCATCACTCCCGCACTCGTGCGCCTCGATGCCGATCTCGGCACCGACAAGCACGACGTGATCCGCGCGCTGGCCGGCATCGTCGCCGACGCCGGTCGTACCACCGACCCCGACCAGCTCGCGGCCGACGCGATCGCCCGCGAGGGGACCGCCCCGACCGGGCTGGCCGGAGGCATCGCGATCCCCCACTGCCGCACCGCGGCCGTGGCGGAGCCGACGCTCGCGTTCGTCCGGCTCCAGCCCCTGGTGGAGTTCGGTGCGAAGGACGGTCCCGCCGACCTGGCGTTCCTGATCGCCGCTCCGGCCGGAGGCGACGCGACCCATCTCCAGCTGCTCACCAAGCTGGCACGCGCACTGGTCAAGCCCGACTTCACGGCGGGGCTGCGGAACGCCGGGAGCGACCAGGAGGTCGTCGACCTCGTCCTGGACGTCGTCGGCGAGGCCCCCGCTCCGACCGCATCGGCCGCCGTGCCGGCCGCGCCCACGACCGGGGCGGCGAGGTCGCTCGTCGCGGTGACCGCCTGCCCGACCGGCATCGCCCACACCTACATGGCCGCCGAAGCGCTCGAGGCCGCGGCCGCCAAGGCGGGTGTTCCGATCGCGGTCGAGACCCAGGGATCCGCGGGCTCCAAGCCGCTGCCGCCGGAGACGATCGCCGCGGCGTCCGCGGTGATCTTCGCGGTGGACGTCGGGGTCCGCGACCGCGGCCGGTTCGCCGGCAAGCCGGTCGTCTCCTCGAGCGTGAAGCGCCCGATCGACGACGGCGACGCGATGATCACCGAGGCCCTGCGGTACGCCGACGACCCGAACGCCCCGCGGGTGGAGGGATCGGTGACCGCCGGCGAGAGCAGCGGTGGCGCGGGCGAGTCGTGGGGGGCGCGCACCCGCCGGGTGTTGATGACCGGGGTGTCCTACATGATCCCGTTCGTCGCCGCCGGTGGCCTCCTGATCGCTCTCGGCTTCCTGTTCGGCGGCTACGAGATCGCGGTCAACAACGCGTACGGCGAGATCGCGGCGCACAACTCGATCTTCGACCTGCCCGACGCGAAGGCGCTCGGCCTCGACCACATGCTCTTCGGGACGAGCTTCTTCGCCTCCGGGCTGTTCGCGTATCTCGGTGCGCTGTTCTTCATCATCGGCAAGACCGCGTTCATGTTGTTCATCCCGGCGCTGGCCGGCTACATCGCCTACGCGATCGCCGACCGGCCCGGCATCGCACCCGGCTTCATCATGGGCGGGCTCGCCACCAACCTCTTCAACGTCACCGCCACCGACGGGACAGCGCTGCCGGCGACCGGGTTCCTCGGCGCCATCGCGGGAGGCGTGCTCGCCGGCGTCATCGCCCACTGGATCGCCGGCTGGAAGGTGCCGGTCTGGGCACGTGGCCTGATGCCGGTCATGGTGATCCCGTTGCTGACCTCGATCATCGCCGGTCTGATCATGATCATCGTCCTGGGCAAGCCGATCTCCTGGCTGATGGACCAGCTCAACGCCGGCCTCAACAACATGAGCGGCAGCAGCGCGATCCTGCTCGGCGCCCTGCTCGGGCTGATGATGGCCTTCGACATGGGTGGACCCCTGAACAAGGTCGCCTACGTCTTCGCCACGACCGGGCTCGGCGTCGCCGGCCAGGCCAGTGACTCCCCCCAGCTGAAGATCATGGCCGCGGTGATGCTGGCCGGGATGGTGCCACCGATCGCACTCGCCCTGGCCACCGTGCTGCGCCCGAACCTCTTCTCTGTCGCCGAGCGGGAGAACGGCAAGGCCGGCTGGCTGCTCGGCGCGTCGTTCATCACCGAGGGCGCGATCCCGTTCGCCGCCGCTGATCCGCTGCGCGTGATCCCGCCGATCATGCTGGGCAGCGCGGTCACGGGCGCCCTCGCCGAGGCGCTCGACGTCGCGGTCCGCGCCCCGCACGGCGGCATCTTCGTGCTCTTCGCCGTCCACAACATCCTCGGCTACCTGATCGCCCTCGCCGCCGGCGTCGTCGTCGGGGCCGTGGCCGTGGTCTTCGCCAAGACCGCGTGGCCGGTCAACACCGACGTCGCCACCGTGTGACCCAGACCAACCGCACGACCCACCCGAAGGAGACCCCATGCCCACCAAGTCCGTCGTCGTCGGCTCCGCCGTCGGCCTCCACGCCCGACCGGCCGCGATCATCTCGGAGGCCGCCGGCGAGCTCGACTCCGAGGTCCTGATCGGGGTCCCCGGCGGGGACCCGGTCGATGCCAGCTCGGCGCTGCTGATCATGACCCTCGGCGCCGGCAAGGGCGACACGGTCGAGGTCTCCGGCGACGACGAGGCCGACGTGGATGCGATCGTCGCGCTCGTCGAGCGGGACCTCGACGCCTGAGCGAGGACGTGCCGCCCAGCTCGCGACACCGCGGGTGCCGACGTTCCGTCGTGCCTGCCACCGACCGGCCCGGCACCTCTCGCGTCGCTGACGGCGGCCATCCTCGCCGTTCCGCCCCCAGCCGCGCCGCTGCCGGTGGCCGAAGCCGTCGCCCGAGCCCTCGGGTGGGGGCGCGGTCAGGTCCAGGCGGACGCCAGGCGGCGGACGATCTCGGTCAGCCGCTCCGGGCTGGTGGCGACGTTCAGCCGCACATGGCCGGCGAGCCCCGGCGCGAACTCGTGTCCACCGAGGAGCTTCACCCGCCCGCGTTCGAGCGCGACCGCCGCCGGGTCGTCGTGGCCGTAGGCGCGGACATCCAGCCACGCCAGGTACGTCGCCTCCAACGGCCGCATCCGCACCAGCGGCAGGTGCTCGCCGAGAAGCTCCCTCAGCAACCCCCGCAGCCGGTCCAGCCGCTCCACCAGCGACGCGAGCCACGGATCGCCGTCGGCGTACGCCGAGACCGCCGCCACCACACCGAGCGGCGACCAGGAGTCGTTGCGCGCCATCGGCACAGCGGCGACGCGGCGGCGGGCCTCCGCGTCGGGAAGCAGCAGCTGGGCACAGCGCAGACCCGCGGTGTTGAACGCCTTCGACGCGGCCACCACCGCGATCGCGTGGTCGTGGGCACCCTCGAGGTCGAGGTACGACGTGTGCGCCGCGCCCGGCAGCACCAGCGGCGCGTGGATCTCGTCCGAGATGACCCGCGCCCCGTGCCGCAGGACCACGTCGCGGATGCCCTCGAGCTCGGAGCGGGTGAACACCCGACCACACGGGTTGTGGGGTTGGGTGAGCAGGAGGGTCCGGGCGCCGTCGGCGAAGCGGGACTCGAGCTGGTCGAGGTCGACCT
>Ga0105239_10008913_pt1 | contig 11351 bp, 5 predicted proteins | sample KBSC44metaG_FD_92761 | JGI IMG/M metagenome (GOLD analysis project Ga0105239, IMG submission 92761) | Corn rhizosphere microbial communities from Kellogg Biological Station, Michigan, USA - KBS C4-4 metaG | ecosystem: Host-associated > Plants > Roots > Rhizosphere > Soil | place: Michigan, USA...
ATATTTTGTTGTTTGATTAACTTTTTAATCCGGTTCAACAAAATACATTTCAATCATGCCCTTATTTTTGGCAGCTTTTTTTCCGCGGAATTTACATGGAAACTTGTCTTTGACAAGATCATAAGTGCTTTGCGAAATATTTATTTTATTTGGCTCGCTGTTTTGTTCCATACGGGAAGCCGTATTGACGGTATCGCCCCAAATATCAAATGCAAATTTTTTATCGCCAACAACCCCGGCCACAAGTGGGCCTGTATGAATGCCAATGCGAATATCAAAGTAACTATTTTCGCTGGCACTTTGGCGAAACGAAATAATGAACTCAACTATTTCAATTGCAGCTTTTACAACGTTAACAGCGCTATGATCTTTTTTATCAGGCACACCACTAACGCACAAATAAGCATCGCCTATCGTCTTAATTTTTTCAATATTATACTTCGAGGTTATTTCATCAAATTTTTTAAAACACGTGTCAACTATGGCAACAAGTTCTTCCGGTGAAAGCTTTTCACTTTTACTGGTGAAATTTTCAAAGTCGGTAAACATAACGGTAGCCAGCTCATAACTTCTTGGTTTGGTATTCCCGGTTTCTTTTAATTCATTAGCAATATCTTCAGGTAAAATATTTAGTAAGAGGTCATCAGATTTTTTCTTTTCAATCCTTAATTCATTGGTTCTTTCTTCCACCTTTTGTTCCAGTTCACTATAGAACAACGCATTTTCAATAGATATAGCCATTTGCCCGGCAAGTAATTTCAGCAACCCTACCCGCCTTTCTGTGAAAGCACCCGAGGTTACATCATTAGCAAGATAAATGACTGCCTGCACTTTGCCCATATTCAACAACGGAATACAAAGAACTGATTTACACCCGCGGCTTTTTATGAAAGTATCGTTACCAAATAGCTGGCTTTTAGATGCATCATCGAGGATGACCGTTTCCTGCGTCATGTAAACATAATTAAGCACAGATTCAGCAAGTAATTCACTTTTTGAAACGGGAACGGATTGCAATATTTTTATTTCTTCGTTACCAGCTTTAATATCAGCTTCAATATAACGCTCCCCATTTTTTTCCATAATAAGAAACCCCGTTTGCGCTCCTGCGCTTTCTAAAATTATCTGCATCATTTTCTTTAGGAGCTTCGGTAAAATTATTTCACCGGATAAAGCCGATGACGCTTTTAAAACAGTTTCAAGGTCAATGTTGCCCGATCTTTCTCTTGCGGGTTCCTGCATTAAATCCATTTGCCATTCGGCACCCGCCCCGCCCCGGAGTTGTGTGTACTGGCGTTCCATCTGCTTCAATTTTGCATCTGCACCCCAGCGTTTATAGATCCTGTAGGCATTTTGTAAATAAAAATTAGCAAGCAAATCCTGTTTAGTGTTCAGGAAAAAACGGCCAGCTCTTTCCCAGCAATAAGCAACGTCGTTAACCAGTCCATTTTCTATTCCGAACTTGAGGGCTTTATCGTACAATATTTTTGCAGCTTCATTGTCGCCGTCTAAATAATTGTATTCTGCTTCAAGCAAAAATATTTTGTGACTATAATTTTGCGGGCAATACTTTTCATATTTCTTTAAGAAATTAATGTCCTTTTCAACCTGTATAAGAATATCTTTTTTTTCAGGGGAGTTTAATGTTGTATCTGAAATCAAAAGCGAACGATAATAATAAAACAAGGGATATAATGCAGTTCCCTTCACACTTTCCTGGAAACGCTCTGCTAAATCGAGATATTTTTTTGCGTTATTATTAAGATTAAAAACTAGAGCTAGATACAATTTTTGCAGGTACAAATTTTGGAAATATATTTCATTGCTTTTGGTTACGTCGGTAATATCAATTTGCGACTCATCAAATATATTTCCAGTCAGGATATCGGGATTTTGAGTTTCATTTATAAGGTTGGCGATGGACTGGCGAAATACCCGTAACCTTTTTAAGGTGAGGTCCTGCTTAAATTTTTCAATTTTTAAATCGAGCATTTCTGCCTTTTTTGCAAGATCATGCAACGGATAGCCCATTATGAATAGCTGGTAAACTGTGTTGTGTGCAGCATAAGATGCATATTCATTGTCGCCTGATTCAAGGGCGCTTTTAAAAGACTTATCCAGGTCATGAATTGTCTCTGTGAAGGGCTTTTTCCAATGTGCCAAAAAAATGTTGCTGGTTACCATAATGGAACCAATCAATTCTTCTGCATTAATTTTTTTAGCAAGTTGCAGGGCGATCTCGCCAAAGCTGATGCCCTTTTCAATTTCATTTAAATAGACACTTAAAATGTAACCAAAAGCCGCAAAGCTGAAAGGTGATTTGCGTGATAAGCCATATTTAATGGTAAGGCTTATCATCTTAAAAACCAATAAAGGAACGAGGCTGGGCACAGCGAAAAATGAAGCTGAAGAAATATCAGACAAAATCCGCATAGCAGCGTTTTTTTCTGCATCTTTCATTTCCGGCAAGCTGTTGAAATATTCGGTTGATTTATTTCGCAGTAAAAATTTGGTTTGCAAAAGATCCTTTGCAACCTTTAGTTTTCCCGGCTTTAAAGGCAAATTAATTCCGAATTTTTTAAGAATTTTCAGCCCAAGTTCCACAGCCTCTAAAGGCTTATTTTGAGCGATCAGTTTCTTGATATTTATTTCGTAACCTTTCGCCGAGTCTGTTAAAGATCTGCTATGTGTTAATATTGTATCTACGAGATTATTAACTTTATCGTACTGGCCCGATAAGTAAGCTGCATCTGCTGCATTGGTGATTATTTGCAACAATAGGCCGTAATGGTCGTCCCAATCTTTTTCATCCAGCACGTATAAGCCTTTTTCAAAATACTGAAATGCCTGCGGATAAGCGGTTGACGAAATTGCTTTTTGTCCGGCCGTAAGATTTAAGTTAGCGAGATATATTTTTTCTTTTTTGTCAACGATTTTATCTGCGCCGAGATTCCACTGATTTGCCAGCTCAAATAATTTTTCCTCAAACTCTGTTTCATTCAAATGAGCCGATAATCTTTGGCCGTTCAAAAGATGGATAGTCGTTTTTTCTTCATCAGGTATCAGGGAATAGATAGCCTGTTGAATCCTGTCGTGCGCAAACTTATACCCGGTAGCGGACGAAGGAATAATCAATCCTTCAGCAACCGAAAACTTTAATAATTTTTCGACGTTTGTTTCACTTATTTGTTTTATAATCGAAAGGGCTCTCTTACTGAAACCGTTTCCTATGCTGGAAGCTATCTTCAATACATCGAGTGTGCTCTCAGGGAGTTTTAAGATAAATGCAGTCATTAATTCTACTACATTTCCCGACACGTTCATTTGTAATATCAGGTCAGTATTCCACTGCCAACGCATCTGCTCAAAATCAAAACGAAGCAGTCCTTCATCATATATTGATTTTAAGAACTGCCTTACATAAAAAACATTTCCTTTCGTTTTATTATAAATCATGTCGGCAAGGAAAGAAGTATTTTCCTGGCCGGTTGTCAAAACGTCTGCAATAAGTTTAAATACATCATCATACAAAAGATCGTGCAGATCCATTTCTTCAAAGGCAACGTGATCCTCTCTTAACTCCTGTAGTTTTTTTGTGAGCATATGGTTTTCATCTACCTCATTTTTGCGATATCCACCTGCCAGCAACACGTATTCGATATCCCTGTTTTCTGCAATTATTTTAAACAGGTTTAGCGAAGAAGCATCCGCCCATTGAAGGTCATCAACAAAAATTACTAAGGGAGAATCCTTGTCGGCGATTGCTTTTATAAACCTGGTAAACTCATAATTAAAACGGTTTTGTGCTTCAATTCCTTTTAATTCCGGAACATCGGTTTGCCTGCCAATAAGAATTTCAATGCCTGGCATAAACTGGGTTAATAACTTGCCCGAATTGCCCATCGCTTCCGTAATTCGCTTTTTCCATTTTGCCTGGAAAAAAGCATCGCCCGCGAGAATCATGTGAGCCAGTTCATTAAATGCCTGGATGAAAGTGGAGTAGGGAGTATCAGAACTTATCTGGTCAAATTTTCCTTTTATAAAGATTCCTTCTTTTTGAGATACCGCATTCTTAAGCGTTTCAATAAGCGCCGATTTACCGCTGCCCGAATACCCCGAAACTAAAAGCGTTTGTTTGTGACCGTTAGTGCAGTTTTCAAATAGTTGATTTAGGAAAGCTATTTCTTTTTCCCTTCCATATAATTTATTGGAGAAATATAATTTCCCCGAAAAGTCAAACTGTGCAATCGGGAACTCAATTGTGGAAAGCTCTTCAGCGGTCCCACGTTTTGAAATTATTTCAGAACATTTTTCAAGGTCATATTTTACCCCAAATGCAGATTGATACCGGTCTTCAGCATTTTTTGCCAGCAGTTTCATTATGACATCAGAAATAACTTTTGGCAAATTTATATTAATCAGCCGCGGCTCAACAGGAGTCTTTGCTATGTGGGAATAAATTATTTCCAGTCCGTCCGAACTTTCGAATGGTAATTCACCTGTAAATAGCTTGTAAAGAATTATTCCTAAGGAATAAAGGTCGGCCCTTACATCAATAGAGCGGTTTATCCGGCCCGTCTGTTCCGGAGCTATGTATTTTAAAATATCGACTTCCTTTTCATGAAAAGAATCCGGTTCCTCATTAATAACATTTCCTTCGGAGGCTAATCCAAAATCTATAAAAAAAACTTTCTTGGTAGCCTGCTCAATTAAGATGTTGGCAGGATGAACACGACTGTGAAAAATATTTTCTTTGTGTAATGTAGTAAGTGCAGTCGTTATATCGATTGCCAAAACGCATTGCTGGCTTAGCGTTAATTTTTGAGAAGCAAGTATTTTATTCAAATCTCTTCCTTCAATATATTCTAAAAGAATAGCAACATGATCGTCCTGGTTTTCTTTCTTAAAGGCTTTTCTTATACAACTGCATTTTGTTTTAGAACATATTTCAAATTCATTTTCGAGTTGGCTAAGCGTTTCCTTTGAAGGAAATTCTTCTTTTAAAATTTTAATGCAGGAGGGTTTATTGAGTCCGTTAGTACCGGTTTTTATAATTAAAGATTCAAAACCATAATGAACTACATTGGCATGATCTACGTTCTTAATCATTGCAAAATGGTTTGAAAAGTGGACATCTTAGTTTAAGAATTAACCGAATATAGGCTTAAAAGCATTCCGTTTGCAATTGAGGTACGTCAGGTTACTTGAAATTAAATCATCCTGATTAATAATTTATAATACGTATGTAAACTTACTAAATAAAGTACATTTTTATTTGTAACTTGGTTGCATGCTGCCCCTGGAAAATTGCCCCTCAGTACTTAATAATTTTAACAATGATAAGCCAGAACCCATTAACGCTGCTCACCCCGGTTAGGCAGGATTCTATCAACAAGCTTAATGAAATTCTTGAAAAGTTCAAGGTGGGCCTTAACGTGGGACTGAATGAGAGATTTAATCAGCTTGGCACCTTACATTATGCCCGATGGTTCATACTTCGCGACGATTCTTTCAGAGATAAAACAGCATTTCCATTACCCGAGCGATTGGTGTTTTCATCAAACTTTGATGGTCCTGTAGACGAACACATAGCCGGGCTGGTAACCGTTTTCCCGGAATATTTTGATGAATTGTATGAGTGTTGTGAAGATTATCCTGAACCTGCAAATAGGAATACCGAGACAAGGAAAAGTTACCTGGAAAAGTGGAAAGTGAATACCACCGCTTTTTATGTTGGCGCACCCGGCCGCAGCCTGAAACAAATTAAACAGGAAGATCAGTTGCGGGAATACATCCGCAGCATTATCAATCAAAATAAATGGGATGGAAAATCTGCAATAGAAATACAAAAACAACTTCGTGAAAAGGTTGATGCCGACCCTGAATTTGCCTGGGCAAAAAGCCCTGAAGCAACGGCATCAATAAACTGGCCGGGTATGATTTTAATGTCATTGGTTATTTTAATTCTTTCGCCCGTGATAATAATATGGATATTGATAGTTCATTTTTTTTATGAACGAAGAGATACTAACTGTTACGATAAACGAAGCCAGCTAAATGATGATCTCGTTCGCCGACTGGAAACTGACGAGGACTTGTTCAACCAGAACCAGTTTACGCAGGTATTAGTGATGAAGCCAGGTAAAGTAAGGCTCATAACGGTGCAGGCGCTTATGTTATTTGCAAGAACCTTGATCGGTAATTTTTTTGTAAAAGGAAAATTAATGGGAATTCCTACCATTCACTTTGCCAGGTGGGTTTTAATCGACAACAATAAACACATGATGTTCTTCAGCAATTTTGATGGAAGCTGGAACCAATACTTGTGTGATTTTATAGATAAATCAGGATGGGGACTGACAGCAATTTTCAGCAATACAAAAAATTTCCCCAAAACAAATTTTGTGTTTACCGGCGGTGCTTATGATGAAGAACATTTTCTTGCGTGGAGCCGCGGAACACAGATTCTTACGCAGGTTTGGTATTGCGCTTATCATCATCTTTCAATTAAAAATATTGTCAACAATACTTTAATAAGAAATGAACTGAGAAAAAATTTATCGGAAAAGCAAGCGCAATTATTTCTTAAAAGATTTTAAAATAAAATGGAATGCAAGAACTCGAACTTTCAGAAATACAGGGATTCCTTGTAAGGGATTACAAAGAAATGCCTTTTTCCAAATATTTTCTTTTACAAGTGAAGGCTGCGGATAAAGCGAAAATTTTTTTAAAAAGCATTTCAAAAAAAATTACATCGGTTACGGATAAAAAAGAATCTTCATTTTTAAATCTGGGTTTTACAAGTGCAGGCCTTGCTGCCTTAGGTTTGCAACCAAACAATATTCAATCCTTCATAAGAGAATTTCGTGAGGGTATGGTAACGCCGCACCGTCAAAGGCTTTTGGGAGATTATGACAGCAGCGATCCGCAAAACTGGTTATGGGGTGGCCCCAAAAATGAAGCAATACATTTAATGCTGATGATCTTTGAGGCGAACGAAGAAAAAATGAAGGAACATACCCAACAACTTGTTGAAGAATTTTATGTGAACGGTTTGCAACAGGTTCATATTTTAGATGGCGAAACTTTTCCTGACGACAGGGAGCATTTTGGATTTCGCGACAGCATTTCTCAACCGGCTATTGTCGGGAGCGGTGTTGCGGGACTGAAATTAGACAGTATAGAACCTGGGGAATTTGTTTTGGGTTATAAAAATGAATATAACGTTTACCCGGACACGCCGTTGCTTAGGGAAAACCAGGGAAACTTCCCAATGCTTCCCAATGACCCAGACGGAAGCGGTAAAAAAGATATTGGCCGCAACGGAACTTATTTTGTTCTTCGCCAATTGAAAGAAGATGTGGATGGTTTCTGGAACTTCCTGAATGATAAAAGTAAGAATGATGATGGCAGCCTTAACACCGAAGAAAGTACGAAGCTTGCTGCAAAAATGATGGGCAGGTGGCCCAGCGGTGCGCCGTTAGTACTGCATCCCGACAAAGACCCCGGCGGATTAAGTGATGAAAATGATTTTCTCTATACCGATACAGATAAGCTCGGACTAAAGTGCCCGTTTGGTGCACACACACGTCGGGCAAACCCCCGCGATAATTTTGAAGAAACCGGCCCTGACGAATCTTTACATTTAACAAAGAAGCATCGCATTATGCGGAGGGTTCGTTCCTATGGCGAAAAATATACTGCTTCAGCAACCCAACATACACCCGTAGACGAAGTTGGATTATTATTCGGTTGCTTCAATGCTGATATATCAAGACAGTTCGAATTTATTCAATATACCTGGGCCAACTATCCAAAATTTAAACAGCTATATGCCGATCCTGATCCCTTTATTGGCGTAAGAGAAAACCCTGAACCCGGCACAGTGCAACAATTTACCATTCCGCAGGAAACCCATAATAAATATATTGACGGGTTAAAAAGTTTTGTGACGGTAAAGGGTGGGGCCTATTTCTTTTTTCCTTCATTAACTGCTGTGGAGTATTTGAGTACACTTTAGTCGCAAATTAATTCTCAATTTCTTCAGGCTACTTCCGCGTCAATCTTCTTATTGGATGAACTGAAAGTTTGTTTATTTTTTGCAATTTCTTTTGCAATATATGCTGCATCTCTTTCTACACCGTGGATCATGCCCGAAGACATTGCGTATAGAAAATGCAACCCCAGGAAATATAAACCAGGCTCGCTATCTACGACCCCGCGTTTTTGAATCGGTTGTCCATTTTTAAATACCGGAAGATCAATCCATGAAAATCGCGGATAGTAGCCAGTACACCATACGATATTTTTTACGTCCAGCACTTGTTTATTTTGCAATGCAGGCAATCCTTCTATAACGCCTGTTACTTTTGGAACACGTATTATACCTGCTTCCGTTATTTCTTTTGGCTTGATACGAATTAGTGGTCCACCCGATGTAAGTGCTTTCGATCTTACTTTTCTACCTATAAATGTATTAGTGGTAAAGATTCGGTGAAACATGAATCGCAAAACGACCGGCATCATCAAATGGCCCACTTTACTTTTGATATGAAAAGGGATATGCCCGGTATCTCTTCCGGCTAACCATGTCTTGTGGGTTTTAGAAACTTCCAATGCGATCTCACAACCTGAATTTCCGGCACCTATTACCAAAACATTTCCATCCTGCAATTGCGATGGGTTTTTATATTTACTTGAAAAAATTTGTACGATGCCGGGATCAAGGTCTTTTGCAAACGCCGGTACCCGTTGATATTGGCAATCATTCATGGCTACTACAACATTATCGGCTTTAAACTGCTGGTCACCTGCATCAATCACAAATTGCTTTCCATCTCTTGACAAGCTATTTACATAGGTATTTGTTCTTATTGGAAATTTGAAATTAGCCGCGTATTCTTCCAGGTAATTTGCAAATTCATCTTTTGAAGGAAAAGTGTGCTTTTTTGCGGGGAAGGGCATTCCGGGTAAACCATCAAGTTGAGCAGGAGTAAAAAGATGAAGAGTATCCCATCTTTTCCTCCATGTGTCACCAACTTTTTTATTGGCTTCAATTATAAGAAAAGAAATTCCTTTTTGAGAAAGATGATATGCCATGCTAAGACCGGCCTGTCCGGCGCCGATAATTATTACCTTATGGTATTCAGTTGCTATTTTATTTTCCATAATGAAGTATGTTAATTGATAAACTGGAATAATGATTGTAAAAGTAGTAGAAGGGGAGACATTAAAAACCAGTGGTACCACGTAATTTATAGTCGCCTACACGTAATTTTTGGGGAATGAAGGCAGATAATTAGCGAATTAGGATGCAACCAGGTTATGCCTGATGGCATAGGAAACAATAAATGCCCTCGCAGATTTACCTGAAACACCCATTTTCTGGTAAAGATTTGAGATATGTTTTTCAACCGTTCTCACACTAAGAAAAAGTTGTTCGGCCATTTCTTCATTGCTTTTGCCCTCGGCAATCAAGCGCAATATTTCGAGTTCTCGTCCTGTAAATTCATATATCATATCGGCAGCGCCCGGTTTTATTTTTTCACTATATAAGTTCTTCAAAATATATTTTGCTTTTGCAAGATCTTTTTCGGCGCCCAGTTTCTTAAATGCATTTATAGCAATATTCAATTCTGATTCCGCCTGCGAATATTGGCGCAGATTCATTAAAACTTCTGCCAGCAACAATCTGGAGCGAGAGGCTTCAAAAGGCAATATTACCTTGTCGTAAAGATCAACGGCATCTTCAAGGCTATGCTTCGCAGCCTCATAATTTTTTATGGCATAATCATAAATTCCTTCAGCACTTAAAGCGGCTGCTTTTAGCGGCGAGGTATTAATCAAACCGGAAGTTTCTTTTAATTCGTTGAGGAGATTCAGTGCGTCTTCCGTCTTGTTTCGCTTAATGTAAATACGCATCAACAATTCAAGGCCGGTAACTCTTTCAATCGGGGCACTCAAAGGTATTTTGCGTAAATGCCTTTCTGCAAGGTTTTCCGCCATTTCATATTCTCCTTTATCGTAAGCAAGATCGGCACAACTTAAAGGTTTCAAAGAATGTGAAGGAACTTCATCAAACAGAGCCAGAGCGTCTTCCCATCTGCCTTGCCTGCGCCTCAGATCAGCAAGGCGAACCGTTGAACTACTTACAACAATTGGCCGGTATTCTTTTAATTCTTTTGCAGCCGCTATTAATTCTTCTTCAGCTTCTTTCCAATCTCCCCTGCAAATAAGTAAGGAGGCGTATAGATTGCGACAGTTCGCGAACATGCTTTTATGATTCCTTTTTATTGAAATTTCTTTCACCTGCTTACACCATTGCACCGCCCTTTCATAATCCCGAACCCGGGAACATGCATCAATTAAAAAGCAACAGCTAACGGTAACAAGATTATAGTCTAACGAAGTAGCCGTGGTCGCAAGAAGAGTGGCTTCATCGAGTAATTTCATTCCTTCCGAAATCTTTCCTTCAGTTACCCATATGAAACCTATGAAAGCTTTTGCAATCATTACGCCGTCAAGGTTGTTGAGTGATTGGCTGAGATGTAAACTTTCCCGGGCTAAGTGCAATGCCCGCTCATTATTTTTTTCAACAAAAAATGCAAGCCTTGCTTTCAACATTAATACCAGTGCATACTCCGCGGTATTCTCAAGTCCTTTTACGAGGCTTTCGGCTCTTTGAAACCAGCCGCTGGCAACAGCAAATTCATTGTTAAACTCAAGATGATCAACTCCAAGCCAACATGCGTTACGTGAAGCGCCCAACCTGTCATCTTTTTCCAGGTATAATTGGTAAGCCTTAGTTCTGTTTTCAAAAACTGCCGGTGCATCATTCAGCCACCAGCATGCCTTTGCCATAGCTTCGTAAACCTCGGCAGATGCATTGTTCTCCAGTGCATTTTCGAGTATGTTTTTTGCAATTTGCCAGTTAGCTTCGGAAAGTGCTTCATTTGCTTCATCTAATAAAAGATCTTTCATTGTAGATGCGTTTTCTAATCAGAACATTTATCGTTATGAAGATGGAATAAAGGTATCGAATTCGAAACAGTTTACACCGAGGACCCATTGGCAAAACAATCCTTAATGATCGCTTTTTAATGGAGTTAACTTATTGAACACACTTTCAATCTTTAGATGGTAAGGAGTTTATTACGAATGGAAAAAGCATTTTGTTCATCATTGCTCATTAACGCAGCATGCCCGATAGTGTCGGTGAACATAATGGTAGCGAGTTGGCGGGTTTGAGACATGAGACGTTACGAGCAGATTTTAATATACAAGGTATTCAATTGTCAACTTTCTTAAATAAAAATATCGTAAAGATTACTATAGTTATCGTGCTCTATAAA
>Ga0105239_10008915_pt1 | contig 11349 bp, 13 predicted proteins | sample KBSC44metaG_FD_92761 | JGI IMG/M metagenome (GOLD analysis project Ga0105239, IMG submission 92761) | Corn rhizosphere microbial communities from Kellogg Biological Station, Michigan, USA - KBS C4-4 metaG | ecosystem: Host-associated > Plants > Roots > Rhizosphere > Soil | place: Michigan, USA...
CGAAGACGGTCGAGTCCGCGGTGGCGCTGAAGACGCTGGAGAAGGGCTTCCCGCCGGGTGCGACCGACCCGACGGTCGTGCTCCTCCATGCCACCGCCGGAAGGCCGCTCGACAAGGCCGAGACCACGGCGTACGCCGCTCAGCTGAGCAAGGCGGAGGGCGTGGGCTCGGTCGGCCCGGCGCAGCTGAGCCCCGACCAGCAGACTGCGTCGTACAGCGTCGTGCTCGACAGCGACCCGACCTCCGACGCGGCGCTGGCCGCGATCAAGGGGCCGGTCCGCGACGCCGCGCACGCCGCGGCACCCGCCGGCACCGAGGCGCTGGTCGGTGGGACCACCTCGGTCTTCGCCGACTTCCAGAAGGCGATGAACCGCGACTACAAGGTCGTGTTCCCGGTCGCGGCGATCGTGATCGCGATCATCCTGGCGCTGCTGCTCCGCAGCCTGGTCGCGCCGTGGTACCTGATGGCGTCGGTCGGCCTCGGGTTCGGCGCGACTCTGGGCGCGGCGGTGATCGTCTTCCAGCACGTCCAGGGCAAGGACGGCCTGATCTTCCTGCTGCCGATCTACATCTACCTCTTCGTGGTCGCGCTCGGCACCGACTACAACATCTTGATGATCGCGCGACTCCGCGAGGAGGCTCGCGAGGGCAAGGGGGCTCGTGACGCGGCCGCCGAGGCGGTGACGCACGCCGGGCCGACGGTCGCCGCAGCCGGCCTGATCCTGTCCGGCACGTTCGCCTCCCTGATGCTCGGCGGCAACTCGCTGCTGGTCGCGCTGGGCTTCTCGATCTCGTTCGGGATCTTCGTGGCGGCGTTCGTGATGTCGATGTTCTTCACGCCGGCCATCACCGCGTTGATCGGGCACGCCGCCTGGTGGCCGGGCCACGGCGACGAGACGCGGGAGCCGCAGAAGCAGGCCCAGTCGGTCTAGTCGGGCACGACGGCGTCGGCCTCCACCTCGACGACCCAGCGGGGGTCGAGCAGGGCGGCGACCACGACCATCGTGCTGGCCGGGCGCACGTCGCGGAACACCTCGCCGTGGACGGCGCCCACGGCCTCCGCGACGTCGCCGGTGACGACATACTGCCGGGTGCGGACGACGTCCGCGACACTCGCGCCCAGGTCGGCGAGAGCGGCGGCGACGATCTCCCAGCACCGCCGCGCCTGCACGGCCGGGTCGGGATCGACGTGACCGTCGGGCCAGATCGGCGCGGTGCCGCTCACGGACACCGTCGCGCCCACGCGGGTGGCGCGGCTGAACCCCATCGTGCCCTCGTACGGCGAGCCCGAGCGCGCGTGCCGGCGTTCCATCCCGCCACGGTAGGTGGCCGGACACGGATTGTCGTGGTGTCGGTGGTCCTTTGTAGGGTCGGTCAACGTGCCCCACCAGCCCTCGGCCGAGCCGATGATCGCGGCCCGCGACCTGCGCAAGTCCTTCACCGGGCGCGACGGCACGGTCGTCGAGGCGGTCAAGGGCATCGACATCGAGGTCCGCCGCGGCGAGGCGTTCGGCTTCCTCGGCCCCAACGGCGCCGGGAAGTCCTCCACGATGCGGATGATCGCGGCCGTGTCGCCGGTCAGCGGGGGAGAGCTGCGGATCCTCGGGATGGACCCCGCCGAGCACGGCCCGGCGATCCGGTCTCGGCTCGGCGTCTGCCCGCAGGAGGACACCCTCGACAACGAGCTGAACGTCTTCGACAACCTCTACATCTACGGCCGCTACTTCGGGATCGCCAAGCGCGAGGTCCGGGAGCGGGCCGACGAGCTGCTGGAGTTCGTCCAGCTCACAGAGAAGCGCACCGCCAAGGTCGAGGACCTCTCCGGCGGCATGAAGCGACGCCTCACCATCGCCCGCTCCCTCATCAACCGGCCCGACATCCTGCTCCTCGACGAGCCGACCACCGGGCTCGACCCGCAGGCCCGCCACGTGCTGTGGGACCGGCTGTTCCGCCTCAAGCAGCAGGGGGTGACGCTGGTGATCACGACCCACTACATGGACGAGGCCGAGCAGCTGTGCGACCGGCTGGTCGTCATGGACCGGGGCGTCATCGCCGCCGAGGGCTCGCCGCTCGACCTGATCCGCGAGTACTCCACCCGCGAGGTCGCGGAGCTGCGCTTCCCCGTGGGCGACCACGACGCGACCGCCGAGAAGATCGCCGACCTCGGCGAGCGGGTCGAGGTGCTGCCCGATCGGCTCCTGGTCTACGGCGACGACGGTGAGCGCGTGCTCGACCAGATCCACGAGCGCGGGCTCCGCCCGGTGGCCACCTTGGTACGCCGTTCCACCCTGGAGGACGTCTTCCTCCGGCTCACCGGCCGGACGCTGGTCGACTGATGCCCACCGTGGCCTCGACGGGCGCGACCGACGCAGTGGTCCGCGACGACCGCCGCCTGTCCCCGCTCACCGGAGCACTCCGGCAGTACGACTACTGGCTGACGGTCTACCAGCGCACCTGGAAGGGCTCGATCATCACGTCGTTCGTGTCGCCGCTCTTCTACGTGCTGGCCATGGGGGTCCTGCTCGGCGGGTTCGTCCACGTCAGCCCGAGCCGGCTCGAGGGTGCTCCGTCGTACCTCGCCTTCATCGTGCCCGGCCTGATCGCGGCCCAGGCGATGCAGACCGCGGTCTTCGAGACGACCTACCCGGTGATGGGCGCCCTGAAGTGGCACAAGAGCTTCTACGCGCAGCTCGCCACCCCGCTGGAGTCCCGCGACCTGGCCAACGCCTTCCTGCTGTTCACGCTGTTCCGGGTGGCGACCACCTGCGGGGTCTACTTCGTGGTGATGGCGCCGTTCGGGGTGTTCGCGACCTGGTGGGGGCCGGTCGCCGCCTGGGGTGTGACGATGCTGACCGGGATGGCGTTCGGCGCCTGGACGTTCGCGTTCAGCGCCCACGTCCGCAGCGAGGCGTCGTTCGGGCTGATCTTCCGGCTCGGGCTGATCCCCCTGTTCCTGTTCTCAGGCGCGTTCTTCCCGATCACCAACCTCGGGCCCGTCCTGGAGTGGGTCGCCCGGCTCACCCCGCTCTGGCACGGCGTCAACCTGACCCGGATGCTCTGCCTCGACACCGTCGACCGGTCGACGGCCGCGGTGAACGCGTTGGTCCTGGTCGTGGTGCTGGTCTCCGGCTGGTACCTCGCGCTGCGCACCCTCGCCCGGAGGGTGGCCCAGTGACCACGACGTTCGCGCCGACCCCGGCGAGCACCTCGTCGCCGCTCCGCCCGCTCGAGGGCGGCGGCCTGATCGTCCTGCGCAACTACGTGACCTACAAGAGCCAGTGGAAGCTGTTCGCGACCGGGTTCCTCGAGCCTGTCTTCTACCTGTTCTCGATCGGCATCGGTGTCGGCAAGCTGATCCACGCGTTCGAGCTCAACGGCCACTCCATCCCGTACGCCGAGTTCGTGGCGCCCGGGATGCTCGCGGCCTCGGCGTTCAACGGCGCCCTGCTCGACTCGACCTTCAACGTCTTCTTCAAGCTGAAGTACGAGAAGCTCTACGACCAGATGCTGGCCACGCCACTGACCACCACCGACATCGCCCGCGGCGAGATCCTGTGGGGTCAGCTGCGGGGAGCGTCGTACTCCGCGGCGTTCCTGGTGGTGATGTGGGCGATGGGACTGGTCCACTCCTGGTGGGCGGTGCTGGCGTTCCCGGCGACGCTGCTGATCGGCTTCGCGTTCAGCGCGGTCTGCATGGGGCTCACGACGTACATGAACTCCTGGCAGGACTTCGACAAGATCACCCTGGTCCAGCTGCCGCTGTTCCTGTTCTCCGGCACGTTCTTCCCGGTCACCGCGTTCCACGGCGTGCTGCGCTGGATCGTCGAGGTGACCCCGCTCTACCGCGGGGTCGTGCTGTGCCGCGAGCTCACCACCGGTGTGATCAGCTGGCAGTCCGGTGTCTCCGTGGTCTACCTGGTCGCGATGGGCGTGCTCGGCATGCTCGTCGTACGCCGCAGGCTCGACACGTTGCTGGTCACCTGAGGTCGCTCAGCCGATGAAGTCCTGCGCGGCGCAGGTCCGACCCTCGGCGTCGCGCCGGCCGGCGACGCCGACCCGGTGGAGATCAGGGTTCCGGACGCGGTGGGCCCTCCGGCGCGCGTTGGTCAGCCTCAGCACCTTCGCCTCCCACGCGTCCGTGCGTGGGCTCACCGTGGTGGCACGCTCGGTCGACATAGCCGAGGACCGGTCGTGGGTGGCCGTGGCCCGCGCGGACCCGGCGGGCACGGCGAGCGCGGCGGTCAGCAGAGCCGTGGCAGGAGGGGCGTCTCGCACGGATCCTCCGGTGCGGATGACTCGGGTGGAGCGTGGTCAACCTACGACACCTCCCTCCCTGCGAACGCTTAGCGATATCGGCCCCGCTGGGTGAGGATGTGCCGGTGAACCCTGAGCCGTCGCCTCTCGAGCCCGACACCAAGGACTGGACCTGGGTGCTGGAGCGACCGTGTGACGAGTGCGGCTTCGACGCGTCCGCCTACGACCGGCCCGCGATCCCGCGGGCCTTCCGCAAGAACGCCCACGTGTGGTTCGCGCTCCTGGCGGATCCGGCGGCGGGGGTGCGGAGCCGTCCGGACCGGTGGTCGACGCTGGAGTACGCCTGCCACGTGCACGACGTCCATCAGATCTACCACGACCGCGTCTCCCTGATGCTCGCGGAGGACGACCCGCTGTTCGCGAACTGGGACCAGGACAGCTCGGCCGAGCTGGGTCGCTACGCCGACCAGCTGCCGTCCATCATCGGTCCCACCCTGGTGGCCGCGGCGTACGCGATCGGCGACCTGTACGACTCGGTCCCGCCGCTGTCGTGGCAGCGGCGCGGGCGTCGCAGCGACGGGCACGTGTTCACGATCGAGTCGCTGGCGCGGTACCAGCTGCACGACGTCGTCCACCACCTCCATGACGTCCGTCACGCCGCGCGGTCGGCGACCATCCGGGCGTACGACGCGTCAGCGGACGACTACCTGGAGCACACCCGTGACCTGCCGGCGTCCGTGGCCGCCGCGATCGGGCGGTTCGCCGGGATGGTGTCCCCGGGAGGCCGGGTGCTGGAGATCGGCAGCGGGTCCGGCCGCGACGCCGCGGCGCTCGAGCGGGCCGGACTGTCCGTCCGACGCACCGACGTCACCCCGGCGTTCGTCGAGAGGCTCCGAGCCGACGGCCAGCGGGCCGACCGGCTAGACCCGTTGCACGACGACCTGGCCGACCCGGACGCTCCCGGCACGGCCTACGACGGGGTGTGGGCCGACGCGAGCCTGCTCCACGTCGCTCGCGACGACCTGCCGACGGTTCTCGCCCGCCTGGCGGGGGCGACGCGGCCCGGCGGGGCGCTCTTCGTCTCCGTCAAGGAGGGCGACGGCGAGGACTGGTCGACGCACGGCAACGTCACCGCCCCCCGGTTCTTCACGTTCTGGCGGGACGAGTCGCTCCGCTCCGTGGCGGAGGCGGCCGGCTGGTCCGTGCGGGAGGTGCTGCGCAGCGAAGGCCGCGATGGGGAGCCGTGGCTCGAGGTCATGGCCACTCGCGCATGATGACGTCGTGAGGCACACGGAGTTCTGGTCCCGCATGGAGGCGGCGCTCGGCCCGGCGTACGCCCGGGCCTGGGCCGGTCAGTTCGTGATCGGGGAGCTGGGCGGGCGGACCGCCCAGGAGGCGTTGGACGCCGGAGAGCCCCCGAAGGCGGTGTGGGCCGCGGTCTGGCGGGCCCTCGAGCTGCCGCCCTCGGAGCGGTAGGTCAGGCCTCCGTCGCCAGCCGTACGCCGAACCCGACGAGCACGAGCCCGGTCAGGGTGTCGAGCCGGCGCCGGATGCCGGGTGACCTCATCCACCCCGCGACCGTGCCGGACAGGGCGATCAGGCCGACGAAGTACAGCGCCGTCAGCACGGTGTACCACGCGCCGAGGGCGAAGGTGGTCCACCCGACGGACCAGCCGCTGTCGGGGACGAACCCGGGCAGGAAGCTGACGAAGAAGACGCCCACCTTCGGGTTGAGCAGGTCGGTCAGGAAGCCCGCGAAGAATCCCGACCCACCCAGCAGGGGCGCCGGGGCCATCGGTCCGTCGCCCGCGGTCACGACGTCGTCGGCCCTGCGCCGCACCGTCAGCAGCGACCGCACCCCGATCCAGGTCAGGTAGCAGGCGCCGGCGACCTTGAGCACGTCGTACCCGATCTCGCTGGCCTGGAGCAGCGCCGAGAGCCCGAGCGCCGTCGCGGTGACCCAGACCACCAGGCCGCACAGGACGCCCGCCGCCGTCGCGGCACCACCACGCCGGCCGCCGCGGACGAGCCCGCGGACCACGACCAGGCTGTCGGGGCCGGGGAGGAGCACGATCAGGACGGAGGCGAGCGTGAACGAGGCCAGCGCAACCAGCACGAGGGGACCCTACAGCCGCCCGCCGGGCCGACATCCGTGCGCGCAATCCCCGAAATCTGGGACGAACTGGGAGACCGTGGTTTGTAACGTCGAGAGTGCCCTAGCGCGAAGGGGCGATTCACCCGTGGATACCCCATGCTCCTACGGGTGGCGTCTGGTGTGAGAGCCGGACGATGATGCCCGTCGGACCTCCTATCCGGCGGGCATCGTCAATCCGTCAGCCCGCGGCGACCGCCTCGAGCCGCTTCTCGAACTCGCCCCACACCTGGTGGACGGCGAAGCCCAGTGCCTGGTTGATCGCGACCATGTGGGCGTTGGTCTCGGCGTTGGTCGTGACCACGTAGGCGCGGTCCGGGAAACGTTCGCACAGCAGCCGCAGCTGGGCGCACTTGACGGCCATCCCCAGCCGGTGGCCGCGATGGTCGGGGTGGACGAGCGTGCCGAACTGGTCGACGTGCACGGCGTCGCCGCCCGGCACCGACGCGTCTGCGTAGGCGACCACGACCCCCTCGTGCACCGCGACCGCGACCACGGAGGTGCGACCCGCCTCCTCGCGTTCGCGCTCGATGGCGCCGAGGTCGTCCACGGTGTCCCTCCCGGGCTCGAGCTCGAGGTCACCATGCGGCGCCTCCACGCCGAGCAGGTTCCGGAGGTCGACGTACGTCGCCCGCAGCTCGGCGGGGACCGGACCGACGAACGAGCAGATCTCGTAGCCGCGGTGGTACGGCGCCGCGTCGGCGGTCAGCCGGTCGAGCAGCTCGTGGTCGGGCGGCAGCTGGAGCCGCCTCTCGATCTCGGTCATCGCGAGGTCGTAGCCGTGCCGCTCGGCGAACCGCCGGTTCCGGCTCAGACCCTCGCCGACCCGGGCCTGGGCGCGGAGGATGCGGCGCCCGCGGGAGTGGGCGGCGTGCTCCTCGACGTGGGCGAGCAGGCGCGCGCCGTACCCGTGCCGCTGGTGGCGCGGGTCGACCCACACCAGGACCTGGGCCACCTCGAGGTTGTCGCGGGTGCTGCCCATCAGGACGGACTCGCCGACCATCGAGCCGTCGACGAAGGCGCCGAAGGCGTCGAACAGCTCGGCCGTGTCGGAGGTCAGCATCGCCTGGCCGTCCTCGCGGGAGTACAACCCGACGTCGGGGTCCTCGGCGCGTTCGGCCGCGGCGTACACGTCCTGGAAGCCGTCCAGGTCCGCCTCGTCGTACGGGTCGACGGGTCGGATCATCAGCTCGGACACGCCCGCCACGGTGGCGGACCGCCGGGACCGGACGCAACCGGGTTTCCCGCGGCGTGTCGGACCCGGGTCGAACACGTGTTCGGGTTAGATGGACCCCGTAGACGACCCCGGTCCGGGGTTCATCCACAGCCTCCGCGCCACCTCGGGCGGACTGTCGGTAGCCCGGTCTAGCGTCTCGCCCGACGACGAGGACCAGACACCACGACACGGGACGACGGGTCCCGGACAAGGATGGACAGACATGGCTGGAGACCGCGAGAAGGCGCTCGATGTCGCGCTCGCCCAGATCGAGAAGCAGTTCGGCAAGGGCTCGGTGATGCGCCTGGGCGACGAGACCAGGGCACCGCTGGAGGTCATCCCCACCGGCTCCATCGCCCTCGACGTCGCGTTGGGCCTCGGCGGCCTGCCGCGCGGGCGCGTCGTGGAGATCTACGGGCCGGAGTCCTCCGGCAAGACGACCGTCGCCCTGCACTCCGTGGCCAACGCCCAGCGGGCCGGCGGCATCGTGGCGTTCATCGACGCCGAGCACGCGCTCGACCCCGACTACGCCAAGAACCTCGGCGTCGACACCGACGCCCTGCTGGTCAGCCAGCCCGACTCCGGTGAGCAGGCGCTCGAGATCGCCGACATGCTGATCCGGTCCGGTGCGCTCGACCTGATCGTGATCGACTCGGTCGCCGCGCTGGTGCCGCGCGCCGAGATCGAGGGCGAGATGGGCGACAGCCACGTCGGCCTCCAGGCCCGGTTGATGAGCCAGGCGTTGCGGAAGATGACCGGCGCGCTCAACAACTCCAACACCACGATGATCTTCATCAACCAGCTGCGCGAGAAGATCGGCGTGATGTTCGGGTCTCCCGAGACCACCACCGGCGGGCGCGCGCTGAAGTTCTACTCGTCGGTCCGGCTCGACGTCCGCCGCATCGAGACCCTCAAGGACGGCACCGACATGGTCGGCAACCGCACCCGGGTCAAGGTCGTGAAGAACAAGGTGGCGCCGCCGTTCAAGCAGGCCGAGTTCGACATCATGTACGGCCAGGGCATCAGCCGCGAGGGTGGCCTGATCGACGTCGGGGTCGAGGCGGGCATCATCCGCAAGGCCGGCGCCTGGTACACCTACGAGGGCGACCAGCTCGGGCAGGGCAAGGAGAACTCCCGCTCCTTCCTCAAGGACAACCCCGACCTGGCCAACGAGATCGAGAAGCGGATCCTGGAGAAGCTCGGGGTCGGGCCGACGGTCGACGCCCCGGCCGGCGGTGGGGCCGACGACCTGTCCGACGAGCCGATCGGCGTCGATGACTTCTAGACCCGCAGTCGACCGCGAGGCACGAGCGGGCGGCGTCGGGGCGGCCAGGTCGCGCGAGCCCGCGGCCGAGCCTGCCGAGCCGCGAGGGCGCGTCGAGGCCCGTCCGCATGACCCGGACGGTTCGCACGCGTCCTGGCGGGGAGACGTCGGAGCGGGGGTTCGCGCCTGGACCGGCGAGCCCGGCGAACCACCTCCCGACCTCGAGCACGACGGACCGGATGCCGATGCGGAGTCCGTGGCGCGCACGATCCTGCTGGACGCGCTGACCGGTCAGGCCCGCAGCCGCCGCGAGCTGCGCGCCAGGCTGGCCAAGAAGGGCGTGCCCGACGACCTCGCCGAGCGGCTGCTCGACCGGTTCGCCGAGGTGGGGCTCGTCGACGACGAGGCCTTCGCCCGGTCGTGGGTGGAGAGCCGGCGACGCAGCCGCGGTCTGGCACGCCGCGCCCTCGCCCACGAGCTGCGACGCAAGGGCGTCGACGACGAGACCGCGCGCACGGCCCTGGACGACGTCGACCCCGAGCAGGAGCTGGAGGCGGCCCGCATCCTGGTCCGCAAGAGACTCAGGTCGCTGCGCGGCGTCGACCCTGCCACCGCGACGCGTCGTCTGGCCGGCGTGCTGGCGCGCAAGGGCTACCCGGCCGGCCTGGCGTTCGGCGTCGTCCGCGAGGAGCTGGCCGCGGCCGGGCGAGACGACTTCCTCGACGACGGGGCCGACATCCCGGACCCCTGACCCGTGCCACGATGTGCCGGTGACGCCCCACCTCCACCGCCTGCCGTCGGGACCGGTCGACCTGACCTCCATCTCCACCGACGCGACGCCCGGGTTCGACGGGGGCAAGAAGGCCGGTACCGCAGCTCTCGCCACACTCGGCGACGAGCTGTCTGACCTCCAGGAACGTCTCTGGGCCGCGCGTGGCACCGGGACCCGCCGCCGGGTCCTGCTGGTCCTCCAGGGGATGGACACCTCGGGCAAGGGCGGCGTCCTGCGACACACCGTCGGCCTGATGGATCCGCAGGGCGTGAAGATCACCAGCTTCAAGGCCCCCACCGTCGACGAGCGCAAGCACCACTTCCTGTGGCGCATCCGCAACGCCGTGCCGGGGCCGGGGTACGTCGGCGTGTTCGACCGGTCGCACTACGAGGACGTGCTGATCGTGCGGGTGCACGGTATGGCCGAGCCGGACACCATCGAGCGCCGGTACGCCGAGATCAACGAGTTCGAGGCCGGGCTGGTCGCCGGGGGCGTCGTCATCGTCAAGTGCCTGCTCCACGTCTCGGCCGGCGAGCAGAAGGAGCGGCTGCTGGCGCGGCTCTCGAATGAGGACAAGTACTGGAAGTTCAATCCTCGAGACATCGACGAACGCGCGCTCTGGCGCGACTACCGCGAGGCCTACGAGATCGCCCTGGCGCGCACCAACACCGAGGTCGCCCCGTGGTACGTCGTACCGGCGGACAAGAAGTGGTACCGCAACCTGGTGGTCGGTGAGCTCCTGCTCGATCAGCTCCGGGACCTGGACCTGCAGTGGCCGGCACCCGACTTCGACGTCGAGGAGCAGCGTCGTCGCCTCCTCGAGGAGGGTCCGCTCGCGTGATCGAGACCGTCCGGGTGACGCGCTACGTCACGCCGCTGCGAGAGGGTGGCAGCCTGCCCGGGATCGTCGAGGGCGACGACCTCGGCACCTACGTCTGCAAGTTCCGCGGTGCCGGGCAGGGCGTGCGGGTGCTGGTGGCCGAGGTGATCGTCAGCGCGCTCGCCTCCCGGCTCGGCCTGCGCACGCCGGACCTGGTCGGGCTCGACCTCGATCCCGAGATCGCCCGCTACGAGGCCGACGAGGAGGTGCAGGACCTGCTCAACGCGAGCGCCGGTCTCAACCTCGGCATCGACTTCCTGCCCGGGGCCTTCGGCTACGAGGGAGAGGCCAGCACCCCTCCCGACGTCGCCGCCCGGATCCTGTGGCTCGACGCGTTCACCGCGAACGTCGACCGCACCTGGCGCAACCCGAACCTCCTGCTCTGGCACGGCGAGGCCTGGGTGATCGACCACGGCGCCGCGCTGTACTTCCACCACGCCTGGCCGGGCGGGGTGACCGACCCGTCCCGCTTCGCCGCCCAGCCGTGGAACATCGGGGATCACGTGTTCGGCGCGTACGTCGACCGGTTGCCGGCCGTCGACGCCGCGGTCGAGCTGACCGAGAGCGACCTCACCGCGTGCGTGGCCGAGGTGCCGGACGCCTGGCTCGAGCCGGTCCCAGGAGCCGAGACGCCCGACGCGCTGCGCGCGGCGTACGTCTCGTTCCTCTCCGCCCGGCTCGCGACGCGCGCCTGGCTCCCGGGGGCGTCGGCCGCATGAGCGCCATGCCCTACCAGTACGTCGTGCTGCGCTGCGTGCCTCGGGTCGACCGCGAGGAGTTCGTCAACGTCGGCGTCGTCGTCTACTGCGAG
>Ga0105239_10008917_pt1 | contig 11347 bp, 15 predicted proteins | sample KBSC44metaG_FD_92761 | JGI IMG/M metagenome (GOLD analysis project Ga0105239, IMG submission 92761) | Corn rhizosphere microbial communities from Kellogg Biological Station, Michigan, USA - KBS C4-4 metaG | ecosystem: Host-associated > Plants > Roots > Rhizosphere > Soil | place: Michigan, USA...
CCGGCACGCCGATGCGCTTGCCCTTCAAACTGTCGGACCGAAGATAATCCGTATACGGTGCTTTCTGGGCGTTCGGCGGGGCGCGGTCGAGCGGCGCGTCCGAGTCGGCCTTGCCCGCCATCGCCCCCAGCATGATCGCCGCGTCGTTCACGTTGCGCGCAATGGGCCCGGTATTGTCCAGCATCCAGTCCAAGGGCGCGATCCCCGCGATGGGCACCAACCCGCGGGTGGGAAACACGCCCACCAGCGCGCTGGTCGCCACCGGCATGCGGATGGAGTTGGCGGTGTCGGTGCCCGTGCCCATCATCGCCATATTGGCCGAGACCGAGGTCACCGTACCGCTGGAGGAGCCGCCTGGCGAAAAGCGCACGTCGTAGGCATCACCCGTGCGCCCGAACGACGTCGAACGGCTTTCGTCCGAATTGGCGAAATCGGGCATGTTGGTGTGGCCGATGATGATGGCCCCCGCTGCCCTGAGCTTGGCCACCACCGGCGCATCCTTGGGCGCGAAGAGTTCATGCCCCTTCAACGTGAAGCCGGCCCAGCCATTGGTGGTGATCTGGCCCGCGATGGAGGTGTTGGCCTTGATCACGATAGGCACGCCCCACAGCGGCCCATGCACGCCGCCGGGATTGGCATCTTCTTCCGCCGCGTCGGCCAGCGCTTCCTTGGCCATCACGGTTTCAACGGCTTTGTAGATGCCGTCATATTTCTTGATGCGGTCCAGATACCATTGCACCACCTGGGTCACGGTGTATTTGCGCTCGGCGTAATAGGAATGGAGCTGCGGTACCGTGACCTCTATCATGTCGCGATCCATCGCTGGCAGTCTCGCGCCCTGCGCCATGGCAGGCGCTGCGACGCAGAGTCCCACGCCCAAAACTGTGCCGATGATCCCGCCTCGCATGCGATCCCCCTATTTTCGCGTTCCCTCATCCTGAGCTTGTCGACGAATGGGGGCAAGCCGTGGCAGGGAAAGCCGCGTCCGTCCCGTCTTCGCCGGCGCTTCCGCCCTGGCACGCTTAGGAGCGCCGTCCTTCCCTGTGACACCTGGGTGACGCGCGCCCACGCCCGGGCTATGCTCCTCCGGCTGGATGGGGGCCGTCATGAAAATAGCGCTTCTGGTCTTCGGTGTTCTGATCCTTTTGCTCGGCCTGCATTGGGTAAGTGAAGGCACCGGCGTTCTGGCCTATCCGCAAAGCCCGATGATGTATTTGAAACCGATCTGGACTTACATCGGGGTCGCAACCGCGGTAGCGGGTGCGGTGCTGATCTGGCTCTCGCGGCGCACCGCGTAAGTCTTAAGCCGTCAGCAACTCCGCCTCGACGAAGCCTTCGTCGCGCTTGACCAGCACGCGGGCGGCAAGTCCCTGCTCGCGGAAGAACTGGGCCGAGCATTGGGCATGGTGCACCGCTTTGGCTTCATCGCCGGTGGTGCCCAAGAGATTGCCAAAATCGTCGCGCACTTCGTAATAGCCGCCCGCCATGCGGCGCACCCGGAAGATGCGGGTCGCCACCTGCCTTTCGATATTTGGGTCTTCGGGACTCTCGATGCCGCAGTCCATCCGCCGTCCGCGAATCACTTCACGACGGCTAAGTTACTCCCGCGAGTCACCCATGAGAATCCCACCACCTGTCGATCTCCTCATGCTGAGCCCGTTGAAGCATGAGGACCGCGCGCCCCTAAAGCACCCGGCCATACCTTGCCAGCGATAGGAACACCGACGACGCCAGTAGCAGGGTCGTGGCCATCACGAAGAAGGACGTGATCTCCTCCAGCGCCGTCTCCGCCTGCAACCGTGTGTTGAGCTGCTTATAGATCTTCGCCAGCTCCGCTTCCGTCTTGGCGTGGAAATATTGCGCGCCGGTGATCTTGGCCATGGTCTTCAGCGTCTCTTCGTCCAGCTGCACCCGCATGGTGCGGTCGCCCCACAGCGTGATCTGGCCGTTGGGCGTGCCGAAGCCGATGGTAAAGACCCGCACGCCGTAATTCGACGCGATGCGCGCCGCCTCGACCGGATCGGGACCAAGCGTGCTCTTGCCGTCGGTCATCAGGATGATGGCGGCGCTCTTATAGCTCCCCGGCGCCACCGGCGGCGGCCGCTTGGGCGGGGTGGGCTTCTTGCGCTGATTGTCCAGCGGCGTGCCCAGATAGAATTCGTCGCCGCCGAAGCCCGGCAGCATGGTGTCGAAGCGCTGGTCCGGGAAAATGGTCTGCAGCGAGGTCAACACCGCCGAACCGATCGCCGTCATGCGCTCGGGGCGTAAACTGTCGATGGCATTGTTGAGGTCCTGATTGTCGGCGGTGGGCGCCTGCACCAGGAACGCGCCGCCGGAGAACGCGACAATGCCGATCTTCACCGACTTGGGCCGGTCCTTGACGAATTCCTTGGCGGCCACCTGCGCCGCGGTGATGCGGGTGGGATTGACGTCCTCGGCGCGCATGCTGCCCGACACGTCCATCGCCATGATCAGGGTGCCGCGCTGGCTGGCCAAGGTGATGGTGGCAGCGGGCCTGGCCAGCGCCACGATCAAGACCGCCAGACCCGCGAAGAAGATTGTGGGCGGCACCAGGCGGTTCACCCGTCCCAACCAGGTTCTGGGCCGCGATGCCTGCATCAGGGCGGGATAGCGCGCGAACAATCTTTCGCGCTTCCGAAAACCCTTCACATACAGAAAGATAAGTGGCGGAAGCGCCAGGAGGAGCCACAGGGCCTTGGGCCAAATAAAGGTCATGGCGTCCTCTTGGGGCAAGGACAAAGCAATTTGCCGCTTTGGGAAGCTTATCCCCAAACGCCCCGCCGCCGCTACCGTTCCCGATAGGCGAATATTCGCCTTATCGGGGAAACCGGCTGGGTCCGCGCAAGATTATGACAAGGAACGGAACAGCGTCACGTCTTGCCGATATCGCGCAGCTTTGCCTGCAGCGACAGCCGGTCCAAAGCCGAGAGTTTGAGATTGGCGAAAGCGCCAACGCGATTGTTAAGCATGCGATAGGTCTCGGCGAAGGCCAGCGAAATATCCACCTCGCTACCCTCGATGGCCGCCGGATCGGGCATGCCCCAATGCGCCGTCATGGGCTGGCCCGGCCAAGCGGGACAGACTTCCCCCGCCGCGTCGTCGCAGACCGTGATCACGAAATCGAGTTTGGGCGCATCCGGCCCTGAAAATTCGTCCCAGGATTTGGAGCGCAGGCCTTCGATGGGATGATCCAGCCGCTTCAACAAATCGAGCGCATGGGGATTGACCGTGCCCCTGGGATGCGATCCCGCCGAATAGGCATTGAAGCGTCCCGGCGCCACGCGATTCATGATCGCTTCGGCGACGATGGAACGTGCCGAATTTCCGGTGCAGAGAAAAAGAATGTTGTATTTGTCCATCGGTTCTCAGCAACAGGCGGCGCGGCTGGCGACTTCGGCCAAGGGCGCGCAGATGGCGGCATCGCCGTTGCAGCAATCCTCCATCAGAAAAGACAGCAATCCCGTCATGCGCTCATAATCGGCGCTGTATATGACGGATCGCCCATCGCGCCGCGACGACACCAGCCCGGCATTGGCCAGCACCGTGAGATTGGCCGACAGCGTGTTGGGCAATACATCGAGCTTGCGGGAAACCTCGCCCGCCGCCAGCCCGCCCCGCCCCGCGCGCACCAGAAGCCGGAAGATCGACAGCCGGCCCTCATGCGCCAGCGCCGATAAAGCCTCCACCGCCTTGACGAGTTTCTGCGACGCCATCAGCAGCAAGCCTTGGCGTCTTCGCGTGGCGCGCAGCAGGCCGCTTTCGGCTCATCTGCCGGTACATCATCCTCGCCATAGCTGGTGGCCTCGCCGAACGTGAAGAAGGTTTCCCACTTCAGGCCCGAGGGATCGCTGATCCAGCTTTTGTGCGATTTGGCATAGCAGCAGCTCGCCGCTTCCTGGTCGCGGGTGGCTTCGCCCGCCGCTTTCAGCCGTCCCGCCAATTCCCGCAACTCGCCTTCGCTTTCCACCTGGATGCCGACATGATCGAGGCCCGCTTCCATGCCCCGCGCCGAGATGGTGAAATTCACTTTCGGATCGTCCAGCATCCATTTGGCGTAGTCGCTCTTGATGACGCTCGGCTCCCGCCCGAATAGGGTGGAATAGAATCCGATGGAACGTTCCAGATTCTCGACCCCGACATGCAAATGCAGGCGTTTCATGATGGCCTCCAAATTCTATATTTCCAGAAATATGGAAATATCATAAAAATGTCAAGCCGGATTCGGACGTTTTTTTTCGGCCACTTGCCGCCCGCCTGCCTTCCGGCGAAACTGACACGGGGATCGAGGGCAACATCATGCCGGCGTGGAAAGCTTTCCTTGGGGAATTGATCAGCGAATGTATGGCGGTCTTCATCATCATCGGGCTCGGCTGTTCGGTGGCCGCGATGTACAGCCTTTACGATCCAAGTCCTTATCAGAGCGCCTATTGGGGCCTCTGCATCGCCTGGGGCCTGGCCGTCACCATCGCCATCTATGTCACAGGCGCGGTGTCTGGCACCCACGCGAATCCGGCGGTGACCTTGGCCTTGGCGGTGTGGCGCGGCTTTCCCAAAAAGAAGATCTTGCCCTATTGGGCAGCGCAAGTGTTGGGCGGCTTTCTAGGCGCGGCGGTGGTCTATCTCCTCTTCGCGCCGGTGATCGATCACTTTAACAGCATCCATCACCTGACGCGGGCGGGCGATGGCGGCGCAGCGGGCGTCTTCTTCACCCATCCCGGCCTCGCCATCACGCCCCTGCACGCCTTTATCGATGAGATCGTCCTCACCGCGTTCCTGCTGCTAGGCATCTTCGCCATCACCGAGGAATTCAACAGCATGGCGCCCATGGCCAATTCGGGCGCGCTGATCATCGGGCTTCTGGTCGCCTGCATCGGCGCTTCCGCCGGCTATCTCGAAGGCTGGCCGATCAATCCCGCCCGCGATTTCGGACCGCGCCTCTTTGCTTATGTTGCGGGCTGGAATCAGGCGGCGCTGCCTTCGCCGGAAAATTACTGGTGGGTTCCCATCCTGGGTCCGTTGATCGGCGGGGTGATCGGCGGCGGCGCCTATCAGCTTTTGATCTATCCCTTCCTGCCCGCTCGGCATAAAGCGACGGAAGGCGTGACCGTTATCAAGGGGGTTGAATAGACGCTAATTGATCGCGCGTTCGATGCGCCGGTCGGGCACCCGCCACGACGCCGCCACCAGGGCATAGATCGCCAGCGACAGCCACGGCAAAAACGGCGAGGCCAGGATCGCCACTAGATACGCCACGACCGAAGCATTGCCCTTGAAATCACTGCCGATGGCGCGCGCCAACACCGAGCCCGGCCCTTCGTGCCGCAGCAAGAGCCGAACCAGGATGGAATAGGCCACGCCGCACATCATCAAAAGCCCGCCATAGATTCCGACCGGCAGGCTCTCGCGATAATGTTCGCCCATCCAGGCCGACGCGAAAGGCAACAGCGACAGCCAGAACAGCAGATGCAGATTGGCCCATAGAATGCCGCCGCTCACCGTGCGGACCACATGGAACATGTGATGATGGTTGCTCCAATAGATCCCGACATAGATGAAGCTCAAGGCATAGATCAGCACATGCGGTAGCAGCGCCAGCAGCGCGGGCCAGGTTGCTTCGGCCGGAACTTTGAATTCCAGGACCATGATGGTGATGATGATCGCAATGACACCGTCACTAAAAGCCTCAAGCCTACCCTTTCCCATCAGGGCGTTCCGATGGGAAGCAAATGCATTGCCGCCGACAACTCGCCCAGCGCCTGTCCCGCCATGCTGGAATCCGAGATCTCGCTGGGCTGCTTCAGCTCGACATGATTCACATAAAACGCAAACGCCAGATGCCGCCCATCAACCGTGGTGGTGTAGCCCGCCAGCCCCTTGCCGGTCAGCATGTGCCCGCCATTGAGCAGATCGCGCCCGCCATAGGTGCCGGTCTTGGCGAACACTTTTCCCACCGCCGGACTCTGCTTCTGGATATCCACCAACGTGCCGTCCTTGCCCAACACCGGCAGGCTATCATGAAACATCTGGTAGTGCGGCTGATGCGCCATCCAATCCAGATAACGCACCACGAAATCCGGCGTGTAATAGGCGGTGCCCGCCCCGCCCGCGCCGTCCGCCTGCGACGCGCCCGACAGATCGAGCCCTGCTTTCTCCAGGAACATGCGCTCCTGCGCAAAACCGGCTTCGTCGATCTTCTCTTTCGCATGCGCCAGCACCGCGCCCATCACGAACGGCATTGTCGAGGCGTGCAAATTGTGGCTCACCTTCAAGGTCAAATGCACATCGGTGGCGAGCGGAGTCGACACATGCTCGCCCACCTTCATCGCATCGCTATAGAAGCGCTGCACTTTCGCCGCCGCCGCGTCGTCCTTGATTGCATCCGGCTTACCCGCGAGTTTGATGCCTTCGTCGCGCAGCGCCCTGGTCATCAGCACGCCCGCGAAACGTGACGGCTCGCTCACCGCATAGGCCAGGATCACCGGCCCGCTCGTCTTCTCCACCGTACCCGTGACCGTCACGGTCTGGCTGCCGTCTTTGTTGTCGACCGTCACGGGGTCTTCCACCTTGCCCTTGCCGCTCACGATGGTGGTGATCTTGTTGACGAAGTGGATATAGGGCACGGCGGGACCGTTGATGGCGAATGTCGCCGCATCGCCCTCCTTGGCGCCAGGGCCGTAAGTAATGTCGATGGCATTGTCGTTGACGATCACGGGCGAGATGGTTTCGCCGGTGCCGAGATCTCGGTCGCCTTCGGGAAACAGGCTGATATCCACTCTGACCTTGCCTGCGATACGCTTGATGCCGGCGGCCTTCACCGCCTTGGCCAGTTCATGCAGCACGATGATCGGGTCCTTCCCCACCAGGTGGGAATCCGCGCCGCCGTAAGTGTGGTCTTCGTCCGCGAAGGCCAGCGTGCCGTTCGGTTGCACCCGGTCCGACAAATTGGGATCGCCCGATCCCACCAGAATCAGGTCGCCATGCAGCACGCCCGCCTTGTCCACCCTGCCGGTGCGATAGAGCGGCGTGTGAAAGCGATAATCGGGGCCCAACAGATAAAGCGCGGATCCTTCGGTGAAGAGTTTGGTGGTCGAACCGGGAATGAACAGCTTATCGCCATTCATCACATAAAGCGGCTTCCCCTCGTCTACCGACCAAACTTCCAGGCCCCAATTGGCGTGGGCGTAGGCGGGCCGCGATGTGACTTGCTTGACGGCCTCGATGAAAGTCTTAGGTGCTGGCGGCGCCTGGGGCGCGGCGTCTTGCGCCTGCCCCTGCGCGATCGCGCCGAGCCCCGTCAGCGTCGCCACGACACTTATAATAAGTCCCCGCATAACCATCCCCCGTTTGACCGCTGAAGAGTGGCGGCAGAGCGCGGCGGGGACAAGCGGTTTCTAAGCGATTCCTCATCCTGAGCCTCCCGAACTTGTCGAGGGACGAAGAATGAGGACTTCGAACTTAGCGGATGGTCCGACACTCAGCCGAGTACGCCCGGTCGGACACCATCGGGTCGCATTGCGCCGTGCCCAGATACCACCAGAAGCCGATGGAAAACGCGATCACGGTGAGCACGATCCCCACCATCAGCATGATGGGGCTTTCGCCAACCCGCTCCTGCATCTCAGCGCGCGCCTGGGCTTCGCGTTCGGCGCGATAGGCCTTCGCGGCGGCGATGGCGCGATCGGCGGCTTCGCGCCGGGCGACAAAGGCTTTCGCGGCGTCCGACTGGCCTTGCATTTGACCTGGGTTTTGGATGCGCGCGAGCGTGGTCATGGCCTTCAATTTAGGCGCTCCGGCTTGAGGCGACGGTAAACGCCCTCGCAGTCTTGTGTAAAAGATTTGAAAATTCGGGGCGGGGAAACGGGCCCGATGCCGCAACATCAGGCCCCCTCCACCGCGATCTCAGCGGGCAAGCGCAGGCTCAGCCCGTTCCAGCGCAGCGCGCCGCATCATCCGCTCGCGCATATGGCGCGCGAACCATTGATGGCGGAGCGACTCATTTTCCGCCCGGATGCTCATCGGCACCGCCATGTCGGAGGTGAAAGAGCCCTGCGGCACCGCCGCGTCTTCCTCGCTATAGGCAAAGGCCGCGCCGGCCGTCATCCCAAGTCCAATCGCCAATGCCGATGCCAGAGCGGAGGCGCGCAAAAATGTCTTCAGCATGAATTTCTCCCAATTCGATTGCGTGACCGCAGGATCGCGGCGCCACCCAATCTAGGAATCGCGCGAAGAAACACGAGCCAAGAGATCGCAAGCCTTGCGTAAAAAATCCGAAAGCCGCTCACCGCGATTTCGTAAGCTCTGCTTCCAGCGTCGCGATACGCGCGTCGCGCTCCGCCAGCAATTGGTCCACTTCCTCCAACCCCAACAGGATCGGGATATGCTGGTTGCAATTGGTGTCCCAGGCGGAAACTGTGAAGATCATCACCTGCTCCACCTTGGCGGGATAATCGGCCGGCGGTTTCAGCCGCGCCAGCAACGCCTCGTCCGCCACCACCATCTTGGCCGTGCCCCACAGCTTCACCCGGCTTCGAGCCCGCCAATCCATCAGGAACAGCATCGCCCGGTCATTCTCGCTGAGATTGCCCTCGCTGATATATTGCCGGTTGCCATTGAAATCGGCGAAAGCCAGCCTGTGCGCGTCCAGCACATGGATGAAGCCCTTGGGCCCACCGCGGTGCTGAACATAGGGCTGGCCGTCCGCGCTGGCGGTGGCGAGGAAAGCGCTGTTGCGTTCGCCGATATAGGCCGCAAGCTCCGGCGTGATCGCGGTCCGCCAGCCGCCCCGCTCTTCCATCGCGCGATAACCCCGGCGCGAGCCCTTCTTTTCCTGAACCGCCTTCACGGCCGGGGAAAAGGCGACGTCGCTGGAATAGTCGAAAAACCGCATGGCGTCCTCCTTTGCGCCTGAATATGACCCCTTCCGATTTCTTGCGGTATTGCGCTAAACTGGGACGTATCCTCTCAATTTATGGGAGTTGGCCGTGGACCGTTTCGATGCCATGCGCGTCTTTCTCGCCACGGCGGAGGCGGGCAGCCTCTCGGCCGCCGCCCGCACGCTCAAGCGGCCGCTGGCCACCGTCAGCCGTCAGGTGGCGGCGCTGGAGGCGCGGCTGAAAGCGCCGCTCCTGATCCGCACCAGCCGCCGTGCCGAACTGACCGAAGCCGGGCGCGGCTTCGCGGAACAGGCGCGCCGCATCCTGGAAGAATTGGAGGACGCCGAGCGCGTCGCGGCCGGCGAGTATAGCGTCCCGCGCGGCACGCTTGCCGTCAGTGCGCCGCTGATCCTGGGCGTCAAACATGTCGCGCCCGTGGCGACCCAGTTTCTTGCCGCCCATCCCGACATCGATCTTCAGCTGCAGCTGGTGGACCGGCCGGTCAACCTGGTGGAGGAGCATATCGATGCCGCCATCCGCATCGGCCCACTCGCGGACCAGAGCCTGATCCAGTCGCGGCTGGGCACCATGCGCCGCGTGACAGTAGCGGCGCCCGCCTATCTTTCCCGCCACGGCACGCCCAAGGCGCCGCGCGATCTTGCCCGTCATGCCTGTATCAGTTTCGACGGCGCCCGCCGCGCCGACCGCTGGCGCTTCGAAGGCGCGGAGGCGGCGGTCCGCTTCCGTCTCGCCGTCAACAATGCCCAAGCGGCGGTAGATGCGGCGGTCGCGGGGCTGGGCATCGCGCGCGTCCTTTCCTATCAGGCCTTCGAGGCGGTGCGCGCGGGCAAGTTGAAAATTATCCTCAGCGCCTTCGAACTCCAACCGCTTCCCGTCAGCCTGATCTATCCCGGCCACGGCGCTTTGCCCCTGAAGTTGCGCGCCTTCCTGGACTGGGCGGGCCCCAGGCTCCGCGCCCGGCTGGCGAAGCACACGCTCGCCCGGTGACATTCGCGTGAAACGGTAGTTTGGGACGCTCCGCCGCGTTGACAGCACCTTGCCAACGGTTAGCGTGCGGCCTTCAAAAATTGGGAGGACACCTCATGATCTCACTCGGCTATGCCACCGTCGGCTCCAACAAGCTCGACGACGCCAAGAAATTCTATGACGAACTCTTCGCGCCCCATGGCGTGAAGTCCGCCTTCGAGCATCCCTCGGGCGGCCGCGTCTATGGCAAGGATGGCGCGATCTTCTTCGGCGTGCTGGGCCCTTACGACAAGAATCCCGCCACCGTCGGCAATGGCACCATGGCAGCCTTCAATCTCGGCTCGCGCGATGAAGTGAACAGCTTCCACGCCAAGGCGATCCAGCTCGGCGGCGCCGATGAGGGCGCACCCGGCGAACGCGGCCCGGGTTTCTATTTCTCTTACTTCCGCGATCTCGACGGCAACAAGATCTGCGCCTATCACATTGCCAGGCCCGCCTAGCTGCGGCTTGGCAATCATTATCGAACGCCCCTTGCCCGTGCGAGAGGCGTCGGTTTTTTACGGACGGGCATGCCTGGGCTGGTAAAGCCCCAGCATGCCACCGCCCGGAAGCCTTAAGCGCGTCAGCCGTCCCCAGCCCTGCTGCGTCGGCTCCTCGCAAGGCGTCCCCGCCTTCTTCAAGGCTGCCATCTCCGCATCCAGATCGTCGGTCATCAGGAAGAACTCGTGCATGTCGTTTTCGTCCGACGGATGCACCGCCACTTCCGAAGGCGGCAGCTTGAAGATCAACCAACCGCCATGCGCGTCCACGAACGGGAATTTCAGCACATCACGCAGGAAGGCGCGGTCGGCGTCCGCATTTTTCGAATAGATCACAATATGTCCGCCATCGATCATCGCGCCGCTCCGCCTTGGCCCTGCGCTCACGAAATCATAAGCCAAGCCCCTTGCCAAATGTGTCAGCCTGGCCTGACACTTCCATTATGCCAAGATCTCGCGCCCACGCCGCTCAGTTCCGCCAGACGCTCGCCCTGTTCGCGATCTTCGGCCACCCCATCCGGGTGGTGATGTTCCAGCGCCTGGCGAAAACGCCCATGACGGCGGGCGAACTGGCCCGGACCCTGCCGGTCTCCCGCACGGCCGTTGTGCAGCATTTAAAGCGCATGGAGGCGCAAGGCCTCGCGCCACTCAGGCAATGGTTGGAAAAACACCGGAACAAGCCATCGACAAAGCACCCGCCCGCTTCGACAAACGCCGGGAATTCATGACGATTTGGCCGCGCCGATGCGCTAATTTGCGCCATGACCGCCTTCCAGCCAGGCCCGCCCTTCGCCGCCATGCGCGCGCCCGCAGCCGATGAGACGCCGCATGTGGAGACCAGGCTCGCCATCGGGTCGATCCTGGGCTTCTGGGTTTTCTATTATGTGCTCAACACCGCGCGTATGGCGTTCGTGCCGAGCGATCCTC
>Ga0105239_10008919_pt1 | contig 11347 bp, 3 predicted proteins | sample KBSC44metaG_FD_92761 | JGI IMG/M metagenome (GOLD analysis project Ga0105239, IMG submission 92761) | Corn rhizosphere microbial communities from Kellogg Biological Station, Michigan, USA - KBS C4-4 metaG | ecosystem: Host-associated > Plants > Roots > Rhizosphere > Soil | place: Michigan, USA...
AAGGTATTTTCAATGGATTTCAATATGGTTTCTGCAGATGAATCCAGTTTGTCAGTCGATATTCCGAGTTGTTTTATTTTACTGACGATATAGGTTTTTTTAGCTTGTAATGATTTTCTTGTCCACCAATCCATTCCGTAGTGTGCAAGCATTTGTAAAATCTTGTGGGTCGCAGTCCCTATCAATCGCGATGTATTATCGTGCAATTGAAAACCTGATTTTTTCATGTGAGCGGCAGCGCGATATTCTTGCAAATCCAGAATAGGATTTTTCCATGTTGTTCTTATTCTTTTTATAGGTCTGATAGATTCTTCATGTGTAGTCACGGTATTTTCTTGTTGGTTTGAAATCAAAAACTCATTTTTTGTTTTTTCAATTTGAGACCAGATTTTATCAAGAAAACTGCCAGACTCAGGTTTATGTTCATTTTTGCTATTGGTTGAAATGTTGAAAAATAAATGCAATCGCTTTTTCGCACGTGTAGCAGCGACATAAAATAACCTGTCCATTTCATAGTCTGATTTAATACGCTGTTGCCTGTTAATGTATTCATATATGGGGTCTTTATCTTTACCAATGGCATGAATGGGTGCTAATAGTAATGCCATTTGTTCATTAGTGAGAGGCCTGTCCATCCAAAGTAAAAGAGATTTATCATCATTGGGATTTTTTCTTTCTAATTGTGGCAAGATAACGGTATCAAATTCCAAACCTTTTGACGTATGTATAGTCATGATTTGTATGCTTGCATCATCATGTTGCGTGCTGGCAAACAATTGATTCATTTTTTCTTTTAATTTATCCAGATTTAATACTTGATGATTGCTGCTGAATTCTTCCAGTAGTTTGAAGAAAGCATTGATATCATCAGTGTCACTATAATCATTCAGGCAAGCTGGGCCGCCTAATAATAACCATGTGCTTTCTATCCAGGTTCTTAAGTTATGACGTTCACGCGATGCGATTCTTGATTTTAAAATGGGAAAGATTTTATCAATGCGTTTACGGCCATCATCACTGAGTTTTTCACGTAAGTCCTTGCATTCGAGTTGTGTGAAAATGGCAGCGTGTGCATCGCTTCCGGCAATGACAAATAAATCAGACAGAGATAGGCCGCACCAGGGTGCTCGCAGCACAGACAGCCAGGCAATGCGGTCAGCAGGATGTAGTAATGCGCAAGTGAGAGACAGCACATCCTGAATATTTTGTCGTGAAACCAATGGATCAATGTCTATGGCGCGATAAGCCAGTTTTGCTTTCTTTAGCGCTGGAATAATGGCAGCAAGATGCGATCGTGATCTGACAAGAATCGCTATTTTTTCGGAAGGATATTTTTTCTTTGTTTCATTGATAACATCTATAATTCCATTGGCTTCCAAATCGTGTTCAGCATCGACATATCCTGTAATAGTTACCACTTTTTCTTGAGATGGCGCAACATCTTTTTGATTGGATACGCTGGGACTATAAGTCACCGCACCTGTTGCCATATCATTAAATGAAGGAAAAATTTTTTTAAAGTGTGCATTGTTCCATTCCACTATCGCTGACGTTGATCTGAAATTTACAGCCAAGGTGAGAGGAATTAAATTGATATGATGTAATCCTTTTGTGCGAATGCGTATAAATAAACCCACTTCTGCTTCGCGAAATCGATAAATGGATTGCATGGGATCGCCGACAATAAATAATGTTCTGCCATCATTGGTTTCCCATCCTTTGGTTAATTTTTCCAGCAATTGAAATTGGGTATAAGAAGTATCCTGGAATTCATCAATTAAAATATGTTGAATGTGGTAATCAAGCGCTAATGCAAGGTCAGTCGTATGCTCATCATTGCCAAGAGCAGCAAGCGCTGCTTGTGTATTTTCAATAAAATCGATTTGTCCATATTGCTGAAATGTCAATCTTAATTGCGCTGCAACAATTTTTAATACTTGTAAAAGCGCTTGTAATATTTCCCATTGTGTATCGTTGTATCCGGGATTGGGAAGATATGATAATTCTTCGAGTGCAGCACGTAAATTTTCATTATCACTCAGTGTGGTGATCAGTGCAGTCAGCCGTTGGCGATGTTCATTATGTAAAGCAAGTTCCTGAGGATTTTTCAGACTTTTCAGTGTAGGAAATCCTATGTCTTCATCAACGCGTTTACGCCAGGTATAACTTTTTGTTAATAATAATCTGGCTAAACCTGACCATGCATTTTTTTCTTCGGGTGCAATTCCTGGTAATGTTGTTAATGTCTGACAATGTAAAATGTCTGATTCAGGATTCGTATGTTTATCAATATTGGATGCTGCAAAACGTGCTATTGCCAATAATTCTGGCGCGATATTTTTTGGAAAATGTGTCTGTATGACTGAAAGTGTGTCTGATATCACTAATCCTAATTGTTTTTCCAATTGTCTTTTTATTTCAATATCAGTTGAACCAATTTGAACGTACGGTAACCATTGATCGCGTTTTGACAACAGATTCACTAGCAAATCATGCAATTTATTTAAATCATTATCCAGATGCAGCAGCAATTTTGTAATAGCATTGCTCCAGTCATAGTTCTCTTCAACATGCATAATGATTTCTTGTACCGCTTCTCGATATAAAATTTTTGGATTGTCAGCGATATCAGGTTGTGAGCCGAAATGTGAAAGCAAAGGTAATTGTTTTGTTAAATTCGAGCAAAGTGAATCTATGGTTTGTATGCGTAATTGATTGGGATTGCTGATTAAATTCCATTGATGTTTTGCATCTTGATGTAATGCTCTTTTCGCTAGCAGCCAGGTTTGTTTTGCATGATCAGTTTCCGGTTCGGGATCATTTAATGCATGTTTTAATGCTTTGATAACGCGTGCGCGCATTTCATTGGCAGCTTTTTTGGTAAAAGTGATAGCCAGGATTTCTTCTGGTGTGCCAACCTGTGTTAGTAAAGTCAGAAAGCGTTGTATGAGTAATTCCGTTTTGCCTGAGCCAGCAGGTGCTTGCACGATAAAGGATTTACCTGCATCCAGGGCAAGTTGGCGATGATGTTTGTCTTGTTCGATTAAGCTCAATGAGTGCATATTTTATGCCCATGTTGACTAAAAATTGACCCAAACATATAATGTTTGATCATTTTTCCATATATATAAATATTAAACAATAACTTATGTTAGACATGCCATAACACAACGAGACCTTCAACCATGAATTCAAGAGAAGAAATTAATTCACAAGAATTGGCTGCTCATCTATTTCAATTGCTGACTCATAATAAACCTGAAATGCAGTGGAGTCTCATTGATGAAATTCCTGAAAAGTTCCTGATTGACGGCATGTTGGAACTTGAAGGCATTGATTTTACATTATTTGGTTATCAGATTCACGATATCAATTTCAAAAATTGTGTATTCAAAAATTGCCGCTTTGAATCACAGATTATTCAGAATTGTGATTTTAATGATTGTACATTTATAGATACTAGATTTGTTTCTTGTGAAATGGATAAAAAATCGGAGAATAGTCTGCCGGAAGCCGTGAGTAAACAGTTTGTTAATTATGATGAAGAAACATCATGGAAAAGATATGGTATACGCGTATATGAAGATGCCATCCCTAATGGTCAAATAGTAAAATCAGTACGAAATTGGCTATCTGTATTTGAGACGTCACGTAAAAGTGCAATAACATTTCATTTGCCATTCATGGTTACCAGCCAAGCTCATGAAGAAGATTTATCCAGATATACATTCAATTTGCTGAAGTCATTAAATTCGCAATATGACACTATTATTCCTCAAAGTACTGGCTTTTACACATTTTATTCACATGGTAATTTGGTAGAAAAATATTATCGTGGCTGGAAGATGCATATCTCGGTAGACAAGAATAAGGTAAAACAAGCTTTTAATTGCATCTCAAAGATATTACTTGATAATGACGACATATGTAATTTTAAAATCATTGATTTATCCATAGACGAATCCATAAGAGGTGAGAGGCTTAGCAATGGCGGTCAATTCACCGTGTATCTCTATCAAGACGGCATGCAGCCAGTAGGCTCAGAAAAAAGATTTAAATTGATGATGCAACAAATCACTGATCAACTTCAGTTGGCTGATATTGCACCAGGAGAAGTTCCAGAATCAGACGGCAAAACACATTCCCCATATTTTAGTTTAAGGAATGATGGTGATGCTGTATTTGACTATTATCCTGGTTGCGACTCTGGCCATAATTATAATCCATATAATGTTCCATCTGTATTTGGCTTTTTATTATTGGAAGACAAGAAAGCATTTAATATTGAAGAACACTTTACATCATTTAATCTGAATACAGAGTTTCAAATCGCTCGTGCATTGATTGCAACCTTGGTTGCACTGGTTAATGCGACAGTTAAACCAGAAATGGTAAGTAGTAATATATATCAAAATATACTGTCAAATCTCGATATGTATTCACTGTATGACGAGTATAAGTTTTTATCGAAAAAGGATTTGATACTACATTTTGTAAATGAGAATATCAGTGCATGCGATGTGATTGTGTTGATGCAATTAATGAGTGTGACGGAATATGTAAATAATAAAAGGGGATATTTATCAATTGATGAAATTGTTAAATTCATTGAAATTCTAGATAGTCTGAATCAGCCTATATTAAGGGCGGATACGAACAGACAAAGTGTCCCCATGTATGCAATTAGGGAATATATTTTACGAAATGCAGGTCATGCTTTGTTAGGAAACATCAGTCGTTTATATGAATTAGTTTCAAAATATCGTAATGATATTGATAAAGATAAATCTAAATCTAAATATGATGGTGATATTGAATGTGTCGAACATCATATTATTGAGGATGATCGACAATTTAATGAATATTATTCGTCACGTTCTGAATTATTTAAAAAATTGATAAGAAGTAATATCTGGAGAACTCGATCATTAATGCAGGATGGTGTTTTATCTTACGACCAGTTGTTGATGTTGGATGAAGAAAGACAAGCATTGCTTATTTTGAACGCTTATAAAGCGATTGAATTGTTGAAATCAGGCATTAGCGTTGAAATTATCATTAAAACACGGCTTGATGTTTTATATGGTGTGTTGGATAAGTTTGATGAGATCAAAGAATTATGCGAAGCATCCAATCTATCTATTTCTGATTTTTTAAATTATGAATATAACATTATTATGTTGATGCTTTCCAACTCAAGGATGATAAAGTCAATTTTGACATGTTTTGGAATTAAATTGGATGAATTTATTCAATTGCCGATGAATAAAATGGATGTGCTGTTGAAACAAGTCCATGGTGCTTATTCAGACCGGTGTGTTTCTATTTCATTTAATAAGCTTATGGTATACCAAGATGACTTTATCAAGGATATGATTGGAAGCCCATTCCTGAGCAATGATTATATGAATGAAACAATGATACATCAACTTTCTCGGCTGCCTGCTGACATTTTCTATTCATGCAAGCGTCATTCCGATTCTTTAAAAGAATTGCTTGATGAGTATTCACTTTCATTTGAACAGATTCACTACTTAAACAATATCAGTTTGGTGAATTCTTCCCTTGTTGAAAATTTGTATATTATTACTCACAAGTTTGATATCAGTATTGAGAAGTTCTTTGCCATGAATGAGAATATGCAAATGATCTTGTTTAGGAATGCAAGATCAATTACCGATCTTCTTGGCCATTATTCAATCTCATTAAATGATGTTTTAAATAGTGAGAATACAAGGAAACTCAATATTCTGGAATATTCTCCTGAGTTATTGTCTGTTGTAAAAGATTTGAAAATCAGTTATTCAGATATATCGAATGCATTAAATGTGATAGAGAAAAATGACAAGATGGATTTTTCCAGCGTTAAAGATATTAAAGTGCAAATTCAAACTCTGATGAAACATGGCGTGTCATTTGAAAATATCTTCAAATTAAATGAAAGTGATTTTGGTGAATTATCAGGATATTCGCGTAGTTATGGTTCTGGATATAATGGATTCTGGGGTGGCCGAACGTATAGTGATAGTTCTGACAATCGTGTTGAAGAGTTTATCAACAAGCATTTTAAAAGTGCTGCTCATAATAGTGAATTAGTCGCATTCATCCATTAGCTAAGCTAACGGTTATAATAGACTTGTCGTTAGTGGGTCGTCATTGTGAGCACTTTTTGCGAAGCAATCCATTCAGTGTACGTGTACATATGGATTGCTTCGCAAAAAGCGCTCGCAATGACGATCCTCACAATCACAGCACACTTAGCGTTCGCAAGAGGCATAAGGCTATTCCACATCTTCATTTATCCTGCATAAAGGCTGCAAGGCGCACCATGTGCAGGTTTGATCTGAATCTTTAGGATCTACTTTGGCAATGCCATGATAAAAATCATCACTTAATTTGATTAAAGTATTATTCCATTGCTGTATTTGCTCGCCCCATGACAATGCCGTTGTTTTTTTAATTTCTGAAACCAGTTTTATTCCTTTGATATCCATAGCGTAGTGACTAACACCTTTAAAGCAATGTTCGCCAGGATAAATTTGCGCAAAGGTGATACCGCTAGTGTGTGTTGGATCTAGCAATGAATACAAAGGCAATTGTGGCTCTTCCGGTCTGTCACTAAACCAGCTGTTGATTTCATTATTTTTACCTGTTTTGTAATCGATAATGAGCTTTGTTCCATCTTCCAGTTCATCAATGCGATCAATGCGCATGGTGAGTGGTAACTGACCTAAAGTGAATTGCACGGTTTTTTCATGTGTCATGATAGTAAATGGCGGGCGTTCTTTTTCAATTTTCAGCCATTCTGAAATGATATGGTGTAATCTTTGTTTTTCTAGTGAAATATATTGTTTGAATTCACTATGCGAATTAGGTGTAGCATCCAGTGCTTCGTTGATACTGGTTTCTATCAACTCATTTAATTCATGACTATCGTATGAAATTAATGTGGCATGATCATGCAACTTTCCCCATACCATTTCTAATGCTTTGTGTATTACCGTGCCTCTATCTTTTGCTCGCAATCCAGGTAAAGGACTTTCCAGTTCATGTGCATGTAAACGCCATTCGGAAAATGATCTGAATGGACATAAAGCTTGTTGTTTGATGACGCTGACGCCGCCACGAATTTTTTCATCTATGGATACGACAGGTGCATTATCATCAACGATTTGTTCCATCTCTTTGGCGAGAAAAATTTTTCGAGCTGGGGAAATGTATTCTTTAAGTTGTAATTCATCCAGTGTGATGCTGTAAAGATTTTTTATCAATGGACTGGGTTGTAATTCCAGTTCATCAATTTTATCAGCATGACTGAATATGACATGGGGAGCGCATTGCTCAAATTGTTTGGTAATAGTGTTGCAAAAGGTTAACTCACGCTCAGCAGTTGCATGAGGCATACGTAAATCACGTTGTAAGCGTTTGGGGATAAATGGATTAGGCTTGGGTTGAGGAGGCCAGGAAATATCATCCATGCCTGCTACCCATAAGTAGTCAAATGGTATGGCTGCGGCTTCTAAAATACCTAATACTTGAATGGGTGCGTCAGGTGTCTTTGGTTGAAAAACCATATGACTTGCCATTTTATTTAACATGTGCAAAGCCTGATTCAACGTAACAGGTTGTGTGATCTGGTCTAGTGTGGAAAATTCAGTGAGAAGCTTCAACCAGGCTTCCATGATTTGATATTCTTCACTATTTAAACTTCTTTCTCCCGGCCATCCTAATTCTGTTAACATGCTAGTGAATATATTTGCCCAGGCAGCATGCGTATGATTTTGTTGATTTTCATGCACCATGGTAATGAATTGACGCAAACGATTAGCTAGTTTGGGACAAGCTTTCGTGAGCGATAATTTTGTATGCTCAGCCGTTTCATCTGTCAGCGTGTGTAAGTTGACGATATTCTTATTATTTAATCGCAATTGATTATCATATTGAGCGCGCTTTATTCGCTCATAATCTGCTTCGCCGATAAATGGTGTTGCCAGTATATGGCTGAATATTTCAGTCGATACTGTCATTTTATGTAGTGATAATAATTGTATTGCGGTATTGATCACTGGATATTGCGTCAGACTTTTACCTGCTGAAATATTGACGGGACAGCTTTGATAATCAACGGTGTATGTGTTTTCATCGGCAAATACTTCAGCAAATACTTGCGCGACTCTGTCGCGTATTTTATCCAGTGTAGGTATGACGCAACCTATGGAAGCGGCGGGATGATTGTCATGAATGGTTTTAGCCCATAAGGCTATCGTTAGAATTTCATTTTCACTGTCAAGCAAGCTGATGCGTTTAACATTTTTTACAGTTGATGTTTGTTGTTCTTGTAAAGATTGAGCTATTGTTTTGACTACTGTTCCGGCTTGTGAAAAATGTTTGAATAATTGATTTAACTGCGGTGAGTATTCAGTAAATCCATATGTCATAATTGTTTTTGGCGGCTTTATCAATCCTGATGCAATATTTTCCATCAGTACATTGGGTAACGCAGCCGTGTCTATCCAGTTATTTTTCTGGCAAATATGCTGGAATTCCATCACCCATTGATTTAATGCCTGATAGTCTTCCGAGCTGTGAAAAAGAGGATGATGCAAATCCACTTGCCACTGTAATAACAGCGCCCAGGCAGATCTTGCCAGATCGGCAGTTTCAGTCACTCGTATGAGTTGTTCATTTTCCTTGTTATTTAATATTATTTTTTCCCATAAAAATTGTTCCTGAGCTGTGTTTAACAGAAAGGGAAAAGGGTGGATCTGACTATATGTCAAGTCATTCCATAAGTGATGTATCCATGATGTGGCTGGTAAAATAACAGGTGTTAACCAGGTTTGATTGTCTTGTTCAATCTGAAATGCCTGATAATATTTATGTAGTGTTGCTGAGAGACGGCGATTAGGCGTGAGAATAATAGTCTCAGCATCAACTTCTTTAAACAGATTATAAAAAGATTGCTTATTCATTATCAGCTAACACCGATCCCGTAGCTTTTCTTTGTTGGCAAGTGACAAGCAGTAATGCATTTAATATCAGGCATGCTGCTGTGATCGTCCATCTGTTTAACTGTTCTCCGAAAATCATATATCCCCAAAAGACACCCGTCAAAACAACAATGGTATCAACAAGACTATAAAATACAGGGCCAGCTAATCGTATGAGTTGAAAAAACAAGATGTAACCTATGCTGGAGAGAACAATCTCAAGCAATATGACCCAGTCTGGCATAGTGAGTGGAAAATGAAAGACATAAAAACTGTTTGCGAATAATACTAATGGTATAAGTAACAAACTCGAAAATATTAACATGCCTGTTGTTAATGAAAGTGTATCAGTATCTTTGGGGCGATAACGTGCAATATAAATAGAGCAAAAGGCAAATGAAACAGGCGTAACCAGTGTTGATAATACCCATGGTGCCATGTCGGGTGAAGGCAGGCTGGATGCGGGTAAGATAATCAGCATCAAGCCACAAAAGGCTAATACGATTCCCAATGCACGTATCCAGTTAAATACTTCAAGTCGGGCCAGTAATGCCATGGGGTAAGCAATAATAGGCACAGTATTGACAACCATGGCAAGAATGCTGGCAGGCAAATGTGCGGCTGCGAAATACATGGAGGTATTGGGGATAACGATACCTGTTAAACCGCAAACAAGATAAAAGCGGGCGTTTGCTGCAGTTAATTGTAATGAATGATTACGATATAAAGTGATGACGCTAAGAATGATGGCGGGACCGAGAGATTGCCAGAAGCTGTATCCAAGCGGTGGAACACCATTAGTCATGGCAAAACGAGCGATGGAATATCCTGTTCCCCAGACAAAACCTAATAATACGAAAATACTTATACTTAAAGCAGGATGATTATTGTTTTCATGCATCACATATTCCTTTATGACGATAACTCATGCAAGTATTGGTTCACTAATGCAATTCTGTCTTTGAGCTCGTGTTTATCCAGTGTAAATCGCAAACGTGTAGGGCCATCAAGACGGTAACGCTGAGATTTGATTTGTATGAGTTTGATAATGGTTTCTGGTTTTATATTTGGTTTTTCATTGAATTCAAATTTGCCGCCTTTATCATTTGCTTCAATTTTACTGATGCCTAATGCATCGGCTTTATGTTTTAATTCTGTGACAGCAACCAGGTTTTTAAGTTGATCTGGCAGTAAGCCAAATCTGTCTATCATTTCTACCTGAATCTCATCAAGTTCAGACTGATTTTTTGCATTGGCGATACGTTTGTAAAATTGCAGTCGTAATTGTACATCATTGAGATAATCTTCAGGAATTAATGCGGATAAATGTAAATCAATTTCTGATCTGTGATGCAGCAGTGATTTTTCCAGTTCAGGTTCTTTACCTTCTTTTAACGCATCCACAGCACGTGACAGTAAATCCATATACAAGGTAAAACCAATTTCCTGCATATCGCCGCTTTGACCTTCGCCCAATAGTTCACCTGCACCACGAATTTCCAGATCATGTGTAGCAAGTGTGAAACCAATACCAAGCTCATCGAGTGAAGCAATGGCGTCTAAGCGTTTTTCTGCATCACTGGTGATGTTGTGTTTGGGTGGTGTTAATAAATAGGCATAAGCCTGATGATGTGAACGTCCGACGCGTCCGCGCAATTGATGTAATTGCGCAAGCCCGAATTTGTCTGCACGGTTGATGATAATAGTATTTGCCGTAGGAATATCGATACCGCTTTCAATAATCGTTGAGCATATTAAGACATTGGAATGTCTGTGATAAAATTCTGTCATCACACGTTCAAGATCACGTTCATGCATTTGTCCATGAGCGACGGCAGGTCTCGCTTCTGGTATCAATGACTTTATTTCTTCCGCTTTTTTGGTAATCGTACTGACATCGTTATGCAGAAAATATACCTGGCCGCCACGCATGATTTCGCGTTGTATTGCTTCTCTAATAATGCTGTCTTGATATTCATGAACAAAAGTTTTTACTGACAAGCGGCGTAATGGCGGCGTCGCAATGACGGAAAGATCGCGTATGCCAGATAAGGCCATATTCAGTGTGCGCGGTATAGGTGTTGCCGTTAAGGTTAACATGTCAACCATAGCGCGCAATGCTTTAAGTTTTTCTTTTTGTTTTACACCAAAGCGTTGTTCTTCATCTATGATAACCAATCCCAATGATTTGAATTTGATATCATCTTGTAATAATTTGTGTGTGCCTATCACGACATCTACTTTGCCTTCTTCCATGCGCTGTAATACATTTTTTGTTTCTTTTCCTGTGCGGAATCGTGAAAGCATTTCAACTTGAATGGGCCATTCTGCAAAACGATTACGGAAATTATCAAAAT
>Ga0105239_10008920_pt1 | contig 11347 bp, 7 predicted proteins | sample KBSC44metaG_FD_92761 | JGI IMG/M metagenome (GOLD analysis project Ga0105239, IMG submission 92761) | Corn rhizosphere microbial communities from Kellogg Biological Station, Michigan, USA - KBS C4-4 metaG | ecosystem: Host-associated > Plants > Roots > Rhizosphere > Soil | place: Michigan, USA...
CGCGCCCATGCCGAGCAGGTGCAGGCCCGGATTCGTGAAGTTCGACTGGCCGTGCTCGCGCGACGAGCGCAAGGACGGCAGCACGCCGTTGCGGATCGTGAGCGCGGTGCCGCCGCCACCGACGAACGGAATCGATTGCCGGATCCAGTAGCTCGTATCCGCGCCCGCGAACTGCGGATTCTCGAGCACAGAGTCGAAGCCTTGCGCCTTGTTGTCGTACGGATCGCGATCGCCGGAGGCATATAGCGCGTTGGCGCGGATGCGGATCCAGTCGAAGTCGCGCGACAGCTCGAGCGCTCCGAACAAGGCCCCAATGTCTTCGCGCACACCCGAAAGCTGGCCGCGATCGACCGAACCGACCGCATAGTAGCCGGAAGCGCTGAGATTCCAGCGGCCATAGTGGCCGTCCCCGTTCGCGCCGAGATAAGTCACGTCGTAGTTGTACGGTCGTCCGGTGCCGAGCACGGCGGGCCGCTCGAGGAAGCCGTTGCCGTTGTAGTAGTCGGGCCGGTCGCCCTCGCGGTTGCGGTTGTAGAGGATCACCCCCTGCGTCGTGAACCCTTGCACCGGCCAGTCCTGCCGATAGAGGTTGGCGACGAAAACATCATCGGCACGCCAACGTTGTGTCACGTCGTTCAGTCCGCTGTTGGTGTCCTTCTCCAGCCGGCGCAGCCACGCCAGGTTGTACTGCCAGCGATTGCTGTCGCGCGTGCCGAAGAAGCGTGCACCGAACGGCTGGTCCTGGAACAGGAACCCGCGAAAGTCCGCGGTGAACGGCTGGATGCCGAAGCGGAAGCTGTCGAAGTCGTAGCGGTCGGACACGTTGCGCAGATGCTTGTCGACGAAGAGCTCCTGCACGCCGACGAACATATCGTCGCGATCGACACCGTTGCTCGGATTGATGTTCGTCGTGCGCAGCTCCTGCGCCATCAAACGGTTGTAGTTCACCACCGGCACGAAGCGGAATTCGAGATCGGGCGGGCGGAACACCGTATCGCCCTTGATCACCGAGAAGCTGAGAATGCCGGTCTCGGTGAACAGCAGCGAATTGCCTTGACCGAACGCGCCGTTCGAGCCGGCGTAGCGCGTCGACTGTGCGCCGACCGCAGTCGGCAGCTGGCGCCCTTCGAGCAGCGTGTCGGATATCGCCGTGATGTTCAGGAACCAGTCGTCGCCGAGCTTCTTGCGCGAGATCGGCAGATCGCCTTTGAGCTCATTCGGGTTGTACGGGTCCCAGCGGTCATACGGCAGCAGGCCGAGCGACTGCACGATGCGCCAGCGATCGGGTACCGGCACCACTTCGCGCGGCGCGTAACGTGCGGGTGGCGGTACCTTGGATGGATCGATCACCGGCAGACCCGGCTCGATCGGCTCGCCTTGCGGTCGCGCGCGTGTGATGCCGCCGTCCTCAGCCTGCGGTTGCGCACCCGGCGACGCCGCCGATCCTGCAGCGGGCGTCGGCGCTGGGAGCGTGATATCGCCGGGCGCGGCCGGTTTCTGCATGCTGCGATTGCTCGGGAACGGCACGACCGACAGCGACGTGCCGGCCTCGGTCGGTGCATCGCGCAGCCAGGCTTCGCCGCCGTTTGCGAGCTTGATGCGATACCAGTCGCCGCGTTTCGCGTCGGACTCGAACTGTGCGCCTTGCTCGAGACGCGCAACGACCGGCCGTGCCATGTCCGGTCCTCTATGCGCCCACGCCACGGGCGTGGTGACTTGCAGCAGATAATGCTCGGGCTCGACCGCGGCGTTGCTGGGGGCGACTTCGTTCGCTGCCGGTGTTTCCATCATGCGCAGCAGGCCGGTGTTGACCCAGCCTTCGCGTGGTGGCGCAGTCTCTTGCGAGCGCTGCACTTTGGTCCAGTCGCCTTCCTGGCGCAGCACCTTGACGCGCTCGCCCGGCGCAAGCACTGCGCGAATGCGCTCGCGCTTGCCGGGGCCGGCTCGAAGATTCGCGCGCACCTTTACCTCAGCCTGCAGCTCGGTGGTCTGCGCCAGCACAACACCCGAGAGCGCGAGGTCGAGCGTGCACGCGAGAACGGCAAAGGCGACCCATTGGCCACTCTGTGTCCAAGGTCGCGGTCGCCTAGATCCCGTCGCACACATTGGTTGCGGTGGTGTCGAGGAACGGCGCGACCGGACAGCTTACGTAACGCAGGTTGCCCCCGGGCACCGTGATGCGGTCGGCACGCAGCGCGGACGGCGCATTCGTGATACCCGTGCCGAGCGCGTTGCCTGCGTTGGCCAGGCCGAGAAATGCAACCATGTCGTCCTGATCGATGCCGTCGCCGGATACACCGATAGCGCCGACCAGCGCTGAAGTCAGACCTCCGACGCGGAAGATCGGCACGCTGCCCGGAAAGATCTGGATGCCGTTGGCCGACACACCGCTGCACGGGCCGGACGGCAGCGGCGCGACCTGGGCGGTCAGATTGGTGACGACTTTGTTGTAGATGAGATCGAGCTGCAGCCCATCTGAGAACGGGCTCCAGTTGGCAAATGCTTTCGACAGCGGCCCGGGTCCGCTCCCGTCGATCCCATCCGGCAAGAACGGCCGCGCGAGGTTGCCGATCGCGCGATTGCTGTAGGCGATGCCATTCGTGAGCGCGGCAGAAGTAAGCCCAGGCGTCGCCTGCATGTTCGTCACATACGTTGCGATCGGAGAGGTGGGTACATAGGTGGGTGTCGGCTCCGCGTTCAGCAGGGCCGCGGCGTTAGTGCGCGAGAACAGAAGTGCGCTGCGCGCCTTTTGTACCGCGACGTCCGTGCCGAATACCGGTGCATCGGGCGTGCGGATCAATCCGAGCACGGCGCCATTCGTATCGACGACCGAGATCGAAACCTGAGCTGGCAACCCGAGAGGCAGCCGGATCTGCGCGCGTGCGCGGTTCGCGATCTTCATGGCTTCAGCGAGAATGCGGGCGACTTCGGCTTGGGACAGCTGGCCGTCGGTTCCTGCACGCACGGGGAATCGGTTTACGCCGGTTCCGTCATCGAGCACGTACGCGTTCAGACCGGCGAATGCCGCTGTGGTGTCGGCCCGGACACCCGATGGCGTGCGAGCCCAGGGCTGTCCCGCGATAACGGTCGCGGCCGCATTGTATCCAGGCACGAAGAGCAAGGTTCCCGGCAACGTCGGGAAAGCCGGCGCGCTCGCCGGAGTCGATGCGATCGACTCGGAGTCGACGTAGCGCAGCGTGCGGCCATCCACCGAGATCCGATTCGCGCGCCGGTTCATCGGAGCGTCGAAGCCGCGTGCACCTGCAACTGCAATCAGCTCATCGACATCCTGATCGACGTTCGTCACGTCGAGATCGAGGCTGTAGATGCCATCGGCAATGACGCCCACGCCCCCCACGACGGTCCCGTTCTTGTAGAGCGGCAAGCCGCCGGGGTCGGCAGAGAGGCCCAGCGGAGTGCTCTTCGGTCCTGCCGTTCCGGTGCTCGATGCCGCGATGTCGGAACAGGACAACGACGAGAGCTGCACACCGAACAGCGGCCCGCCGGGCGAGCCGATCTCGCCCGGATTGAAGTGCTGCTGCACGATCTGGCTCGCGGTGCGCGTCGTGAACGCATTGCCTTCGGACGAGAGATACGCACCGGTGATCGCCTTGCTGATCGCGGCATACTGAGAGGGGACGATGCTGACGCCTTCGAGGCCGCCGACGACACCGCGGCCGCCGGAGATCGTGAACGTGAGCAGCGCCCCGTTCATCCGGAACACGGCGAGCACGTTGCCGACGCGATCGACGACGGCGATCGTCGCTTGCTGGCCGCGCGCCTGCGCCTCTTGCACGGATTGACTGACGATCTGCTGGACTTCGGCCATGGTGAGCGCCGTTGCTGTCGTGATCGCGCAGTTCCCGGTGCAGCCACCATCACCGGTGGCACTCGAACCTTCACCGCCACCGCATGCGGCCAGCGCGGTGAGGAGCAATAGGGAGACGATGAGCTTCATTTGGCCTCCGCTCGTTTTTGTCCTTTCGGCGCTCCCTGCCAGGCTTCGTGTCCCGAATGGAAGCTGTGGCAGAGCGCGCACTCGGACGTGACTTTGTCGAGTTGCGGTTGTGCGCCGACGTGACACTCACGACACCGGTTGATGCTTGGCATCGCGATGTCTTCGGCACGCTTCGAGTCTCGCACGTCGTGGCAGCTGGTGCAGGACTGGGTGGCGTGGTCGGCGTGCCGGAACATTGCATGCGGCAGCCAGGTCTTTGCGATCTTCACGGGTGCGACGCGCCACCCGGCTGCGCTGTCGATGCGCTGGACCGTATGGCACGTCACGCACACGCCGCGTGTTTCGTATAGCTCGTTCAGCACGCGGTCGGCCTTCTGTTGTGCCAGCTTGAGCACGCGCTGCCGGTCTTCGTAGGTCAAGACCGCACCCGGGCGTACGCGCGACATGTCGCTCGGCGGATTGATGTCCGGGGGTGTGTCGCCGAGCGCGAGCCGTGCATAAAACTCGCGCAGCGTGGTCGCGACGAGCTCCTCGTTGCCATGCGGCACCTGCCGCTTGGTGACGGCGGGCTCGAACGCGAGCGAGTGGCATTGCCGGCAATGCTTCTCCATCGAGACCGGCGCCATGAACCGGCCGTTCTCTTCGGGTGTATGGCAGCTCGCGCACTTCAGCACCGTGCGATTGCCCTGCGAGTCGTGCATGCCGCTTGCGTCGCGACGGCCTTCCGGATCGCGCAGCCCGGCCGGGTTGAGATGCAGTGCGTGGTTGAACTTGAGGTTCGAATGCTCGACCATGTCTGGCGGTGTGGGCTTGCCTTGGCGCACGCGCTTGAGCACGTCCGGATGATCGGCGTCCAGCAGGCTCAGGCGGAACTGCGGATGGCCGGTGCGGAAGTCGCTCGCATTCTCGGAGCGGGCCTGCAGTGCGACGCTCTTGATGTCGCGGTGGCAGTCTGCGCACCGCTCCTGCGCGCGCGGCGCGATCGGCAAGCCGTTGTGCTCGCTGTGACACTCCGTGCAGCGCGTCTCGAGAAACGCCAGGCCGCGCGAGCCGGAGAGCTTCCAGCGCTCCACATGATCCTTGAGCGTCTTGTGGCAGTCCAGGCACGCCGCATCGCGCACCGGCACGAACGGAATCTGATGGCACGTCCGGCAGCTATCGCCGAACAGCTGATGGCTCGGCGACAGCGGTCCGGGCTTCCAGGTCTGCGAGAAGCCGCCACCCAGCAGCGTGCTCATTTCCTGCATCATCCCGCGCTGCTTGCCGTCCATCGGCAACGTCATTTTCTTCTCGAGGTCGGGCAGGCTCGGCAGCACCAGAAACGCGATGATGATCGTGAAGAACAGCAGATAGGACAGGCGCCGCTTCGACAAGCGCGGCAAGCTCAGGAACACCTGCAGCAGCGCCTTGCGCGATCGTGAGATGCGCGGCTTCGCGAGCGTGACGGTGAGCGCGAGGTCGAGTCCGCTCGGCGCCGACTCGACATGCAGCAGATAAGGCCCGACCTCGACATCTTCGCCGGGCACGAGCGCTGCTACCTTCACCGTCTTGCCCTTGGCCTTGATCTCGCCGGCGTCGGCCACGATGGTTACGCCGGTGTCGGCGACCAGGATGTGGGCGTGATCGAGCTTGACCCTGCCATCGGGCAATTGGACCTGCGCCTTTGTGCCGCGCCCGACGCTGAACGACGTGCCCATGAGGCGCCGCTGCTCGCGCTGCACCTGTCCGCGTGCGCCCGCCGTGATGTAAGTGACGAGAATCATGAGCGCGCTCGCCGGCCTACCAGAAGAAGAACTCGGAGACGATGTGCGCTGTGAGCGCTGCGAGCAGCGCGAACGACAGCGGTATGTGGACGAACAGCCAGCCGCGCAGCTTCGCGCGCAAGCGCATGTCGCGCCGGACCTGATCGACCAGCACGCTCTTGCGCGTCATTTCCGCGAGCAGCTTGCCGTTCTGGACCGCCTGCTCGCCCTTGAACTTGGCGCCGACGCGTGAGATCGCCTTGACCGCGTCGCGTGCCGTGTAGCGCTGGCCGCTGCCGGGCAGGCGCCAGCGCGGCCGGCCGGGCTTGGTGTTCTCACGCGGCCCAGAGCGCGTGGACTTCGCGACGATCGCGTTGATTTCGTCGGGCAGATCGAGCGCGAGCTGGACGCATTTGCGGTCGAGCTCGGCGATCTTCGGCAGGATCGTGTCGAGCGACTCGGCGCCCATGTTGGCGGTCATCAGCTCGGGATAGCGCAGGTACGCGTACACGCCGAAGAAGCCGCTCACGATCACGATCAGCATCAGCATGTATGCGAGCGTATGCACGTTCCAGCCGAACTCGAAGCCGCAGTGCAGGGACGCGAGCACGATCAAGCTGGTTCCGAGATAGATGTGGGCCGAAGTCCAGCCCTGCAGCGAGCCCGCGCTCGAACGGTAGCGGCGTTTGCGCAGGCCAAGCAGCATCAACCAGACGATCAGCAGCGCGGCGATGGTGCCCAGCGTGTAGCCGAGCCAGGTGCCGCCGTTCGGTTTGACGTGGCCAGGCGGCTCGTGCCAAGCGTACACCGCGATCGCAGCCGCGGTCAGCACGAGAGTCGCCTTGAGATAGCGGCCACGCTTGTATTCGAGAATCGACTCGTGCCAACGCATGCTCTCGGAGCCCCGTTCTCTGGGCGATCTGTTGTATCGTTATGTGGCGATGTGGCATCGCACGGCGTCGTATGCGCCATGCAAACACCGCAAGCCCGATGTCATGCCGAACGTCGGGAGAAGCGGATCGCCTTTTCGATTCTCCCGCGGGTCGAGCGCTCGCGCGATACACCCAAAGCACTAGGGAATATGCCCTAAGAATGGCACAGGAACAAGCCCTTAGGGACGATAATTGCTAAATCACTGTAAAGCGATTAGAGGGGGGAGGCGGTGCGGCAGCCGCTGCGGTCCATCGGCTGTCAAAATAAGCAGCGACCGAAGATTCCGCCGGTGTGGGCTCAAGGGAGGGCTCATGAGCGGACATGGCGAAGCGGCCAACGCCCGGCACGAGGGCTTATTGCGTTATTCCTGCAATCACCGGCCGGCAACCGGTGGCGCAGCGGACTGTTGCTGTCCGGAGGATTACATGGTTACGCCGCGCTGCGGTATGTGGCAGCTGTGTCGCGCGACCGGGGCGTCAAGATGGCCAAGGCAACCGCCACGATGAAGAGCGCCGGCACGTCACCTGCCAAGTGCCCCATTTGCTCCGGCTGGGTGACCGCCTGAACGGTCATGATTCCTCCGTGTACGACGCTGGACCACACGGTGAACCAGATCAGGCTCAGATTGGCCAGCGGATCACGTGCGGCCAGGATCAAGAACACGCCAAGTGTGGCGTAGATGCCAACGATCATCATCGGATAGTCCGAGTGACCGACGTGCCAGGTCCAGCCGGACGGCCAGAGCAACATAAGTGGGTAGAGAGCAAGGCAAGCGAGGCCAGCCAAGACTAGAACGACGCGCAAATACCTGAGGCGATCGACTACGGTCATAGCGGATTCCTTTGGGGTTAGCCAACGTAGAAGCCATTCTGCTTGCCAACGGGAGTCTAAAGGGCATGCGCGGCCTGCACACAGCGCTCAGGGGCGCACCGCTGCTTTCGCGGCACGTCCCTTGGAACGCCGGGCTGGGCGTGTCGATGCCTTGGCCAAGTTGATCAAAGAGCGGAGCGCGTCGTTCACGGCTTCATCGTTAGGAAAGGCTTCGGCAACCTCGGGATCGAGAAGCACCACATTTGTTGCGGTTGAAATTCGGTTCGTGTACTTGCCACGGACCATCTTTCCAAAGTCCGATCGCTTGTATTCGGGTCGAAGTTCATTACGCTTGCCGGGCTTAGCCTTCTTCATAGATCTTCCGTTCGGAGTTCGTTGCGGTACGAGCACTGATGATGCGGACCAGCCCGCCGCGCTCGGTATGAGACACCACGAGGAGGCGTCCTTGGGATGAGACCCCAAACGTGATGTATCGCAGCTCGCCGGTTGAATGGTCGGGGTCTCGGCCAGTCAAGGCCAAGTCATCACGAAGAGCAGTCGTGGCCTCCTCGAATGAGATACCGTGCTTGCGTCGATTTGCCGCCGCCTTCCGGGGGTCCCATTCGAAGCGCATCTGCGCATTATAGAGAGCAGACTAGAAACGCGCCCGACGACGGGCATCAGCGGGACGCAGCGGCGGCAACGCCGCCGTTGCGTCTCCGCTGCATGCCGTGGTTATGCGGCCTCGTCTCAGCCAAAGTGATCACGTATCGAGCATATCCCACTCATCACCCAAGACCCAACGAAGGGCCGATAGCTTTCCGTTTATCATCCCCCATTCAAAGTCTGTCCATGGTCCGATGTTTTCCTTCCCGAGTTGCCGCTCGGCGCGCTTGGCAGCGCGGAGCGCACCGGTCCAGATCTCATCAATGATCTGCGGCTGATTGTCACGCTTGCCTTTTTCCCACACATCCCGCGCCACAATCCTAATCTTGCCCCGCTCTACCATCCACTCGCGATTCTTGTGTCGGTTGTACCAGACCTGCCGCCACAGCACTTCATGCGCGCCGAGGATTTCTGACAGAGTGCGAGGCTCTTGCTGCCACAGTTGCTCCCAAACTAATTCAGTCACTGTGGAGGGATCGATCCGGCGAAGAAGTTCCGCCAAACTGACGAAGTACATCGACTTGATCTTCGAGAATCCGTCTGCAAGGTCCGAATGTGGAACCTTCTGGTTCCCGTTCGGCAAGCTGAAGTCGCTCTTGTTGTGTGTGACGAAAGCGAACCGCTCTCCAGAGGCGCCTCTCTTTACTGCATCGAAGTACGTCTCTACAACGATGGCGTCAGCAATCGAGTTCTTGCCGTCACGGTGGCACGGCGGCTTTCGTTGTAATGCTCGGTCCGCCGCACGGAGCTTTACGGCATCAGAGGTCTCAACGATAGTGGTTTTCTGGAGCAGATTGCTTATGCGCTCCAAAACCAAGCCAGCCGTGCCGCCAATCAGCGGAATCTTGTGATTCAAATCATCAAGCTCGGCAAGAAGCCTCTTCTTCCGCTTTGCGTCAGCAGGGCCTTTGGTTACTGCTTCTCTAACCTTTTGAAAGTGGGTCGCGAGACTGCGCGCACTCGCTCCCGCAACACGTTCACGGTTGCGCTGAAACTCATCGGACACGAGGCGAGGCACTATCAAAGATAGATTCCCTTCCCGGACCATGTGTTCCACCACGAGGAGCAGGGGTGTTTGCTTGGGGTCCTGCGCTAGGTCTAGCCATACACAGGTGTCAATAAGAGCCTTAAACATGCAGGCAACCGAAGGTCAGCCGTTGCTGAGCGTCTATTTCATGCCGCATATACTTTTAAGTCGACCTCAGATCGACGATATATAAACCGTCGACTTGACGAATAAAACCGGATCCAATCATAAAAAGACTGTTCAAATCATCAGTATTCAAAACTGCACACCTCCGAAAACCGGTTTCCGCACGCTTCGGATCCCCCGAACCCCAGTTGCTGGTCCGCCACTAAAACGCGTGACGCTTCAGCGATTGCAGCATACGCACCGAGCATGCGCATGTCGACTGCGTGCGGTGGTTCATCTCCTTTCGTCTGCGCCGTCATCCCTCTTCAGGTGGGAGCCTTCGTGATATGTCCGGACAGACAAGGCGCGTCGCTGCAGCCGGCAACCACCTCGGCGCGCTCCGATATTTCTGTGTCACCGAATCCTCGGCATCGAGCCGCTCCCATCGCCCTCACCATCGCGAATTTTGCCGGCGGCTTGACGCGTCGATCGCCTACCGCACCAGTTGATTGATCTCGATGATCGGCATCAGTACGGCGAGCACGATGCCGAGCACCACAGCGCCCATCAGCAGGATCAGCAGCGGCTCGAGCAGCGTCGCGGCGGCCGTCGCACGCCGCTCCACCTCGCGCGTCTGGTTGTGCGCGGCATGCGTCAGCATCCTGGGCAATTGGCCGGTGGCCTCGCCCACTTCGATCAGCCGGATCAGTACCGGCGGAAACGCCTTGGTCGGGCGCAGCGCACGTGCCAGCCCGACGCCCTCGCGCACGCGCTGCGTCGCCTCCATCACCGAAGCGCGCAGCACGGAATTCGTGAGCGTCGCTTCGGCCGCAGCCAGCGCGCGCAAGATCGGCACGCCGGCCTCGACCAGCATCGCGAGCGTCGAGGCAAACCGCGCTGTGTCGATGCCGCGCGCGAGCCGCCCGAACAACGGCGAGCGCAGCACCGCGCGATCCCACGCAGCCTTCGGCCCGGCCCGTTTGAGCGCGGCACGCAAAGCGTAGGCGCCGCCGATCGCGGCTAGCAGCAACCACACCCCGAACACGCGCAGAAACCAGGAGATCGCGAGCAGCGCACGCGTCGGCCATGGCAGCGCCTGGCGTGTCTGCTCGAACACCTGCACCACCTGCGGAACCACGTACATCATCAGGAAAAGCACGATGCCGAGTGCGATGACCGTCACGAGCGCCGGATAGGTCGCCGCGGCGAGCAACTTGCCGCGCAGGGCCTGGCGCTCTTCGAGAAACTGCGCGAGCCGCTCCAGCACGATGCTGAAGCTGCCGGCCTGCTCGCCGGCTGCGACCGTGGCGTAGTAGACCTGTGGGAAGACCTTGGGATAACGAGCGAGTGCATCGGCCAGGCTGTGGCCTGCTGTCACGTCGGCACGCACCCCGCGAAACACCTCGCGCTGCGCATCGCTGTCCGCTTGCTCGACCAGCGTCGCCAGCGCGACATCGAGCGGCAGTCCCGCGGTCAGCAGGCTCGCCAGCTGGCGGGTTGCGAGCGCGAGATCCGATGCACCGAGACCACGCGAGGACAGACGGCTGAATGCTTGTCCGCGCTTGTCCACGGCCTCGACCGAAATCGGCACCAGCCCGCGTGCTCGCAACGCCGCTCGCGCGGCTCGTGCGCTGTCGGCCTCGAGCTCGCCGGCTTCTACGCGCGCGTCCTCGTGGGCTGCTTCGAAACGGAAGGTGGCCACTACTACTCTCTGGTTACGCGCGCGAGCTCTTCGGGCGAGGTGCTGCCGTCTGCCACCCAGCGCTCGCCATCTTCGAGCATCGAGCGGTATCCGCGTTCGCGCGCCAGCGAACACAGCACGCGCTCGCCCTGGCCGCCGTGCACGGCCTCGCGCAGAGCATCATCGAGTGCGATCAGCTCGTAGATGCCGGTGCGGCCGACGTAGCCGGTCCCCGCACACGCCGGACAACCCACCGCATGCCAGTGCCCATGCGTGTCCTGCTGGCGGCAGTCGGTACAGAGCTTGCGCACCAGACGCTGCGCGAGCACGCCGAGCAGTGAGGACGACAGCAGAAACGGCTCGATGCCCATGTCCAGCAGCCGCGTCACCGCCGAAGCCGCGTCGTTCGTATGCAGCGTCGCGAG
>Ga0105239_10008923_pt1 | contig 11345 bp, 11 predicted proteins | sample KBSC44metaG_FD_92761 | JGI IMG/M metagenome (GOLD analysis project Ga0105239, IMG submission 92761) | Corn rhizosphere microbial communities from Kellogg Biological Station, Michigan, USA - KBS C4-4 metaG | ecosystem: Host-associated > Plants > Roots > Rhizosphere > Soil | place: Michigan, USA...
ATGGAGCGATTGATCTTGCGCCTGTGCTTGCAAATAGGCGTCAAGAGTTGCGGTGACTCTCACTGGGGTCGCCAGACTTAAGAACAACGCCCACGGTTTGAGATATGACGAATTCAAATCAAGGCCGAACTGACTTGCGAGAGTTTGACCCGTGCTAAAAAGTTCGTCGCCAAGAGAAGCCTTAAGATCAAACGAGCGATCGATACTTTTATTGGCAAATTCGCGACCCGCTTCGGGCGAGAAATGTGTTTCGGCGGCAAATGTTTTGAGCCCACTCATTAAGACCGTGAGGCCTTCCCAGCTTTGCACGGCTTGCGCCGCGTGGAACGTACCGACGAGGTAACTGTCCTTTACGCCGGGTTTTTGCACTCGCCAGATAAAACTTTTTGCGTCTTCACGATGGGATTCTGAAGTGACCTCCACCATGCGATACGGCTGACAGGCGTCCGCATGTGCTTTTGGCAAAACACTGATCGCGATTAGAAAAAGAAGTCTTGATATCCCCCGCATGGGATTGGGTCTACTCAATGCAGGCTGGGCGGTAAAACAGATTTTTAAGCAATGAAGTGTTTATCAAGCCTCCTTTTTATAGAGTTTGATCGCTTTTACCTTCTGCTCGAAATGATCGACAATAGGAGCCGGATATTTCCATTTTGAGAGGTCCGCTTCGGGATCATGAAAAACCGAGCTAGGAGCATTTCTTAATTCAGGAATAAAATTTTTTATGTATTCGCCGTCTGGGATGTAGGTCCCAGGCAGAACTCATCGAAGCGTTCCGTTCTCAACAAGCTCTGAAATTTTCTCTTGGCGATATTGAAATATTGAGCGCACATCGTTGCCGACCCAATTTTTCAAAACCACATTGCCAAGCAAACCGCCGGGCAAACGATAGGTAACTTCGTCACAAACCAATGTCCCGCCATGAACGGGAACAAAAGAATGAACATGGTGCCAGCGTTTATAAGGTCCGTTCAACTGTTCATCAGCAAAACGAACATCTGGTTGCCATTCGCTGATCAAAGTTCGCCAGCGAAGAGGTGCGCCGCGAATCTTGATTTGATAGTCGATGAGACTTCCCTTTGTTAATTCCGGCGATGATTTCTTCACGATTTTAAAATTCAGCCATGGTGGAGTGAGTGCACCTAAATTTTCCGCCTGACTGAAGAACGCGAAAATTGATTTTGGCGGAAGCGGAACGAATTGATCCTTGAACACGTAGCGATCAAGATATGTATCCGCTGCAAAGAGATCTTTAAGTGCGCCATCGAGTTGTGGATGTAAAAAAACAAAACCCTCGGCAAGCGCTCGCTCCGGCAAAACTTCGAGGCTCGAGAGAAGTGCTTCCGACATATCACCAAGTGCCACCTGCGGAAAAATTTTTGGCGTATAAAGGCGAGCCGGATATTTTCTCGCTTTCGTGAGAGTTTGAATAAATTTTTTGTTGTGAACAGGCTTTGGCGCCACAACATTGTACGCTCCTGAAATTTCCGCGTTCTCAGATGCAAACGCGATAAATCGAACCGCGTCCTCAATGTGAATCCAGCTCAACCAATCTTTGCCATCGCCGATTACCACCGGCGGCATTTGTGAAAGTGCGCCACCTTCTTTTGACAAGACGATACCGGTGCGAAGCAGGACGACTCGCATATCGAGCGATTCCCCTTTGAGCGCCTCTTCTTCCCAATGAACACAGAGATCAGATAAAAAGCCGACACCACGGGGGCTTCTTTCGGTCAGTGCTTCGTCTCGACGTTCACCATAAAATCCAATCGCCGAACCAGAAATTAAAACTTTTGGTCGCGCTGACTTCGTCATCCTTTGCAAAGCCGAAATGATGTGCCGGGTGCCGAGAACTCGCGACTGTTCTAACGCGCGTTTTCGTGCCGGCGTCCATTTTTTTTCGGCGATGCCTTCGCCGGCAAGATTGATGACAACATCGACGCCTTCGAATGCCGTTGTCGGCGGTTCCTGCTCATGATGCCAAGAAAAAACGTTATGTGAGGGGAGCATCTTAAAACGATGCGGGTGACGTGTCAGTGCGACGACTTCATGTCTATCGCGCAAGAGGTGTCGAATGAGATTTCGACCGATCAATCCGGTAGCACCTGTGATGAGATAACGCATTCCAACCTCGATTCACTACAGTCGTAACAAAGTGACGAAGAAGAGGCTAGCTGTAAACTTGCGAAAGATCTATTGTTCACGTACGCTTAAAGCACGAATGAAAAATCGAAAAATCAGCAAAGACCAATATTTATTTCGCACCGGCGATCCATCTGCAGCTATCTACCTCATACGCTCTGGTACTTTTATGATCACAGACGTGCAAGGTCAGGATGAACGCCACATTATTGAGATCCACTCTGGAGATATCGTCGGCGAGCGAGAGATACTCAGGCGGAATCCTCGGACGGCAAATTTAAAGGCCATCACCGATTGTGAGATTGTCGAGATCCCCTACGATTTTTTGATGAAACAATTAGAGGAGATTCCAGACTGGATCGGCGCGATCATGAAAACGGTCATTTCTCATCTCGATCGTGCCATCGATTTTTCAAAAGAACTTTACGATGCCAAATATGCGAATTCGCAAAATGGCTTGACCAAATATCTCTCGATTTTGAATTTGCTTAGCTTAAAATATAAAAGATTTTCGCCTGAAACTTTCCGCAACTACACCATTCAGATTTTTCAGGAGCCGACGACGAAGCTGCCCCGGCTTATCGAGGCGTTAGATAAGCTTGGGTACCTTGCTCCTAAACTGGCCGACGGAAGCGACAAGATCGAAGTGCAGACACAAAGAACCCAAGAGCTCTTTGGTTTCGTCGAGTGGTACAACGAGTGGCTTCACAAACGGCACGAGAATCGCCGACCGCTATTGACCCTTGCGGATTTAAAAACTCTCGACGGAATCATGCAGTTTGCCGAGAAGGTACCGCCAAATGCGAAGGGTTTTACAAAGCTCAACATGACCAAGGTTCAAGAGACTTCGCAGAAGACTCTGGGTTTTGAGCTGACCGTGGAATCCTTGAATCCGATCATAGCAAAGCAGTATTTGCCACAACTGACGATGGAAGACGCGGGCGTTCACGTCACCTTCGATCGCAAAGAGCTTGCGACCTTAGGACAATATTGCCGCCTTGCCAATGTGCTCGGCGAGGCCGTCAAGTGACCGCGAAACGTCAACAAAAATTCTCGATCACACGTTTTGCTTCATTTTGCTCGCATCACGTAAGGGAGAATTACCGAACATGCGCGAGTACTCACGACTGAATTGTGACGCGCTTTTATATCCGACCCTGAAAGCTGATGATTCGGCCGTTTCATCTTCGAAAACCATCAGTCGGCGAGCTTCGTGTAAACGCAGTCGCTTCTGATACTGAATGGGACTCATTGACGTGATCTCTTTAAAATATTTAAAAAATGCAGAGCGACTCATGTTGGCGGCTTTCGCCATTGCGATAACATCCACTTCTTCACTTAAATCAGCGTTCAGTTTGTAAATCGCTTCGGTGATTTTATGCATCTTGCTGCCAGAGCGAACAAATTGTCGAATGGCAGAACCTTCGGGACCTTTTAGCAAATGATAAAACAATTCTTTCACAACGAGAGGACCGAGGACCGGCGCATCTTCGCCCGAAAGAAGCAATCGCGCCAACCGCAACACGGCGTCGGCCATTGTCTCGGTCACCGTGCCGCTAAATATGGCGCGCACGGGATCGTCGGCGGATTGCAGACTCGTCACTTCAAATAGTGCCGCGACCTCATTTAATACGATCGGATTGAGATCAATTAAGATACATAAAAAAGGTTTTTCGGGCGTGGCCGAGATGATTTGACTTAAAACAGGAAGTTGAATGGGGGTCGCGGTGAAGTGATGTGTGTCGAGGTGAAAAACTTCGCGCTCGAGTTTTACATTCTTACTGCCTTGACCAATGAACCCTAAGCAGGCCCGCCAGGGGCGTTTGACGGCCCGACGATCCGCCACATCAATGCGACCGCAATGAACTCCGGGCACGCCAGTAGTATGAATGCCCGCCGTTGGAGCCAGTTGGGCCAAGATTTTTCCTAGATCATTGGACAATGTTTTCATATCCAATTATCGGAATATACGTCTCAGCGTTAAACGTCCACCGATCAATTGTGGACGATTAGGCAATAGTTGTGGACGGTTGTGAATTTACGTCTTCGTGAGCGGACCCGATAATGAATGCAAGTCGAACGGAGGTTCAGCATGCGGGTCTTTGTAACTGGTGCATCAGGTTGGGTCGGTTCAGTGACAGTAAAATCACTGATTCGTGAAGGTCATGAGGTTGTCGGGTTGGCGCGATCCGATGCGTCTGCGCAATTGGTTGAATCTTTAGGAGCTAGGGCTCATCGCGGTGACGTCACCGATATCAAGAGTCTTCAGGCCGGAATCGAAGGTTGCGACGGCGTCATTCACACCGCGTTCATCCATGATTTTTCGAAATTTCAAGAGAACTGCGAAATCGATCGCCGCGCGATTGCTGCAATGGGTGAGGTTCTATTGGGATCGAATCGCCCAATGATTGTCACTTCCGGTACCGGCTTGTTCTCGTTTGCGCCATTAGCAACGGAAGATATGGCGGTGCCAGCTTCCGCGCCCGTACCAAGAATTGCGTCTGAACATGCGGCAGAAGCATTGATGAAAAAGGGCGTGAATGTTTCAATCGTTCGATTGCCACCATCAGTTCACGGGGTGGGCGATCATGGCTTCGTTCCAATCTTGTTCAATCTCGCAAAACAAAAAGGTGTGTCGGCATACGTCGGTGATGGCAGTAACATTTGGCCAGGCGTTCATCGTTTGGATGCAGCCGAAGTTTTTCGGTTAGCACTCGAAAAGGCGCCCGCAAAAACCAGACTTCATGCTGTCGCCGAAGAGGGCGTGCCATTTAAAAAAATCGCGGAAGCGATTGGCCGGCAACTGAATTTACCGATTGTGTCTCTATCAGCAGATGAAGCGGCAAAACATTTCGAGTGGTTCGCGCATTTTGCAAGCATGAGCAATCGCTCATCGAGCCAAAAAACGCGCGATCTATTGGGATGGCAGCCAAAGCAAATCAGTTTACTCGAGGACATCGCACAATTGGACTACTTTAAATCTAAAAATTAGCCGTCGCTTCAATCTCGGCTGAAGACAGATCTTCAGTCGGAGTTTGAAACTGTCGTTCGGTCTTCAACCATTGAACGAGAGCCAGCGGAATCGTTGTTTTGGCGAAGGCATCGATTGGTTTGCCAATCTCATAATCGGTGAAAAACTCTGAGCTCTTAATCCGTCGCCAGTGTATGACAGGTGCTGGCGGTCTGGATACATTTTTGAACCAGGCCACAGTCCGTCGGCCGTGTCCTTTAATGAACTCCTTAAATTCGGCTCTGACGAGCGGTGATCCAATCGGTATCGTTGCGAGAAACACAAAGGGAATCCGTCCGGCGATCATTTCAAGCGTGTTCGTCTCGATGAGTTGACGTCCCTTTGCTAATTCTTGATCCAGCATTGAAATACGTGCGAGTACATCGTCGTCCGCTTCTCGCGTGACGTAGAGGTCCTCGTTCATCATCCGTATTGCCGCGATCATTGCAATTGTTTGGTCCGCATTCGAAAGAATTTTATCAGCAATCTGTCGAGCTAGAACTGGTAAGCTTTCGCTGTCTGTCGTGGAATCCAAAAAGCGATCGTACATTTTTCCAAGCGATGTGGTCCAGATCCGGTTTGCAAATTGAGCTCGCGGCGAAGGGGTTGAGCTGGCTTGTTCTGGCGTTGCTTCAAAGTGCGGTTGAGGCGACGCCGTTTCACTCACAGAAGGGGGATCGCCAGGTTTTCCACAAGAAACAATCATGACAACGAAAAGTGCACGCGAAATTCGGCTCACGGCTTTGATCTCCCAATTAGCCTTTCTTCTTCCTCCTAAGAAGTTAAAGTCATCTTGAAAAAAACAAACAAAAGATTTGGCTATTTGATTTGCGAATCAAAGCAGTAGCCGCGTTTGAAGACAGCTTTAACGTATTTGGCGTGACCCGCCATTTTTTTACGTAAGGTCGAAATATGCGTATCGACCGTGTGATCAGTGACATGCACCGAATCGCCCCAAATTCTTTGGATGAGATCTTGGCGTGAAAAAATAATTCCTTCATTCTGTAAGAAAAGAATCAGCAGCTTGCTTTCAATGGGTGTCAGATTGAGCTGCTCGCGGCCGCCATCGGAATGCAAGATCGAAACTTTCTGAGTCAAAAAATCAGCGTGAAAATGCGAATTGACCAACGAGGTTTGCGACCCTCTCGTCGCCTGATGCTGCAGTTTTCGATTCACTCGTGCGACCAGCTCACCTGGGTCAAACGGCTTGATTACATAGTCATCAGCGCCAAGGTTGAAGCCACTGATCCGATCGTCAACTGCAGTTCGACCGGTTAGGACAAATACCGGTACATCAGCTGTGCGGCGATCCGCGCGAATTTTCTTAATCAAATCAAAACCGCTGCCGTCAGGTAAATTGACATCGGTCACGACAAACGAAAATACGTTTTCTTGAAGCGCCACTTCTGCGGCCTGAATGTTTTGAACATCCATCACGGTTCCCACGGCCTGCAGCGCGGAGCGGAGTAGGTTGGTGTCCATTTCATTGTCTTCAACGATCAGGATCTTGATATTAAGAGGTGGTTTATTCATAAAGTGTTATCAAAAAATAAAGGAAATAGATTTGCTCTGTCGAGATCATTTTTTGGTAAACTTGCGTAAAACCCCGAATTGCCTTGAATAATTAAATCATTCCCAATATTTATCCACCATGCCCGAATTGCCAGAAGTCGAAAACGTCAGGCTGACGTTACAAAATATTTTGCCTAAGGGGAGCCGTTTTAAGAACGTGCAGCTCAACCGGCCTGATTTACGCTTTCCATTTCCAGACAAGCTTGCAGAAAAATTGAAAGGGCAGACTCTTCTCGATATTCGTCGCCGCGCAAAGTATCTCGTGTTTGAAACCGAAAAATATTTTTTGATCAGCCACCTTGGCATGACGGGTTCTTGGCGCGCGCTCGAAGCCGCTGAAACGCATGACCATCTCGTTTGGGAATTTGAGAACGCACCAACGCTTGTGTTCAATGATCCTCGACGTTTTGGTTTCATTTCGCTTTACGAAAAAAGCGTCACGCCAAGTCACTTTGTGGATTTGGGACCTGAGCCTTTGAGTGACGACTTTCATGCCGACTATTTGTTTCAAGTGAGTCGGAAGAAGAACACGCCACTGAAAAGTTTTTTGCTCGATCAAAAGACCGTGGCGGGACTTGGCAATATTTATGTTTGCGAAGCACTCTTCATGTCAGGCTTAAAGCCGACTCGCAAAGCACAAAGCCTAAAACAGGTTGAAAGTGTTCGGCTGGTCAAAGCCATCAAAGAAATTTTGAAGCAGGCGATTAAGGCGGGTGGTTCGACCATTCGTGATTATAAAAATGCCGAAGGAAAAAGCGGCGAGTTTCAGCAACGCTTTCGCGTCTACGGTCGCGAGGGAGAAAATTGCCGCAAGTGTCGTAAGCCGATTCGAATGATACGGCAGTCGGGTCGAAGCACATTCTGGTGTTCGCAATGTCAAAAATGATCGCGCTGTCTTACTTGAGCCTGCTTTTATTGGGCTGGCTCGACATGGGACGTTCGCCCTTTTTCCCCGACGTGATTCAAGATCTTGGCTTGAACGCGATTCAAGGCTCACTGTTTTTTGCCGTGACCTCGCTGATTTCATACTTCATCGGTTTTTATAACGATCGCTTGCTTAAAAAACTGTCCTCGTTACAGATGCTGCAGATTGCTTCCGTCATTTTGGGCGCGGGATATTTTTTAATATCTCTAGCCCCAAGTTTTCCAGTTCTTCTTTGTGGCAGTGCCGTCTTTGGAATTGGTTACGGCGTTCTGAGCTTTGTGCAAAACGTGATCATTCAAGAATGGGCGCCGCAAGCGATTCGCCGCCGACTGTTTGTTGGCCTGCATAGTATGTTTGGTATGGCCGCATTGCTGGCTCCGCTCTCAGCGTCGGCCTTCATTAGTTTTGGCTGGAATTGGCGCAACACCTTTTTGTTTTTAAGCGTGCTGCCAGTGCTGCTGGCATTCGCAAGCTGGAAGTGGTTTCAACATCCGCCGAAAAAAGATCACTCTCAGGATATTCCTGTGACCGGCGGCGATCTCTCCCGTTTGGCGCTTTGGGGAGCGGCTCTGTCGGTTGCGTTTCACATGTTTGGTGAAATCGGCGTTGAAACACGGTTGGTGCTATTGCTTCGCAGTGTTTACGGAGAAACCCCCGAGCGCGCCAATATGTATCTGGCAATTTTCTTCGTGCTTTATTTATCGGCACGGGTGGTTTTTGCGCTCCTCGATTTCCGCCACCTTTCTAATAAACGTCTGATGATCGCGAGCGCTTCAGGCTCAACCCTCATTTTGGTTGCCTCGCTCTTAACGCATCATCCGCATTGGATGATCTTTTGTGGACTCACGATGGCGCCATTTTATCCCATTGGAATGAATTTTCTCGCAGAGTCATTTGGCGCGAAACACGCAGCTCGCGCGCTGTCTTTCGGAGTCGCACTTTGTTCGCTGACGACGGTCATCCTGCATTTCACATTGGGCGTGCTAACGGATTTGTTTGGTCTCGAGCCAGCGCTTTGGTTATCACCCGCGGGGCTTGTTCTTTGCGTCGCGTTCTTATCTCGACAAGTGGACAATTCAGCACGCGCTCACTAAATTTGAAGGATGTCTGATTTTTATCAAACTCCGCCGAAACTCACCAATACCTATCAATCGTCACGCTGGCTCAAATCCTATTTAAGCTGGAGACTTCCGAAGCAACACCAAGCTGAAGCGCATGCTGAACTTTCAAAGCTTGGCGAAGCGATGGCGGGCCCGGTGCTCGCGCTCGGTCGACAAGCCGAGCGCGAAAAGCCAGTTCATATTCCATTTGATCCCTGGGGAAAACGCATCGACGACATTCGGGTTTCCCAAGCATGGGATGAGCTCAAAGATTTTTCGGCGACGTCGGGAATGGTGAATGAAGGCTACGCGTGCCGCTTTGGTTCGCACTCGCGTGTTTATCAGTTTGCTAAACTTTTCTTGTTTCATCCGTCGAGCGCGTTCTTTACTTGTCCACTGGCGATGGCTGATGGCGCCGCTCGCGTGCTTGAAGTTTACGGCGCGAGCGACGCTCGCCTCAAAGACGCATTTCAACATCTGACCTCGAAGGATCCGAAACAGTTTTGGACATCAGGGCAGTGGATGACCGAGAGAACGGGCGGTTCTGACGTCAGCGGCACTTCGACGATCGCTCGGAAAAACGGTGATCACTATTTACTGTCAGGCGTAAAATGGTTTTCATCAGCCACGACTTCAGAAATGTCGCTGGCTCTTGCTCGCATCGAAGGCGCGCCCGAAGGATCACGCGGCCTGACATTGTTTTATATTCCGCTTCGTCATCCCGATGGTTCGCTCAATGGCATTGAAGTCTTAAGGCTCAAAGACAAACTGGGCACGTGGGCGCTGCCAACAGCTGAACTAAAACTGCAGAATACAAAAGCTTATCCCGTCGGAGAATTGCAGCAAGGAGTAAAAACGGTTGCGACCATGCTCAATATCACGCGCGGATACAATTCCGTTTGCTCGATTGGGCAAATGGCGCGCGGTCTCGAGTTGCTCGCGGCCTATGGACGCGAACGCAAAGCGTTTGGCAAACCTCTTAACGATCAACCTCTCTTCATCTCGACGCTGCTGAACGAAGAATTGATTTACCTCGCAAGCTTTCTTCTCACTTTCAGAACCGCAGAGTTGTTAGGCCATGATGAAACGAAGCAGGCGAGTGAAATCGAAATGGATTTGCTCAGGCTTTTTACGCCAATCACCAAGCTCTTCACCGCGAAAGCGGCCGTTCGAGTTGCAAGTGAAACGGTCGAAGGTTTTGGCGGCGCCGGTTACATCGAAGACACGGGCATTCCGGTGCTCTTAAGAGACGCACAAGTATTTTCAATCTGGGAGGGCGCTACCAATGTGCTCAGTCTTGATCTGTTGCGCGTGCTTGAGAAAACTTCAGCACTCGCATCGTTTTTCAAAGAGACCGAACGGATTTTAAAATTGGGCGAAGCAAAGGAAGCAGCATCGGCGAAAGAACTTCGTACGCGTGTCGAGCAATTACAAAAACTAGCAACATCGGCAAAGCCAGCAGAACTCCTTGCGAGCTCTAAGGCATTGGCATTTCATTTGGCGCAGCTTTATGCAGGACTTTTGATGTTGGAGTGGGCAGCTTCGGATGCGAGCCAACAACCAAGATTGTCATTGGCTCTTAAGCATTGGTTGAAACAGTTTTCTGCGTTTGAACTGGTCCCCTCGACGTTAGAGACAGACGCTCGCCAGTTTTTTGGCGATTTATAGAATGCGTCAGCCAACAAACTGTCAGTGCATCTTATGATTTTTGACACGTGTGAGGATTTGACATGTCGGGCAGCTCGCTTCTTCGCGCAACATATTGTTTTCTAAGTAACTTTCGACGCGAATACTGAGAGTGTCATTGCACAGAGGACAAGTGTTTTGCACTTCTTTGAACGATTGATGGCGTTTTTTCTGCTCTCTTGCGCTGACTTCTTTGGTGCGTTTCACTGATTGCTCCTGTTGTGGGGTTAGCGTAAGTCTTCAAAAGCAATTTCCATGCTGACGTGAGCGCTGGATTTACGTCATACTGCCAACAAGACTAGTCCGAAGGAGTACGCCATGATGATTCGCTTAATGATTTTGTTGTTCGCAATGCCGGTTTTCGCGGCTCAATGGAAAGACGTAACGTTCGAAGATTCGATGACTGTGGACGGAAAAAAGTTGGAGCTCAACGCGCCACTTTCAATTCGTCGGGTCACGCGTTTTGGAATTCCAATCAAGGTTTACGTCGGCGATTTTTATGTGCAGAAAAAAGCAACCGACTTAAAGGGCATGATCGAGCAGCCACGCCCACTCTTCTTCAAACAAGTTTATCGTTTGAGCATTGATCGTAAAGATGTCGTTGAAGGTTGGACAAAAGCATTCGAAGACAATTGCGAAAAAGACTGCGATAAAGCCAAACAAGGCCTCAAAGAATTCAACGACCTCGTAACAGATGTTCGTGACGGCACACAAGTCACAATCAAAATCACAAAAGATTCCCTCGAGATCGACAATCAAGGCAAGCCTGCGAAAAAAGGCATTGTGAAAAACGAGGCTTTCGCGAACGCCTTCATGTACATTTTCTTCGGTAAAAATCCACCGGATGAAAAATTCCAGAAAGAATTGATCGGCCAAGCGAAAGAATAACTCAGAACAAATTTGCCGGTCA
>Ga0105239_10008925_pt1 | contig 11343 bp, 10 predicted proteins | sample KBSC44metaG_FD_92761 | JGI IMG/M metagenome (GOLD analysis project Ga0105239, IMG submission 92761) | Corn rhizosphere microbial communities from Kellogg Biological Station, Michigan, USA - KBS C4-4 metaG | ecosystem: Host-associated > Plants > Roots > Rhizosphere > Soil | place: Michigan, USA...
TGGATAGTAGTCGGCGCGTTGCCCTCAAAACGATTGTTGACAAAGATCAGCGCCGCCCGCCGCTCCTCACGCATGCGGCGCATCAACGCACGAATCGCCTCGCGGCCCTCCGGGTTCTCGTCCTTAACGTGATCGTAAGGCGCTAATTGTTCCACGGCCTGCTCGTACGCGCGCCCTTCGCGGAGCAGCGCCCGCACCACCGTGAAATCAGCAGTAAACGCTCCCGGAATCGCCATGTGTTCCCCGAGCGGCGGCATCTTAGTCCAAGCGTTGAACACGTGCGCGACGTTGCGCCCACCCAGACAATCGAAATAGGGTGTGTCCAAAAATGCGCGATTGCGAACTTCGACAGCGTAACGGAAGGTCAAAGGCAGCGCGTCGAGAAAAGGACCCAGCTTTGCGACGAATTCGCGCGCCGGAGTCGAGCGTGCGCCGAACTCGAAGATCAACGTAGCGATGCGGTCGCGGTACGGCTCCAGCAGTTCCAGGAACAGCGCGCCCAGCGCATCGGCGTTGAGGAACGATTCGTTCTTCATCCCCGCCCTCGGGCCATAGCGCGGATGCTTGGGGAACACCTCCGCCGTCATCTCCTCGGGCACTTTCAGCGCGAAGCGCAGCCCGCCGGGAGCGGACCCAAACAGCCGCTGCCAAAATTCCGGCGTCGGAAATTGATAAAAGGAAAAATCCCCGCAAACGATGGGAAATATTTCGGCGTACTCGGCCAGGCACTCCGCCTCGAAACGCTTCTGTGAGAACCGCCCGCGCGTCAGGTAGCGGTCGCGAGAATAGATTTGGTCCAGCCAGCCCGGATATTTCCACGAACTAGTCCCGACCCAAATATCTTCCGACGCAAGAGCGCGCAGGCGGCCAGCTAACCCGGTTCGATCAAACGCCGAAGGGTTCTCGAAAAGCGGAAGCGTCACCAAGCGTGCGCGGAGCGGTTGTAATACGGGTCTGCGCCAGCCTCAATCGCGCCGCCCTCAAGAACCCGAATCAGCACCGGAGCAGTGCCGTTAGCATAGCGTGACATCATGCTGACTTTGTGCCCGCGCGCTGCCAGATCCGCCGCCACGTTTGCCGAAATACGGTCGTCGAGCTGCAAGTCCCCCCGATTCCAGGCGTGATTGTCGAAGCTCGAAACCAGATGCCGCGTGCCGAAGCGCGGCGCCTCGACAGAGTTTTCCGAGTTCATGCGGAAGATGATGGAGTTGAACAAAACCTGCAGCAGCCCCTGCTCCTGGGTATCGCCACCGGGCGTCGAAAGCACCGCGACAGGCTTCCCTTCCGTCGATGTCACCAGCGTAGGACTCAGCGTAACCCGCGGCCGCTTGCCCGGAGCCAGTTCATTAGGATGCCCCGGGATCAGCACAAAACTCTGCGCACGCTCACTCAGCGGAATCCCCGTGTCCCCGGCGATCACACTCGGCAGCCATGCTCCCGAAGGCGTAGCGGAAAACATCATCCCGTCTTTGTCGATCGCATCCACGCAAGTAGTGTCATGAGCCATCAACACCGGGTCGAGAGGTATATGCGCGACTGCCTCTTCCGAAGGATGGCGTCCCGCTTTGCCATGAATCTCGCCGGGCACAAAGTCCTGCGAAGCCTTGTCGGTAATCAGCTTGCGGCGCTGCGTAGCGTACTCCTTCGACAGCAGGACATCCGCCGGAATATGGTTGAATTTCGGATCGCCATAGTAAGTGTCGCGATCCGCATAAGCCAGCTTCAACGCCTCCGCCACGCGGTGAATATACGCGGCCGAATTGTACGAAGGTTGGTCTTCGAAGCCTTCCAGAATGTTGAGCGCCTCGAGCATCGACGGCCCCTGACTCCAGAAACCAGTTTTATAAACCCGGTAGCCTTTAAACGTGGTCGAAGTCGGCTCTTCCACCTGCAGCTTGAACGCAGCCATGTCTTCATAGCGCAGAAGTCCGCCGTTCGCTTTGCTGAACGCATCGATCTTATGAGCGATCTCGCCGCGATAGAAATAATCGCGCACCTTGTCGATAGCAGCGTCACGCGACGCCCCAGCGGCCAGCGCCTTCTTCTCCGCATCGGCCATCCCGCGCAAAGTGCGCCCCAAATCCGGCTGCCGGAAGATTTCGCCAGTACGCAGCGGACGCCCATTGGGAAGGAAGTGCGCCTTCGAAGTCGGCCACTGGTTGAAAAACGGTTGGCTGTAAGCCATCGAATTCGAGCGCATATCATCCAGCGCGAACCCGTCCGTCAAATCGATCGCCGGCGCAATGACTTCTTCGAAACTCATCGTCCCGAACTCGCGCAGCGCCAGCAGCGCGGCGTCCACCATACCCGGCACCAGCGCCGGCATCAGGCCCGCTCCAGGAACTATGCCCTTCAACCCGCCAGGATCACGCTCGGTCACCTCAAACGGCTGCAACGGACGGTTGCGGAAAAAATCCGCCGTCGCCAGTTTCGGCATGGTGCCCACGCCGGCGATCGCATGAACTTTTCCGTCCTTCGTGCGAATCAGGATAGGCGCCTCACCCCCGAACCCGTAATGCGAGAGTTCGCTCACCGAACCGGCGAACATCGTGGCGACGCCCACATCCACCGCGTTGCCGCCCTTGTAATACATGCGCATGCCGGCTTCGGTAGCCCATTCGCTGCCGGCTGCCACCGCGCCATGCACGCCACGAACCGGTTGCCGCAGGGGCCGCTCAGGTTCACGTTTGGTCTGCGCCAAGATCACAGCCGCCAGTGCAAAAACGATCAATACTCTGCTTCGCTTCATGAGTACCTCTGGGTTAAGTCAAGCTGGCTTCATTATACTCGGCACCGCACCTTATAATGGTCTAGCAGTGGAGCAGAATCAGGAACAGCTTTCGACGGCCACCCGCAGCACCAGCGAGCACGAACCCATGCTCTTCTGTCCCGTCTGCAGCCGCCGCTTAGCCGAGCGCAAATGCAAGCTCTACTGCGAACAGTGCGGCTATTACATGTCCTGCGCCGACTACTATTGAAAAGAAAATGAGCGAACTCGCAGATCTGTTAGAAAGATTCCGCCGCGGAGCCGAACTGGTAGCCGTAGCCACCACCGGCGCCGCCGGACCAGTCCTGGACTTCCAGCCCGCCCCCGGCAAGTGGGGCGTGCGCACCATCGTCTGCCACCTGGCCGACACCGAAACCGTCCTAGCGATGCGCCTGCGGCAGGTCATCGCCGAAGACAATCCGCAAATGCCCGCCATGAATCAAGATGCCTGGGCCGAGCGTCTCGATTACAGCAAACGCAAACTCTCGCCCGCGCTAGAAGCATTCCGCCGAACCCGTGCCGAGAACCACGAGCTGTTGAAGGATCTCCCGGAAGCGACCTTCGCCCGCACCGGCCAGCATAGCGAGCGCGGAACTGTGACGCTCTTAGACTTACTCCGCACTTACGCCGAGCACGCCGAAAAACACGTGCAGCAAATTCATTCAGCGCGCGCGGCGTACAAAGAATTCAAGTCGGCCCAAACGGCACCCACGACCTAAGGCTTCCGAGCAATTCCGATAATCGAAGTAGGTCTCCACGGCAGCAGCCCATCAATCCGCCGCCACAACCAGACAAACCGGTCGTAAAGCCGCATCTGATTCCACTCCAGACTCCGCCGCTTCAAAATCCGCCCACTCACAAACCAAGCCGGCCGCGACACCCGGTTGAAGCGAATAATCTGCTCCACCTCAAACCCGGCCTTTTCCATCTTGCCCTTAAGCTCCGCCTCTGAATACCGCCGAAAGTGTCCCAGCGCCTCATCGATGGTCCCGAAAACACTCTGCCCCTCCGGCACCAGCACGATCGCGCGCCCCCCATGATTCAACGCCGAAAAAATATTAGCCAGTCCCGCGTGATCGTCTTCCACATGCTCCAGCACGTTCAAGCAGATCACCGTATCCATGTCGCCCAGGAACGGCTCAAAATCTTTAGCGCGCGTGAGATCGCAAAAGTGCGCCTCCAGATTCATGCGATGCACGAAGCGCGACTGCAGCCGCGCCAGATGTTCCGGATTAATATCGGTAGCCGCATACCGCTTGCGTCCGCTCACCAGCGCGCGCGTCAAATTGCCAATGCCGGCGCCAATCTCCAGCACCCGCTCGCGCACGTGAGGCCGAACCGTATCCGCCATCCAGCGATTAAAGCGCGGCGCAGCGGAGAGCGCATGCAGCGTCCGCGCACCCGGGTCCTTGTATAGATCCCCAGTCAATGAGAAGCGCAGAATCGTAAACAGAATCATCCAGGCATCGCGCGTGCGGATCTTCTTGCCCTCTTCATAAGTGCGTCCGTGATAACTCACCGGCACTTCGTAGACCCGCGCATTACGGCGTCCCAGCTTGATCGTAATCTCCGGTTCGAAGCCGAAGCCGTTCGACCGCAGTGGCGTCTCGGCCAGCACTGCGGTACGGAAGGCCTTGTAACCAGTGCCCATATCGGTGAGGTTCAAATCCGCCACCAGGTTGCACAACTCGGTGACGAAGCGGTTGGCCAGTGAGTGCCAGTAATACATCACACGCCGCTCGGCCACAATCATGAATCGCGAGCCATACACCGCATCCGCGTCGCCGTCGAGCAGAGGCTTCAGCAGGTGTTCGTATTCGCGCGGATCATATTCCAGGTCCGCATCTTGAATTAAACAAAACTCGCCGCGCGCCTCAGCGACAGCGGTTCGAATCGCCGCGCCCTTGCCGCGATTGCGATCGTGACGCAGCAGCCGCACCACCCCCGGGTTGCGCTGCGCAAATTCTTCCACGATGCGGTCCGACCCATCCGTCGACCCATCGTCCACCACAATGACCTCGCGCTCCACTCCATCCGGCAGCGGAGCCGTCAGCACCCGGCTCAAAATGGGCGCAATATATTCTTCTTCGTTGAAGAGGGGAACCAGAATAGATATGAGAGAGGCTGGCACGCGCGGAATGGTATCCGTTAGTATAACGAAAGGAGCAGAACAGCGGAGGAAATTGCTTTGCCCAAAAATGAAGATGGGGAATTTGAATTGATCCTGGGGAACCGCCAGCTACTGAGTGTGTTCTTCATTGTGGTGATTCTGCTCGGCGTGTTTTTCACGATGGGCTACATCGTGGGACGCAATTCAGGCGCCCTGACCGCCGACGTGGCCGCGACTCCCGCCCCCGACGGCAAACCGCAAGTGGTCGAGCCGCCGGCTGCAAAAACTCCTGAGCCCGCGCCCGCCCCGACCGCGCCCACCGAAACGGTTCCGCAACAACCCGCGAAAGAAGCCGAACCCGAGCCCGCTCCCGAACGAGCGAAGCCTGAGAAGGTCAAAGCCGAACCAGTCCGCGCGGGAAGCAGCCATCCAGCCGCCGGACAAACTTATCTGCAACTCGCCGCCACCAGTAAGCACGAAGCCGACATCATGGTGGATGTCCTCCGCAAGAAAAGCTTCAAATCCATGGCCGCCGAGATCGACGAAAAGCCCGGCACCTATCGCGTATTGGTGGGACCCATCACCGACACCACCGCGAATAAAATGCGTGCCGACCTGCAAGGCGCCGGCTTCCCCGGAAACGCAGCCATTCGCCGGACGTTTTAGTGAACCTCGGCCTATCGCTAGCGTCGGCGCTTTTACTCATACTTCTGTTTCCCGGCTTCAACCTCACGTGGCTCGCGCCCCTAGCGCTAGCGCCAATCCTGATCGCCTGCGCTCGCGAGCCTTCCTGGAAACGCCGCTGGTTTTACGGATGGGCAGCCGGCGCACTCTTCTGGTGCGGAGTCTGCCCCTGGATCGAATTCGTCATGGAAGTGCACGGCAACATGGGCCGCGCCGGCGGATGGGGCACGTTCGTTTTGTTCGGACTCTACAAAGGCCTGCACATGGGGGTCTTCGCAACATTGGCCGGATTCCTGATGCCGCGCTGGTGGGCCATCCCCTCCATCGCCGCGCTATGGACCGGCATTGAACGCACCCACGGCTTCTTCGGTTTCGCATGGCTCGGCTTGGGCAACTCCGGAATCGACATGCCCCTGCCCATGCGCCTGGCGCCCATCACCGGCGTCTACGGATTGTCATTCGTTTTCGCGATGCTAGCTTGCACGGTGGCCCTGATCTTCGTGCGGCGTCCCCGCCGTGAATTTCTATGGCTAGCAGCGCTGCTAGTGCTTCTAGCACTCCCCCGCGCCCCCCGTCCCGAGACAGGTTCGCGAAGAGCATTGCTAGTACAACCCAATATCGACACCGAAATGCAGTGGACCGAAGACAACCTGCGCGACCTGCAGCAGCGGATGGCCCTACTCTCCCGCACCAGCGGCGCCGACCTCATCCTGTGGCCCGAAGTCCCCGCGCCCTTCTACCTCAACGAAGCCGCCTTCCGCGATTACACCGCGCACGTCGCCCAGACCGCGCAAACTCCCCTGCTCTTCGGCGCCGTGGGCTTCACTCCGCAAAAAGAGCCCCTCAATTCCGCGGAAATGCTCGATCCCTCCGGCAGAGTCGTCGACCGCTACGACAAAATCAACCTGGTCCCCTTCGGCGAATTCATCCCACCACTGTTCGGCTGGGTGAACAAGATCACCAAAGAAATCGGCGACTTCGTCCCCGGTGAACGCGTCGTAGTCTTCCCCGCCGGCGAACACAAACTGGGAGCCTTCATCTGCTACGAATCGGTGTTCCCAGACCTGGTCCGCCAATTCACACACTCCGGCGCCGAAGTGCTCGTGAATCTCTCCAACGACGGCTACTTCGGCAACAGCGCCGCCCACGCCCAGCACCTCGAAATCGTCCGCATGCGCGCCGCCGAAAACCGCCGCTGGATCCTGCGCGCCACCAACGACGGCATCAGCGCCTCCATCGACCCCCGCGGCCGCGTCCGCGAACGAATGCCGCCTTTCACGCAGACCGCCGCCATGATGTCCTTCGACTACGAAAGCGCCCAGACGCCTTACACGAGCTACGGAGACTGGTTCGCCTGGCTGTGCTTCGCGTCCGGCTTCCTTATGAGTGCCGTATCACAAGCACATCGCCGTCTTTAACGATGTACTCTTTGCCTTCCAGCCGCAGCAGCCCCTTTTCCTTGACCCCCGGATACCCGTCATGATCGATCAGCGCCTGCCAGTTCACCACCTCGGCACGAATAAACTTCTTCTCGAAGTCGCTATGGATCGCCCCCGCTGCATTCACCGCCCGGCTGTTGATCGGAATGGTCCAAGCCCGCACTTCCGTCTCGCCCGCCGTCAAAAACGACATCAGCCCCAGCAACGAATAAGTAGCCGTAATCAACCGCTCCATCCCGGATTCCTGCAGTCCGTAACTCGACAACAGCTCCTTAGCCTCTTCCGGCTTGAGCTCGGCCAACTCCGCCTCGATCTGCCCGCAAATCGCCGTCACCGCCGTATTCTTCCGCCCCGCAAACGGACCTTTACGATACTCCTCCTCCACCTCATGCAGCCGCCCCGCGTCTTTTTCCCCCAGATTCAGCACACACAACATCGGTTTCTGCGATAAAAATTGAAACCCACGAATCCGCTTCTCGTCCTCAGCGCTATACTCCAGCCCACGCAGAGGACGATTCGCCTCCAGCTCCGCCTTCAGCCGCTCCAACAAAGCAAATTCCTGATCCAGCTCCGGACTCTTAATCTTCTTGCGGTCCTTATCGACGCGCTCCATCCGCTTTTCCACCACCACCAGATCGCTGAGCATCAACTCCACCTCAACGTCCTCGAAATCCCGCAGCGGATCGACCGACCCCTTCTCGTGTGGGACGGTATCGCTCTCGAACACCCGCAGCACATGCGCCAGCGCATCCGCCACTCGCAGACTCGCCAGATAACTAGGATCCCGCAGCGCCTCCTTCGAAATCGATGGGAAATCGAAATACTCCACCGTCGCGTAAGTGATCTTCGGAGGCTGATACAGCCTCGCCAACGCATCCACCCGCGCGTCGGGAACCTTGGTGATCCCCACCCGCGCCTCCAGCGACCCCATACGCGCCGCGCTCTCATGCACGCCCGTAAGGATCGTGAACAAACTAGTCTTGCCTACCATAGGCAGGCCGATAATGGCTGTCTTCATTTTTTAGTTTCGCTAGAGTGGAACGTCCACCAGCGTAAGAATCTCTTCCAGAATTTTTTCAGCGGCCCCAGCCCAACGCTGTCCCGCCGCCGCGCGCGTGCTCAACAGAACGCGGTGCGCAAACACCGGGACCACCATGCGCTTGACGTCGTCCGGCGTCACGTAATCCCGCCCCTCGACAGCCGCCAGTGCCTGCGAAGCCCGGAACAGCCCCTGCGCCCCCCGCGGACTCACGCCCATCGCCAGAGCCTCATGTTCCCGCGTGTGCCTGACGATCGCCAGCATGTAATCCACCAGCGCCTCATCCACCGCCACATGCCCCACCGTCTCCTGCAAATGCAACAGATCTTCGCTGGAGATCACCGGCCGAACCTTGTCCAGCGCCGGCTCCGCGCTATGCCGCAGAATCTGCCGCTCCGCCCCTTCATCCGGATACCCAATACGAATCCGCATTAGAAACCGGTCGAGCTGCGACTCCGGCAACGGATAAGTGCCATGATGCTCCACCGGATTCTGCGTAGCGATCACCATGAACGGCTGCGCTAGCGGCCACGACCGCCCGTCGATGGTCACCTGCCCCTCGTTCATGGCCTCAAGCAAAGCCGATTGCGTCTTCGGAGTAGCCCGGTTAATCTCATCCGCCAGCAGAAAGTGCGTGAAAACCGGCCCCGGCTTAAACTCAAAACCCTCGGTATGCGCGTTGTAAATAGTCACGCCCAGCACATCGCTAGGCAGCATATCGGAAGTGAACTGCAGCCGGTGAAAACTCGAATCGACGCTTCGCGCCAATGCCTGCGCGAGCGTAGTCTTGCCTACCCCCGGCACGTCTTCGATCAGCAGATGCCCCCGCGCCAGCAAACACGCCAGCGAAAGCCTGAGCACTTCCGGCTTCCCGCGAATCGCCTCGCCCAAAACCGATTCAACTTCAACTAGCTTCGAAAGGGGAACCGGCGGCGTATATAAAGAGTCCCGCACTAATACTCATGATATCTCGATGGGCCGCGTGCCAGTGGCTAAAATCCTGATACCATTCCCGTGTGGGCGATATCGCTTGGCTTTCAAGTTCCGCCTCCGCCATCCCCGCCGCCACGGTTCGCGCGCGGCACTCTGCCCTGGTCCGCGTCACTCACTGGATCACCGCCCTGTGCTTCGTCGCTCTGCTGATCAGCGGCGTTGAAATTTTGATTTCCCACCCGCGCTTCTATTGGGGTGAAACCGGCAATATAAATACCACACCGTTGTTCAAAATCCCCATCCCTTCGTCCAGAGCCTTGGTGCCCACCGGCTACGGTTACGTGCTGCCCGATCAGAACGGCTGGAGCCGCTATCTCCACTTTCAAACCGCCTGGATCGTTGTATTGACCGGCATTCTCTATATCATTTACAGCTTGCTTACAGCCCATTTGCAGAAAAACTTGTTCCCGCGCAAAGCCGATTTTTCATGGCGCGTGTTCTCCAACGAAGTCGCCAGCCATCTGCGTTTCGCGCGCCCGCCCGCTGCGGAAGCCTGGTCCTATAACCTGCTCCAGCGGATCGCCTACCTGTTCGTGATCCTGATTCTTTTCCCACTCGTCATCTGGACCGGCCTGGCCATGTCGCCCGCCTTCGTTTCCGCCGTTCCAGCGGCCGTCACGGCGTTCGGCGGCCAGCAATCCGCACGCACCATTCACTTCTTCGTCACCCTGGCCCTGCTACTTTTCCTGCTGATCCACATCGTGATGATCGCCCTAGCCGGATTCTGGAGCCGGACGCAACCCATGATCACCGGCCGCCCCGCCACCTCGAAGGAGCCAACATGAGCCATCTATCCCGCCGCCAACTCATCACCACCGGAATCGCAGCCGCCGCAGGCGCAACCGGCCTTGGAGTAGCCGCCACCATTGCGCAAAAAAACGGACTCATCCCGCCCGATCACGGCGGCATTTACGGCCTCGGCGAAACCCTGAACTACCCGTCGCACCGCCTGCTGACCAGCCATTCGTTAGCTCGCGAGTTTTCCCGCAGCCAAATTTCGCAGCCACCGATGGCCAACGAAATGGCGCCGTTGCAGGATTCTTTCAAGCGCCTGCAAGCCGGAGGCTTCGCCGATTGGCGCCTCTCCGTCGACGGCATGGTCTCCCGCCCCGCCGCGTTTTCGCTTGCCGACCTGAAAAGCTACCCGTCCCGCAGCCAGATCACGCAACTGGCGTGCGAAGAAGGTTGGTCCTATATCGCCGAATGGATCGGCGTGCCCCTCTCCCACGTCCTCGAAGCTGTCGGAGCCCACCCCAAAGCCCGCTACGTAGCCTATTTCTCCGTCGATCCCGGCTGGTGGGACAGCGTCGACATCACCGAGGCCCACCACCCCCAGACTTTTCTAGCGTACGGAATGAACGGCGGCGAGCTTCCCGTGGGCAATGGCGGTCCGCTGCGCATGCGCGTCCCCCGCCAACTCGGCTACAAGAGCGTGAAATTCATCACCCATCTCACCGTCACCGACAATCTAAAAGAGTTCGGCAAAGGCCTAGGCTCCGCGTCTCCTGAAGGCGGCTACGCCTGGTACGCCGGCATCTGAGGCATGCCCAAGACGATTGTCGCCATCGGCGGCGGCAAGATAGCAGCCAGACAAACCCTTCCTATTGACCGCGAAATCATTCGGCTCTCTCAAAAGAAGAACCCGAGCCTTCTGTTCATCCCCACAGCAAGTTCAGATTCCGAAATATATTGGAAGCAGGTCCGGAAATACTTTGGCGACTTCCTGAAGTGCAAGACCGACGTCTTGTTTCTCATGAAAGAGAAGCCGTCGCGAGCGCAAATCCGCAGCAAGATCTCATCGGCCGACATCATTTACGTGGGCGGCGGCAACACCCTGCAAATGATGCGCATATGGCGCCGCCTCGGCGTCGGCAAACTTCTCATCGCCGCCTATAAGAAAGGAACCGTGCTCGCCGGCATCAGCGCCGGCTCCATCTGCTGGTTCGATTCCGGACACTCCGATTCCATGTCGTTCTACAATCCGGGCCAATGGAAGTACATCAATGTGAAAGGTCTCGGCCTTATCCCCGGAATAAACTGCCCGCACTACAACGGCAAGACCCGCGGAGTGCCACGCAGAAAAAACTTCCAGGATCTCATTCGGAAAACCGGCGGCATAGGAATCGCCATCGACAACAATTGCGCGATCGAATTCCGAGACGGCCGGGTCTTCAAAGTCCTAGTCTCGAAACCCCGCGCCAAAGTTTACCGCGTGTTCAAAAGAGAAGGCAAGGTTGTTGAGGAACAAATCCCCAACTACTCCAGATTCATATCCAGCACCTGAAACTGAAACCGCTCCGGCGGCAGCGAA
>Ga0105239_10008928_pt1 | contig 11339 bp, 6 predicted proteins | sample KBSC44metaG_FD_92761 | JGI IMG/M metagenome (GOLD analysis project Ga0105239, IMG submission 92761) | Corn rhizosphere microbial communities from Kellogg Biological Station, Michigan, USA - KBS C4-4 metaG | ecosystem: Host-associated > Plants > Roots > Rhizosphere > Soil | place: Michigan, USA...
GATCACATTTTTGATAGTTGTTATGCATCTATTAAAGACAGTATGTACGTTACGGAATTTTTTGCCTTGGCAAACTTTGCTATTGCTGCAATGGAAGACGGGCACAGCAACTGCAGAATGCCGCGTGATGTAATGAATGAATACATTGATAGAGAAAAAATATTTCCTGCGATGGTAATGTTTATCCATAGCAAACCTTTTGTTTACTGCTGCAAACAAAATGATAAGCTGACAGGAACAGAGCTTTTATCAATCGATAACCAGCCAATGGATAAAGTAATGAAGCGTTTGTTTACTTATATACCATCAGATGGAAATATACAATCGCGAAAGGATTGGGAAATGAATGAAAACTTCCCCTTCCTGTATAACATTTTATATGGCACAAAAGATAGTTTTGAAGTTAAGGCTAAAACAACGTCCGGCGAAATTATAACAGCACAGTTAGCGGCAGATTTATATAAACACTTTGCATGTCCCGGTCCTTTCCCCAGGCCCTCGAAATATTTAACCCTGGAATATAAGCCTGGTAATATTGCTGTACTTACCGTTAAGACTTTTTTGAGTGAATTTGTAAAACAAACCGGTGGAGATTTTAAGGTCTTTCTTGATTCTGCATTTAATGATATAAAGGAAAAGAAAGTTAAACAACTTGTTATAGATATACGAAGTAACCAGGGAGGTGATGACATGAATGGCGCAATACTTTACTCTTACATTGCATTACAGCAATTCAGATATTACGCTTCACTGGAATCTGTTCATGGCAGGCTTCCTGACAATCTTACGATACAATATCCCCAGGCCAATGCTTATCATAACAAAGTATATATACTTGCTAACGGAAGAAGTTTTTCTGCTTCTGCAGAGTTTGCTGCGATTGTCAAAACCAATGACAGGGGAGTTTTTGTTGGAGAAGAAATTGGCGGAGGATATTACGGCAATACATCCGGTGAAGATGTTTTTGTAACATTGCCTGCATCAAAATTAAGTGCAAGAATACCTATGGTAAAATATACGATGGCCGTAAAAAACTTAGGGATTAATAACAAGAGTATAAAGCCTGACTATGTAATCTATCCAACTATTAAAAGCATCATTGAAAAAGATGATGAACAGCTAACTTATACAATAAAGCTGGCAAAAGACAGTGATGCATCAAGTTACCGCCAGAAGTAAAAGCATGGGGCGAATAACAATTGCTTTGGTTTAAAAAAGGTAGCCTTTCGTTAAAAAAAATAAAACAAATAGAAACATAGATATATTTCTATGTTTCTATTTATATTTGTAATGAATTTATGGAGGGAATATGGATAACAGGAAATTTGAGAAGATATCAAAGGCGCTGAGTGACGCTAACAGGATAGCTATTTTACAACAATTCAAAAAGAAAAAAGATTGCCTGTATTGTACAGAGGTGCATGATATTCTCGACCTTACCCAGCCCTCCGTTTCCCATCATCTTAAACAACTGGTCGATGCGGGTTTGCTTGTTCCTGAAAAGGAGGGCCGAAACCTGAAGTACACATTGGACCATGATGTTCTCAACGATTATATTGCCTGCCTTACTGATTTGACAGAATAAGTCTTTTGTAGAAAACTTGTTCTTGCGGAAACCGCTGCCTTTATTTATTGAAACATTTGAATATTTCTATTTATGAAAAAATCGATCTACGTAATGGCATTAGGCGCCTTTGGAATTATTACTACAGAGTTTGGTGTTATTGGTATTCTGCCCACTATTGCAAAAGCGTTCAGTATATCCATTGATACTGCGGGATGGTTGTTAAGCGGCTTTGCATTAACCATCGCTCTTACCGGACCTTTTACAACTTTGCTCACGGCTAAGATTAACCGTAAAGTGATGATGTGTCTTGTGCTGGCAATATTTGTATTGTCAAACCTGCTTTCGGCTGTTGCACCCAATTTTACGGTGTTGATGATTGCCCGTATTTTACCTGCTTTTCTCCATCCCGTGTTTTGGGCTGTAGCTACAGTGGCTGCATCAAAACAGGCAGATCCTAAAGATGCACCCAAAGCGGTATCGGTTGTACTGGCCGGACTTAGCATCGCTACTGTGCTTGGTGTTCCCATCACTACTTATGCTGCGGATCTCTTTAACTGGAAGGCTTCGTTTATTCTTTCCGGTATTATTAACCTGATTGCATTTACCGCGTTATTGCTTTTTGTACCATCGATGCCGGTAAAAGAACATACCTCTTCAAGTGAGCAACTTAAAGTGCTTAAAAAAGGACAGCTTTGGGTAAACCTGTTTGCTACAATGGTTATGATTGCAGGCATGTTTTCAAGCTACGGTTACCTTGCGGAATACCTGGGTAAAGTAACCAAAATGGGCGGTGGTGCTATTAGCATAATGCTGCTCCTTTTTGGTGGTGCAGGCATTGCAGGCAACTGGCTTACAGGTATTGCACTTAGTAAAAATGTGCTGGTAACAACAAGAATCTTTATGCTTTCCCTCATCCTTATTCATTTACTGGCTTACAGCTTTGGTGGCTTGTTTGTTCCTATGGCTGTTATTATTTCAGTATGGGGCTTTATACATACAGGCGGATTCTTAATCGGCCAGACACGTTCTACATCTGAGGCCCCGGAGGCGCCGGAGCTTGCTGCAAGCCTCATGGTTTCGTTTGGTAATGCTGGTGTTACATTGGGTACATTACTGGGTGGTATTGTTATTACGCAGTTTAGTGTACATGAAATTGTATGGATGAGTATGCTGTTGCTGTTAGTAGCGTTCGGACTCAGTTTTGTAAAAGTGGGTAAGAAAGAAATTGTAAATGAGAGCGAGGCAGAAGTTTCAGTGGCTTCCCAGGCATTGGAACCAGCGCTTGAATTGTAAGAATAACTAAATTCAGTATAGCAAAGAATTATCCTTCAAAAATTTGATTGATTAAAGAGCAGGCTGCATGTATTGCGGCCTGCTCTTTTGTGTATACCACCATTCATATCCGTCGATACAAATGAGGATACTGATTTTTCTTATCGGTTAATCATCATAAAATACAGGAACGGCTTTTAAATGTGTTGAAATATTATTATCTTATTTGGCATAAGCAGGCACCCTTAAACTTGTAACGATGAAAGCACTCACCACTTTGATTTTGTCGGCAATATTTTCATGTTTATGGTCATGCCGGACAACAAGCAAATTAAGTCATCCCTACATAGAGGCAATGCCTTTGCAAAGCTCAATTGCAGACTTTGCCATATTAAAAGTTCCCAAAGCAGATATTCATCTCGGGGCGGAATGGATAAAAGGCGCGGGCCCTGTAAGTCAGCGGGCAACACCTGTTGATGTAGCAGAGGTACAATCTCTTACCGGCAATTTTTTTGGCGAAGAAAATGCTTTTAACACAGGCCTGAAAGCAAGCATACTGGACTTACTAGGGCTTGACAGTAATTATAAAAAGGCAAAAACGTATCAACTGGTTATTGATAATGCTGCTGTTGTCGGTGTAAATAATCCTTGCAATCTTACCAATCCCGAAGGTGGCATTATTATATGGGAAGGATTGAAAGTAAAATCTGTTTCATTGCTTATACCCAAAAATAAAATAGATACAGTTGCTGCCCGTCTTAAAAACCTTAGTGAAGCGGCGACGCTTATGCGGGTGCAGGATGCAGGTAACCTGCAAAGAATATCTATACCTGCTTTTAATCTTTACACTGCTTACAGGCTGGCGCGGTTATCAAATTTAATGACGGTGGTTTGTAACGATATTGTTCTTGAAAGGGCAACTGGTTTAAGAGCAAACTCAACAGGTATATATGTCAAGAGTTTTACCATAGGCAAAAATTATACAGGCCGTCTTTTAAAAGCATCTAACTACATAACCAATCATTATAATAACGAAAATGATTTTTTACAGGAACAAAAGAACCTGTCTGTGTGGCCAGTCAATAATGCAGGAAGCGATTGTGTTTCAATACTGGAGATACAATGTAACAAGGACCTTGTTAATGGAACACCTAAAAAGATAAAAGTTAAAGTGGGGTGTGAAGCTTCGTTTGGACAAGGCTCAACTTATACAAGCAGCATTGCTACCGATGTAGCATATGAAAGCTATATAATTCCACTGTCTTCAAAAATAGAACACGGGAAATTTATACGTGACGAAATAGAGATCGATCACTTATTGTTTTATCCTGACCTACAATATCCTGAGGTCGAATTGAGTGCAGCATCGCCACAAATCGTTCATAGAAAAACAATACAGTATATAAACAGTTTTGGCGATGACAGCGTTCCGGAATGGTAAGGACATGCATTCAGGAACAGCTTTTTATTTTCAGCATTAACCTTCTTTGGAAAGGATAGACTTTTTGTTTCCACATTTAAACAGCATAATAATGATACACGTCAATAGAAGCAAGACAGTGCCTGATGCCTTTAAGTCGAAAGAAATTCTGCGCGACAAGAAACTCTATGAAGAATTTTACAGGCAGCCTTTTGAAAAAAGGGCGCAGTTACGTGTAAGAAGTAAGAATACAGTGGGCGATACAATAGGTACCATTAATGCAGTTGCAGTACAGTTTAAATATAAATGTGCATTCTGTGAAACTTCTTTGCATAAAGACAGGATTGTTGTTGACAGTTTCAGGCCACGGATTAATGCAAGAGGGCTGCACAAAGATTCTTCACAGGATCATTATTGGTGGTTATCGTATGAATGGCGCAATAAATATGCTATCTGCCGTGATTGCAATGAATATAAAGCTACCTGGTTTCCGGTAAAAGGTAAGAGAGCTGCTATTAAAACGCCTTACCTCGGGATAATAAAAACAGAAGACAGTTTATTAATTGATCCATGCAATGATTATCCTGAAGAACATTTGCATTACAACAATGATGGCAAGGCTGTGTCCCGCACAGAGAAAGGAGAGGTTACGATAGAAATATTAAAACTAAACAGAACAAACCTGGTGCATAAAAGAAAAGAAGCGATTGAAGATATACTGGATATTATTCTTAAGGCACAGAACGCGTGGAAGAAATATAACCGTACAAAACTTTTTACAACTTCCCAAACTGAAAAACTGGCTGACCTGTTTTCTTTTCTTAAAAATTATTTACTTCCACATCCTGAAGAAGAGTTTATTGCAGTAAAAAGACAATATGTAATAGAGTTTCTGCATAACAATCCTGATATGCTTGCGCACATGGATTTCTGGCGGAAATATTCCAGGGGCCAGGATTCACAGGCATTAAAGGAAATTCATGAGTGCATTAAGTTTTTTAGTGATGTATTTGATATAAAAAAGCAAACGCAGTTTACGTATAAAACATCTTTCATAACCGGCGAAAGCAACGTACAGAAAAAAGTGGCGGCAGTAAAAAAAGCAGCACCAAAAAAGGCCGCATCAACTTCCCGGCAAACAACATCGGAACAGTCATCAACAATACAACCACAGCAAATTGCTCCGGCGCATGTTAACAAGCAAATTTCAGACAGCATCCAGGCAAACTGGAACTATCCTGAAAGAATTGAGATAAGTAATTTCAAAAGCATTCATTCATTAGAAATAAAATTCATCACCCAAAACAACGATTTGATAAATCCGGTAACGGCATCTTCACCTAATTTATCAACCACAGAAGTTGGTAAGCCGTGGAAGTTATTGCTTGGGGAAAATGGTGTAGGTAAAAGCAGCATTTTGCAAGCCATCGCTCTTGCGCTTGCAGGCAACGATTATATCAAACAATTAAATCCAAACCCCAACGAAATATTAACGCATGGCACCAAAAGCGGTCATGTTCGCATTTATATGGTTGGATCGGATGAACCAATAGAATTAAAATATACTGGAGGAAAAAATGGTTATATAAAATCAACGCTTAATCACTCTAAAATAAATTTACTTGGGTATGGCTCAACGCGTATGCTGCCCAAGGGAAATATTCTTAAACCAGAAAGTGTTTCAGGAACGGTAAGAGTAAAGAATCTTTTTGATTATTCTGTATCACTTGTCGATGTTAATAAATGGCTTATGCAGATAGATAAAAAAACTTTTGATCGTGTAGGCCTTGCGTTAAAAGATCTTCTTAACCTGCCGGAGGATGATCATTATTTTATCAAAGGAAGAAATGGTATCTATTTCTCTAAAAGGAAAGAGACTTTGTATGAGTTAAGTGAAGGCTACCGTTCTGTTATTGCCCTTGCAATAGATATCATGAAATCTTTAAGTAAAGAAAACAGCGCTTATGATGTAGCTGAAGGAATCGTATTGATTGATGAGATTAGCAGTCACTTACACCCGAGATGGCAAATGCGTATTGTGCGGGCCTTTAGAAAATGTTTTCCTAAACTGTATTTTATTGTTTGTTCTCATGATCCGTTAAGTTTAAAGGGACTGAGGGAAAATGAAGTGTTGTTATTAAAAAGAGATTCCGATGACAATGTAATAGGCATTGATAATCTTCCTAATCCATCAGAGCATACCGCTGAACAATTGCTTACTTCTGAATTTTTTGGATTGAACAGCACAATTGATCCCGACCTGGAAATGAAGTTTAATACCTATCATTATTTGTTGTCAAAAGACAAGCGTACAAAAACAGAAGAAGAACAATTGCTTTCATTTAGAGAATTGCTTAAGCCTAAAATACATCTTGGCAATACATTAAGAGAAGAATTGTTTTATAACATTATTGATGCAAGCCTGCAGGAAAACAAGGTAAACAATTACAACACTTCCAGGGCAGACCTGGTAAAAGATGTAAAGGCAAAGGCTAATGGCCTTATGGAAAAACTTAATAAAAACTGACTGGCATGATACGCATTAAAAAATCGAAGACTCCGGAAATTTTTACAAAAAAAGGAAGCCCTTCTGTTGAAGAAATTATGAAGGCGAAAGATTTTTTTAGTAAAAAAGCAAATGCCAACGGAGCTTTTCCTTTCGTGTTTTATTCCCGCTATAAGGATTCATATAAGAATGATCTGATAAAGAATTTTAACTACCGCTGCGCTTATTGCGAAACGCTTGTGCTTGACAACAGCAGGGGAGATATAGAGCATTTTAGACCGAAAGGAGAGCTCGAAAATTCTGCCGGTAAAAAAATAAGGCCCGGCTATTACTGGCTGGCTGCAGACTGGAAAAACCTGTATCTCTCCTGCACATTGTGCAACCAGGATACAACACTCGAGATGTTTGATCCTGACAATCCGAATGATGTTATAAAGCAGAAGATTGGAAAGATGAACAAGTTTGCGTTGAGTGATGAAGAGCATCGCTGCAACGACCACAGAAAAAATGTGAGGGAGGAAGAACCTTACAGAATGTTAATCGATCCTTGCAAAGATGATCCTGAAGCTTATCTTGAATATTCGGAAGACGGTGTTATTAAGCCTAAAAAAATGAATGCGAAGAAAGTTGCAAAAGCTGAATATTCTATTGCTACTTATGGCTTGCAACGATTGATTCTTGTTAAGAAGAGAAGTGAGAAATACAAGAGCATAACCGGTAAGATAAATTATGTTGAAATGTTTTCTGACAATGTGATGCAGGCTTATCTGTCCGGACAAAAGGCGAGGCTGGAAAACGATAAAAAATATCTTGATTCTGAATTTAATAACCTTATTGAATTTTTGAATGTTGACAAAGAAGTAAATGAATATATAGGGCTCACAAGACAATTGGTTTACCCATTTTTAAACAGCTATTTAGAGAAGTTGTCTGATTTTCTAGACACAACGGCCAGTTACTATGCTGAGGCAAAGACTTACTTTCTTCCCCAGGTGGAGAAAATTAATAAAGCGCTGCAGTAATTAGAAAATCATAGAGGAATGTGCCGCCTAATAAGTAATATCAACTCGCTGGTATGAGAAATAATAATTTAGCCTCTCCTCCTAATTCAATTTGATCTCCGTGAGATAATTCATGGCCAACGCCGGGTATATCAACGCGCTCTGTTTTATTAGAGAATTTGAATATTTTGGTCTTGCTTGCGCTGTGCGGAACACTTCCTTCATTAGCGTAAAGAAAGAATTTATTTAATGACGGATTGAATATGATGGATGCGTGACTGCGGCTTACAAATAAATTTGATTTTCCTTTTTCTTCCTCGAATTCGGAGTCTTCTTTATTTAGAAACACGATATCATTTGTATGTATTCTGCCGGATGATAGTTGTGGATTTTTGCCGCGCCCTATCCTGTATTCTTTTTGTTTGGCAGGATCTAATACATATTCAGGCAGTTCTGTTTGACCGGCAATGATACGTACGCATGCAGATGTAAATTGCCTGTTGCTGTTTGTGTGATTAATAAAAACATCGAGGCCATAATCATTGTTTCTGAATTTGCAATCAGGAATTTTAGACGGTACAAACTCATAATCAAAAAACCAATTATCTGCAAGTCTTATAAAATTGTTTACCAGCTTTCTTTCAAGTTTTTCCTGCTTGAATGAGTCGGGGGCATCAGCATGTAATGCAATCCTTGCTGTTTCTTCTTCTTCATTGCTTTTGCAAAGTACATACAGTTTAATGCCTGTAATCACAATTCGTTTTTCATCTACGTAAGGCTTTAGCGAGTTGATAATAAAGCCGGTGATTTCTTCCCGTTTGGTAAATGATGAAGGCAGAATAGAAGACGGTTTTTTTCTTGGTATATTCTGTTCCTCTTCTTTTGGTGCAGGAATATTTTCTGCATTGCCTGCCGGGGTTTCATCTTCTGTAAAACCAAATGTCTTTTTTAGTTTGCCGATGAAATTTTTCATACGCTTACTTGTTTAAAATGAACCAAGGTATCCCCTGGTTTTTAAAACCGGAACAATCTCGTTTGCAAGAGCTACCGCATTGGATGATGCCTGGCCCAGTTCAATTCTTATACAGACAACTGTATAAGATTGTTTATCTGGAGTAGGAGTAAAGAATACATACCATCCATCAAACTGATCCTTGCCATTCACGGTTCTTGATGGTGTACCTGTTTTGCCCGCAACTTTTACTTCTTTATCTTTTATTTTTTCTTTACCTGGTACATTGGATTGTGCTATCATAAAATCTTTCAGCTTATCTGCATACAATGAATCTTTTGCAATGCTGATGGCTTGTTCTTTTGCCGTTGCAAGCCCACCGGTTTCCAATACATATCTTGATGGTTGCAATAATCCTTTATTAGCAATTGCACCAGCCATCCTTGCCATCGCAACAGGCGTCGCTGTAAGTTTACCTTGTCCCCATGCCAGGTAAGAAAATTCACTCCTGTACCTTTTTTGTTTACCATAAAAAGCCTTGTTGTTGAAAAGTGATCTGCGCACAGGAAAAACCGATGTTTGCCAGTCTTTAAGAATAGTTGCTTTTTGTTGATCTGTTAAAGCCGGATTATAATTATTACCACCTTCAAGCTTTACCTTGATGCCTGTTGCGAAATAAAGATTCGCCAGTTCATCATCAAGACTATATTCATTGGCAATGCGGATAAAGAAAACGTTGCTTGATCTTATAATTGCAAGCTTCATGTTAACAAATGGTTCTGCCGGTGTGGTGTAAGGCTCTTCTTCTGCACCACCTTTTCTAAATATTTCATCATGCGTAATATCCCTGTAAGTGATGGTGTCTGCCGAAGGGCCAATTTTATTAAACGCAGCCATTGCTGTAACTATCTTGGCAGCAGAGCCGGGAGCGCTGGGATAAGTAATACCCAAATCTCTTTCTGTTACAGGTGTTTTCAGTTTTTGTAATATTCTTTCAGGTTCAAGCATAAGCTCAGGGAATTTAATATCCGGCAAAGGGTTAACCGCAGAGGCAAGCACGTCGCCTGTGCCAGCATCCAGCACAACTACTGAAATACGTTTGTCCTTAAACTTTGAAACAGCCAGCTTTTTTTGAATCTCTGTTTGCAAAGCCGCATCAACACTTAAACGAATATCCCTGTTACGATCGGTGAATTTTTTTATTTCACTTGCACTGCTGTCAAGTCCCTGTCTTAATGCAGCGGCGAGCGGAGTATAATCATAAGAAGTAAGCGTAACGTTTTTTTGTACGGGTTTTGTAAACTTATCGGCACGATAACTGGTAGCAATATAATTTTGGTTTTCCGGCTTTGTATCAAAGCCTCTAAGTTCACCAAGGTGAGCCGCTTCCGCGAAGTAGCCATTGCTTTGCCCCCAGAATAAACGAGTGTTAAAATCCCCTGTCCAGAAAAACATATGCTCTTCAAATGGATAATAACGTCTAAGGCGCTTGTTCATTATTTCTACTAAATGCTCTTTGTCAATGCCTGCCGATGCCAGTGAATCCATTCCTTTTTTTATCATGCTTATATCACTGGTAGCAAGCACAAGATGGTTGCGATCATAAATAGTTCCTGCACCTAATAATCGTGTAAGCTTTTCTATGCGTGGGTTGTAGCTGTATACAGGTACGCCGTTACGGTTAACCACCCTTGAAGCTTTAACGATGTATTCTTTTCCTTTAGCGATTTGTATAAAGAAAAGGCTGCCGCATAAAATCAGCAACCCGAACATAAAACTGCTGATGCCTGTAGTAAGCACAGGATCGTAATAAGTTCTTATATGTTCTTTTTGTATTTCTGTGCCGGGCCTTGCAGAAATACCTGCCACAATACCCATTGCTGAAAGATTGGCGATGAGGGATATTTTTCCATAGCTTAAAAAAGGAACTGCTACACCGGTAAAGGGTAACAGGCCGATAGAACCAAACGCTATCAATAAAAACTGAATGCCGGTTGCAATGCCTATACCTGCGCATAAATAAAAGCTGAATGATTGACCGGCACGCCTTGCATGTAAAAAGATGCGATGAATTAAAATAAAAAATAAAATGCAGATGGCTGCAAGCCCAAGCCAGCCGGTTTCTTCACCGATGCTGGCAAGCATCATATCTGTATGGGCAGCGGGCATGGTGTTAGGAAAGCCTTTACCCCATCCTTGCCCGGAAAATCCCCCGGAAGATAAGGTCCAGTAACCATGCGCTATTTGGTCACCGCCATAAACGTCGTTATTCCATTTATGCAGCCAAATGTTTTTACGATCCGCCAGCCTTTCTCCAACACCAGGCAATTTGTCCCCGAAAGTGAAAGCAGCTATAACAAGCAGTAATATTACCGGTGCTTCAACAAAAGCTGCAAGCCAGCCATACCATTTTGCTGATCTGATGTTGCCTTTCCAGAACATTAATATGGCAGCAACAACAAAGCTTATAATAGTCGCCTGCCAATCAGGTAAGAAGAATAACAGGGCTGCATAAAGTATTCCCGATGAAAGTGTGATTAATAAGTTGCCTCTGGCAATGCTGTAAAAGAAAAGGAACGTTAAGCAAACAATTAAAGCAGGGCCCATATCACCCATCAACA
>Ga0105239_10008930_pt1 | contig 11339 bp, 9 predicted proteins | sample KBSC44metaG_FD_92761 | JGI IMG/M metagenome (GOLD analysis project Ga0105239, IMG submission 92761) | Corn rhizosphere microbial communities from Kellogg Biological Station, Michigan, USA - KBS C4-4 metaG | ecosystem: Host-associated > Plants > Roots > Rhizosphere > Soil | place: Michigan, USA...
GCACGCGGCGCGCGATCAGCTGGGTCACCTGCGAGCCGAAATCGATCACGAGGACGGGGGCTGCCATGACGGGATTTACCCGATGGGTTTCCACCCTGTCCAGCGAACAGACCGCCGCAGCAGAGTTGCGCGTGCCGCGGCGGTCCCGGGGGAGAAACGCGAGCCCGATGAAGGGCTTGAGGCGGTGCTATTCCTGCTTCGCCGGCAGGCGGATCACCGTGCCCTTCGGCAAGGGCTGGACATGGCTGGGACCTTGATAGGACAGGGTCAGCGGCTGGGTGGCCGATTCGCAGTACATGACGTGGTTGGGGCGCGCGGCGCCGTTGGGCACGAGCCCGGCTACGCGCGTGTCGATGTTGCCGGTGAACGCGTTGGTGGATTTGTGCCAGCCGAGATTGGCGAAGATATTTTGTTCGTTGCCGGAGAACGTCATCTGGTTCGCGCCGGGGTTCAGCTCGGTCCCGGGATTCCAGCCAAGCCCTTCGCCGATGGAGATTCCAGTCCCCAGACCGGTGCAGCGCGCATTGTAAAAGACCAGCGCGCCGGTGATTTCGTAAAGCTGGGTCCCGGAATCGAAGGTCACGTCGATGCTGATGCTCTGACCGTCCGCGCTGGTGCCGCTGTAGGTGCCCGCCACCTGGGCCGACGCCGCGCCGATCCCCAAAACACCGCACAGCAGGCCGCTCGCCAGTACGGCACTCAATTTCCTATACATCGCTTTCCTCTTGTATATTGACCCGAACGGGTCGCCTCGAGACGCGACTGTTCGCGCAGCCCGGGCTGAGAGTCCTGACGGAATTCCGACTTCGTCCGAATTCTTCGGGTTATTGGAGGAAAAACCGCGCTAGCCGGGCCGCTTCTGCAAGACCGCGGTGAAAAATCCATCGGTCTGTGTGGAGAATGGCGACGCGTGGAAAAAGTGACTATGCGTCATCGGTGGTTCGCTGCCGAGCACCTCGCGCCAGACATCGGCCACCGGCATGACAGCGAAATCACGATGCGAGTCGAGAAAGGCCGCGACCCGGTCCTCGTTCTCCGACGGCAGGATCGAGCACGTCGCATAGACCAGCCGCCCGCCCGGCTTCACATGGGCCGCCGCCTGTTTGAGGAGCGCGTCCTGCGTCGCATGCAGTTCGGTGAGCCGCTCCGGCGTCAGCCGCCAGCGCAGCTCCGGCTGCCTGCGCCATGTGCCGGTGCCGCTGCACGGCGCGTCGAGCAGGACGATGTCGAACACGCCATCCGGCGGTTGCGTGTCAATGATCGTCGCACCGGCGCGCTCGGCGCGACGTTCCAGCTCGGTCAGCGCTGCGGCTCGCACATCGCTTGCGACGATGCGCCCCCTGTTCTGCATGATCGCCGCCAGCGCGAGCGATTTGCCGCCGGCGCCCGCCGCGAGATCGAGCACGCGCATGCCCGGCTCTGCGCCGCACAGCAGCGCCGCGATCTGCGCCGCTTCATCCTGAAACTCGAACGCGCCGGAGAGGAACAACCCGCCACGTCCAAGTTTGGCTTCGCCTTCCGCCAGCCGGATGCCAAAAGGAGAGGACGGCGTTGGCTGCGCATCGGTCCCTTCGTCGCGCAACGCATGCAAAAGATCGTCACGCGAAGTCTTGAGCGTGTTGACGCGCAGGTCCGCTGACGCGCGCGCCTGCAGCGCCACCATTTCATCCAGCAGCGCATAGCCGAACGCGCGATGAAGTTCGTCTTCGAGAAACTGCGGATACTCGCCACGCACACGCGGCGGTGGCTCATCGGACGGCGCTGCGGTGATGGCCGCGCGCTCCGCATCCGTCAACGCGGAAGGGCCATAGCCACCGCCGCTGAACAGCGCGTCGATATCACCCTCATCCAGCAGCGACCCGATCACGAGTGCGCGCGGTGTATCGCCGCCCATGCGCCAGGCGAGCCATGCGCGGCGGCGCTGGATCGCGTAGATGCGCTCGGCAATCGCCGCGCGGTCCTTCGAGCCCGCGAAGCGGTGCGCCCGGCCCCAATCTCGCAGGTGCCGGTCAACGGGCTGGTGTGTGCGCTCCAGTTCGCCGAGTATGTCGATCACGGCTTGAATTCGCGCGGCAGGTGTCATGGCAGAAGACCTAACAGATCGCGTCCGCATACGCGACGAACATGTGCTTTCGCACAAACGCTATAAATTGAGCGAATACGAACTCGACTATCGCCGCGGCGACGGCACATGGCAGCGGCTCGACCGCGAGGTGTTCGACCGCAAGCACGCCGCAGCCGTCCTTCCCATCGATCCCAAACGCGGCACGGTGATCCTGGTCCGCCAGTTCCGGCTCCCGCCCTTCCTCACCGGATACAAGACGCCGATGATCGAGGTCATCGCCGGCGCGCTCGACCATGACGCGCCCGATGTCTGCGCACGGCGCGAGGCGATGGAGGAAGCGGGCATCGAAGTGAGCGACCTGAAAGAGGTGTTCCACTGCTTCATGTCGCCGGGCGCGGTGACCGAGCGCATGCATCTCTTTGTCGGCAGCTACAGCGCCCGTGCCGCAAAAGGCGGCGGCTTGCAGGACGAAGGCGAGGACATCGAGGTGCTGGAGATGCCTTTGGATGAGGCGGTGGAAATGATTGCAAGCGGTGAAATCGTTGACGCGAAGACGATCATGCTGCTGCAGTGGGCACAATTGCAGCGTCTCTAAAAATAACTGTCATTCCCGGCTGAGCGATGCGCTAGCATCGCGAAGGGAAGGGAACCCAACTTTGGCAGACCCAGACTCATTGCACCCAAGTTGGGTTCCCTTCCCTCGCATCGACGCTGTCGCGTCGATGCTCGCCGGGAATGACAAAGATGGAGAAGTCTAAGAACATCGTTATCATAGGCGCTGGGTTCGCGGGCATCGAGGTCGCGCGTGCGCTGGGACGCGCGAACATTGCCGCCACGCTGATCGACCGGCAGAACCATCATCTGTTTCAGCCTCTGCTCTATCAGGTCGCGACGGCGGCACTCTCGCCCGCCGATATCGCCGAGCCGATCCGCAAGATGCTGCGCGGCCATCCGGGCATCGAGGTTGTGCTGGGCGAAGTGAGCGCCATCGATCCTGCGGCGCGCACGGTCACGGTCGCGGGTGGCAACATCTATCCGTACGACATTCTGGTGCTGGCGACCGGTGCCACCCATTCCTATTTCGGCAACGACGAATGGGAAGACTTCGCGCCCGGTCTCAAGAACATCGAAGACGCACGCAGCATCCGCTCGCGCCTGCTGCTCGCGTTCGAGCGTGCCGAGATGAGCCGCGATCCGGCGGAGCAGAAGCGGCTGATGACCATCGCCGTCATCGGCGGCGGCCCGACCGGCGTCGAACTCGCGGGCTCGATCGCCGAACTCGCGCGCTACACGCTGTCGAAGGACTTCCACCGCATCCGCGCGGAGACGGCGACCGTACTGCTTCTCGAAGCCGGGCCGCGCATCCTGACCGCGTTTCCGGAAGGGCTTGCCTCCTATGCGGTGCGAAAGCTGACGAAGCTTGGCGTCACGGTGCGCACCTCCTGCGCCGTCGAACGCATCACCGATCACAGCATCGTCGCCGCCGGCAAGGAGGTCGGCGTCGGCTTTGCGATCTGGGCGGCGGGTGTGCGCGCCTCGCCGCTGGGCGCCATGCTGGGCGTGGAAACCGATCGCGCCGGACGCGTGCGCGTCAATCCCGATCTGTCCGTTATGGGATTAGAGAATGTTTATGCGCTCGGCGACATCGCCTTGGCGCTGGACGCGCATGGCAAGCCGCAACCCGGCCTTGCGCAGGTCGCCAAACAGGAAGGCGAATATCTGGGCAAAGCCCTGGTGCGCAAAATCCAGAATGGAGAAGCGGCGAAGCCTTTCGTCTTTCACAACCGCGGCAACACCGCGATCATCGGGCGTCACGCCGCCGTGTTCGATTTCGGCTGGGCGCAGATAAAGGGCTGGTTCGCATGGTGCCTGTGGGCGCTGATCCACGTCTATCTACTGGTCGGCTTCGAACACAGGCTGCTCGTCGCGACGCAATGGCTCTGGCGCTACGTGACCTATGAGCGGGGATCGCGGCTGATCACTACTTCTGCCTCGGAGGTTTGAGACCTTCATCGGGCATGACAAGCCGTCCCTCGCGAAGCGCACGCACCGCGTTCGATACCGCGCGCGCGACGTTCTTCGTTTCTCCGAACATCGCTTCGTCCTTGTCGAGTGCCTCGTGGCTCGTCGCATAGGGTTCGAAATAGCCGATATAGCGGTCGATCTGGGACTGGGCGCCGGCAGGGATCAGCCCCATCCATTCCAGCCATTCCGACAACATATCGCGCAGCGACGCTGCCCCGCTGACATCGCCATGCACGACAAGGCCATAAACCCGGCCCGCGAGATGCTTCGGATAAGACCAGCCCCGCAGTTCGATCGCTTTTGCCTTTGCCGGGTCCTTGCCCGCAGTGCTCGAAGGGTCGGTGTTGCCGCCATCGGCGCAGACCAGACGATCCATCATCAGCTTCAACCCGCCGGGCGCCTGTCCCCAATAAACCGGCGTCACGATCATCAGCGCATGCGCACGCGCGAAGCGCTCGTAGATCTCCGCCATCCAATCACCGGTCTGGCCGAGCGAGTTGTTGGGATAACAGCTGCACGGCCAATGACAGAGGGGCATCGCGGTCGCCACGCAGGACTTGCAGGGATAGATCTTCCGTCCGTACACGGATGAGAGATGGCTGAGGTCCAGAAGATCGGGCTCGATGCCCCGGTCCTTGAAGACCTCGATCGCTGCTTCGGCGAGGCGATAGCTCTTCGCGATTTCGCCGGGACAGGTGCCGTCATTGCGCGCCGCGGCGCTGACCAGCAATACGCGTGACGGCAATGCCGGGTCTTTCTGGGCGAGTTGCGCGCGCTCGACCGCCTCGCTGTTCGCGCGCCATTCCACGGACAGGTCGTAATCGGGGTCGGCGAACCCCGGCCCGGCCTTTTGGGTGATCGGCGCTTTGCGCGACTGGCAATAGGCCCGCCAGGCGATCTCCTCGACCCGGGCCAGCGCCTCGCGTTCGGGGTCGAAGAGGGGATCGAAGAACGAGCTGCGGAAACGTTCGCCGAACGCTTCGCGCGAAAGCTTGTCCGGCGCCTGGCCTTTTCTGATCCGGGGCATGAAAGCGAAACGAACGCGGGCGCATTCGGTTGCTCGGGCTTTTTCGGTTTGGTTGAACCCACTCATACAGCAGAAAAAAGAATGGCACGCGGAGACGCGGAGAACACAGAGGAGTCGCACTCCGCGATACTCCGCGTCTCCGCGTGGATAGAATTCTTGGATGGCGCAGCTACGCTGGCGTTCGCTGCCAATGGCGGCCATGACGGATTGGGATTGATCCGATAAACCCAAAAAATGCTCTACGGTTTCTTCACCGCATAGAGTGTGCGCAGCGCGGCAATCGCCGTCGGTTCGTAGATCGTGTCGTGGCGTTCGGTAGGACGCGGATCGTAGTGCAAGGTGAAGCCCGCCGGATGGACGGACTTTTCCGCCGCCACGACGCGGTCAATCGCTTCCTGCATCGCTGAGCCTTCATCGCCGACGGATAGCCAGAGCTGACGGCCCCTGAAGTCGCCCTTCGCGAAATCGGCGGCGGCTTCGCGGCTGAGGTTTTCCTTGTCCCACCACAAGCTCGGGCTCGCGGCGATGTAATCGTCGAAGCTCTGCGGCGCGCGCAGGCAGGTCTCGACCGCGAACAGACCGGCAAGCGACTCCCCGATCAGACCGGTGCGTCCGCTCACGCGATAATGCGCGGCGATCCAGGGCTTCACTTCCTCGACCAGAAAACGTCGATAGGCCGCGGCGCCGCCCGATGTCGGATCGAGCTTGAGGTCTTCCGGATCGGAGGACGGCGAGGTCAGGTCGTGCTTGCGATCGACGCCCTCGATGCCGACGACGATCAGCTCTTCGACAGCACCGTTAAACGCGGTCACCTGCGCGAGGCCGGTGATGTGATGGAAGTCTTCCATCTCGCCGCCATCGAGCAGCACCAGCACCGGAAATTTCCGCGACGCGTCCTTGTAGTCCGGCGGCAGATAGACATTCAGGCGGCGCGTATCGCCGAGCACCTTGGAGTGGATTACATAGGACTTGCCGATGACGATCGGCCGCCCTTCGTCAACATCATCCGCACGCGCGAAAGCGGGCATGCACGCAAGAAGCGCCAATACAGAAACAAAAGCCCGCACTATTCCCCGCCGGGGTGATAGTTGGGCGCCTCGCGGGTCACGACCACGTCGTGGACGTGGCTCTCGCGCAAGCCGGCGCCGGTGATGCGGACGAACTGTGCGCGTTTGTGGAAGTCGGCAATGCTGCCGGAGCCGGTCAGGCCCATCGCGGCGCGCAGGCCACCGATGATCTGGTGCACGACATTGGCGACCGGGCCCTTGTACGCGACCTGACCTTCGACACCCTCGGGCACGAGCTTAAGCGAATCCTGCACTTCCGACTGGAAGTAGCGGTCGGCCGAGCCGCGCGCCATGGCGCCGATCGAGCCCATGCCGCGATAGCCTTTGTAAGACCGGCCCTGATAAAGGAACACCTCGCCCGGCGCCTCATCCGTGCCGGCGAGCAGCGAGCCCACCATCCCCGCGCTCGCCCCGGCCGCGATCGCCTTGGCGAGATCACCGGAATATTTGATGCCGCCGTCGGCGATTACCGGCGTGTCCGATTTGTGCGCGACTTCGACCGCATCCATCACCGCGGTGAGCTGCGGCACGCCGACACCGGCGACGATGCGCGTTGTGCAGATCGAGCCCGGGCCGATGCCCACCTTGATCGCGTCGGCGCCCGCATCGATCAGCGCCTTCGCGCCATCAGCGGTGGCGACGTTGCCCGCGAGGATCTGCGTGTAGTTCGACTCTTTCTTGATGCGCGTGATCGCATCCAGGACGTTCTTGGAATGGCCGTGCGAGCTGTCGACGACGATGACGTCGCACTCGGCTTCGACGAGCGCGAGCGCGCGCTTCAATCCGTCCTCGCCCACGCCGGTGGCGGCGGCAACGCGAAGGCGGCCGCGCTCGTCCTTGCAGGCATTGGGAAATTGCTGCGCCTTCTCGATGTCCTTGACCGTGATGAGGCCTACGCAGCGATAGGCATCGTCGACCACGAGGATCTTTTCGATGCGGTGCTGGTGCAAGAGGCGCTTGGCTTCCTGGGCATCCACGCCTTCGCGTGCGGTGACGAGCTTGTCCTTGGTCATCAGTTCGCGCACGGGCTGGCGCATATCGGAGGCGAAGCGCACATCGCGGTTGGTCAGAATGCCGACGAGCTTGCCCGCGCCCTTCCCGTTCTTGCCCTCGACCACCGGAATGCCGGAGATGCGGAAGCGCTCCATCAAGGCAAACGCGTCCGCGAGGGTCGCATCGGGGCCGATGGTGACGGGGTTCACCACCATGCCGCTTTCGAATTTCTTGACCCGGCGGACCTGCTCGGCCTGCTCCTCGATGGAGAGGTTCTTGTGGATCACGCCGATGCCGCCCGCCTGTGCCATGGCGATGGCGAGACCGGCCTCGGTCACGGTATCCATGGCGGCGGAGATCAGCGGAATGCCGAGTTCGACGGATTTGGTTAGACGGGTGCGGGTGTCGACCTGGCCGGGAAGGACCTCGGACGGCCCGGGCACCAGAAGCACATCATCGAAGGTGAGCGCTTCTCGGATAAGGGGACGGGGTTCCATGCGGGCGTCTATCAGTCCGCCCGCGATTCTGCAAGACGGCGGATTTCGCGGTACTTTCCTAATTTGAGGTCGGGGGCGAAAATCGCAGCCTACGTGTCACGCCTGCATGGCGGCTGGGATGGAAGACCGGCTATGATTGTTGCAGGAGTTGGCCGAAGAGACAAATCGGTGACCACAGACGGACTTGTCGGCGCGTTTGGCTTCGCTGCTGTCGGCGGTTGGAATCTTTGGACAGCGTGGGCTTACGGCCCGGTTTTCAGCGGTTCGGATTTCTCACGCCGCGATAGCCCCTTAATGTTCTGGTCCGGCGTAGTTGTGTATGGGGGATTTGTTGTGGTGGGGACCGGATTTCTGGTCGTTGGACTCTTTGAGCGCTTTGCGACCTGACAAACTCGTCATCCGTCAAATTAGGACACTACCAATTTTACGGTACCGTCCTAATTGAACCTTGTTGGCCAGGCTCGGCCGGACGCCCAGGCCGCTCGAAAAGGGGAAACATATGCTTTCGCGCGCTCCGCTCAGGACAGTCAAAGATACCGTCCGCGACAGCAAGCACTGGGACCGTTACAAGCCACGGGCAGGCGATGTCGTCGTCGCCAGCTTTCCGAAAGCCGGCACGACCTGGACCCAACGCATCGTCAGCCTTCTCATCTTCCAGTCGGCGGCGCCGGTGCCGATCATGCAGACCCATCCTTGGGTCGATTGCCGCATCCAAATACCGATCGATGTGATGATCGCCATGCTGGAAGCGCAGACGCACCGCCGCGCGATCAAATCGCATTTGCCGTTCGACGCGCTGCCCATCTATGACGAGGTGAAATATGTCCACATCGCGCGTGAGGGGCTGGATGCGTGCTTCTCATACCACAATCACTCCTTGAATTTCACGCCGCAATTTGTCGGCAACATACAGCGGGTCGCGCAAGAAGACGGCGACGCAGGCAGCTCTCCACGGCCGACGCCGGAAGATCCATGCGAATTCTTCCTGTCGTGGATCGAACGACACGACGATGACGTTGTGCCCACCCCGGATGCGCTCTTTGACATCGAACGCAGTTACTGGACCGAGCGTCAGCGCGGGAATTTGCTGCTGGTGCATTACAACGACCTGAAGGCCGATCTGTCAGGCGAGATGAAGCGGATCGCGGCGTTCCTCGGGATTGAGACACCGGCAGCGCTATGGCCGGAGCTCGTCGAAGCGGCGAGGTTCGAGAACATGAAGAACGAAGGTGCGGCACTTCTGCCTGGCATTGAAATGGCGGTCAGGGGCGGACATCAGACATTCCTCAACAAGGGCACCAACGGCCGCTGGCGCGACGTGCTCACGGACGACGATATTGCGCGCTATCGCGAGCGTGCCGCGGCCGAATTGTCGCCGGGATTGAACGACTGGCTCGAGTACGGCCGCAAAGGCAGCGATCCCAAAACGATGAAGGACTGACAGTCCTTCTCCAGCTTGTGGGACCGAGCGATCGAAGGGGGCTGGGCTTCCGTGATGAAGTCGCGTGTGTCGTGTCCTGGCAGATTAGGACACCAGGGATTTTGCCCGAAAACGGCACTTTTGCGCCCGGGACGGGTCTCTCGCAGATTCGGATCGCACGTCCCGCATTCGCTGGGTAAAAGCGTCCGGTTCCTCCGCAAAAACAAACACTTAATGATGGAGTTCCCGGAACCACGGAACTAGTGCATATTCATTGCGTTTGTTAGTCGACCACGGTTGCCAACCGGCGCGTTCGAGAAACCACACGATAGGAGCGTTTCGATATGTCCAACAAAATTCGTTTGCTTATGAGCGCGGCCGCGCTCGTCGCACTTGCCGGTTCGGCCCAGGCTGCGCCGAGCGGCGTTAAGGTCGGCACGCTGACCTGTAATGTCGCCAGCGGCTGGGGCTTTGTCTTCGGCTCGTCCAAGGATCTGCACTGCAACTTCCGCCCCAACGGCCATATGGGCGAGCATTATGTCGGCTCGATCTCCAAGTTCGGCGTCGACATCGGCTACACCGAAGGCGGCGTGCTGGTGTGGGGCGTGTTCGCGCCTTCGTCGGATGTTCGTCCGGGCGCGTTGCAGGGTGACTATGCCGGCGCGACGGCCAGCGCGACCGTAGGCGTCGGCCTCGGCGCCAACGTCCTGATCGGCGGTCTCGACAAGTCGATCGCGTTGCAGCCGCTCAGCGTCGAAGGCAACAAGGGCCTGAACGTCGCGGCCGGTATCGGCGCCATCAGCCTGAAGTCCGCGCCGTAATCGCGCTACGCACTTCGTTACGAAGTAAATGAAAGAGCCTCACCGGAGACGGTGAGGCTTTTTCGCTTTCTAGAATAGTTATCCACGCGGAGACACGGAGTATCGCGGAGGTCAAAGCGAACTGCGAACTACCGTCTTCCCCCCTTCAGGGGGAGAGGGGGATTCTTCTCCGCGAACTCCGCGTCTCCGGGTGTCACTTTTTTCTGCTGGATGCCAGTTTTCGGCCATTTCTTCACCCCTCGCCCCAGGCAAATAAAGACATGCATATTTCTTTATATGTTTTCTTGCCCTACCTCCGACCCACTGCTATATCCCGCGCGCCATTTGCAGGAATCTCCCATGACCGCCGCTCACGATTACGTCGTCGCCGACATCAAGCTTGCCGATTTCGGGCGCAAGGAAATCTCTCTCGCCGAGACCGAGATGCCCGGCCTGATGGCCACGCGCGAGGAATATGGCGCGTCGAAGCCGCTCAAGGGCGCGCGCATCGCCGGCTCGCTGCACATGACGATCCAGACCGCGGTGCTGATCGAGACGCTGAAGGAATTGGGCGCCGACGTCCGCTGGGTGTCGTGCAACATCTATTCGACGCAGGACCACGCCGCCGCCGCCATCGCGGCCGCCGGTACGCCGGTGTTCGCGGTTAAGGGCGAGAGCCTGAAGGACTATTGGGATTACACCGCGCGCCTGTTCGACTGGCATGGCGGCGGCTTCCCGAACATGATCCTCGACGACGGCGGCGACGCCACGATGCTCGTCCATCATGGCCTGCGCGCCGAGAACGGCGACACAGCCTTCCTCGACAAGCCGGAGAACGAGGAAGAGGAAGTCTTCTATGCGCTGATCAAGCGTCTGCTGACGGAAAAGCCCGCGGGCTGGTTCGCCCAGGTCGCCACGCACATCAAGGGCGTGTCGGAAGAGACGACGACCGGCGTGCACCGCCTCTATCTGATGGAGAAGGAGGGCAAGCTGCTGTTCCCTGCCATCAACGTCAACGACAGCGTGACCAAGTCGAAGTTCGACAACCTCTATGGCTGCCGTGAGTCGCTGGTCGATGGCATCCGCCGCGGCACCGACGTGATGATGGCCGGCAAGGTCGCGATGGTTGCGGGCTTCGGCGATGTCGGGAAAGGTTCGGCCGCGTCGCTGCGCCAGGCCGGTTGCCGCGTGCTGGTCTCCGAGATCGATCCGATCTGCGCGCTCCAGGCCGCGATGGAAGGCTATGAGGTCGTGACGATGGAAGATGCCGCGCCCCGCGCCGACATCTTCGTCACCGCGACCGGCAACCTCGACGTCATCACGATCGAGCACATGCGCGCCATGAAGGACCGCGCCATCGTCTGCAACATCGGCCACTTCGACAGCGAGATCCAGGTTGCGGCGCTCAAGAACTTCAAATGGCAGAACATCAAGCCGCAGGTCGA